>Ga0196970_1001639_pt1 | contig 14073 bp, 6 predicted proteins | sample S1v_513CmetaG_FD_148672 | JGI IMG/M metagenome (GOLD analysis project Ga0196970, IMG submission 148672) | Soil microbial communities from Anza Borrego desert, Southern California, United States - S1+v_5-13C | ecosystem: Environmental > Terrestrial > Soil > Desert | place: USA: California... | reverse complement strand
AGGCTTTGTCAGTCAGGTTTTTGCCGATCATTCGCACCAGAATGATCGCCGCGATGTTGGCGATGACCACGGCAATCAAGCCGCCCGCCGAGGCCATGCCGACGTCGAACTGCACCAGGGCCTGGTTGTAGATCAGATAGGCGAGGTTGGTCGAGGCGTAACCGGGGCCGCCATTGGTGGTGGTGAAAATCTCGGCGAACACCGACAGCAGGAAGATCGTTTCGATCATCACCACGACGGCAATCGGCCGCGCCAGATGCGGCAAGGTCAGGTGCCAGAAAATCGCGATCGGGCCGGCGCCATCCAGGCGAGCGGCTTCTTTTTGTTCCTGATCCAGCGACTGCATGGCGGTCATCAAAATCAGGATCGCGAAGGGCAGCCATTGCCACGAGACAATGATGATGATCGACAGCAAGGGGTAGTGGGCAAGCCAGTCCACCGGTTGTGCGCCGAACAGCTTCCAGATGTAGGCAAGGATTCCCGACACCGGATGAAAAATCAGGTTTTTCCAGATCAGCGCGCCAACCGTGGGCATGATGAAGAACGGCGAGATCAGCATGACCCGCACCAGACCGCGACCGAGAAACTCGCTCGCTTCCAGCAGCGCACTGATCAACACGCCGAACACCACGCTGATCAGCAACACGCTGCCCACCAGCAGCAACGTATTGGTGGCGCCAGGCATGAAGCCCGAGTCGGTCAGGAAGTAGGTGAAGTTCTCCAGCCCGACGAATTCGTTTTCGCCGGGGTAGAGCAGGTTGTAGCGGATCATCGAGAAGTACAGCGTCATGCCCAGCGGCACGATCATCCACAGCAGCAACAGGGCCACCGATGGGCTGACCAGAAACCAGCCGGGATTGCGCATGCGCAGTTTGCGCTGGGGTGGCGCCAGTTCGATGTGGGCTTTGGCAGTTGAAGTATTCATTGGCAGTAACCGATTCGACAGGCGAATGAAGATCCCCTGTAGGAGTGAGCCTGCTCGCGATAGCGTTTTTTCCATCCAACCAGATGGTGACTGACACACCGCAATCGCGAGCAGGCTCACTCCTACAAAAGCAGGAGCGAACGGTGCAAGTTACTTGGGATAACCCGCACGCTTCATCTCGCGTTCGGTGGTCTGCTGCGCCGCAGCCAGGGCTTGATCCACCGTGGTCTGGCCGATCAGCGCCGCCGAGAACAACTTGCCGACCTGCGTGCCCACGGCCTGGAACTCAGGAATGGTCACCAGTTGAATGCCTATATAAGGCACCGGTTTCAGTGTCGGTTTGCTCGGGTCTGCAGCTTTCAGCGATTCCAGGGTGACCTTGGCAAACGGCGCGGCACTCATATAAGCGTCGCTGTAAGTCGAGGCGCGAGTGCCGGGCGGTACGTTGGCGATGCCATCGGTTTTCGCCACCAGCTCACCGTATTCTTTGGAAGTGGCCCAGGCGCTGAATTGCTTGGCCGCGTCCTTGGCTTTGGAGCTGGTCGGAATCGCCAGCGCCCACGAATACAGCCAGGCCGAACCTTTGTCAGTGACCTGATGCGGAGCGAAGGTGAAGCCGACATGCTCGGCAACTTTGCTTTGCGTTTTATCCGTCACGAAAGAACCGGCTACGCTGGCGTCCACCCAGATCGCGCACTTGCCGCTGTTGAACAGTGCGAGGTTTTCGTTGAAACCGTTGCTGGAAGCGCCTGGCGGGCCGGATTTCTTCATGGTGTTGACGTAGAAATTCAGCGCGTTTTTCCATTCCGGACCGCTGAACTCCGGTTTCCACTGCTCATCGAACCAGCGCGCGCCATAGGCATTGGCCACGGTGGTGATCAACGCCATGTTTTCGCCCCAACCGGCCTTGCCGCGCAGGCAGACGCCGTACTGTTCTTTGTCCTTGTCGGTGAGTTTTTCAGCGAAGCCGGCGATCTGCTCCCAGGTTGGCCGCTCCGGCATGGTCAGCCCGGCGTTCTTGAACAGGTCGGTGCGGTAATAGGTGATCGAACTTTCGGCATAGAACGGCAGGGCGTACAGCGAGCCTTTCACCGACAAGCCTTCGCGGACCGAAGGAAAGACATCGTCGAGGGCGTAACTGGCCGGCAGGTCCTTCATCGGTTCCAGCCAACCCTTGGCGCCCCACAGTGCGGCTTCGTACATGCCGATGGTCAACACATCGAACTGACCGCCCTGGGTGGCGATATCGGTGGTCAGGCGCTGACGCAGGACGTTCTCTTCGAGCACGACCCAGTTGAGCTTGATGTCCGGGTGCTCGCTCTCGAAAGTCTTCGAGAGTTTCTGCATGCGGATCATGTCACTGTTGTTGACGGTGGCGATGGTCAGGGTCTGGGCGCCAAGGCTGACGCTGCTCAGGGTCATGCAGGTGAGGGCAAGCAGAGCTTTTGCAGTGGGTTGCATCGTGCACTCCTTTTCTGCACCCGGCGGGTGGCAGAAGGACGGTTATTGTTTTTGTGTCTTCCGACGACAGGAAGAATCTGCGCTGATTACAGCCTTCAATCGGCGCAGTGACAAATCATCCCTAGCACTTTTATCGATACTTTTTTGCACTGGGGTTTACGGGGGTTAACGCAGGGAAAGGGTTTGCAGCGGGGAAGGGGAATCGAATGTGTACAGGTTTCAGACGTTGCACATCCCATGTAGGCCTTCGCCTGCTCGCGATAGTGGTGTGTCATTCAACAATGATGTCGACTGACATGGCCTCAACGCGAGCAGGCTCGCTCCAAAGGGTGGTGTTGTCAGAGGTGGTTCTGCTCGGTCAGGCGCTGTACCGCGAGCCGTCTGTAGTGCGATGGCGTCATGCCCTTGAGCTGCTGAAAACGCCGGTTGAAGTTGGAGATGTTATTGAACCCGGACTCGAAACACACCTCAGTCACCGGTTTGTCACCGTCGGCCAGCAACTCGCAGGACTTGCTGATGCGCAGGCGATTGACGAACTCGATGAAGTTACGTCCGGTGGCCTGTTTGAATACGCGGCTGAAATAAGTCGGGGTCATGCCCAGATGCTCGGCCACTTCCTCCAGCGAGATATCCCGCGCGTAGTGGCTGAAGATGTAATCGACCGCGCGGTTGGTGCGATCGATGTTGTGCTCGTCGGCCAGTTGCGGCGTTGTGGCGCCCGACAACAACAGGAAGTCATCACTCGCCGCGAGCAACTCCATCAGAATGAAAAAATGCCCGAGGCGGGTAATACCGCTGGAATCGGCGATGCGCTGCATCAAGGTCATGGCCTGGCGAATGGTGCGCTTGCAGCGAAACTCGATGCCGTACTGCGCACGCTCCAGCAGTGGTGCCAATGTTTTCAACTCAGCGAATACCTGATGGCCACTTTCGAACAATTCATCGGTGAAGTTGACCAGCATGTCGCGCTTTTCCACCACTTCGTCTTCGGCGACCTGGCTGATCCAGTTGTGCGGCAGGTTGGGGCCGGTCAGGAATAGCGTTTCCGGATAAAAGTTGCCGATGTAGTCACCAATGAACACTTTGCCGGAACTGGCGACGATCAAGTGCAGTTCGTACTCCTTGTGGAAGTGCCAGCGCACCAGCGGGCAGGGGAAGCCGTGCTGACGGTAGATGATGGACAAGCCGTTATGGTCATCCATCAACTCGTAAGAGGGGTCGGTGACGCGAGCGGTTCGGGTCATGGTGCGCTTCTTGTTGTTGATCGCCTGCCGATGATGCCTCGTTTATCAAGCGTTGCGCCAGTTCCCGTTGGCCGTACGGTGCTGGTGTTTATGCTGACTTCTCACTGGCTTTCTGCAGATTCGCCGTCAGGCAAAAGCGCACCAGATTCGAATTCTTGATGAAGTCGAAATTGATGATGTGGCACTTTTTCGCCCAGTCCGATTGGCTTGGATCGAACCAGCTGTCGAGCGCACCCAGAATCCGCTGCGGACCACCCGCGGAGTAGAGCGTCGCTGACAAGGACCAAGGGCGCAGCCTGCTGATCGGCGCGCTCAACACTTCAGCAATGTACTCTCGAAGTTCAGCTTCGCTGGCCCGGTCTTTGCCGATCCATTTGTGGTCGATCTTGCGCTGAAAGCGATCGTCATCGGTTTCCCAGGTCATCGGCGCGGCCACCATGATGCGTTGCAGCGGACTGATTGCCTTCAGCTCTCCAAGGGGCAGATAAAGATTCTGCGCGGGGATCATTCGATCACCGAGATGCTCCAGCATTAATGCCTTGAACTGTGCATGATCGAATTCCTTTTTGCCATTGGCGAGTTCATGAAAGTCCAGAATGATGAATTCATCACGGCTTCTTTCATAAAAAGCTTTTATGTCACGCACCAGATCTTCAAGTGTGCGAGAGGAACGGTAGCCATTATGCTGGAAACGGAATTGCGCAAGGCCTTGGGCTCCAGGGATAAAGTCAAGACGAACATCAAGTGCCCGGGCGCCACGACTCAATTGTGAATAGAACGAAACGTCCTGGCAGGCAATCCAGTTGCTGCTTAACGGCACGGTATAACGGGCATCAAGGTCGCAGCCCGCGTTATGCGTGCCCGGCAGGGTCAATTCAAAAAGCGAAAGATTGTCAATCTGCGGCGCGTCGGCCATCCATTGGTACGGTTGAAAGTTGTCGATACTGTCCATGTATTACATCCTGCGTGGATTTTAAGTTGGTAGAAGTGCGCGCGCAGGATGTTTATAACGGTTCGATGTTGTTTGGCCAATGTCGCTTTTAATGCAAGTCGTGTAGATATTCCCGCTTACATGTCACTTGTTTCTTGCGGTAGACGGTTCTTCGCTTCAATCCACTGCGCCATGTACTGAGTGCTTTTATGCGAATGATGCCGCAGCATGCTGCCGGTGAAGTTTGTAACCCTTAGTTGTTCGAGGTTTTCCTGACAATAACGCAGTTTTTCGATCAGCGCCGGACCGTGCACTGACTGCGAGTAGCGTTCGGTCAGCAGGGCGTAACCTGCCGAGCGGGCCTGCTGCCACTGCGCCTCATCGTTGTAAAGCGCGACAGCGCGATTAGCGAAATCGACTGCGCTCCGGGTGACTGCACCTGGCCACGCATGCTCGCCATGCATGCCTTCGGCACCCACCGGCGTGGTGACGCTGGGCGTGCCGCACAGCATGGCGTCGACCAGTTTGCCCTTGATGCCGGCGCCAAACCGCAACGGCGCCAGGCAGACCCGCGCGGCAGACATGACCTGCAACGCATCTTCAGCCCAGTTCATGATGTGAAAGCCTTCCCTGGCGTTATGCAGCGCCGAGGCTTTCGGCGGCGTATAAGCACCATAAATATGCAGTTGGGCCTGCGGCAATTGCTGGCGAATCAGCGGCCAGATCGTGGTTTTCAGCCACAGCACCGCGTCCCAATTGGGCGCGTGGCGGAAGTTGCCGATGCTCAGAAAGTTCGCCCGTCCGGCCATGGCGGCCGGTTCGACAACAGGCGGATCGATCATCAGCGGACACCAGTGCAACAACTGCGCAGGCACGCCGAATTGTTCGATCAGCAATTGAATCTCGACTTCGGAAATCATCAGGTTCAGATCACAACGATACAGCGCTGCGATCTCGCGTTTGGCCAGATCGGTCTCGGCCATCAGCGCGAACTCGTCGGTGAGGGCAGGCGCGAATACATCGCTGAAATCATTCTGCTCAGGATTGCGCTTGAGGCGATCCTTCAGTCGTTGATGGCGCGCATGCCGCAGGCTTTGCAGGTCCGAAGTTTCCAGCACGCGCAGCGCTTGTGGGCAGTGCTTTTCCACGCGCCAGCCAAACTGCTCTTCCATCATGAACTGGTCGAACAGGACAATATCTGGCGCCAGTTCGCTGATGAACGTATCGAAGCTGCTGTTGTTGAGTTCGATCGGCACTTCACGAATGCCGAGCGCAGCCAGATCAGCCTTGTGCTCGCCAGGGCCGGCCGGACTGCTGAAAGTGATATCCCAGCCTCGCTGCAGGAGGGTTTCGAGGATCTGCATGACATGCCCGCTGGCTGCCGAGGAACGCGGCTCTGGCCAGACGTAGCCGATGACAAGGACTTTGGTGGTGGAAGGCAGGTTCATGAGGGCAGTCCTGAGCATCAGCCGGGCCGGCAAAAAAAAGGGCGCAATTAAACCACAGTGATGGTTGTTTGCGCCTCTCTTCTCAGCAGTGCACCTGTGTTCGCGTTTTAAAAGGCCGGTTTGGCCAGGTTAAGCAGAAGCGGGCCCGGAAGGAACTCTCCGGGAGCGGTGTTATTGATCGTATTGGTGATAACCGAACGGTTGAACTGAAAAGTACTGGGGCTGGTTCGGTATTGATCGATCAAAGACACTGCCAATGCATAGGATTCGGCATTCAGCAATGCCGGGTGCTCTTTGATGATTGCTGGCCAGGTTGTAATAGACTCGAATTCCTGAAAGTCCTTTAGTTTTGCATAGCGGAAATGCGGATTGGCGATATTTTTGGGGTGCGCCTTGAGTGGATCTCTGGCGAACTCCAACAAACCGACGGCGTCGTACTCCGCCGGGCTTGCACCTTTAATTGCATCTCCGTAATAGAAGTCGAGCGTGCCTGGAGCGCCATGAGATATTTCATGCACCAGAACGTCGCCGATCTTGGCGTCGTCAAATTTTGCCACTTCATACATTTCATCCAGATTGTCCGGGTAAATGGACAAGAACGTTCTTGTGTTGACGTCCAGTTTGGTATTCGAATACACAGCGGCTTGCCAGCGCTTATAGGCTTGGGGCTGTAAGGCAGCATAGGCATCGCTACCCGGTGGCCGAAAGATCATGTTCTCGAGGCTGACAAAGTCGAGATCTCTGCGCATGTTCCGCAGATTGTTCGTTATGTGCTCGACCGCCGCATTCGAGTCGGTACCAAAGATATGCAGAAGGACGGTTCTGACGTCCTCGTTTCGGGCATCGGAGATCAACGCAATCGTGTTGTCGATTTTACTTTTAGCGTGAGGAATCGCTTTTTTAAGATAACCGCGGGTATAGCTGAAAGGTTTTGCTCGCTTGAATGGATTGCGAAAGATATTGACAACTTTCAGCTCTCTCAATTGAGGTCCCCACGGTTCGCCCAGACGGTTTACGGCGTACCATTCATCCGTGTGGCGGATGCCCCATACCTGAAACAGGTCGGTGGAGTTTTGCGCATATTGCCGCGTGCCTAGTCGCAGAGAGTCTGTATCGGCCACAGTGGAAAGTGCGTGATAGGGCGGTTTTGCAGTCCATTTTCGGGCGTCGTATATAGCACCTTCAAGTGCGGCCAAACCGCTGTGCCAACCTTTACGCAAGAGTTTCGCTCCCTTGATCAGTACATCGGTGGCCCCGTCCAGTGGGTTGATCAGGCTGTTGACCAGTCCAAGGCCTGTCGAAGCGATTTTGCCGGCCTTTGTGGCAGCGCTCACGCCTGTGGCGACCACGGTGGCAACTTTTGCGATGGCAGCGACTACCAGCAGAACGGTCATTGCGGCTTCCAGCGCGCAAGCTCCGGCGCCTTGAACCTGTCGCTCTATATCGTCGGAACTCAAATCTTCGATACACGACTTGAACGGAACGATCACATTGAGAAACGTATCCAGATCCTTGTCCCGTTTGATCCGCAAAGCCTCGAGCCGGGTCTGTCCCCAACATTCTTTGACCAGTTCATCATAAGTTGCGATCGGTCTGTGCTTGAGCACGAAGTTCACCAGGCGATCGAACTCCTTGGAGTAGAAACTTTGGTAGTAACCGTTGATCTGCGCAGGTGGCTCAGCGGGCAACTCATTGACCCTGTCGATAATGCCCGAGCTGATAGCGACGAGACCGGGCGGTACGCCATGGGTATAACATTCGATATCCGTGGGTAGTCGATGCACTGTAGCAGGCGCAGAGTATTTCCTCCCTGCGGGGGAAACCTTTGGATTCAGCAGATTTTCCCGCTGAATCAGCGCTGCCATTTGAGTGTTTTCACGGCAGACGCCGTGCAATGTGAGTAGCTCGTAACACGAACCCTGACCCTCGTACTCGCAATAAATCACCACGCCGTAGCGGCCTTTGGCTTCGTCTATTTCTTTATGGCTTTCAGTGGGCTTACGCTCAGTCGTCTTGACGATTGAATCAATGACCGATGCAAGGGGATTGACGGGCAAAGAGGTGATGTCCTGAAGTTTCGCAACCGAGGGTCTGACGGTGAACATTGTCACCTTGCCTTTGAGCAAACGCGTCCGCTCAGACAGTGGCAGGAACGAGAAGGCCTGTTTCAGGTGCGTATGCATGGCTTGTGTATGCGTGACATAGGCCCGATTGAACTGGCGGTGGAATTCACCGTCGGGCGAAACCAGATTGCGCAGCAGGTCGGGAAACGCTTTATAGATACTTTCGCCTTTTTTCAGATCCCAGTCGCCGGTCGCAAGGTCGTTGGACATATGCAGTTCAACCGGAGAAAGGCGCAGCGAGTTATAGGCGTCTTCCAACGGTACATTGCGTACCTGCTGAAGCACGTCATTTTCAAGGTAAGTACAACCCTTGGCGACGTGCTTGAGAATGTCCAAGGCGACACTTTTGCGTGTTGGCAGAGGGCGCTTCAATGTTTCGGCATTTGCGGCAAGTGTTCTGGCATGCCGCACATACGCATCCGTGGCGACTTTAAGGGCCTCGGGGACGGAGTTCTCGACCTCTTCAGGCGAGACGATTTTATTGAGCAATGCCCAATCGATGACAGGGTCTATCGCTGCCAGAGCATCGAGTTTCTTGCGCGATTCGGTCGCCGGTTCCAGTGTCGAGAGCTGTTGCAGCTTTGCGTAAGACATCGAGCGGGTCGAGCCTGGGGCTATGATTTCATGCACCGCTACGATTCGGCAGTATTCGACGCATTGCGGTGTACCCAGTAACAGCGTGGCAGGCAGCTGGGGGACCAGAAACTCCGGCGCGGGCTCGGCCAGCAATAAATGCGCGGCGAGTGCGACGTTACGTTGGCTCACTCGATGATGTGCGATCAGGTGATTTTCGAATCGGGTCTGAATGTCTGCGAAAGACAACTCCAGATGTTCGGCAGCATACAGATCGAAGCCGGCCACATGATTGCGCGGCTCTTGCTCACCCACTTGCGGATGCAGATCCAGCAAAAGGGCGGTCAGGATTATTTGTTTGCGCGCCGTTGCCGACTGTGGCTGATTCGGCTGCGTGCCATACCAGCCCAGATCGCGCACGCAAGCGTCTACCCAATGAACGGCGATTGGGCTGGAGACCAGTTGATCAATGATATTTTCGGCTTCGGAGCGTGTGAACGGCGCGAGCCGTCCACCCAGAATACGTTCTGACAGATGCTCCAGTAATGACTCGCCTTTTGTATAACTGACAATGAGCTTGCGAAGCTCGCCGCGTTGCGCCGCCGACAGCGTGGCCGTGTTGCCTTCGCTGGCCTTGATCATTTCCCGATAGTTACCAAACACTGGACCTGGCTTGGGCGCGGCAGTCATGAATGCGACCAGGCGGGAAACTTCGAGAGCGTTGCGCGGGATCAGAAAGCCATGGAATGCCAGCCACTGCGTTAAATCAATCTGATCGGCGTTGGAAATCTTGCCACCGGTCAACGCAGCCATTTCAACCAGGGTTTGCAGGTCTTCTTTCAAATCCGGCGCGAGGATGAAAGCATTTTCCAGGCCCGTGCTGTTGTTACCGCTGACTGCATTCATTTTGCCTTCAGCGCTTACCTCAAAAATGAAACGATCGGAAAGTTGTAATGTTGCCAGGAGCTTTTTGAAAGAGGCTTGTTCGCACAATGTATGCAATAGGTGTCGACCCGCAAGCAGTGCTTCCTCCAGAGATGATCCCGATTCGAGAGTGATGGTCGCGCCAGCCAAGGTAATGGTTTGCGAAGGGGCGAGATCCGATACGCGTTGCCTGAGTTTATAAATCACTTCTTCCCGCTCACGATTATCACTCGGAGAGTGATCGCGCTGGGAGTCTATGGAATTTGTGAGTCGAGATAAATTACGTTGGTTTAAAGAATTCGCATGTTTGGTTTTCATAAGTCAGCTTGTTGTTGGTTTGTAAGTGCGATGTATCCTCTTTTTTAAGTGGGTGGTTATCAACAACGTTTGTGTGAGGTCGTTTTTCGGTTGCTCGAAAGTTGTTGTATTTATCTCGAGCTCATTAAGGGTGATAGCTGCGTTGATTTATGCGGTTAATCAATTATCTTTTTTACTTGGTCGCGCAATTGGTCAATTGAAAACGGTTTGCCGATCATATGCATATCATCAGGGACATCAATTGATTCCGCGTAACCACTGGCGAACAGGACCTTAAGGGCAGGACGCAGTCTGCGCGCTTCCTTCGCCAGCTCGCGACCATCCATGCCGGGCAGTCCGACATCCGTCATCATCAGATTGATTTGCTGGGTCTGGTCCTGAAGAACTTCCAGGGCCTGCTCGCTACCATCAGCTTCCACGACCTTGTACTCCAGCTCCTCCAGCACATCCACAATAAGCATGCGCACGATGGCGTCGTCTTCAACGACAAGGATGGTGGATTGGGTGGCAGACATGGCAGGGCTCTCAAAAAAACGGGGGGGACACCGGTCGGTCAATTTACCGGACTCTTGCATGAGTAAATGGCGCATAGCCACAAGTTCCCGGCTTGATACAAAAAAAGCGCGGGGCAGCGGGGCGGCGACAGGATAGCGGTTGGCGCCGTCCGCGTGCAGGGGGATGTAGGAAATTGCCATCAAAAGCGTCAGAAAAATGGATCCAGACTGGGGTTTTCGGGCAAACTCCACGTTTTTCAACAGTTCGACAAGGCTGCCTCATGTCCTCTCCGTCTTCGGTTGATGAACAACGGTTTCGTAAACTCCTGACTCGCAACATCAGCCTGCCCTTGGGCGTTGGCGCACTGAGCGCCGTGTTTTTCGTGTCGCTGATCACCTATCTGTTGTCGGTTATCCAGTGGGTGGAGCACACCGACCGGGTGATCAATAACGCCAACGAAGCGGTGAAGCTCACCGTGGACCTGGAAACCGGCATGCGCGGCTACCTGCTCAGCGGTGACGAGCACTTCCTCGACCCGTACGAGACTGCCAAACCGCGGATCGCCGTGGCGCTCAGTACGTTGCTCGAGCTGACTGCCGACAACCCGGTGCAGACGGATCGCATTCGTCGTCTGCAGGCGTTGCAGGTCGAATGGGCCAATTACGCGCAATCAATGATCGATCTGCAGCGCAGCAGCGGCGATTATCGTGGCGCGGTCAAGGCCGGGCGCGGCAAGCGCCTGACCGACGAAATCCGCAAGCAGTTCGAAGACGTCATCGAGACCGAGCAGGTATTGCGCGCCACGCGTAATGAAGAAGTGCGGCGTACCACGATCTGGAGCATCAGCCTTTATCTGCTGTTCATCGGCGTCATCAGCGGTTTGCTGGCGTATGTCGGTCGCCGTGATCTGGTCAATCTTTCGCAAAGCTATAGCGCGACCCTGGCGGCGCAAGAGGCCAGTGCCGAGCGCCTGGAAAAACAAGCATGGTTGCGCAATGGCCAGACGCAACTGGCCGAGCAAGTGTTGGGGCAACTGACGCTGAATCTTTTGGGGCGCAATATTCTGCAGTTCTGCGCGCAGTACCTGGGCACTGCCGTGGCCGCATTGTATGTGCGCGAAGAGCACGGCGGACTGAAACGCGTGGCCACTTACGGGTTCTCCCGTGAACAAGAAGAACAGGAACAAGCGATCTTCAGTGGCGAGGGCATTGTTGGCCAAGTGGCGCAGCAGGCGCGGCTGATTCGTCTTGATGCGGTGCCGAGCGACTACTTCAAAGTCAGCTCCGGCCTCGGTGAAGGCTTGCCGCACAGCGTGCTGGTGGTGCCGACCAGCGACGACGAACGCGTCAATGGCGTGATCGAACTGGGCTTTCTGCGCCCGCTGAACCAGCGCGACATCGAATTGCTGGAACTGATTGCCGGCAACATCGGCACTTCCATCGAAGCGGCGCGTTACCGTCAGCGCCTGCAGGAAGTGCTGGCCGAAACCCAGCAGTTGAACGAAGAGTTGCAGGTGCAGCAGGAAGAACTGAAAACCGCCAACGAAGAGCTGGAAGAACAGTCGCGGATTCTCAAGGAATCCCAGGCGCACCTGGAAACCCAGCAGGTCGAACTGGAGCAGACCAACGAGCAGCTTGCCGAACAGGCGCAAACTCTGGCCGAGCAGCGCGATGCCATGGACCAGAAGAACACCGAGCTCAATCAGGCCCAGGTGCAACTGGAAGAACGCGCCGAAGAGTTGCAGCGTTCAAGCAAATACAAGTCTGAATTCCTCGCCAACATGTCCCACGAACTGCGCACGCCGCTGAACAGCTCGCTGATTCTGGCCAAGTTGCTCGCGGAGAATCCGCAGGAAAACCTCAGCGCTGAACAGGTCAAGTTTGCCGAGTCGATCTATTCCGCCGGCAACGACTTGCTCAACCTGATCAACGATATTCTCGACATCTCCAAAGTCGAGGCGGGCAAACTCGAAGTGCTGCCCGAGAACACCAGCGTCGCGCGTCTGGCCGAAGGCTTGCGCAACATGTTCGAACCATCGGCGACGGACAAGCAGCTGGCCTTCACTGTCGACCTGCAACCGGGCGCGCCGGCCATGCTGTACACCGACCGCCAGCGCCTGGAGCAGGTGATCAAGAACCTGCTGTCGAACGCGTTGAAGTTTACCGAGAAGGGTTCGGTGAGCCTGACCATTGCCGGCCAGCCTGACGAGCGTATTGCATTCATCGTTCGCGATTCGGGCATCGGTATTGCGCCAGACCAGCAGGAAAGCATTTTCGAAGCGTTCCGTCAGGCCGATGGCACCACCAACCGCAAATACGGCGGCACGGGTCTGGGCTTGTCGATTTCCCGTGATCTGGCGACCTTGCTCGGCGGCTCGATCAGCGTCAGCAGCACGCCGGGGCAGGGCAGTGTGTTCACCCTGCTGCTGCCAACTCAGTACAGCGAGTCCGCTGAAGTGGCATCGGCGCCGTTGACCTTCACGCCGCCTGCGCCAGTCGCGCCTGCAGCGCCAGCGCTGAATGTGTCACCGCTGGCGCCGGTACACATCCCGCGTTTCGCCGATGACCGCGACAAGGCTCCGTTCAACACACGCTGCATTCTGGTGGTGGAAGACGAACCGAATTTCGCCCACATCCTCTATGACCTTGCGCACGAGCTGGGCTATCAGTGCCTGGTCGCCCACGGTGCCGACGAAGGCTACGACCTGGCGAAAGAGTTCGTCCCGGATGCGATCCTGCTCGACATGCGCCTGCCAGACCACTCCGGCCTGACCGTGCTGCAGCGTCTCAAGGAACACGCCGGCACACGGCACATTCCGGTGCATGTGATTTCTGTCGAAGACCGTGTCGAAGCAGCGATGCACATGGGCGCCATCGGCTATGCGGTCAAACCTACCACCCGTGAAGAGCTGAAAGACGTATTCGCCCGTCTCGAAGCCAAGCTGACGCAAAAGGTCAAACGCGTGCTGCTGGTCGAAGATGACGATCTGCAACGCGAAAGCATCGCGCGGCTGATCGGCGATGAAGACATTGAAATCACCGCGGTGGGCCTGGCCCAGGATGCGCTGGAGCTGCTGCGCACGACGATCTACGACTGCATGGTCATCGATCTGAAGTTGCCGGACATGCTCGGCAATGACCTGCTCAAGCGCATGTCCACCGAGGACATCTGCTCGTTCCCGCCGGTGATTGTCTACACCGGGCGCAACCTGACCCGCGACGAAGAGTCCGAGCTGCGCAAGTATTCGCGCTCGATCATCATCAAGGGTGCACGCTCGCCGGAGCGCTTGCTTGATGAGGTCACACTCTTTCTGCACAAAGTCGAATCGCAGTTGTCCCATGAACGGCAGAAGATGCTCAAGACCGCACGCAGCCGCGACAAAGTCTTCGAGGGCCGCAAGGTGCTGTTGGTGGACGATGATGTGCGCAACATTTTCGCCCTGACCAGTGCCCTGGAGACCAAAGGCGCAGTCGTGGTGATCGGCCGTAACGGTCGTGAGGCGATTGAGAAACTCAACGAAGTCGAGGACATCGATCTGGTGTTGATGGACGTGATGATGCCGGAAATGGACGGTTTTGAAGCCACCATTGAAATCCGCAAGGATCCGCGCTGGCGCAAGCTGCCGATCATT
>Ga0196970_1001638_pt1 | contig 14074 bp, 10 predicted proteins | sample S1v_513CmetaG_FD_148672 | JGI IMG/M metagenome (GOLD analysis project Ga0196970, IMG submission 148672) | Soil microbial communities from Anza Borrego desert, Southern California, United States - S1+v_5-13C | ecosystem: Environmental > Terrestrial > Soil > Desert | place: USA: California... | reverse complement strand
CCCCAATATATTTACGCCGAACGGTGATAACGTAAACGACTACTTTTTACCCAGGCAGCTACTTTCCAAAACTGTGTCCGCCTTCAGCATGCGTGTTTACAATAGATGGGGAAATGTCATTTTCGAAACCACCCGGCCAGATGGTCGCGGTTGGGACGGCAAACTCAATGACCAGCCACAGCCAACCGGTGTATACGTGTACATTATCGACGTCACATTCGGTAATGGTGTAAAGGAGCATTATACAGGAAACGTCACCTTACTGAGATAGACTCGTACTGTGATTAGTCCATAGGTTTTGGCACTACACCTCCCTTCCCTTCGGGGCAGGGCGGTTGCATTCTCCTAAAAAAGTTTGTGAAACCACTTCTTCTCTGAAAGAGCGTGTACTCATATCTTATACCAGATTTGCGAACTCCCTATGCAGAGTCAGCTTAACAGACATTCTGCATCTGAGCATATGGGAGGGCCTTTATGGGGGGTTGTAGTCGCTGACAGAAAGAATGAAGCCTGTTACATCCTTAAGCTGAACAACGCCCTCCAGGTGACCTCCATAACCAGCCCATGCAGCCAAATAGCCCCCTGCGTCAACAGCGCAAAGCTACCTTGAGGCCGCGGAGCGATTGCCTCAAGGTGCCCTTTTTCTTTTGTCTTACTTTTCTTTTTGGGCAAGCAAAAAGAAAAGTAAGACGATGAGGGAAGTTTCACCGTATAAGTCCACAGCAAAAAGCTAAAAAGAAATCCCAATGCCGACTTAGCGGTAAACAGTAGCTCTCGATAGAGGCGTTTGCCTCTGTGCAGGAGCAGGATTTCAAGCTCTGGACATTAAAAATATGCAGAATGCAACAGACCTGCCTTCGGATGACGCGTGCGCAGGCCCAGTGCGCAAGCGGGGGAGGTCCACTCGCGGTATACAGATAACGGGTCAACCCCACCTGCGCGATGAGTAGCATACGCAATTAGAATTTGGAATTTGTCTTTTGGGATTTGGAATTTATCCTTTCGAGTTTCTAAAGTTTCTTATGTTTCTTTACCTGCCTCCAGAATATATAAATGGAGATAATTATACTGATGGGTAGTATCCATCCGATGTAGTCCTGGATGATCGGGAATTGATTGCCAAGAAAGTACCCCGCCAGCACAAATGTGCTCATGTACAGGATACAGGCTAGCGCCGAAACCGAAAGGAGCACATACATCGGTAGTTTGGTCACACCCGATACTACGGGGGTAAATGGACGGATTACTGGCAAGAACTTACCTATGATCATCGATTGCTTGCTATGATTGTGCAGGTAGTCCTCGGCCATCTTCAGATACTTTTTCTTGAAGTACCAGGTGTCTTCCTTTTCGTACAGCCGTCTGCCCATCCTCTTTCCTATCAGGTATCCACAGATATCTCCGAGAAACCCAGCCACAATGAGAGCCAGCAACAATACGGTTACCGGAACGCTAAGAGTATTCGTACTCACCAGCAGACCTGCGGTAAATACCAGCGTTTCTCCGCCTGGTACCACCAGTCCCAGCAGTAGGCCTGTTTCGGCGAATACAAGCAAAATAATTACTGCAAATCCTCCCCATTCAATAATGCTGGTTGTGTCCATGTTTCCTGTTCGGTAGTAGATGAAATAAAGACTGTACCATTTGATCTGATAGAGTATCGTTTAATAGCTTCTTTATATATCCACGTTAATGTTTTATTCCGCAAATTTGTAATAATGAAGTTCCAGTTAGAAAGTCCTTACAAGCCCGCCGGTGATCAGCCGGAGGCTATAAAGGAGTTGTCGGAAGGCATAAAGAGGGGTGAGCAGTTTCAGACTTTGTTGGGTGTTACCGGTTCAGGTAAGACTTTCACTATGGCCAATGTGATTCAGGAGGTGCAGAAGCCCACGTTGGTGCTCACGCACAATAAAACCCTGGTGGCCCAGCTTTATGGCGAGTTTCGCCAGTTCTTCCCCGATAACGCTGTTGAGTATTTCGTCTCTTATTACGATTATTACCAGCCAGAGGCCTACATACCCACTTCAGATACCTACATCGAGAAAGATCTTTCTATCAATGAGGAACTGGAAAAGCTCAGACTTAGGGCTACGTCCAGTCTGCTCAGCGGGCGCCGCGATATCATTGTGGTTGCCTCAGTATCCTGCATCTATGGTATCGGTAACCCTACTGAGTATGCAAACAGCATCATTCGATTCAACCGTGGTGACCGCATTCCCAGGAATTCATTCCTTCACGGACTGGTAAACTCCCTTTACAACCGCAGCCAGGGTGAGTTCAGTCGGGGTACATTCCGGGTAAAAGGCGATACGGTAGACATCAATCTGCCCTACGTCGACTATGGTTACCGGGTCACTTTCTTTGGCGACGAGATAGAGGAGATAGAAAGTTTTGAGGTGGATACCGGCAAGCGCATCGGAACTATGGAGAACGCTGCCATCTTCCCCGCCAATCTTTACCTGGCTCCCAAAAGCCAGATGGGCCAGATCATATACGAAATACAGGACGAGATGAATGCGCAGGTAGATTACTTCAAGAGCATTCATAAGCCCCTGGAGGCGCAACGTATTAAGGAGCGTGTGACCTACGATCTGGAGATGATACAGGAACTGGGCTATTGTAGTGGTATCGAGAATTATTCTCGTTTCCTGGACAGGCGTCGCCCGGGTTCAAGACCATTTTGTCTTATAGACTATTTCCCAAAGGATTTCATGCTGGTGGTGGATGAGAGCCACGTCACCATTCCTCAGATCAGTGGTATGTATGGTGGCGACAGATCGCGCAAGCTCAACCTGGTAGACTTCGGCTTCCGCCTGCCCTCTGCGCTCGACAACCGCCCGCTAAACTTTCAGGAGTTTGAGACGATGCTGAACCAGGTAGTCTTTGTAAGTGCCACCCCAGGTAAATACGAGTTGGAGCAAAGTGGTGGGGTAGTAGTGGAGCAGGTGGTCCGGCCAACCGGTCTGCTGGACCCGCCAATTGAGATCCGCCCTAGCATCAATCAGATAGACGACCTGTTGGACGAAATAGACAAAAGGGTAAAGAAAGATCACCGCGTACTGGTCACCACCCTTACCAAACGGATGGCGGAGGAGCTGGATAAATACCTGAAAAGGATCAATATCAGGTCGAAGTACATACACTCAGAAGTAGATACGCTGGAAAGAGTGGAGATTCTCAGGGACCTCCGTCTGGGGAATATAGATGTGCTGGTGGGGGTAAATCTCCTGCGCGAAGGCCTCGACCTCCCGGAAGTTTCATTGATGGCCATCCTGGATGCTGATAAAGAAGGGTTCCTGAGAGATGAGCGATCATTGACGCAGATGGCCGGACGCGCAGCCCGAAATGTGGAAGGGCTGGTTATCTTTTATGCGGACAAGATGACAGAAAGCATGCAGCGCACCATTGACGAAACCGATCGTCGCAGGGATAAACAGGTGAAATACAACATAGAGCATGGAATTACGCCAAAGACGGTCATAAAGTCGAAAGAGCAGATATTTAAGCAAACATCAGTACTGGACATAAAAGGTTATGATGAAAACAATCCATATGCAATAAACGAGGTGCTGACATCTGCTGCTGCCGAGGAAGAAGTGACCTACCGCTCTGCTGCTCAACTTGATAAGCTGATACATCAGACCCGGAAGTCTATGGAAAAGGCGGCTAAGGACCTAGACTTTATGGAAGCCGCCAGGCTGAGAGACAAACTTTTTGCCTTGCAAAAGGATAAAGAGGCTATGAAATAGGCAATTAGTACTTCCTAATATGATATTCATTAAAAGTAATTATCTTAGTCCCTTTCGCCAACGTTTTGTTGGCTTTGTCCGTCTTATATTAAGTCAATTATTGAATATGCGCTCATTACTACGCTCAACCTATATCTGTTTAGTTGCAGTTTCCTCATTCCTCCTTTCGACCAAGGCTGAAGCCCAGTTACAGATCCTTACGCCAGATACTTCCCTTTGCCCTGGTACTCAGGGTACTCTAAACGCGGTGGTTCTGGGCGGAACTCCAAACCTTGCGTCATTTCCATCGTCCGATGACGTGTACTCAACTGCAGTGCCGATCGGCTTTACCTTCAATTATTTCGGTACTAACTATACGCAATGTCTTATCTCACTGAATGGTTACATTAAGTTCGATTTGACGCAGGCTGGTAACTACTCACCCTGGGCTATTGGCCAGGGAATTCCGGGTAATAATAATGTGCTGAACTCCATTATGGGGTTCTATTCAGATATCTACCCCTTATTCCCTACTAATCCTGGCACTATCGATTACACCACTATCGGAACAGCTCCTAACAGGAAGTTTGTTGTGAGCTTCTGTGACGCTCCCATGTTCTCCTGCACAAATCTTGTAGCGTCCTTCCAGATAGTTCTTTATGAAACTACTAATGACATCGAGGTTCATATAGCGAATGCTCCAAATTGTCCTTCTTGGAACGGCGGTTATGCCATAGAAGGCATTCAGAATGCTACTGGTACGGTGGCTTACCCTGTGCCTGGCCGTAATTACCCTACACAGTGGTCTGCCTTCCAGAGCAGCCACCGTTGGACACCAACCGGGCCCGGTACTTATAGCCTCACTCCAATTCCTTACGCTCCCGTACCAAGTTCCGGCGCAATTATCAACTGGTTTGCAAATGGTGTTACACCAATAGGCACCGGTACTTCTATAACCGTTAGTCCTAACGTCAACACGTATTATGTTGCTGAGGTAACTCGTTGCCAGGATACAGTGAGGGATACTGTTTATGTAACAATTGGCGGGGGTGCAACAATTTCAAATACTAATCCTAACCCAGGTCAGCCAGGGTGGCCTGATCCAAAGGGAGATCCTACTACCTGTGGCGGTACTGATGGCTTTATCACCCTTTATGGATTGGATCCAAACTTCGCTTACACTGTGAAGTATCAGAAAAATGGTGTTCAGGTTAATCAGTTTCCCGTAACCTCAACGGTCAACGGGGTTATCAATCTCGTCAATCTCGGGGCTGGGACATACGACAGTATCATTGTGTATAAAGGAGTCTGTTACTCCAACCCGATCGGGCCCATTGTTTTAATAGACCCACCGGTCGATGCCGACTGGACCTATACTTTAAAGAAGGGTTGTGAAGCGGACACCGTAGAGTTTCATAATAGTTCTATTCAGAACACATTCAACATCTGGGATTTCGGAGACGGTACAGGCGATACGGTTGCCAACCCTACGCATATCTTCCCGATACAGGGCGTATACATCGTACGCTTATTTGTAAACAATGGGGTATGTTATGATTCGCTTACGCAGCAGGTTAACACCATGCATCCGCTTGTTGCTGACTTCACAGTAGATGACGCTAATGCATGTGCCAACCAGTTGCTAACGTTCACGAACAACTCCACAGCAACAAACCCGTCCTACTTCTACGACTTCGGAAACGGTGACACCTCTATAATGGTGAACCCTACATACGTTTATACCGAGCCAGGTACTTACACGGTAATGATGGTAGCTACGGACGATATTCCATGTAGCGATACTGCATATATTACTGTAACTGTGGATAGCATTCCAACTGTTACCTTCACAACCTCGGATGACGTTCTTTGTGAGGGTCAGGGTATAACGTTCCTGGGCGAGTATACACAGGTTGGCAACACAGGTGTTCAGTGGAACTTCGGAGATGGCAACGGTATGCCAGACGTCGATCAGGTTACACACGCTTACGATTCATCAGGAACATACACGGTCGAGCTGACTGCTACCTATGCTAACTGTCCGGACGTATCATTTACCAAAGACATCAACATCAGAGCATTCCCAACCATTGACATAGGACGTGATACTTCTATCTGTCCGAACGGTCAGGCTGTAGTAATAGGGGATGCGAAGAACCAAAGTACCGCAGGAGCATTGTGGACATGGAGCACAGGCGAGACCACCCCAATGATCGCTGTCCGCCACCCGGGCATCTACACTGCGCGTATAGAAATGGATGGGTGTGTGGCTGACGATAGCCTGGAAGTATTTAAGGATTGCTACCTGGATATTCCCAACTCCTTCACGCCGAATAACGATGGCATCAACGACTACTTCCTGCCACGTCAGTTGTTGTCAAAAGGTGTCACTGCATTTAAGATGACTGTTTTTAACCGCTGGGGCCAGGTAATATTCGAAACGAACAGGATTGATGGACGCGGATGGGATGGCAAGTTCAACGATAAAGATCAGCCAACCGGTGCCTACGTATACATCATTGATGCCACCCTGAAAAACGGCGCCGTTGAGCACTACCAGGGCAACGTAACACTGCTGAGATAGTAACGATCATATCAAACCCAAAGAGAGGGCAGAAGTACAAGCTTCTGCCCTCTTTTGCGTCTATTAACACAATAATGCCTATTCGGAGCGAACCCCATGGGAGCTCCCTCCAAATGGGAGGCTGGGGAGGGGCTTACTTCTTAGGCTTATCATAGTTCACCATCCAGTTGATGCCGAACTTGTCAGTACACATCCCGAACCTTGCTCCCCAGAATGTATCAGTCACGGCCATGGTCACTTGCCCGCCGGTCGAAAGCGCATCAAACACCCTGTCTACTTCACCGTCAGATTTAAGGTCGAGTGCTATCGAAAAATTGTCTCCAAACGTAACTCTCCTGTCTTCCTGGGCATCGGAAAACATTAGCGTAAGTCCCCGAAGGTCCATGACGGCATGCATGATCTTATCCTTGTAGCTTTCGCTGCTGGATTCAGGGGTCTCGCCAAACCGTTGTATGGAAATCAGATTGCCACCCAGCTGATCCTTGTAAAAACTGATCGCCTCTTCACAGTTGCCATTAAACATCAGATAAATTGCGTTTGCCATAGTGTATGTCGTTTTAGTAAAGTTATTCATTTAATATACCAGTTTCATGCCCCCCCCTCCATCGCATAATCCAATTCAACCCAACATACTCGCGCTGTACCTCCCTCCTATCGAAGAGGGATAGGGAAGGACTTCTATCGGGGATGGCCGCGGTGGGGCTTCCCCTTCAAACTAATTTGTACCTTTGCGGCGCTATGCAGATCGAAGTAATGAAATCGAAGATTCATCGGGTGAAAGTAACGGAGGCCAACCTTCATTACATTGGTAGTATTACCATAGATGAGAACCTGATGGATGCTGCAAACCTGATAGAAAATGAAAAGGTGCAGGTGCTGAACATCGACAATGGTCAGAGGCTGGAAACCTACGTGATCAAAGGCACCCGCGGCTCTGGGATGATCTGCATGAATGGTCCTGCGGCACGACGAGTCTCCGTAGGCGATACAGTAATTGTCATCTCCTACGCAAGGATGGACTTCGAAGAGGCAAAACATTTCAAGCCCTCTATCATCTTCCCGAAGGAGGACAATACCTTGTAATATCTATCTTTACCTCCTATGAAGAAAATTCTCCTCACTATCCTGCAGTATGTAATTTTCTTCGGACTGGGAGCGCTACTTATATGGTGGCAATATGGCAAACTAACGCCGGGTGACAAGTCAGAGATTATGATAGCCTTCGGTCAGGTGAGGGACCGGTTGTGGTTGCTGATACCGGTGCTTATTATAGGTTTTTTGTCCCATCTTTTCAGAGCTTTGCGCTGGAAACTGCTGCTCGAACCACTCAAACTCAGGCCCTCCACTGCCAATATCACCTTTGCTGTTTTGATCGGGTATCTCGTAAATCTGTTGGTACCCCGTATGGGTGAAGTGGCAAGATGTACCATACTTGCCAAATATGAGCGAGAGCCGGTGGACAAAATAGTAGGCACAATCGTAGCTGAGCGTACCTTCGACATCCTATGCCTGGTACTGGTAACCGTAATAGCAGTGTTGACCCAAACAGGCACCGGGCTGCAGTATCTGCAGGCTCAGATAGCTCACATTGATATCAATGGCAGTAAGATCGCAGCAATCGTTATAGGCGGTATCCTCTTTTTAGTGTTGTTGGTATTAGTCTATCGGAAGACTAAGAACACCAAATTCGGTCAATTCCTGAGCGGCATTGGATATGGAATTTTGTCCATAAAGTTCATGCATAAAAAAGGTCAGTTCCTCCTGTATAGTGCACTTATATGGGTATGTTATTTGGCCCTGGTGGTCATCGGGTTCAAGGCAATTGATGCTACGGAACACCTTGGCTGGGTGCCTGCAATTTCGGTTCTGGTTTTTGGCAGCCTGGGCATGATAGTTACACCAGGCGGCATAGGTGCTTACCCTCCCGCAGTGCAGCTTGTTCTGGTGAATTTATATGCAGTCAAGGCCTCCTACGCCCTGGCTTTTGGCTGGATATCATGGATGGCGCAGACTGCAGTGGTGCTGGTATTAGGGGTGCTATCGTTAATTCTATTGCCGCTATATAACATCAAACCTCATGGACAAGACACAGTGGATAAAGGATAAGATATGTACCCGGGATGTGCTGGTGCACCGGTGCAACGGACTGAAAGCGCTTGGCAGAAAGATCGTATTTACCAATGGCTGCTTCGACATAATGCACCATGGCCACCTGGACTACCTCGCCAAGGCTGCCAGCCTGGGTAACTTCCTCGTAGTAGGGGTCAATACTGATGCCTCTGTAAAGCGACTGAAAGGAGAAGAACGACCACTCACCAGCGAAGATAATCGCGCATTTCAGCTTGCATGCCTGCTTTTCGTTGACGCTGTTTGCCTGTTTGAAGAAGACACCCCGAAGGATTTAATAGAAGCAGTAAGACCTGACTTATTGGTAAAAGGGGGGGACTATGAGCTGTCAAATATTGTTGGCGCAGATTTGGTACTAGCTAACGGAGGAAAGGTGGAGGTTATTCCTTTTGTGCAAGGGTACTCTACCACATCGATCATAGAGCGTATTAAGAAATTGTAAAGTTTTTGATATTCCGACGTTAACGACCCTTGCACAAAAAGCAAGGGTTTATTTTTGGAGCAATCCATAGGGACGACCAAACAAGTGAAAGCAAAACAAACCATAATTCGAGACCTGAGCTGGCTGGCATTCAATGCCCGTGTGCTGCAGGAGGCAAAGGATCCCGGCAATCATATCTATGATCGCCTGCGGTTCCTGGGTATATTCTCAAACAACCTGGATGAGTTCTTCCGTGTTAGGGTAGCTACGCTCAATAAGATGGTGCGCCTGGGAAAGACGGGAAGGATGCATCTGGAGGCCAACCCGGAAAAGATACTGGCACAGATACAGAAAACGGTGCTTAGCCAGCAGTCTATATTCGACAGAACCTACGCCGGGATCATCAGGGAGCTGGAAAGAAAGAATATATACATCAAGGGCCCCAAACAACTAACAAGGGAGCAGAAGGAGTTCGTGACAACGTACTTCGACGAGAATGTTCGTACGCAGACCATTCCTTTGATGATAGAGAGTATCCCGCAGATGCCTTTCCTGAAAGACAAAACCATCTACCTGGCATGTGTATTGGGAAACACCAGCAACCCGATGCTGCAACGGTATGCGCTAATCGAGATACCAACACAGGTTTTGCCGCGCTTTGTCATCCTGCCATCTGTGGAAGGGGAAAAAGACCTGATACTGCTGGAAGATATCATAAAGTTCAACCTGCCTCACCTGTTTGCACCCTTCGGCTTCAATCGTTTCCTTGGCTATATCATAAAGGTGACCAGGGATGCGGAGCTGGAGCTGGATAACGATGTAACCACCAACTTGATCGAAGAGTTGGAGAAGGGCATAAAGAACCGAAAGAAAGGAAGAGCCACGCGTTTTGTTTACGACAGGAACATAGATGAAACCCTCCTTGACTACCTTGTGAAGCGGTTGGGGCTTACTAAGAAGGACAATCTTATACCCGGCGGAAGGATACACAACTTCAAAGACTTCATGAATTTCCCGAGGGCGGTATTCAGCGACCTTGCAGCGAGGCCAAAGCCATTTGTGCACCCATTGCTGAAGCAGCCTTGCAGGATAATGGACGTAATAGAGCACAAGGATATTATGCTCCACTTTCCTTACCATTCATTCGACAGTATACTCGACCTTTTGCGTGAGGCAGCTATAGATCCCTTTGTGCAAAGTATAAAGATCACCTGTTACAGGATGGCCAGGAACTCAAAAGTGGTGAATGCACTGATCAATGCCGTGCGCAATGGCAAGCAGGTGACTGCCATGGTTGAACTGCGTGCAAGGTTCGATGAAGAAGCTAACCTGGAATGGAAGAAGCGGCTGGAGGAAGAAGGTGTCAGAGTGGTAGTTGGTATACCAGACATGAAGGTACACGCGAAGCTCTGTGTCATTAAAAAGCGAGAGTTCAACAAGACTACGCAATATGCATTCGTGTCCACCGGCAATTTCAACGAAGTGACGGCAGAGTTGTATTCCGATCATTGTCTCCTAACAACAAACAGGAACATAATAGCGGACCTAAACAGGGTTTTCTCCTGTCTGGAAGCAGTACATCCCAAAGTAGAAAGTCTGAAAGCCTGCAGGGTACTCCCGGTGGCTCCGCTGAACATGAGAAAGATATTTCTTAACCAGATAAACAAAGAGATAAGAGCGGCTAAAAAGAAGAAGGATGCATCTATCGTTATCAAGCTGAATAGCCTTGTAGATCAGACGCTGATAGCCAAGCTGTACGAGGCAGCCCGTGCTGGTGTGAACGTACAAATGGTGATACGTGGAATTTGCTGCGCCTACACGGAGGCCAAAGGCCTGAAGGATAATTTGCATGCGATAAGCATAGTAGATGAATACCTTGAACACGGGAGAGTATTCGTTTTTGATAATGGTAAGAAGCCTAACGTATACATCTCTTCTGCTGACTGGATGGTACGAAATTTAGATCACCGCATAGAGGTAGCTTGTCCGGTGTATGAACAGGAACTGCAGCAGGAATTGATAGACATTATGAATATACAGCTTGCTGAAAACGTGAAAGCCCGTATATTGGATGCCGATCAGAACAACACATACGTTGAGCCACACCCGGATGCGCCTGTTGTACGATCACAGATAGCTACCTATCGGTACCTGAAGAATAAAACATACATTACTTGATACTAGCCGCCATCGATATAGGATCCAATGCTGCCCGCTTACTCATCTCGGAAGCCCAGGTCTATAAAGATGGCAATGTAGATTTCACCAAGCTAAGCCTGCTCCGTGTCCCGCTTCGTTTAGGGATTGATGTCTTCGACAAAGGCTACATCACTGAAGAACGGAAGAACAACCTGATCAATACGCTAAAGGCTTACAAGATTCTCATGGACATCTACAAGGTACAAGCGCTGCGGGCATGTGCCACCTCCGCAATGAGAGACGCAGCCAACGGACCTGAAATCATGAAGGAGGTGCTGAAGGAGACAGGGATAAAAATCGATATCATATCAGGCCAGGAGGAAGCCAATATCATCTATGAAACACACATTGCAGAAACCCTTCAGTTCAACAAGTCTTACCTGTATATAGACGTTGGAGGAGGTAGTACGGAGATAACACTCTTTGCTGAGAACAAGATCATATTTAAGGAAAGCTTTAATATCGGTACTATACGCCTCTTGCACGGCAAGGTCACCGAGGAGCAATGGGAGCACCTGAAGCTATACATCAGAACAAATCTTAAGAACTACCAGCCAGTAGAAGCTATCGGGACCGGAGGTAATATCAATAAGATATTTTCACTTTCCAAGCGAAAAGAAGGTAAACCTCTCTCACTAGACCTGCTGAAAGACTACTACAAGGAGATGAGTGCCTCCACCGTCGAGGAAAGAAAACATCTTTATGGCTTCCGCGACGACCGTGCAGATGTTATAGTCCCTGCCCTGCAGATATTCACCACCATCATGCGCTGGGCAGACGCACCAGAGATCTACGTACCCAAAATCGGCCTCGCAGACGGCTTAATAAAGATGCTCTACCGCGAGAAGACAACCACCCTAACCTACTCGCGCTGAACGTCTCTCCGTATCGGGGAGGCTCGGGTGGGCTCCACTCGCGCTGGACCTGACGCTGTATCAAACCTGAAACAACCTCTTATTATTTTCCACTCCGGCGGGAACGATTTCTCGCACTAGCACCCTCCACTCGTCTTTTAATCATCCCGGCGCTGAACAGAGCTGAAAGAGCTGAGCAGAATAAGCCGGGACCTACTATTTCCGCCCGACGGAAACTATTACGCTGCTTTGATACAGCATCGTTCTACTCGCCTCGCATTAGTTATAGAGGCCTACCTTTTGGCATTCTAATTGAATTTCCCCACAGAGGCTGCACAAGGCAGCATGTCTATTATAAACAGTCTATCAAAGAACTTTCTCTTCCGGAAAATGTAAAATTACACCCCTCTATTCCAGTCTATCTGGAATAACCAAAAGTTCTTTGAGATTCGCCCGTAGTATTAAAAAAAAAGAGAGGCCGTATCGTGGTTTTGATACAGACTCTGACGAGGGCACCTACTCGCGCTAAACCTCCGTCACTATCGCAAGGCCGGGGTGGGGCTTTACTCGCACCAGTCAACTCCCCTCCTGTTTTTAGTCGGGGTGGTTCCACTCCACACTACCATGACGTGTGCGTGCAAAGGCCACAACTACTACAGCCCCTGACTGCCAAAATGAAAAATTTTCATCCGTCGGTGAAAATTTGACTGCCATAAAACGGCTGATTTCCCTGCTTCCGTCTTTTACCCTGCAAAATTGACCGACCTTTTGCAATGGCATAGATTCTGATGAGACTATTGCAAAATCATCATCTTTTAAACTTTAAATAGTAATTAACTATGGCTAACAATGTGAACATTACTCCGCTACACGACAGGGTAATCGTAAAACCAGCCGCTGCTGAAGAGAAGACTGCAGGCGGTATCATCATCCCTGACACTGCTAAAGAAAAACCACAGCGCGGTATCGTAGTCGCCGCTGGTCCTGGTAAGAAAGATGAGCCGGTATCTGTAAAGTCTGGAGACAATGTACTTTATGGCAAATATGCCGGTACTGAGATCAGCCTGGATGGACAGGACTACCTGATCATGCGCGAAAGCGATATCCTGGCTATCGTTTAATCACGGCAGAAGAAAGATTCTATTATTTCATTAATCATTGACAAACAGTAAATAATAATACTATGGCAAAGCAACTCTTCTTTAATACAGAAGCACGTAATAAGATGAAGCGCGGCGTAGACGTTCTCGCTGATGCAGTTAAGGTAACACTCGGTCCTAAGGGTCGTAATGTAGTTATCGAAAAGAAGTTTGGTGCTCCCGGCATCACTAAGGACGGAGTATCTGTAGCAAAGGAAATAGAGCTGGAAGATGCGATTGAAAACCTTGGCGCTCAGATGGTTAAGGAAGTAGCGTCTAAAACTGCTGATGTAGCAGGTGATGGTACTACCACTGCTACTGTTCTTGCTCAGAGCATCATCAACGAAGGTCTCCGCAACGTAGCTGCAGGTGCTAACCCAATGGATCTGAAGCGCGGTATCGACAAGGCGGTATCTACTGTCGTAGAAAATCTGAAAGCTCAGTCTGAGAAGGTTGGAAGCGACAACAAGAAGATCGAGCAGGTAGCTACTATCTCTGCAAACAGCGACAGCACTATCGGTAAGCTGATAGCTGAAGCTATGGCAAAGGTTGGTAACGAAGGTGTTATCACGGTTGAAGAAGCAAAAGGTACTGACACTACTGTAGAAGTGGTAGAAGGTATGCAGTTTGACCGTGGATACCTGAGCCCGTACTTTGTGACAAACACAGAGAAGATGCAGACAGAGCTGCAAAACCCATATATCCTTATTTACGATAAGAAGATCAGCACGCTGAAGGACATTCTTCCTATCCTGGAAAGCACAGTTCAAAGCGGTCGTCCGCTGTTGATCATTGCCGAAGATGTTGACGGTGAAGCACTTGCAACATTGGTAGTTAATAAACTACGCGGTTCCCTTAAGATCGCAGCCGTTAAGGCTCCAGGTTTCGGCGATCGTCGTAAGGAAATGCTGCAGGATATCGCTGTACTGACCGGCGGTACTGTTATCAGCGAAGAGCAGGGTTACAAACTGGAAAATGCTTCTATGGAGTACCTTGGACAAGCTGAAAGCATCACAATCGAT
>Ga0196970_1001637_pt1 | contig 14104 bp, 9 predicted proteins | sample S1v_513CmetaG_FD_148672 | JGI IMG/M metagenome (GOLD analysis project Ga0196970, IMG submission 148672) | Soil microbial communities from Anza Borrego desert, Southern California, United States - S1+v_5-13C | ecosystem: Environmental > Terrestrial > Soil > Desert | place: USA: California... | reverse complement strand
GCAACCGGAAACCGCAACAGAAGTATTGCTGACGCCGGGAGAAAGAGTGGATATAGTTACAGATCAGCTGCTGGAAGGGGAAAGCTTTGGAATCGAGGGCTTGCCTTACAACAGGGTAACATTTCTTAGGCCAAAGAAGCACCTGTATGGAAAAGTAGTTGCCGGGGACAAACAAACCACCCGCGCATTCCTGCCCAGGCAGCTCCGCACTATTGAGGCACTTGCTCCTCAGCATGCCCCTGTGAGCAGAAAAGTAAAGCTATCAGTAGGCCCAAGCCTGAAGAATGGACTCGAGTTCCTGGTGAATAACGACGTGCATGTTGTAGATAAACCTGTAAACCTGGGAGAGCTGCAGGTGTGGGAGGTGGCGAATGCAAGTCTTATGGACCATCCTTTTCACCTGCATGGCTTCTTCTTCCAGGTAATAGAAGAGAATGGCAAAGCCCCGGCAACCATCACATGGAAGGATACGTATAACCTGAAACCCCGCACCAGGGTAAAGATGGCCTGGATGCCAGACAGGGTAGGTACCTGGATGTACCACTGCCATATACTGGAGCACCACGAGGCCGGCATGATGGCCACCTTCGAGGTCATTGATCCGCAAGCTCCATCAGTCCCCAAAAAGCATCATGCGCATTGTAGCACTAAATAGAGGTCGGATACATGCCATGTAACAGCATCACATAGTCCCGCGACGTTTTCTATCCTCCACTGCCAACGGTGTTCAAATTACTGAGCCCGTTGGCAGCTATATTTATGTATCCTTCCCCATGACTATCTTCATTGGAGTAATTCTTCTTATATTATGCGATTGACAAGCCTCACCGGTCGACTAATAAAAATATATATAGCCCACCCCGCACTATTCCGGTAAGGCTGGAATGAGTACCCGTACCTTTGCCTTCTTTGCTCTGAATGAGCTTCCATCCCCGCTATTGGGTCGCAGTGCCTTATTTTTGTAGCTGCCGGCTTGATAAGAGGTGTATATAAGCATGGAATTACAGAACTTCGATGGTGGTACATGACCCACCAGCCCAGGTGACTGTGATGACTAGAAAGTATTAGATAACTAACCACGACGTATGACTGAATTTAGACCAGGAAGATTTCAGATACTACCACCCATAGTAAAGAACCTGATCATCATCAACTGCCTGATGGTGTTGCTGCAATTCGTGTTAATACGTTTCGGCATCGATCTGGCTGACCACCTTGGCCTCCACTACTGGCGCTCACCACTGTATAAGCCCTGGCAGCTCATTACTCACATCTTCATGCACGGCAGTGCCCATAGTTTTGACGTCACTATCATGCACCTGTTCTCCAACATGTTTGCTTTGTGGATGTTTGGTAGCGTGCTGGAGAACCTGTGGGGGGCAAAGCGCTTCATTATATTCTACATGGTTTGTGGTATTGGAGCAGCCTTTTGCCACCTGGCAGTGCTTGGATATGAGTACAACCTCTTCGAGACTGCCTTTTCCAATTACCAGGAGAGTCCTACTCTGGATGCCTACATAAAGTTTGTCCAGAGTAATAGTCTGGAGCGCTATGCTGAGTTTACCAGGCTGCAAAACTTCTGGGAGTCAAATCCCTCATGCAGCAACTGTTCTGACCAGTCCATAAGCCTGATGAACCAGCTATATTCTTTAAAGATAAACGAAGCCACTGTAGGAGCCTCAGGAGCAGTCTTTGGTATACTGTTCGCCTTTGGGTACCTCTTCCCCAATACATTGCTATATCTCTACTTTCTTTTCCCTATCAAAGCAAAATATATAATAGCTGCCTACGCCATTTTCGAACTGTATGCAGGCATCCAGAATTCGGCAGGTGATAATATCGCACACTTTGCACACCTGGGTGGCATGCTGGTTGCATTTATCATACTGAAATTCTGGAACAGGAGAATGAGAAATAAGTTTTACTGAAAATGATAATGAGGACAAGTTTTAAACGACAATCACACCCGTTGCTGCCGGCTTACAAAGAGAACGCGGCCCTGCAGCTAATTATCGCTACCGGGAGCGCCTTTGTCATCTACTTCTTTGCAAAGGTGATCATGATAACCTTTCACGTCAGCCAGGAAAGGATTTTTGAAATGACCTACCCCAACCTGGGTCTGTCGTCACTGGGTGTTTTTCAGAACAAAGTGTGGACTGTACTTACCTATGGATGGCTGCACAGTGGCTTCTTCGATTGGGCTACCAATATGATATGGTTATATTGCTTCGCCTCTATACTTCAGTCAGTAGCTGGGTACAAGCAGGTGATACCCTTATTCTCGTACGCTGTATTAGTAGGCGGCGCTTTTTACCTGGGTAGCCAGCTTATACCTGGAGATACATTTAACGCAGAGGGGGCTTACTTCCTAGGTAGCCATGCAGGTGTGCTGGCTTTGGGAATAACGGCCCTGACCCTGGTGCCGACCTACAAATTGCAGTTTGCGCCAACTTTTGGCATTCCGCTGGTTCTGGTGGTAGGTATTTATATATTGCTCGATATGATTGTTTTTCTTCCGGATCAGGCACCTGTGGCTGCATTATGCGTGGGCGGTATGGTGACGGGCGTGTTGTTTGGAGTGTTTTTAAGGAATGGCTACAGACCTGGCGAGTGGGTTTACGGTCTGTTTGGAAGACTGAGCCAGTATGTCACACCTTCGGAGGGAATAAACGAGAACAGGAACAAGAGACGAATGGAGGTGCTGCGAACAATGTATGAACCAAAGACCGGTATATCCCAAAGCAGGATAGATGATATTCTGGACAAGATAAACGACCATGGGTACAATTCTTTAACAAGGGAAGAAAGGGATATCTTGCTCCGCGCAAGTAAGGATTAATAGTCGCCGCCGAGTGAAACGATTCAAAAACTTCATTGGAAGAGTTTTCAGCCATGCTATATTTCTGGCAAACCTTGCGGCTGTAGCCTGGTTGCTGCTATGCTTTGTAGCCTCGACTATCAGTCCGGCGGATGTAAGACACATAGGCTTGGTTAGTCTAACCATACCTTTTGCAATTCTCGCCAACATCGTATTTGTCGTGCTGTGGCTCTTTTCCTCAAGGAAGTGGCGGTCGTTAATATCGGTGGTGGTGTTGGTCTTTTGCTGGCAGATGATACCAGCCGTATTTGGCGTACACTACTTTTCATCGAACAACTGGGAGAAGACAGATACCACATTTAAGATAATGAGCTGGAACGTGCATGCAATGGGCACATTTAGCCACCCAAAAGAGAAGGAGTACTCAAAAGGAATCCAGGAGCTAATAAGCGCGGAAAGTCCTGACATACTCTGCCTTCCTGAATTTGCGCTAAACGCTAAGGTGAAGAAAAGAACTCTGGATGACAAGATAATGAGGGAAAACGGGTATAAGGAATACTATTTCAATCCTGACAATGGCTATGGTCCCGATATTGTGCTTGGTACGGCTATCTTTTCAAAATATCCCATAGTGGGGTATAAGGCATATGAGCTCGGACCGTATATATATCTGTTGCAATGTGATGTGCAGGTCAAAAGCGAAACTATAATAAGAGTGTGTGCCGTACACCTGCGATCTTTTGGACTCAGTGACAATGACAAGGCCTTCATTGAAGAAGTGAAAAGCAGGAAAACAGAGGACATTGAGAAAACCAGAAGCTTCGTTTGGAAGTTTAATGAAGCCTACAAACTCAGGGCTGAAGAGGCAGATAAGGCAGCAGCAATAATTGAAAAAAGTCCTTACCCGGTAATTGTATGCGGTGATTTCAATGACCTGCCTTATTCCTACACATATACTACCATAAAGGGGGAACTCTTCGATGCTTTTGCGAAGAAAGGAAGGGGTTTTGGAAGAACATATAATCAGATCATCCCCACATTGCGGATAGATCATATTTTATATAGCGACGAAACGCTGAGGATAAGAGCGTTTAAGACCATGTCAACTGTATATTCAGACCATAGCCCGATAGTCGCTAATTTCGAAATAAAGAGTAGGGGTAAGGACTAAGCCTTATTTTTGCGATTATTTCGTAAGATGTCAGACCTGTTTATCTACAATTCGTATACACGCCAGAAAGAAAAGTTTGAGCCAATAACCCCCGGACATGTTGGGATGTATGTGTGCGGGCCAACAGTATCGGGTGAGTCTCATCTGGGCCATGCGCGACCTTATATAACCTTCGACGTCGTTAACAGGTACTTGTTACACCTTGGTTATAAGGTGAGGTATGTGCGGAACATTACGGACGCGGGCCACTTTGAAGAAGAGGGGAGGGAAGCTGAAGACAAAGTGAGCAGCAAAGCACAACTGGAAAAGCTGGAGCCAATGGAACTGGTGCACAAGTACACCAATCTATTTCACTGGGGTATGAAGCTGTTCAACAATCTGGACCCGAGCATTGAACCTACTGCCACAGGCCATATAATAGAACAGATTGGCATGATACAGAAGATAATGGCGGAGGGATATGCTTATGAAATGAATGGTTCAGTGTACTTCGATGTTAAAAAATATGCAGAGCAATATCCTTATGGGAAACTAAGCGGGCGGATAATGGATGACCTGCTGGAAACTACCAGAGAGCTGGAGGGACAGGACGAGAAGAAGAACAAAGTGGATTTTGCCTTATGGAAGGCAGCGCCACCACAGCATATCATGCGGTGGCAAAGTCCCTGGGGAGAAGGGTTCCCCGGCTGGCATATAGAATGCTCGGCAATGAGCAGGAAATACCTTGGGGAGGTGTTTGATATACACGGCGGTGGAATGGACCTGCAGTTTCCACACCATGAATCTGAGATTGCACAATCGACCATAGCGCATGGGCATGCACCGGTGAGATACTGGATGCACAACAATATGATTACCATCAACGGTAAGAAGATGGGAAAGAGCTATAACAACGTTATTAAGCTGACAGAGTTATTCAGCGGCAACCATCCCATACTGGAGCAGCCATACCACCCAATGGTAGTGAGGTTCTATATACTTCAAACACACTACAGAAGCACCCTGGATTTTTCCAACGAGGCGTTACAGGCATCAGAGCGGGCGCTGAAAAGGCTATGGGAGGCCTATGAAGTATTGAAGCAACTTAGGTCCGCAGGTGAGGGCGAGGCAAAAGATGCAAACCTGGATGCCCAGGTGAACACCTGGTGTAGGGAGTGCGGAGAGTTTATGAACGATGACATAAACACCGCCAAAGTGATAGCGAACCTGTTTGAGCTGGCTCCTGTTATTAACGGCATTAAAGGTGGACAGGTGAAGGCAGACGCCCTGAGTGCAGAGACGATGGCGCTACTAAAGGATACGTACAAAACATATCTTGAGGATGTCCTTGGGCTGCAGGCACTGCAGGTGGAACAGAATGACAAACTGGACAAGGTGTTATCACTACTGATAGAGATAAGGAAGGATGCAAGGACAAGGAAGGACTGGGCGACATCTGACCAGATAAGAAACAAACTCGCAGAGGCAGGGGTGATGCTGAAAGACGACAAAGACGGCAGCGTCTCATACACCATTGAATAGATGTAAATGAAGAAACTTTCGAGACTACTTCGCTATCTGGCCGAGTACAAGGGCCAGATAGCCATGTACTTCATCAGTAGTTTGTTGGCTATACTCTTTGGGCTATTTTCCTTTACAATGCTGCCGCCGATGCTTCAGGTGCTGTTCAACGAAGCTCCGAAGCAAACCGTTGAAAAGCCGGATGATCCATTTGCGCAGCTTAATCACTTTATTCAGGACTTCCTTGCCAAAGAAACCCCGCTGCAGGCACTGACATACATCTGTATAGCGCTCGTGATCTTCACAATCCTGAAGAACCTGTTCCTCTATATTTCTGTCTATATACTAAACCCAATAAGGAATGCAGTATTAAGGAAGCTGAGAAATGACTTATATACCAAAACGCTTTCGCTACCAATAGGGTTCTTTACAGAAGAACGTAAGGGCGACCTGATATCCAGGATGACGAACGATATCAATGAGGTGGAGTTATCAATAATGGCAACTCTGGAAGTCTTTATCCGTGAGCCGCTGACCATTATTTTCTACCTGGGTTCGATGATCATCATCAGTCCAACGCTTACACTGTTTCTGGTTGTGTTTCTTCCGGTTTCGGGCCTGATAATAGGTAGAATTGGCAAATCGCTGCGCAGGTCGTCTAACATAGCGCAGGAGCAGCTGGGTGGGATGCTGGGCGTTATTGACGAGACAATTGTGGGTATGAGGGTGGTGAAAGCCTTTAATGCTGAAAAGCACCAGCACCTGAGGTTTATGCAGATCAACAACCTGATTTTCAGAACAAGGAATACAATTGCTGCGCGAAGGGAACTTGGTTCACCACTGTCTGAGACGATGGGCGTAATAGTAGTGAGTGTTGTTCTGTGGTATGGGGGAAGACTCATATTTTCCAACCAGTCGGACCTGGAGGCGTCGAAGTTTCTGTTTTACATTGTTCTGTTTACACAAATTATCAACCCTTTTAAGAGTCTGTCTAACTCGTTCTTCAACATACAGAAAGGAGGTGCTGCACTGGACAGGATCGAAAGTCTGCTGATGGTGGAAAACACGATAGAGGAACTGCCGAACCCGAAGCGTATTAAGGAATTCAAGGATAGCATCGAGCTGAAGGACGTGCACTTTAGTTACGGCAAGAAGAAGATACTTGATGGAATAAACCTTAGAATGCAAAAAGGCAAAACAGTGGCGTTGGTAGGTTCGAGCGGCGCAGGGAAGTCGACCTTGGTAGATCTTATTCCGAGGTTTCATGATGTAACTGCTGGCGAGATTACCATAGACGGTATTAACGTAAAGGAAGTGAGGCTGGATGATCTAAGGAGATTGATGGGGGTAGTGAGTCAGGAGCCGATCCTTTTTAATGATACGATTTATAACAATATTACGCTAGGCACAGGCGGAGCAAGCCAGGCCGACGTAGAAGAGGCAGCAAAGGTTGCTAACGCACACAACTTCATCATGAGCAAAGCTGAGGGATATGATACCTCGGTGGGAGATAGAGGCAATAAGCTGTCTGGTGGTGAACGCCAGCGAGTGACTATAGCAAGAGCGGTGTTGAAGAACCCACCGATTCTGATATTGGACGAAGCGACATCGTCACTGGATACGACAAGTGAGCGGATAGTACAGGATGCGATAAACTCTCTTATGAAGAACAGAACCTGTATAGTGATTGCGCACAGGTTGTCTACAGTGCAACACGCAGATGAGATAGTGGTGCTGGAAAAAGGAAAAGTGATCGAGCGTGGAACCCATGTCGAGTTGATGGGGAGGAATGGAGCATATAGAAAACTGGTGGATATGCAACAGGTAAAGTAATGGATTTCCGCTTGCAGACAAAGACTTTAAAATAGTAGTTATCAAAGCTATGCTGCCTGTAAGGTTGTATTGGCTTCTTATATTTGCCTTATGAAAAAGATACTGGTTACCGGGGGGTGTGGGTATATTGGTGGACACACCATAGTGGACCTTATCGACAACGGGTTTGAAGTGATTTCTGTAGATGACTTGTCGAACGGATCGCTGAGAATGCTGCACGGAGTGGAGAAGGTAGTGCGCAAGACCATCAAGAACTATAAAGTAAATCTCTGTGACCTGGAGGATACTGAAGCAATCTTTATTGAGAATCCTGATATTGTTGGCGTGATCCATTTTGCTGCATTTAAAGCAGTAGGCGAATCGGTGATGGAGCCATTAAAGTATTACCGCAACAACATAGACTCACTGGTAAATGTGCTGCACTGCGCGAAAGCATACGGAGTTAATAACATTGTATTCTCATCCTCCTGCTCGGTGTACGGAAATGCAAAGGAATTGCCGGTAGAAGAGAATGCGCCTCTTGCAGAGCCGGAGTCGCCCTATGCAAGGACCAAGCAGATAGGAGAGGCAATATGCAGTGACTTTACTAAGGTGAATGAAGCATTTAATGTAATGCTCCTCAGATATTTCAATCCCGTGGGTGCGCACACCTCAGTTAAGATTGGTGAACTGCAGGAGAAACCAGAAAACCTGGTGCCTGTAATAACCCAGACAGCTATTGGGAAGAAGAAGGAGATGACTGTACACGGCAGTGATTACCCTACCAGGGACGGCTCGTGCGTGAGGGATTACATACATGTGATGGACATAGCCAATGCACATACACGTGCGCTGCAGTACATGCTGGAGAAGCGGAATGAAGAGCGCTGCGAGGTATTTAACCTTGGAACGGGCAATGGAGTGACCGTGCTGGAACTGATAGCAGCGTTTGAAAAGGTGTCGCAGCAGAAGCTGAACTTTAAGCTGGGGCCGAGAAGACCAGGTGACGTAGTGGAAGTATACGCTAACAAAAACAAGGCAAAGACCAAACTGGGGTGGGACACTAAGTACTCGCTGGATGATATGATGGATACGGCATGGAGGTGGGAGCAGGAGCTGAAAAAGGAGGCGGAAAGGGTTCAGCTGAACTAGCTAACAATTGGCACGTGACAGAATATCAACAGCCCCGCTTTGGAGCTGTTTTGTTTATTACTCAGGTATTGAACGTTCCTATCTGAACTGCTTAAGCCAGGTTTTTCCGGTAGAGGAGGGTGCTGCAGTTATCAGGACGGAGAACGGCTCTGGCAGTATCCTGAAGGAAGGCAGCAGTCACTGACTGATAACGCTCAAGCTCAGTATTTATAAGATGAGCATCACCTAGCAGCTCATAAAAAGCGAGGTTGTTAGCGCGGGACAGGAGGTTCATATCCTCAAACTCGATCATGGCTTCGATCTTGTTCTTTGCCTTTTCCAGTTCTTCATCAGAAATCCCTTCATCTGCAAGGAGGTTCATTTCTTTCTCAATCGCTTCGTTAGCTTCTTCAACAGACCTTCCCTCTACTACCTTTCCTTCTGCAACTATAAGTCCCGGATCGAGGCTGCCGGTGTGGTAACAACTAAGGTTGCTGAACAGCTGCTGCTCCTTTACGAGCCGCTGGTACAGCCTGGACGCATAACCATTACCCATTATTTCTGTAATCAGGTCTGCTGCGTAATAGGGTAGTGCCATTCGGCCGGGAATATGCCAGGCCTTGTAAACAGCATCTAAGGGAACATCTGCATACACGGTTTGCACGCGAGCATCAATCTGTTCAGGTTCAGTGTCCACCCTTCGGATATACTTTTCTCCTGAGGGAATGCTGCCAAACCATTTCTCGGCTAGCTGTCGTACCTGATCGACTGTGACGTTGCCGGCGACACAGAGGATGGCATTTACGGGCCTATAGTGTTTAAAGAAGAAGGACTTTACGTCTTCAAGAGATGCTTCCTCAATATGTTTAAGTTCCTTCCCTATGGTCATCCACTGGTAAGGATGCTTCTTATATGCAAGCTGACGCAGGTGTTGCCAGGCATCACCATAGGGTTTGTTCAGATAGTGCTCTTTGAACTCTTCGCTAACAACCTTTCTTTGAATGTCCAGACTTTGCTGACTGAAAGCAAGACCTTTCATACGATCGCTTTCCAGCCAGAAGGCAGTCTCAATGTTCTGGAGAGGGAGCTGAATGTAGTAGTTGGTGATATCATTAGTAGTATACGCGTTATTCTCTCCACCTGCCATTTGTAGTGGCTCATCGTAAACCGGGATATTTTCGGAACCTCCGAACATGAGGTGTTCGAACAAGTGGGCAAAGCCCGTACGATTAGGATCTTCATCTCTTGCGCCGACATCGTACAGAACGTTTACAGCTACCATAGGAGTTGTTTTGTCCTGGTGTACGAGCACTCTTAAGCCATTCTCTAGTATAAACCGTTCGAATTGTAATTGCATGGAGCAAATATAGTAGTTCGGAGGAAGTAACGGCTAAGGTCACTACTAAAGCCTGAATGTCGGAACCCTAGTCTCCTTCTATGTCTTCCCATTTAATTTGCATGAGTCCGGTTCGTGCAGGACCGGTGAGGAGCGCCCCATTGCATGCGAAGCGGGAACCGTGGCAGGGGCAGTCCCAGCTTTGCTCGGAACTATTCCAGTTGACTATGCATTTAGCGTGCGGACAGACCGGATCAAGAGCGTGTATCTTGCTCTTTTCATCTTTGTACAGGGCTACCTTCTTGCCCTCCCACTTGGCCAATGTAGCCTCTCCCGGAGCCAGTTCAGCGAGTGTATTTATCTGTTCGTAACTGAACCGAAGACCGACAAACTGGCTGATAACATCAGCGTTTTCTTTGACAAACTCTGTGAAGCCAGCTATAGGTTTGATGCGGCTCGGTTTGAAAAGTGACTCATACTTGCTCTCGCCTGTGGTGATAAGCTCGCAGATGATCTTTGCCGCCAGCGTGCCGAGGGTAATGCCATTACCACTATAGCCGGTTCCTACGTAGATATTGTCATGGCCGGGGAGGGTTCCGATATAGGGGAGACCGTCGGCTGAAGTGAAATATTGGGAAGACCACTTGTAGTCGATAGAGTCAATGTCGAAGTGCTGGCGGAGATATGCCTCCTGTTCGATAAATACATGGTCGGTATTCGTCTCGTGACCTGTTTTGTGATCGAAGCCGCCAGCCAGGATATATTCCTTACCGTTGAGGAGCTGAGTACGATAGTAGTTGTAGGGGTCCTTCATATCATAGATAAGCCCAGTGGGAAGGGTGCCGCTTTTTAACGTAAAGGCCTGGACATAACTGCGGTATGGGGCGCAACGGAAATGGAGGATGTTGATACCCGGAGGTATGTGCGTGGCGTAGACTACCTTGTCGGCCTTTATTTTACCGAGGGATGTATCTGCCAGGAACTGTTGCGTATTTTCTACACTGTTTACAGTACACTGTTGCAAAAGCACTCCGCCAGCCGCTTCGAAAGCATGCGCAAGGCCAGTGACATATCTGGTGGCGTGAATGCGTGCCTGGAACTCGAAACGGCACGCCTTCTGGTATGGAACAGGGATCGGTACGTGATCGATCCATGTAGTGACGACGCCTGCTCTTTTGGAGGCGTCGACAATCTTTTCCAGGTGATTGACCTCCTCCTCGGTTGTAGCAAACAGAAATCCAGGCTCGTAGGAAAAGTCAGCATCTATGGCATACTTGCTGATCAGAGATTCTACCAAGTCTATTGCTTCCCGGGTGCCGGACGCAACGAGTTTTGCCCCGTCTTTGCCGAAGTCTGATTCAATATAATCGTATGAATTATCGAGGACGGTATTGAGGTGAGCAGTAGTGCCCCCGGTGGTGCCGAAGCAAATATTATATGCCTCTGCAAGGATGCATTTCTTTCCCTGAGACTGAAGCAGTAAGGCTGTGGTAAGGCCAGTTATACCTCCACCTACTATTAAGACATCGAAGGTCTGATCTTTGTTCCAGGTGTTGACAGGCTGATAGCTGTCAAGGCCGACTTGCCAGATACTGCGTGTGGCGCCGTCTCTTTTTAGTGTCATGGGAAGGATCCGCTTTTAGCTACTGAAGATAAAAAACCCCGCCAGCAGAACCGGCGGGGGCAAGCGCTTATCAATCAATAACTAAAATACCACGGCTGCAATATGTAACAGACTGCTGCTTAGGCTTCAGGAATCTTTACTTCTTCATCCGCCTTTTCTTTTTCGATCCTGCCACGGCGGATGGGGTTAGCTGTATTAGCGGCATAAAGAGAACGCTGCCTCAGTAGCTCAAGCGCCTGAAATACTGCTTCTCTGAAAGAAGAAGGATCGGCCAGGTTCTTGCCTGCGATATCGAAAGCGGTGCCGTGATCGGGGGAGGTGCGGATGACGGGGAGACCTGCGGTGTAATTGACACCCTCGCCCTGAGCCAGGGTTTTGAAGGGGATAAGTCCCTGATCGTGATACATGGCCAGAACTGCATCGAAATGGGTGTAGCTCCCGCGGGCAAAGAAGGCATCGGCGCTGTAGGGGCCGTGGACTACATGGCCCTGCTGCTGCAACTGCTCTACTGCCGGGCGGATAACTGTTTGCTCTTCTGTGCCTATTTGCCCATCATCACCTGCGTGAGGATTGAGGCCGAGGATAGCAATCTTTGGCTTATCAATACCGAAGTCCTTTACAAGAGTTTCCCGAAGTAAATGCACTTTGGAGATAATAAGCTCCTTTGTGATGGAAGCTGCCACTTTAGCTACGGGGATATGCTCTGTGATCAGTCCGAGACGCAGATTGTTGGTATAGAGCAACATAACTACATCCTTTGCGCCGAACTTCTCCTTGAAGAAAGGAGTATGACCGGTGAAGGGGAAGTCGGGGGTGTTGGTGTTACTCTTATGGATAGGGGAAGTGACGATAGCATCGAGCTGACCGTCTTTGAGACACTGTGCCGCTACCAGCAAAGAGCGGACGGCATACTTACCTCCGGCCTCGGTGAGAGAGCCGGGTTGCATGGGTATCTCCTCCTCCCAACAGTTGAATACGTTCACCTGTTTCAGGTTAAGGTTGGTGAGATCCTTGGTGCTGGTAAAGTTAAGTGGATACTCGGCTGTGATTTTACGATAGTAATTGATGACCTTGTTGGAGGCAAAGATTACGGGGGTGCACATATCCAGCAGCCTGTTATCGGAAAAGGTTTTTATGATAACCTCGGGTCCTATACCATTGAGGTCTCCCGTGGTGATGCCTAAGACAGGTTTTTCATTTATCATGCTTAAAAATAGTGTTTTGTGTGGTCATTGTTTATTAACTGAAGCTGAACGGAGACAGGCAGCCGCACTTTATCTGCCTTTGATCCGCCTTTAAACCGCCTTCGATGCGCCTTCGGTGCGCCCTTACTGAAAAGTAACGGTTCCCTTACGGCTCCTTGCTGGCTCCTTCATTGTTCCTTCGTAGCTGCTTCATGGTAACTCCATAGCTAAGCCATAGTAAAGCCACAGATATCCCAGGTGCCTTTATGTTTTTTATAATGTGTGTTCGTTTATACCATCTCTGCTTAAGTAGAAGAAGAGATGGGTGCATATTGTTATGATTTACCATAATTGATCAGGAAATCCATAATCATCCGGAGGCCGTAAGCTGTGCCGCCCTGGGGTATATAACCCTTTTTACTCATGGAGAAGGAGACACCTGCAATGTCGAAGTGCATCCAGGGGTAATCAGTAAAATGCTGGAGGAACTTGCCCGCGGTGATGGCGCCACCGGAAGGACCGCCAATGTTTTTGAGATCGGCAAACTCGGACTTGATCATCTCGCCATATTCATCCCAGAGAGGGTACTCAACAAGCCGCTCATATTGACGGAAGCCGCTTTCGTTCAGGGATTGTTTGGTTTTATCTTCAGCCGTGCCCATGCAGACAATGCCATGCTCACCTACGGCTACAGATGCTGCACCGGTAAGCGTGGCGAAATCGACTACCAGTTCGGGTTTATACCGCTTTGCATAATGAAGCGCATCTGCCAGGACGAGTCTGCCTTCGGCATCAGTATTTAGGACCTCGACTGTGGTGCCACTATACATGGTGATGATATCGCCGGGCACATAAGCGTTCTCGCCAGGACGATTGTCGGTAGCAGGGACAAGGGCTATGACGTGCAATGGAAGACGAAGCTTTGCTATGGCATACATGGCTCCGCCTACGACGGCAGCGCCACTCATGTCGCTCTTCATGCGGTCCATAGAGGCGGGTGTAGGCTTTAACGACAAGCCGCCGGTGTCGTAAACGATACCCTTGCCAACGAGGACTATAGGGCGCTTGTTGATGGACTTAGCCGGCTTGTACTCCATAACAGTAAAAGTGGGAGGCTGAATGCTGCCGCGATTGACTGCGAGAATGCCGCCCATCTTTTCCTTTTCGATCTGCGCTCTGCCGAGTGTAGTGACCTTGAAGCCGGCCTGCTTGCCCATAGAGCTGAATTCACGAGCGAGCTGCTCGGCGGACAAGAAGTTAAGCGGCTCATTGACCAGCGTACGTGCACGGTAGATACCCTCTGTAATAGCTGTGAGCTGATCGACCTCACGGACAGTGATAGACTGGCGGGTGAAGCTGATGGTGCCAAGCGTATTAGTGATTTTTTTAGTTTCTGTACGATACCGGAGGAACTGGTAATTAGCCAGTGCCATTCCCTCTGCTAGCGTGTAGGCTGCTTTGGTATTAGCCGAAAGACTGGTAATGGTGATCTCGTTAACCTTTAATTTATTCAGCAGGCCCTGAAGTT
>Ga0196970_1001636_pt1 | contig 14105 bp, 16 predicted proteins | sample S1v_513CmetaG_FD_148672 | JGI IMG/M metagenome (GOLD analysis project Ga0196970, IMG submission 148672) | Soil microbial communities from Anza Borrego desert, Southern California, United States - S1+v_5-13C | ecosystem: Environmental > Terrestrial > Soil > Desert | place: USA: California... | reverse complement strand
CTCCGTTTTCGGGTCGGCTTGATTAATGGAGAGCGGTCGCCCCACATTCAGATTGATCATGTTCATTCCCTTGTAAACCAAAAATGGCCGCTTATGGCGGCCAGTGCTTCCTGATTCGCCAGCTCACTCGTGTAGGCTGGGATGCAATCCCAGCTATCGTCACATCGGGCGGCCGATGCTGGGATTGCATCCCAGCCTACGATTGCAACGCCCTACGGCCTAGCCAAACAGTTGAAAGGAATTGGCCTCCTTGTCGGAGCCCGAGGAGGAATCGCTGCCAATGCGTGATCTGCTTCCCGACGAGGTGCTGATGGAATCAAAGCTCAGGTTCATCACTTTCTCCTGCTTGAGAAAAGCGTTCTTGTGGCGCTCCCTCGACGAGGTGTAGATGATTTCACTATCCGGATAGGCGTATTTTCCAACTGTCGGCTCCCGTGCCGGCAATGCGTCGTCGAGCTTTTTGATTTCCTCAAATAAGTTGAGTGCATCGGGCGTAGCCAGATCCAGCCTATTCGCCAGAATTGCGGTCACCTTCTCCCTGAGGTGCTTTCGCTCCACCGAGTCAAATGCTGTGATAGCTGACTTGTAGGTTTCAAGATCGAGCGACAAGACCGGGTCGGAGTTTTCAACGCGTTCCCAGTGAATAATTTCTTGCCACAGGTCTGAGCTTGTCAAAAAATCACTGACTACTTCATCGAACTCGCGCCCTTCCCACAAGGTCCCTAGGAGATCTCTCAAGGGCAGGAGATTGACATTCTCGAACTTGCAATCCGCACCCCTACTGAATCTCTTGCAGTTCTGAAATTCGATCGGCCCGATGAAACTGCACTGCACGAACTGAGAATCCCAGAAATCAGTGTGGCTGAAGTCAACTTGCTTGAATGATGTATTCCATAACGTCAATTTGGGTGCGGAGGATGTCCATGAAACATCCCGGAATTCGCACTCCCGCAAATTGCCCGGGTTCTGGGCTTGCATCCGATTGAAATTGACGCGAACGAAGTGGGCGTAGTGCATGGCGACGCCCTGCAAGTCCGCATTTTCGAAGTTGCAGTCTTCGAATCGGCTGCAATTGATGACGGCCCTGCTAAAGTCGGCCTTCGACAAGCTACACGAATAAAACGCAACGCTGATGGTGGCATCTGCGAATTTCGCGCCATCCAGCACGGTACCGGTCGCCATAACGTCCTTCAGGCTGGCACCGCTCAAATCTGCGCCAGAAAAATCGGCACTATCGAGCGTCAGGTGGTCGACCTCCCATCCTTGCAGCTTGGCGCCGCTGAAGTTGCAGCCACTCAGATCGAGCCTCTTGAAACACAAACCGCTCAAATTCATATCGGAAAAATCCTTGCGGCCTTCTTTGAGCGCCGTTATAAGCTCTTTCTCCTTTGCCGCCAGTTCCTCCGTTTTCGGGTCGACTTGATTGATGGAGAGCGGTCGCGCCACATTCAGATTGATCATGTTCATTCCCTTGTAGACCAAAAATGGCCGCTTATGAGCGGCCAGTGCTTCCTGATTCGCCAGCTCACCCGTGTAGGCTGGGATGCAATCCCAGCTATCGTCACATCGGGCGGCCGATGCTGGGATTGCATCCCAGCCTACGATTGCAACGCCCTACGGCCTAGCAAAACAGTTGAAAGGAATTGGCTTCCTTGTCGGAACCTGAGGATGCGTCGCTGCCATTGCGTGATCTGCTTCCCGACGAGGTGCTGATGGAATCAAAGCTCAGGTCCATCACTTTCTCCTGCTTGAGAAAAGCGTTCTTGTGGCGCTCCCTCGACGACGTGTAAATGATTTCACTATCCGGATACGCGTATTTTCCAACTGTCGGCTCCCGTGCCGGCAATGCGTCGTCGAGCTTTTTGATTTCCTCGAATAATTTGCGTGCCTGTGGGGTAGCCAGATCAGGTCTCTGCGCCAGAATTGCGGTCACCTTCTCCCTGAGGTGCTTTCGCTCCACCGAGTCAAATTCTGTGATAGCCGACCAGTAGGTTTCAAGATCGAGCGACAAGACCGGGTCGGAATTTTCGACGAGTTCCCAACAAAAAATCGTTTGCCACAGATTTGAGCTTTCTAGGTAATCGAGAACTACATTTTTGAATTCGGGCCCTTCCCACAACGATCCTAGACGATCTCTCAAAGGGAGGAGATTGACATTCTCGAACATGCAATCCGCACCCCTACTGAACCACTTGCAGTTCTCAAATTCAATCGGGCCGATGAAGCAGCACTGCGCGAACTGGGAATCCCGGAAATCAGTGTGGCTGAAGTCAACTCCAGTGAATGACGCATTCCAGAAAGTCAATTTAGGTGCGGAGGATGTCCATGAAATATCCCGGAATTTGCACTCCCGCAAATTGCCCGAGTTCTGAGCTTGCATCCGATTGAAATTGACGCGTGTGAAGTTGGAGTAGTTTATGTCGACGCCCTGCAAGTCCGCATTTTCGAAGTTGCAGTCTTCGAATCGGCTGCAATCGATTACGGCCCTGCTAAAGTCGGCCTTCGATAAGCTACACGAATAAAACCCGCAACTGATGGTGGCATCCACAAACTTGGCACCATCCAGCTTGGTACCGGTCGCCATAACGTCCTTCAGGCTGGCACCACTCAAATTTGCATCAGAAAAATTGGCGCCATCGAGCGTCAGGTGCTCAACCTGCCATCCTTGCAGGTTGGCCCCTTTGAAGTTGCACCCACTTAGATCAAGCCGCTTGAAACACAAGCCGCTAAAATTCATACCGGAAAAATCCTTGCGGCCTCCTTTGAGTGCCGCTATAAGCTCCTCGTCCTTTGCAACCCGTATCTCCGTTTTCGGGTCGGCTTCATTGATGGTCAGTGACCGCGCCGCTTTCAGATTGATCATTAATATTCCCCTTGTAAACCAAAAATGGCCGCCTATGCGCGGCCATTCCTCTCTTACTACCTCGCGCTCTATGAGCCCATGCGCGCGAGCATCCGTGCGCGCAAGAGGCGGATAAACGCTTCTTGCCATGCTTGATTTGCGATGTCTTTTAGCCAGGCTTTATGGCATTCGTCCAACAGTTGATCGACAGGCTTCTGCGACGTCTTGGACCGTTCGGCCGTCTCTTCCAGCATCCAGCAGGCCAGCGGGCCGCATGCGTTCGGTGCGCGGACCTGCATCGTAAATCCGCAATATTTCGTGTTGGCCTGATTGATCTGACCGTTCGAAAAGAACTGCAGTGTTCGGATGTACGAGTTCACTATGGCTCCCCTCGTCGCGGCGTGCTTCGCTCCATTTGTGTCGCAAATATAGAATGCAAGTTTCCCATCAAGCATGATTGCCAGCAGGCCCATCCAATGGTTGGGCAAATTCAGAATTGCCAGCGTCAGCTTGCCCTCGCCCGATGCCGCTACCTTCGCGAGAAATTCACGGAATTTGTTCTTCACGTCATCCACCGACTTGGGTCGCTTCATGTCGCAGTACATCGCAAGAACGCTCTCGAACGCCGGCCTGCCGTCGAGGATCTTGTTCCAATCGCCTGTTGTTCCCTCAATTTCGTCTTGTTCGACTTCCCGTTGAGGGTTGATCAGAAGCTGTTTGATGTCGATGTTCTTTCCGCCATCGGTGGCCGCAAGGTACTGCTCGATCCTGCTAGCGGGCTCGCATAGCTGGCTGATCAGGAGCATGTTGAGATTCAATGCCTGTTTAAGTGTCTTGTTGCCTCGCTTGCTGTACCACGCCGCCGCGTCCGAAAGTATTTGGTAGTTCCTCTCCGTTTTTAGCCCCAGGAGGGTATCGGCATTCATATTGGCCATTCTGTGGGCGAGCAATCGGGTCAAGATGTCATAGCGCTCTACGGCGGTCTTCCGGAACTCGTCATCGGCGTTTATCCGCCATTGCAGATTTTGTGCCGTTAGCTCGTCGAATCCGGTAAAGCTGGGCGTCGCGGCGGCGACGTGCTGGGTGGGTTCTTCGACCGTCTGCTCGGGCGGGCCTTCCTCGACGGCGGGGACATTGAAGAATTCGGTCGGCTCTGCGCCAGGTTCGTCGCCTCTGGGCTGCGCCAGCGGCGCCATAGGACTGGTCATGCAGGCAGTGCGGTCGCGCACAGGCAGTGCCGTGCTCTTTAATGCAGCGGGTGTGTCGGCAACGAGCCTGATCTCGTATGGGTATGTCTCGGCGTAAAAAGCGTTTCTATTCACTTCGATGGCGCGTTCATTTTCTTGTATCTCCGTCTTCTCCACCATCTCCGTATCGACCTTTTCGATCTCCCATAACAATTCGCGTGCCCTGAATGTATTCAGCGCGGGTCTCTCGGCCATCCGCTCTTTGACGCTCTCCCTGAGAAGCTTTCGCGTGTCCGGGTGGAGTTCGCTGATACCTTCCCTGTAGACTTGCAGATTCATCGTCGCGGCATCGGGCCCGGAAAATATCTTGTGCATGGCCGCCCCCCACATCGCTCTGTCGTTTTCGGGGACGCGTTCCGGAATGCGTGCCATATCCGCGTCGTGCGCCGCCGCACAATCAGCGGCGGTGCCGCACCGTTCTCCCTTGTCGACGTGGGCGGCGTCCCGCCCGCCGGGCGAGTCGAAGGTGAGCTCGTCCTTGTCGTTCACAGTCGAGGCGTTCCAGCAAGAAGAAATGGCGCTGTAAAGAGAAGAAACGATGCCCGTCATGCTGCGACCTTCCGTGAAGAGCGTGGATCAAGGTGGAAACTGCGAGGAGATGCGCGCGGGGCTGGTCTTGGCGCGAAGGGGAATGCTAGAGGTGGGGCTTGGGGAGGGAAAGAATTATTATCGAATTGGGAATCGTATTAACGCGGCGCGGGTTGAAGTGGGGGAGCGCTTGGCGGGTTTCGCTGCGCTCTACCCACCCTACGGTTCCTGGCTCTTGAGCTGCAGCGCCGTCCCCATCAACACCTTCGCGGTATTGGCGATCATGCGGCCGATCGGGTCGCGGTACTGCGTACGCATCCAGTAGGCGGCGGCGGCCGACATGGCGCCGGCCAGCGTGACGGCGAGGATGTCGGCATCGCGCTTGCCGAGACTGCGCATGCGCTCCTCCGAGGTCATGGCGCGGATGGTGAGCAGCCCGAAGTCGCGCATGTAGCGCCCGTAGAGCGCATCGACCCGGGGGCTCACGCCCAGCACTTCGACCTGGGTGATGCGCGCGAAATGCGGGTTGCGCATTTCCTCGAAGAAGGCGCGCAGTCCGCATTCGAGCCGGGATTCGAGCGCGGGCGGAGCCGCGTCCAGGATCTTTTCCAGCCGCTCGCGGTAGCGGTCCATCAGGTGGCTGTAGCAGGCAACCAGCAAGTCTTCCAGCGATTCGAAGGATTCGTAGAAATAGCGGTTGGTCAGGCCCGACGCCGCGGTCAGCGTCCGCATGGTTGTCGCGTGGTAACCCAGCGTGCCGAACTGCTCGATGCCGGCCTCGATCAGGCGCTGCCTGCGCAGGGCCACGCGCTCCGCGTGGTCCTGGCCCGCGTACAGGCGCTCCGATGGCTGCTTGGTGTCTACCGGGTCAATCATGGTGCTCGGGCGTTGAGGATGTGCACTGATTTTATCCGAGGGGCTACTGCCCGGGTTGAGAATCCCCCTTTCCCGTCATCTAGTGCGGCGGCTCTAAAGACACCGTCCTTGTAGGACGAACATTGACAACAACTGTTCTCATATATATCGTGCAATGACAACAAGCGTTGTCAGATGCCATGACACGGAATTTCCACAGGAAACGAGGAGACAAGACAGTGAATGATGTCGACGTGCTGATCGTCGGCGCCGGTATTTCGGGCATCGGCGCCGCCTACTACCTGCAGAACCGCTGTCCGGGCATGCGCTACGCTATCCTGGAGGCGCGCGCCGCGCTCGGCGGCACCTGGGACCTGTTCCGGTATCCGGGCATCCGTTCCGACTCCGACCTGCACACCTTCGGCTATGCCTTCAAGCCGTGGGAAAACGAGAAGGCGATCGCGGGTGCCGACGCCATCCTCGACTACCTCAATGAAACCGTCCGCGAAAACGGCATCGACCGCAAGATCCGCTATCACCACAAGGTGTTATCCGCCGCCTGGCGCAGCGAAGATGCACGCTGGTATGTCGAGGTCGAGCGCACCGATACCGGCGAGCGGCTCACCTTCCGCTGCCGCTGGATCTTCTCCGCCGCCGGCTATTACCGTTACGACGAGGGCTTCCGGCCGCGCTTCGAGGGCGAGGAAGATTTCCAGGGCCGCATCGTCCACCCGCAGCACTGGCCGGAAGACCTGGATTACAGCGGCAAGCGTGTGGTGGTGATCGGCAGCGGCGCCACTGCCGTCACCCTTGTCCCTGCGATGGCGGATAAGGCGGCGCATGTCACGATGCTGCAACGCACGCCCACGTATATCCTGGCGCTTCCGTCGCGCGACCCGATCGCCAATGCTCTGCGCAAGCTCGTCGGCAAGCGCCTCGCCTATTCCCTCACGCGCCGCAAGAACATCTTCATGCAGCGCATGATCTGGCTCTATTGCCAGCGCCGCCCCGAGTCGGCGCGCCGGCTGATCCGCAAGCTGAACGCGCGCCAGCTGCCCGAGGGCTATCCGGTGGACGTGCATTTCAATCCGCCCTACAACCCCTGGGACCAGCGCCTGTGCGTGGTGCCGGACGGCGACCTGTTCAAGGCGATCCGCGCGGGCACGGCGTCGATGGCCACCGGGCACATCAAGCGCTTCACCGCGCGCGGCGTGCTGCTGGAATCGGGCGAGCATCTCGACGCCGACCTGATCGTCACCGCGACCGGACTCAACCTGCAGTCCTTCGGCGGGGTGCCGCTGACGGTGGACGGGCGCAGCGTGAAGCTGTCGGATGCGGTCGCCTTCAAGGGCATGATGCTGAGCGGCGTGCCCAATCTTGCGTTTGCGATCGGCTATACCAATTCTTCCTGGACGCTGAAGATCGGGCTGTTGTGCGAACACTTCTGCCGCCTGCTCAACCACATGGAGCAGAACGGCTACGACATCTGCTGCCCCGAAGTGCGCGACCCGGACATGCCCCGCCGCCCGCTGCTCGATTTCGGCGCCGGCTACGTCAAGCGCTCGCTGCATGAATTGCCGAAGCAGGGCGCGGATTTCCCCTGGCTCATGTCGATGAGTTACGCGGCGGATGCCAAACTCCTCAGGAAAGGTTCGGTTGCCGATCCCAACCTGCGCTTTTCCTCCGTACGCGCCAAGGCGTCGAAGGCGGCCGCATGACTGCGATGAACCTGAAGGGCCGGGTGGCCGTGGTGACGGGCGCGGGCAGCGGCATCGGACGCGCAACCTCGATGGCGCTGGCGAAGCGCGGCTGCCATCTCGCGCTCGCCGATATCAATGCCACCGGGCTCGCGCACACCGCGCGCGAGGCCAAGGCGCAAGGCGTGCGCGTGACCTGCCATGACCTGGACGTGGCCTGCCGCGACAAGGTGCGCATGCTGCCGGCGGAGGTGAATGCCGGCCACGGGCGCGTGGACATCCTCGTCAACAACGCCGGCGTTGCGCTCGGCGGCCACTTCGAGCAGGTGTGCGAAGCGGACTTCGACTGGCTCATGGAAATCAATTTTTACGGCGTGGTCCGCATGACGCGCGCCTTTCTCCCTTACCTGCATGCGGGCGACGATTCCCGCATCGTCAATGTGTCGAGCCTCTACGGCCTCATCTCCCCGGCGGGGCAGGCCGCCTACTCGGCCAGCAAGTTCGCGGTGCGCGGGTTTTCCAATGCCCTGCGCCACGAGCTGGACGGTTCCTGCGTGGGCGTGACGGTGGTTCACCCCGGCGGCGTCGCGACCTCGATCGCAAAGAACGCACGCGTGCCGGCGGGCGTCCCCGATGAGGAAGTGCAGCGCCGCAAGGCGCTGGCCGACAAGCTGCTGCGCATGCCGCCGGAGAGAGCGGGCGAGATCATCGTGCGCGGCATCGAACGGCGCAAGGCGCGCGTTCTGGTTGGCGCGGATGCGAAAATCGCCTCGCTCCTCGAACGCATCGCCCCCGTCGGCTACTGGTCACTGTTGAAGAAAAGGATTCCGGAATGACATCGCTCCAGATGGCCGCCGCCGCGCTGCCTGTTTTCCTCGCGGCTGCGTTGATCGCCTTCGCGCTGTTCACCCGCTGGACCGCGCGGCGCATCGAAGAGGCGCTGCCGCCGCAGGGGCGGTTCGTGGAGGTGTCCGGCGTGCGCTTCCATGTGCACGAGCAGGGCAGCGGCCCGGCCCTGCTGCTGATCCACGGGCTTGCCGGCCAGATGCGCCACTACACCTATGGCGTGGCCGGCCGTCTCGCCCGTCATTACCGCGTGGTGACGGTGGACCGTCCCGGCTCCGGCTACTCCGAGCGCGACAGTTCGATGCCGGCCGATCTGTCGGCGCAGGCAAAGGCGACCGCCGCGCTGATCGACAAGCTGCAGCTCGGCCGCACCTTCATCGTCGGCCATTCGCTGGGCGGTGCCGTGGCGCTCGCGCTGGCGCTCGAGCATCCGCAGCATGTCGCCGGCCTCGCGCTGGTCGCGCCGCTCACGCATTTGCCCGAGGGCGGCAAACCGCCCGCCGCGTTCCGGGCCCTGACCATCGCCACGCCCTGGCTGCGGACGCTGTTCGCATGGACGCTGGCGGTGCCCGCTTCCATTGCAGGCCGGCGTGCCGTCCTCGAACAGGTTTTCGGCCCGGAGCCTGTTCCGCATGACTTTGCTACCCGCGGCGGCGGCCTGCTCGCCCTGCGTCCCAGCCACTTCATTGCGGCTTCGGTGGATTTGCAGGCCGTGCCCGCGCGGCTGCCCGCCCTCGTCGAGCGATACGCCGAGCTGAAGGTGCCGGTCGACATCCTCTACGGCCGCAAGGACCGCATTCTTGACTGGCAGACGCACGGCGAGGCGCTGGCCGGCAAGGTCAAGGGCGCGCGGCTCAAGCTCGTCGAGGGCGGCCACATGCTCCCCGTGACCAATGCCGAGCTGACCGCGCATTTCATCCTGGAAGCGGCAAGCCGCGCGCCGGGCGGTGCGGCCGCAGCCAGCGCCTGACTTCCCCGCGCCCTCAGGAAACGGCCAGGTTCGCGACGGTAAGCAGCAAGGAGACGAATAGCGCCGTGCCGATCAGCCCGCCGAGGATGACGTAGACCGGGTTCAGGCCGCCCACATCCTGGTCGAAATCCCGTTTTCGCCGCAGCCCGATGAAGGACCATCCCACTGCGGCCATCGTGTCCATGAACGAGCGCGTCTTCTTCGTATCCCGAGTGTTGTTTGCCATGATCGATCCAATCCTTGAGTACCGCCGAAAACACACACAGGTGGCGGCTTCCTGGCAGTTGACCAGCGACGGCGCCAAGCCCAGGCCGGCGCCGGAACATGTCACCGATTGTCCGCCCGCACCGCAGCGAATAACAGAATCAGAATCGTGGAAAAAGACCGTAGCAGATCAGTCGCGTGCTTGCGGCTGTGCAAATTCGCTGGGTGCCACGGTGCCGCCCACGGTCGCCTCCCTGGGTGCCGCCGGATGCAGCCAGCAAAAGAGGCCGGTGGCGGCAGCGGCGCCGAGCAGCTGGGCCGCGATGAATCCGGGCACGTCGTGCGGCCGGATACCGGCGAAGGTGTCGCTCGCGGCGCGCGCCAGCGTGACGGCGGGGTTCGCAAACGAGGTCGATGAAGTGAACCAGTAAGCCGCCGTGATGTAGAGCGCGACAGCGAACGGCGTCACGGCCGGACGGCTGCGCGAGCAGCTGATGATGACCCCGAGCAGGCCGAAGGTGGCAACGAACTCGCTCCACCACTGCGCCATGCCGGTACGCGCGTGTTCCGATCCGAAAAAGACAGGCTGTCCGAACATCAGGTGGGCCGCGGCCACGCCCGCAAACGCGCCGGCCAGCTGCGCGGCGATGTAGGGCAGCACCTCCGCCGCCGGCAAATTTTTCTGCCAGGCTTCGGAAAGCGTGACGGCCGGATTGAAGTGCGCGCCGGAGATGGTGCCGAACATCAGGATCAGTGCCACCAGTCCGGTGCCGGTCGCGATGGCGTTGGCCAGCAGGGCGATCGCCGTGTTGCCGCCGGCAAGCTGCTCGCCCATGATCCCGGAGCCGACGACCACCGCCAGCAGCAGCGCACTGCCCAGGGCTTCCGCCACCACCCGCCGGGCGCGCGTCATACCGGCGTGTCCCCGATCTTCTGCATTTCGCTGCGGATCGTGTTCTTGTCCAGCGCGTGCACGGGCAGGTTCACGAAGACGTTCATGCGGCCCGCGATCTTCTTGAAGATCTTGCTGAATGCCGCGCGCTTTTCTTCCTCCGTGCCTTCCACCGCTGCCGGGTCTTCGAAACCCCAGTGCGCCGACACCGGATGGCCGGGCCACACCGGGCACACTTCCCCGGCGGCGTTGTCGCACACCGTAATGATGAAGTCCATCTGCGGCGCATCCGGGGCGGCGAACTCGTCCCAGCTCTTGCTGTGCAGATCGTCGACCGGATAGCCGATCGCCTTGACCTGCTCGATGGCGAAGGGGTTGACCTTGCCGCCGGGATGGCTGCCGGCGGAGAAGCCGCGCAGGCGGCCACCGCTCATCGTGGTGACCAGCGCTTCAGCCATGATGCTGCGCGCCGAATTGCCGGTGCAGAGGAACAGGACGTTGCAGGTTTTTTCCGGCATAAACGGCTCCGGATTACGCGAGCGGCTTGAACAGGCAGGCCGCACTGGACGGGCAGATGTCCGAGAATTGCGCGGTGTTGCGGATGGACTCGGGCACATCGCTGCGCGGGATGGGTTCATAACCGTGGTGCGTGAAAAAACTGTCCGCTGCGGTCGTGAGCAGGTACAGCCGCCGCACGCCCTGCTCCTGCGCGTGGGCTTCGATCAGCTCGAGCAAGCGGCTGCCGAGGCCTTCGCCGCGCATCATGGTCTCGACCGCGAGCGAGCGCAGCAGCGCATCTTCCCCGTGCACTTCCAGGCCGGCCGAGCCGGCGACCCGGCCGGCCTGGGCCAGGATGATGAAGTGCGCGAGGTGCTCTTGCGTCAGGTCGGACGAGGGCAGCGCGCTGCTGTCGAGCAGGGCCTTGAGCGCCGGAAGGTCTTCGGCGCGGGGCTGGCGGATGGCAAACATGGTGTTCCTTTACTGGTTCAAATATTTCCGGCGGGAGAGCAGGGACTGCCGCCGCAGCAGTTCTCGGTCAGGTAGCCGACGAGGGCGTTCATCGCTTCGAAACCGGCGGCGTAGATCACGAAGCGGCCCTCCTGTCGCGGGATGACGAGGCCGGCATGGGCCAGTTCCTTGAGATGGAAGGACAGCGACGATGGCGGGATGCCGAGCTGTTCCGCAATCCTGCTGGCTGCCATGCCCGCGGGTCCGGCATGCACGAGCATGCGGAACACGGCCAGGCGCGACTCTTGCGCCAGCGCGGCAAGGGCGGAAATCGCTTGTTTGGTCTGCATTCGGAGCCTCCTGGGCCTCTACGATATTTCCAAAATAATGGAAATGTCAAACCGTTTTTGCGCCCTGCCTACTGGGCTAGCAGGTCATCCAGATGACAGTTTGCCGTCATTCCAGCGAAGGCGGGAATGACGCGGAAAGGGACTAGGTGCGCCCTTCCCCCGCCTGCTCCCGCGCACCGCGCTCGGCGATGTACTTGTCCACCCGCCGCTTGATCGCTCCCGATTCATGGCCCTTCCTCAGAGCCCGGTCCACCTGTGCCAGCAGCTTCCGCTTATCCATCGACTTGGCGAAGGCAAGGTAGTTTGGATCGCGTGCAAAGGGCTGCGGGAGGATGACGAACTTATCGCGATGCTTGAGCAGGTCGACGCCGGACTGCGTTCCGCGCAGCGCGTCCTCGAGCCCGGCGCGGCCGACCGGCATCAGGACAGCGTCGATACGGTCGTGCAACAGCATGGCGAGCTGCGCGCTCGGGCTGTCGCCCTGCACCGGCTGGAAGACTCCGTCCTTCACCGCATTTTCATAGGCGTCGCCGTAGCTGCAGCCGCGGCACACGCCGATGGACTTGCCCTTGAGGTCCTTGATACCGGAGAAAGGGAACTCCTTGCCGGCTTTCACGACCAGGACCAGTTCATCGTAAAAAAGCGGTTCGCTGCTGTAGTCGAAGACGGCCTGCCGCTCCTTGCTGAGCGACAGTCCGATAATGCCGGCTTCACCGGCCAGCGCGCTCTTGTAGGCGCGGGCCCAGGGATACAGGGTGTAGCTGAAACGCACTCCGGTCTGTTCCTGGACGTAGCCCATGATCTCTACCAGGATGCCCTGGGCGTTGCCTGACCGGTCATTGAAACTCTTTGGCGCCCGTGCATCGTTGCCGGTAATCTTGACTTCCTCCGCCGCGCCGCACAGCGGAACCCAGAGCAGGAATGCCAGCATGGCAAGGCAACGTTTTGCTGTTGACATGGTTCCTCCTTTTCGCGCGAGGCTGTATGGCAGTTAAAAATTGCAGAAAATCAACTTTAGCCGATGTCCCGCAGGCGTGCAAACCGGCCTGCGGCGAGCGTGGCTCACCCCACTGCGCGATTGAAAAACGCCGAGGCGTGCAGGGTGGGACGCATCAACTGCTCGGCCAGTTCACGGTCGGGAGGCAGGAAGCGCGCAGGCGTGGTGCCCGTCATCGCCCGGAACTCACGCACCATGTGCGCCTGGTCGCTGAAACCGGCCTCGGCCGCGATCTGCGCCCAGCTTAAACCGGAATGGAAATGCGCGGTCAGCCGGTGCAGCCGCACCACCCGCGCCACCGATTTGGGCGGCATCCCGACCCAGGCCAGAAAGCGCCGCTCGAGCTGCCGCTCGCTCATGCCGAGGCGGGCGGCGAGTTCGGCGGTGCGCACCGCGCCGCCCTGCGCGGCGATCTCACGGAAGGCCCGGGCGACGAGCGCGTCGCTTTCGCGGGCATCGAGCATGTCGAGCAGCCATTGCCGCACCGCGGCGACGCGCGCGGGGGCATCCGCCGCCTCGGCGAGCTGCTGTTCGATGCGTTCGACATGCACGGCGCCCATCACCTCGCGCAGGCCGGTGTGGCATGCGGCGAGTACATGCATGCCCGCGCGGAACAGCCGTGCCGCGCCCCAAGGCGTGAGCTTGACCACCACGCTGCCCAGCGCGCCGGTGCCGTGCAGTTGCACGGCGCTGTCATGCACGCCGGTGATGTGGCTGCCAAGGACCCGCGTGCGGCCCGCCATCGTCAGGCGCAGCGGGTCGCCATACTGGAAGGCAAGCGAGACGGTGACTTCGGGCAGCAGCTGCACGTCCGGCATGGCGCGCACCGCGGCGCTGGTGGCGCGCACGTCCCACAGCCCGTAGGCGAGCTGCTCCAGCCCCGGGCCGGGCGGGAATTCGTCGTTGACGTAATCGTTCAGGAAGGCGGCCGCGTCCATGTTGCAGGCGCTCAGCGGGGCGGTACAGCCGTGCCGGCGGGAGCGTGCTGCGACGGCAAGGTGTATTCGCGGTATTCCCGGATGATCCCGCCTTCGCTGACGCTGCCGTGCGTGACGCCCTCGCCGCGCGTGCGGCGCACGCAGAGCTCACGTTCCTCCACCGGCAGGTTGGCGCAGCGCGCCAGCGCGTTCTGCTCGTAACTGCCCTGCCCCGTATCCAGCACGCCGCGCCGCGCGGCTTCGCGGGCTGCCGCTGCTTCACGCAGGCAGGCCGGCTTGTCCTGCGCTTGCTCGCACGCACCGCGCTCGCGCTGGTAACGCGATTCGATCTCGGCCAGCCGTGCATCGTCGGCCGCCGATGCGGGCGCATGAAGCAGGAGCGCCGCCAGTGCGGCAGGAAAGAAGAATGGTCGGATTGCGGTCATGACGAACTCCCTGTCTTGAAGGCGAAATCGCCCCGGGCTCAAGGATCGAGCAGGCTGCCCTGCGCCGGTTTTCGCGCGCCCATCGGGGCTGCAGCCGCCACCAGCCGCTCGGCCGGATAGCGCACGAAAAAGCGCTCCGCTTCCTCGAGCGGGCAGTGCAGCCAATCGTCGATCTGCTCCGGGTCGAGGATGACCAGCATGCGCTTTTCGTCGTCCGGCTTGTGGAAACGCTGCATCAGCGCATGGCCGTCGGCATTGATGGTCAGCATGGTGAACGATAGCAGCGGCAGGCCGTTCGGCCCTTCCTGCTTGATGTCCCAGAGGCCGGCGATGCCCAGCGGCGCGTGGTCGGCGCCGGCGATTTCC
>Ga0196970_1001635_pt1 | contig 14120 bp, 12 predicted proteins | sample S1v_513CmetaG_FD_148672 | JGI IMG/M metagenome (GOLD analysis project Ga0196970, IMG submission 148672) | Soil microbial communities from Anza Borrego desert, Southern California, United States - S1+v_5-13C | ecosystem: Environmental > Terrestrial > Soil > Desert | place: USA: California... | reverse complement strand
GCCAGCCCCTTGGTGGCGGCGATGATGCCGCCCTTGCTGGCGGCATAGACGACGTTGCCCGGCGAGGCCGCCGTCGCCGCGGTGGAGGAGATCAGCGCGATGGCCGCCCGCTCGGCATGGCAGCCCTTCTGCCGCAGCCCGCGGGCGAGCGCCAACGCGCTGCCCAGGTTGGCCCGCATCACCTCGTCGAAGAAGGCGGCGGAGAAGATGCGGATCGGCCGCAGCGTCTGGATGCCGGCGCAGTGCGCGATGCCGTCGAAGGGCCCGTCGTCGGCGCACAGCCCCTTCACCCAGCCCGGCACCGCTTCCAGATCCGACAGGTCGAAGGGGGCGATGGCATGGCCGTCGCCCTCCAGACGGTCGGCTGTCCCGGCCAGCCGTTCCTCGTCGCGGCCGTTCAGCACCAGCCTTGCGCCCAGCTTCGCCAGAACCACCGCCGTCGCCCGGCCGATCCCGGCCGACGCCCCGGTCACCAGGATGCGGCGGCCGGTCAGGTCCATGGGGTTGTAGGCGGCTGTCATGGCGGGAGAACCCTGGTTGGTGACGTATCGGGTGCGGACCATAGCACAGGCGTGTTCCGCCTCCGGCTGCGGCTTTTTCGATGGGCGGCGGATGGGGCTTGGCTGGGGATGCTCTGCGCCTTAATCGTCCGCAATCAAGGATCCGGAAACCAATCCGGCGCCACTCTGCGCTATGGTGTGGGCTATGGTGCCGGCCACCGATTTCCGAAGAGGCCCCCGCCGGGCCGTAAACACGCGAAGGACAGGACAGCCATGAAAGCCATCATCGACGGCATCCGGATCGCCGGTCTGCGCGCGGTGGTGCCGCCCCAGCGCCATTCCTTCGTCGAGGATCCCGGCCTGTTCACGGTGGAGGAGATGAAGAAGCTGGCCGCCACCATCGGCGTCCAGGAACGCCGCGTGCTGCCGCCGCCCTATTGCGCGTCGGACCTCTGCCTCGCCGCGGCGGAAGGGCTGATGGCGCAGCTGGGCTGGGACCCGGCGACGGTGGAGGTGCTGGTCTTCGTCTCGCAGGATGCCGATTACGTGCTGCCGGCGACCGCCTGCATCATGCAGCACCGGCTGGGGCTGCCGACCAGTGCGGCGGCCTTCGACGTGCCGCTGGGCTGCTCGGGCTATGTCTACGGCCTGTGGATCGCGGCGAAGCTGCTGGGCGGGTCGACGGCCAAACGGGCGCTGGTGCTGTGCGGCGACAACCCGACCCGCTACCTGCACCCCGAAGACCGCGGCACCCTGCCGCTGTTCGGCGATGCCGGATCGGCCACCGCGCTGGAGGTGGATGCCGCCGCCCCGCCCATCCCGGTGGTCATCGGCACCGACGGCGCCGGCGCGCCGCACATCTTCGTCAAGGCCGGCGGCAAGCGCCATTGCCTGATCCCGCCGGTCGGCACCGCCGGCCGGATCGCCGACGAGGCGGAAGCCGCCCAGCTGGAGCGCGACTCCCGCCTGACGCTGAACGGGGCGGAGGTGTTCTCCTTCACCCTGCGCGCCGTGCCGCCGCTGCTGCGCGAGGCGATGGAGCATGCCGGCACCGACGTCGAGGGCATCGACCGCTTCGTCCTGCACCAGGCCAACGCCTTCATGCTGGAGCATCTGCGCAAGCGCATCAAGGCGCCGGCCGACCGCTTCGTCATCGACATGCAGGGCTTCGGCAACACCAGCTCCGCCTCCATCCCGCTGGCGATCTGCCACAGCATGGGGGGGCAGCTGGCAGCCGGGCCGGTGAAGACGCTGATGGCCGGCTTCGGCGTCGGCTGGTCCTGGGGGGCGATGGTGGCGGAGCTGGGGCCGATGCCGGAGCCGCGGGTGGTGGATCTGCCGGAGGGGTATCCGGTGCTGGGGGTGTGAAGACCGAGGAAAACTTGCGAGGGAGAACCTTTTCATGTCGGGAAACGCCACTTATACTTTGCCGCAAGTTGAATCAGAGGATTGCCAATTGACTGGGAGTTGGGAAGAGGACCGAGAATTTGCCCGTGAAGTTCGGGCTCAGGCCTCCGCTATGGCGGCCGACGCCGATTTCGGTGCCCGTGCCCAGGACGTCCTGATTCGGTCCTTCGATTACGACAGCAGCTACCAGTGGCGGTGGCTCGGCATGCCGTTCATCCAGTTGCCTCCCGACGTGATGGCGCTGCAGGAGATCATCTGGAGCTGTCGTCCGACTGTGATCATCGAAACCGGCGTGGCACGCGGCGGTTCGCTGATCTTCTATGCGTCCATGATGCGCCTTCTGGGTGGTGGCCGGGTCGTCGGGGTGGAGGTCGCATTGCGTCCCGAGAACCGCAAACGTTTGGCCGAGCATCCGTTCGGTGCGGATCTCGAGATCGTCGACGGGTCGTCGACCGATCCGGAGGTGATCGCAGGGCTGCGCGACCGGCTCGCTCCGGACGACCGGGTCATGGTGGTCCTCGACAGCAACCACTCGCACGACCATGTCCTGGCCGAACTCCGTCTGTACGCCCCGCTCGTTACCCCCGGGCAGTATCTGGTGGTGTGCGACACCATCGCCGACCATATCGTTCCGCCCCCCCGCAGGCCCCGCCCCTGGGGACCGGGCAACAGCCCGCTGACCGCCCGGGACGCGTTTCTTGCGGAATGCCGGGACTTCGTCGTCGACAGCGAAATCGACGACAAGCTGGTCATGACGTCCAACCGCGGAGGCTATCTCCGGCGCCCGATGCCGACGGACTGATCGGCGTCATGAGCCATGCTCCGGTTTCCTTTCCCGCTCCCGACGACGTTCATTTGCTTTTCCACCCGCCGTTTCCAGACGCCGACAGCCTGCACCGGTGCTTCATCGAGCTTGCCTGGCACTATCGCGGGGTCAGCGCGCTCGTGTCCTCCGTTACCTTTTCCTGTGTCTTCCAGCCCGCTCCACGGTTCGTCGACACTCTGACGGATGGTGGCGCACCGATCGACGATGCTACGGACCCGGCGGTTCTTGACCTGCTCGGCCGCTGGCGCGGCAAGCTGCATGTGCATCATCGCGATGAGGTGCCTTTGCCACCCGGTCCACGGCAGGTCCTGGTCTGGAAGCCCGACCCCGGTACGGTCAGGGAAGGAGAGGAGCTGTCAAACGGCGGCCGCTGTATTGCCCTGGAACCCGCCCCCGTTCGGAATGGCGGGGGAGCCCGACCGGAACCCGGTTTCCCGGCCACCGCCGATTTTCTTCTGGCGGCTTGGCAGGCCGATCCCGGCCGCATCCGCCATGTCCGGCGATCCCAATCGCGTTTCGAGGCGATGTGCCGACGCTTCGGCCGGGGGCGTGAGGTCTTCCTCGTGGGGCTGGGACCGTCGATCGATCAGGCCCCTTTCCCGCCTGCGGGAAGCGTGACGATCGTATGCAACAACATCGTCTTCAAGACCGGCTTTTTGCGGGCTCTGCGCCCGGACATCCTCGCGATCTACGATGACGACCTCCTGGGGCTTCGTTCCTGGACCGCGCGCTTCCGGCGCGCCCTTGCCGACACCATGGCGCAGTTCGAGGATTTGATCCTGGTAACGCCGGTTGCCTATGTTCCTTTCCTCGAGGAGTTGCTGCCGGAAACGCAGCATCGCCGCTTGCTCGGCATTCCTTTCACGATGGAGCGGCGGGTCGATGGCGACCTGTCGAAGGAATATTGGCTCAACTCCACCAACAACGTGCTGACGACGCTGATGCTGCCGCTTGCCCGGCTGTTCGCCTCCGGCGGTGGCGCGATCAACCTGATGGGCTGTGACGGGCGTCCTTGGGATGCCGATGCGCTGGATTGGGCCCATGCCGGCGGGACCGAAAACCAGAGCCGGCGCGACTGGGAGCGTCAGGCCAATCTGGTCTTCCTGCCTTACGACCAGCGCGAAGTCATGCTGCATTATCTGTGGCTGGATCGGCAGGTTGCTGCCCTGGAGCAAAGCGGCATTCCGGTTCGAAGCCTCACCCCCAGCCACATCCCCTGCCTCGCATCGCGTTTCCATCATGGATGAACCTCTGCCTCTTCTGCGGGACGGTCCTGCCCTTTGGCTTCCAGCCCTGTGGACTGGCACGATGCCGTTGCGCGTGCTCGGCACGATGCCCGAATGCTGGTGGCAGGGCATGGCCCGGGGCGGCTGGCTGGAGGATGACGGCCAGGCGCCGGCCGTTTGTGCGGTTGGGAGCGAAGACTTCCCGGCTCTGCGGGCTGCGGTGACCGGGCCGGAGACCGTCGTGGCGCTTTGGTTGGGGGTTCCCACCGCACCTGCGGTTCCGGACGGATTGAAGGCGCTGGAAACATTGGGCTTTTCCTTGACGGTCACGCTTTGGCAACCCCTTCTGGCGGTGTTCGGCGATAGCAAGTACCGTTTTCCCTATGGGGAACTCGGGCTTGATGTCCTGCAGGAAGCCATGCCCGGCCTTGGCCAATGGACGCCGACCCGGATCGGCTCTCCGCCGGACCCGATGCCGCCCGGCGGCGTGCTGGATGTGGTGGCGGTCCGCCATCCGGAGCTTGAGCGGGGGCTGCGCTTCGCGTCGGCCCTGGCCGCCCCGGCGCTGGAGCGGACGGCACAGCTGCGCATCGATGCCCTTTTCGTCACGAAATATGCCGCGATGCTCGAACAGGCGATGGCGGTTTTCCAATCCCCCCCATTTCCCGGCCAAGGAGCATGATGTCCATGCCCAACCCCGTCCCCATCGGTTCGCGCATCATCGGCCCGGACTCCGCGTGTTTTCTCATCGCCGAAGCCGGTGTCAACCACAATGGCGACGTTACCCTGGCCCACCGGTTGATCGACGCGGCCTGCGCGGCGGGGGCCGATGCGGTGAAGTTCCAGACTTTCGTCGCCGACCGCCTGGTCACCGCCGATGCGCCGAAAGCCGCCTACCAGAAAGCCAATACCGGGCAGGACGATCCCCAGCACGGCATGCTGCGGAGCCTGGAACTGCCCCCGGAAGCGCACCATGAATTGCAGGTCCATTGCCGGGACGCGGGGATCATGTTCCTGTCCTCTCCCTTCGACGAGGCTTCCGCCGATTTCCTGGCGGGGATGGGTGTTCCCGCCTTGAAGATCCCGTCCGGCGAACTGGTCAACCTGCCCTTTCTGGATCATTGCGCGCGGCTGGGACTGCCGCTGATCCTGTCCACAGGCATGGCCGACTTGGTCGAGGTCGCGGTGGCTTTGGAGACCCTGGAGCAGGGCGGGGCGACCGATATCGTCCTGCTCCACTGTCTCAGCAACTATCCCGCCGATCCGGCCGAAGCCAACCTGAGGGCGATGGGTACGCTGGAAGCTGCCTTCGACCGCCCGGTCGGCTATTCCGACCACACCGAGGGCATCGCCGTCGCCACGGCCGCTGTCGCCCTGGGGGCCACGGTCATCGAGAAGCACTTCACGCTGGACCGGTCGCTTCCCGGCCCCGACCACGCGGCATCGCTGACGCCGGAAGAGCTGGGCGCGATGGTACGCGCCATCCGCTCCGTCGAAGCCGCCCTCGGCGATGGGCGCAAGCGCTGCATGGACAGCGAACGGGACACCCGCGCCATCGCGCGCAAGAGCCTGGCGGTCGCCGTGCCGCTGGCGGCCGGCTCCAGGTTGGAACGCCGGCACCTCGTTGCCCTGCGCCCGGGGAACGGATTGCCGCCGGCCGCCCTGGACCGGGTGCTTGGCCGCCGGACCCGTCAGGACATTCCGGCCGGGGTGCTCTTGACCATGGACATGCTGGAGTAGCCGGAATGGACGTCCCCCTCTTCGTCCTCCTGTGCAAGCGCGACGACTGGAGCAAACAGGCCGCAGCATTGGCCGGAGCCCTGTTCGGCGACCGGCTGCGAACGGAGGCCGGCATGGCCGGCGATCCTCTGCCCGGTGTGCTGTCCGATCCGGCGGCTTTGCCGGCGCCGCCGGTGATCCTGTCCTTCCTGTCCCCCTGGATCGTCCCGGCGGCCGTGCTGGAGCGTGCCGCATTGGCGCTCAATTTCCATCCCGGATCCTGCGATTATCCTGGGATCGGCTGCTACAACTTCGCCCTTTACGAGGAAGCGGCCGAGTATGGAGCGGTCTGCCACCACATGGCGGCACGGGTCGATACCGGGACGCTCGTCGCCGAGCGGCTTTTCCCGATCCTGCCGCAGGACAGCGTGGAAACGCTGAAGCTGCGTACCATGGTGACGATGCTGGACATGTTCCACGATGTGGCGACCCGGCTGGCTACGGGGGCCTCCCTTCCGGTTGGAGCGCGATCCTGGACCCGCCGGCCCTTCACCCGGCGGGAGTTGAACGGCTTATGCCGCGTCACCCCGGATATGACGGCGGAGGAAATCCGGCGCCGCATCCGCGCGACCAGCTATCCCGGATATCCGGGGGCGGTGGTCGAACTGGCGGGCATTCCCTTCGCTGTCCCGGTGGCGCAACGTCGCCCCTTGGCGTAACCCGAACGGAAGGCTAACCTGCCGCCCGAACTGCGTTCATTGGAAGGGGAGCCTCGGTTGTGAAGGCTGCGATCATCGGCCTCGGCCGCATGGGACTCCGTCATGTTGCCGTCGCGCGCGGACTGGGCCTGGACGTGGTCGGCGCCGCCGACCCGCGCGCCGAGGCGCGCGCTGCGGCGAAGTCCCAGTTCGACCTGCCGGACGGGGCGATGTTCGAGGATGCCGAAGCCATGCTGGCCGGCACGCGGCCTGACTGCGTGGTGGTCGCTTCCACGGCTCCCTCCCATGCCCGGCTGACTTGTGCCGCCGTCGAGGCCGGTGCGCGCCTGATCCTGTGCGAGAAGCCGATGGCCGTGTCGCTCGACGACTGCGACCGGATGATCGACCGCTGCCGCGATGCCGGCGTCCGCTTGGCGGTGAACCATCAGATGCGCTTCATGGACCAGTATATCCGTCCCCGCGCCATCGTCGATGCGCCGTCCTTCGGCGGACTGGCGAGCATGACGGTGGTCGCCGGCAATTTCGGACTGGCGATGAACGGCTCCCACTATGTGGAAGCCTTCCGCTTCATGACCGGGGAGGCGCCGCGCACCGTTGCCGCTTGGCTGTCGAGCGAAGCGGTTCCAAACCCGCGCGGCGCGGAATTCTCCGACGCGGGCGGTTGCCTGCGCCTGACCACCGCCTCAGGCCGCCGCTTTTATCTGGAGGCCGGTACGGACCAGGGGCACGGCATGATGGCCGTCTATGCCGGCCGCTATGGCCGGCTGGAGGTCGATGAGCTGTCGGGGCGGATGCGGCTCGCCACCCGCGCCCCGCAGGACCGGGACCTGCCGACCACACGCTACGGCACCGCTCCGCTGCTGGAGGAGAGAGACATCCCGCCGGCGGACGCCCTGGAGCCGACGCGGGCTGTGCTGCAGGCCCTGTTGGCGGGCGAGAACCATCCCGACGGCGAGGTGGGCCGCATGGCGGTGCGCGTCCTCCTGGCGGCGGCGGTGTCGCACGAGGCGGGGGGGCGCGAGATCGATCTGGACAGCGCGGACCTGCCGGGAAGCCGCGTGTTCGCCTGGGCATGATTTGGGCATGACCGGCGCGCCGGTGCTGGACTCTTGAACCCGCCCTTGTGCGGATTGCCGGAAAGGTGTGAGGAAACGTGTCGCAAAACCAGTGCCGGGTGGCCGTGATCGGGGCCGGAAGTATGGCGCGCGAACATCTCCGCGCGTTCGCCGACGTGCCTGGGGTCCTGCTGACGGGCATCCACAGCCGCACCCGTGCGCGTGCGGAGGCTCTCGCCGCCGAGTTCGGCATTTCCGCCGTCTGCGACGATATCGCCAGCCTCCACGCGGCCAGCAAGGCCGATCTGGTGGTGGTCACCGTCACCGAATTGTCGATGGCTGCCGTCGCGAAGGCCTGCTTCGCCTTTCCCTGGACGGTCCTGCTGGAAAAGCCGGCCGGCTACGATCTGGCGGACGCGGTCGGGATCGCCGAGGCGGCGGTAACTGCCCGCGCCCGCGTCCATGTCGCACTCAACCGTCGCCATCTGTCGAGCACCCGCGCTGCGCTGGACGACCTGAACGCCGTGCCCGGTCCCCGCTTCATCCATGTCCAGGACCAGGAATCGATGGCCCAGGCGGCGGCCATCGGCCATCCGGAGGCGGTGGTGCGCAACTGGATGTATGCGAATGCCGTGCATATGGTGGACTATCTGGCGGTTTTCGGACGCGGCACGGTAACGTCGGTCACGCCCGTCCAGCCCTGGGACCCGGAACGGCCGGGCATCGTGCTGGCCAAGGTGGAGTTTTCCAGCGGCGACCTGGCGCTCTACGAGGCGGTGTGGAACGGCCCGGCGCCTTGGGCCTGCACGGTAACCACCCCGGAACGCCGCTGGGAAATGCGTCCGCTCGAGAAGGCCGTGTTCCAGAACGCCGGGGAACGCACGCTGAACCCGACCCCGCTTCATCCCTGGGACGAAGCCTTCAAACCCGGCTTCCGCCGTCAGGCCGAACTGGCGGTTCAGGTGGCCGGAGGCGGGCCGCCCGATGGCCTCCCGACCTTGGAGGACTCCCTGGCAACCATGCGATTGATCGCCGCCATTTATGGCGATGAGAAGCATGGCGGCGGGAACGGTTCCGGCAAGGCCGCCGGATGACGGCCGCGTCCCTGACCATAGTGGTCCCCAGCCACAATCGCCCCGCTTTCCTGCAACGGACGCTGGAGCATTACGGGAACGGCCCCTACCACTGCGTGGTCGTGGATTCCAGCGCCAACCCCATCGCCTTCGATGCCGCCGCGCACCCTTGCGTCGACTACCGCCATCGGCCCGGCGTTCCCTTCGCAACGAAGCTGCACGAGTGCCTGCAGACCGTCGACACGCCCTATGTCGTATTGAGCGCCGATGACGACATGATCCGTCTGGACGCTTTGGCCGAGTGCGTGGCGTTCCTCGACTCCCACCCGGGCCACAGTTCGGTCCATGGGCACTTCCTGTTCTTCCTGCGCAGCCCGAACCGGGTGTGGGGCCTGCGCGCCTACTGGGCGCGTCATGACTGGCAGGTTGCACAGGATGACCTTCGGGACCGTCAACTCCACCTGATGTCCAACTACATGCATCAGATGTATGCGGTGCAGAGAACTCCTCTGCTTCGCCGGGCTTACGGCATGATGGATGGCCGCCTGCACAACAGCGAGCTGATGGAATTCGTGGTCGGCCTGTCCGTGACGGCGGGAGGACGGCATCGGACCCTGCCGATCTTCTATCAGGCACGTCAGGATATTCTCGATTCCTGGAGCCGCAGCTTGGGGACCGGCTATCCCAACCTGAGACAGCTTTACCAGGATGGGGCCGACCCGCAGCAATACGAGCAATTTCTCGATATCTGTGCGGAAATCCTGCAGGAGACCGCCGGAATGGAGCGGGAAGACGGGAGGCGGCACGCGATTCGCTGCGTCGAGGCTTATCTGGCCAATGAGGAGGACCTGATCCGCCAGATGGCGGAGCCAGGGGTTTTCCATCGCGATTTGATGCGCATTGAAACGGAGGCGGCTTTCTGGCCAGATTGGGGCGATGAGGCGCTCCGCGACATTGCGGCGATGGCGCAGCTGGCCTGGAAGCACGAGGGATGCGGCTTGGATGCGGCCATTCTCGACGAGTTCACCGGACTGGATGCGAGTCAGCCGATTTATATCTATGGAACTGGCGGCGCCGGCCGCGCCCTGGCTGCCCGTCTGGACAGATTGGGGCTTTCGGTTGCGGGATACATCGACAGCTTCCACGGAGGAACGGTCGAGGGGCGCCCGTGCCTGACCGTTCAGGAGTATCGCGCCGTCCATCGGCCGGATGACATGGTGCTGATTGCATCCTGCATGCATGGCGAGATCCGGCGCACCCTGGAAGAGGCCGGCATCATCAATTACCGTGTCGCCTATTTCCGGGCAATGTTGCCATGACGACCGAGCCCTTGATCCCTCTGGCCGTTCCCGATCTTTCCGGGCGTGAGGAGGAGTATCTGCGCGCGTGCATCGCCAGCACCTTCGTTTCGACCGTCGGGGCTTTCGTTCCGCGCTTCGAGGAGCAGGTCGCCACCGCGATCGGGAGCCGTGGCGCGGTGGCGACCTGCAGCGGAACAGCCGGTCTGCATGTCGCGTTGACCGCGCTGGGCGTCGTGCACGACGATCTGGTGGTCCTGCCGTCCCTGACCTTCATCGCAAGTGCCAACGCGATCGCGCAATGCGGTGCGCAGCCCTGGCTGTTCGACGTCACGCAGGAAAGCTGGACTCTCGATCCGGAGTTGCTGGAACGCCGCCTTGCCGTGGAAACGGAGCGCCGGCCGGAAGGTCTGTTCCACCGTCCCAGCGGTCGTCGGGTTGCTGCGGTGATGCCGGTCCACACCCTTGGCCTGCCGGCGGACATGCACGCCATCGTCCCGGTCGCCCGGCGTTACGGTCTGCCCGTCGTCGCCGACTCCGCCGCAGCCCTTGGCGCCACCTGCCGCGGGCGACCGCCGGGGGCGCTTGGGGCCGACCTGTCCGTCCTGTCCTTCAATGGCAACAAGACCGTCACCGCGGGGGCCGGCGGCGCAGTGGTCGGCGATGATCCGGAGCTTCTGGCACTGGTGCGTCATCTGTCTTCCACGGCCCGCGTCGGCCAGGACTATGATCATGACCGGCCCGGCTTCAATTACCGGATGACCAATCTGCAGGCCGCTGTCGGCTGCGCCCAGATGGAGCGTTGGGAAAGCCTGGTTGCCGCAAAGCGGCGCATCCGCCGCCGCTACGACAAGGCCTTCGCCTCCCTGGAGGGGGCGGAACCCTTTCCCGCCCCACCTTGGGCCGAAGGCGCCTGCTGGTTTTCCGGGATCGTCTTGCGGTGTTCGGCGTGGGACGGACGGGAGGCCATCCTGCGCGAAAGATTGCGGGGGCTGGGGATCGACAGCCGGCCTTTCTGGAAGCCCGTCCACCTGCAGGCCCCCTATCGCGATGCGCCGCGCACGGAGATGCCGGTCTGCGAAGATCTGTGGTCCCGCGTGGTCACCCTTCCCTGCTCGGCCGGGCTGACCGAGGCCGAGCAGGGCCGGGTGATTGCCGCCGTCCTTCAGACTTTTCAGTCTCCCTGACGCTGCATCAGGTGGAAGACGGTATGGAAGGACCTGATGCCGTGGCGAGTTAGAGTCTTCTCGATGGCATCGTAGTATTGCGAGGCGATCAGGATCTGGTGCCCCGGATCATGCAAGGCTGCATAGTCCGCCACGGCATGAAGCGGCAAGCCGTTGAAGCTTCCCGATCGTTCGGTATCGATGAAGCCGCTCACCGCGGGCAAGTTCAGTGCCGCCAACCTCTCCTGCAGCCGGGTGCCGGAGGAACCGGCGCCATAGATGAAGACCGGAGCATCACGCCGAAGATCCTCCAGCCGCTCCAAACGGCCGCGCAGGGCCGCTTCGATCGTTTCTTCCATACGTGGCCAGAACAGGCCGCGATCTTTCAGGTAGCTGCGGAAGGGAGGCGGGAAATCCCCGTCGCCGCCATCGGCATGCCGCCGCAGGAGCCGGTGGATGCGTTCGAGCTGGATGTCATCCTCGGTCGAATAGCTGAGGATGCTGATGCATTTCGGCCCGCTCATCAACTCGCCAAAATGCAGCAGGCGGCCATCGAACAGCAGCGCCTCTCCCGGATGGATGTCGATGAAAACCACATAGCGTTCGATCTCGTACAACGGGCGCAAGTCCCCTGTCGCCAGTGCCCGGTTCTTCACGGCGCCATGGGCGGTATAATACTCGAACGGCACGTTCAGGCCGATCTCTGCCGCCATCCGGTCGTAAATCGATTTCTGGTGGGTGAATGGAATGATGCCGAGCCGGGCAGCCTGCCGCCCCGGTGGGCTGAAGGACAGGATGACCTGGGCATTCGTGTTTTCCGGATCGTCGATCAGGTTGTGAGGCCGATCGTCCATACCGAAGTAGTCGCCATCGCGATGCAGCCCGGAGGCGGCGAAATTCACGCCGACGGAGCTGTTGATCAAGCCGAACGGTCGTCCGAAGATCATGTCCAGAGAAGGGCGGATGCGGGGATGGTCGGCAAGGGGCCAAAGATCCGGCACATGGCCGACGATGCCGGGTTTGACGTAATTGGCGCGCCGTCCTGCCGCGATCTCGACGAAATCGCGATCCTCGATCCCGCTCAATGTCTGGGCGATCCCGCGATAGCAGGCATTTTCCTCCCGTGTGAGGACATTGGTCAGCTTGACGATGCCATAGCGACGGTATGCGTCGCGCAAGGCCGGCGTCACCTCGCCGGAGGGAAAGACGTCGTAGGTCTGCACGGCGGCCCATGGATTCGGCAGGCCGGAAAAACTGGCGGCGATCTCCGGCGGGCGATCATCATGCAGATACAGATTGGGCATGGTCTTTCCTCCGGTCTGTCATTCATTCGCTGCGCCCCGTTGGTGCCGGCTTTCATGTCCGGTCAGCCCCGACCATTCCCGGGGGTTGTAGGCGCCCTTGCAGTCGACTAAGAGCTTCATCCCATTAAACTTGCCTTAATCGGCCAGCGTCCACTCTGCCGCAGCCTCGGGAACGTTCTTGGACTCCAGTCTCGTATGATCCGGCTCCCCTCCCGGCTCGATGCCGTTCCGTCGACAGAACCGGTGCCTGGGTCCCGGCATGACCGGACACGGGCTTCAGGCCATCGGCGCACTGTTCTTCTGGTCGTGTTCGGCGAATCCCATTTCCGGGAGCTCTGGCGCGTGGCGGCGCTGCTCGTGGGAACGGAGCGTTACCGGCCCGTCATCGTCTTCGCTTACGACTACGCCGCGCTTGCCCGGGATCAGGCCGTCTGCCGCGAGGCAAAGGTGTCTTGGCTCCGCTTCGAGGCACCGCCCGTGCCGGGAGGGCACGCCGGCCTGCAGACATTGCCGGGGCTTCTGGTCGCCCTATCCCGCCGCCTGTCCCATGCCCGCCGCCTGATCGCCGAACAGGGGCCGGCTCTGCTGGTGCTGGCGGTGGATTACCCCGGCTGTGGTTCGGTGGAATTCATCCGCGCCGGACACGATGCAGGGGTGCCGTCGGTGATCGTGCCGTTTTCCATTGCCAACCATGAAGAGGCGCTGTGCGCCTATGGTCATGACATCGAGCGCAGCGACCGGGTCTGGACCAATCGCATCGTCGGCTGGCTGTTTCCCCGCTGGGGCATGCGCCATCGCGGCCGTCTTGTCCTGCGGGAGCGCGCTTCGCTCGTGCTGGCTTTGGAGATGCTGGGGCTTGCGCCACCCCGTCCCTGGATGCAGAACAGCAGCCAAGCCGATGCAGTGACGGTCGAGAGCCTGGCGATGCTGGATTACTACCGGCGCAGCGGCTTGAGCGAGGACAGGCTCGTTCTGACCGGAGCCCTCTACAACGACCTCCTGCACCAGGTCCTCGCCGAAGCCGACCAGCGTCGGGAGGCGCTCTATGCCGAGTTGGGCTTGCCGGCCGGCAAGCCGATGCTGCTGGTCTCCCTTCCTCCGCCGATCCAGATCGAGGGACGGGATTGCGAATTCATCCTGCATGACGAATGGTTGGAGGTCCTGGTTGCGGAAGCTGCGCGCGCCGGTGATTGGAACGTGGTGCTGTGCCTGCATCCGATGCTGCCTGCCGAAGCTTGCGCTTGGCTCGAACGCGAAGGCGTCCGCATCGCCCGCCAGGATACGGCGTCCCTCGTTCCACTGAGCGCCCTGTATGTCGCCTGCGTTTCGGCAACCATCCGCTGGGCCATCGCCTGCGGCATTCCATGCGTGAATTACGACGCCTATGCCTGCCGTTACTCGGATTACCGGGAGGTGCCGGGTGTCTACCATGTGGAAACCGCCGCGGATTATGCCGACGTCCTGCAGCGCCTGACCACCGATCAGGCATTCTACGAGGCCGCCGCCGCAGCGCAGGCCGACGTGAAGGATCGCTGGGCTCTGTTCGACGGGGCGAACGCCACCCGGCTTCTTGCGCTGGTCGACCGGCTGTGCGGGGTGGACGAGACGGGCAAGGAGCCGGCAGGCGATGCCGGTGGAACGCGGGAACGGAACCACGCTTGTGCGGATGGGAAGCCGGCCGGTATGATCCCGCCCGGCGCCGGGCCGGTACCGGGGAATGGCTGAAGCCCGGGGCGTGTCATCCGGATGGCTCGGCGAGATGCGGGAGAGGAATAGCATGCCCGATGTCCGGCGTATCTGCGTGGTCACCGGTTCGCGTGCGGATTA
>Ga0196970_1001634_pt1 | contig 14125 bp, 16 predicted proteins | sample S1v_513CmetaG_FD_148672 | JGI IMG/M metagenome (GOLD analysis project Ga0196970, IMG submission 148672) | Soil microbial communities from Anza Borrego desert, Southern California, United States - S1+v_5-13C | ecosystem: Environmental > Terrestrial > Soil > Desert | place: USA: California... | reverse complement strand
GACCGTCGAAGAGTACATGGAATACGCTGGCAAGATCGACAGCATGGCGGCCGATGTCTACCGCTACCTGTCCTTCGACCAGATCGCCGAGTTCCGCGAAGCCGCTGCGAACGCCAAGATCCCGGTCGTTCAAGCCTAACGCTGCAAGGCAATAAAAAACGCCGCCCATCGTGAGATGAGCGGCGTTTTTTTATGCCTGATCGAGGGTGGTTGCCTGTTCGGGCCTCATCGCTGGCAAGCCAGCTCCCACACAGGTTTATGGCGTTCCAAGAGGGTGAGTTTTACACATGACCCTGTGGGAGCTGGCTTGCCAGCGATGGCGGAGTGTCCGTCGACATCATTGTTGATGACTCACCGCTCGCGAGCATGCTCAGCTCCCGAGCCAAAAAAAACCGCTGTACCCGGGCAGGCACAGCGGTTCTTATCGATTGAAGCCGCGTTACATCGCCAGTTTGTAAACCAGCGCCGAAATCGCCACCAGACCAACAGCCGTTACAAACACATTCGACGCCTGCCCACGATAACGCGCCATGGCCGGCACTTTGCGAATCGCATACATCGGCATGAGGAACAGAATCGCCGCGATCACCGGGCCGCCAATCGTCTCGATCATCCCCAGAATGCTTGGGTTCAGCGTCGCCACGATCCAGCAGATCACCAGCATGAGCGCCGCGACGATGCGATCCAGTGCCTTGGCCCCGGGACGCTTGCCGCTCTTGACGATCAAACCTTTCAGACCTTCGCTGGCACCGATGTAGTGGCCGAGGAACGACTTGGAGATCGCCACAAAGGCAATCAACGGCGCTGCAAAAGCGATGGTCGGGTTACTGAAATGGTTGGCCAGGTACGACAGGATCGACAGGTTTTGCGCCTTGGCCTCAGCCAGTTGCTCCGGCGACAGCGTCAGCACGCAACTGAACACGAAGAACATCACCATCAACACCATCAATGCATGGGCGCGCGACAGTATCTGCGAACTGCGCTCCTCTGCGTGCTGGCCGTAGCGTCGTTTCTGGTCGACCGCAAATGCCGAGATGATCGGCGAATGGTTGAATGAGAACACCATCACCGTAATCGCCAGCCACAGGGTACGCAACAGCTCAGACGGTGCTGGTACATGCGAAGCGGTGGCGAGTATGCCGCCGTTCCAGTGTGGGATCAGGTACACCGCTAGAAACAGCAGCGCAACGATAAATGGGTAGACCATCAGGCTCATCGCCTTGACGATCGCTTGCTCGCCGCAGCGCACCACCGCGAGCAAACCGAGGATCAGCACGAACGACAGCAGTGCCCGTGGCGGCGGCGTGATGTGCAGTTGGTGTTCAAGGAAACTGGCGACCGTGTTGGTCAGGCCAACGCTGTAGATCAGCAGGATGGGGAAGATGGCGAAGAAGTACAGCAACGTGATCAGTGCGCCGGCCTTGATGCCGAAATGCTGCTCGACCACCTCGGTGATGTCGGCGCCTTCACGACCGGACAACACGAACCGCGTCAGGCCACGGTGCGCATAAAACGTCATCGGGAACGCCAGCAGCGCGAGGATCACCAGCGGCCAGAAGCCCCCCAACCCCGCATTGATCGGCAGGAACAGGGTGCCGGCGCCAATGGCCGTCCCGAACAGTCCCAACATCCAGGTGGTGTCCTGGCGATTCCAGCTCGAAAGTTCAGCGGGTGCTGCTGCATCAAAGCGCTCTTCGACGCTATTGGCCTGATCATTCATCCGGTCGGATCTCCGCATTCCGGTCACTTGCCACTCGGTCAGGACGCGTCGGAAAAAACCGACAGACATGCTCCGGCCGAAACAGGGGCGGGATTCTCCGTGATAAATCAACAGAAGCAAAGACTTAGCTGAGGAATGGTTGTGCGGTGCAGATCTGGCCGGCGTCGTTTTCAGCGCAACAATGTCGTTAATAGAGATGAACGATGTCGTTTACGAAACGCCCCAACGATTATCATTACATCTCAAACGAATCGAACCAGCACCAATGCGAAGGCGATACCGATCGCAGCGATCAGCATTCCCACACCAAAAAGAACAATTGTTTCCCGCATCTCAGCCTTGTGAAAAGGCTTCATGGCTTCTCTGAAATCAAACTCATCCTGGTACAGCTTTTCAATCCTGGCTTTTCGTTGTTCCGAGTTCATACTGGCCTCTTATCTGGGTCGGTTGGTCGCTACGTGGTTCTGTCGACTATCACTTACGGTTTGAGGAAAAAGCCGAACAAAGTGGTGAGCGCAGCCAGAGCGGCAGCGCCGGCCACAAGGGGATAAAAGAACGTCTCCCTTTTCAACTTCGCCTCCTCCGCCAGCAGTTTGCGTCTCTCCGACCCAAGTTTCTGTGCTTCCGTTTGTAGCTTTTCAATTTCTGCGCTTTCGCGATCATCAACAACCATGCGCCGTCCCTGGCTTTTTGCGGTATGCGCCTGAGCGCCATAGCGTCGATCGGCGTCGCGCCTTATGCCACTCATCATTTCGGTTTTACCCCCTGCCGGCTAGCAGACGGATCTGCCCGCTACGTAGGCAAAATCCGGGCATTCTGTAATCCAGCTCATACGCGAAATCCCTCATATTCCAGACCAAACACCCTGCCAATGTCGCGCGCTTGATCTAGTGTCAGAGATGCCCGCCATTTTCCCGGAGCCTTTCATGCCACTGGTTCGCATCGACATTCAGCAAAACCCCAACCCCGAGTTCGCTAAGCGTATTGGCGAACAGATCTATGCCGCCCTGCGCAGCTGCATCGATGTGCCGGAACATGACAATTTCCAGATCCTCACCGAGCACGACGCCCAGCACCTCGTTTATGACCCTCAATACCTCGGGATTCAGCGCAGCGACGGCGTGGTGTTCATTCAGATCACCATCAGCGAGGGACGGTCGGTGGAGAAGAAGCAACTGCTGTTCAAAACCATCTCCGATAACCTGCACGCTGAACTGGCGGTGCGTCTGGAAGACGTGTTCATCAATCTGATCGAGGTGAAGAAGGAGAACTGGTCATTCGGGAACGGCATCGCGCAATACGTTACCTGAGCGGCTGATTGACAGTGCGGCACCGGCGCCAGCATGATCGGCGGCATGAACCTTTGCGCGCTGCACCTCACCCGCACCACCACCACGACCGCCATCGGCGGGTCGTGGTGTTTTTGCCTGAGGTAAATCCAGCGCAGCAAACCCAAGGCCCCGCCAGCAATGGACGGGGCCTTGTTGTTTCTCCCGTCCATGCGGCATCTGCAACACTCAAGGAGAAACACCATGTCCGCAGCATTGTTGATTATCGATATGCAGGTCGGCTTGTTCCAAGGCCCGGAAAAACCACACGACAGCGAGCGGATTCTGATCAACATCCGGCGTCTGATCACTCAGGCCCGGGCCCGTCAGGTGCCGATCTTCGCTGCACGGCACACTGGCCCGGAAGGATCGCCGATTGCCGCCGGCAGTCCATTCTGGCAACTGTTGCCAGCGCTTGAACTGGACGCTGACATCGACACCGTTTTCAATAAATCCCGACCCAACGCCTTCCATGCGACCCGACTGGCACGGCAGCTAGCCGTGGCGAACGTCGATGAACTTTATATCGTCGGCATGAAAAGTCAGTTCTGCATCGACAGTACCTGCCGCGCCGCCGCCGATCTGGGCTTCATAACCTTGCTCGTCGCCGACGCCCACACTTGCATGGACACCGACGCACTGCCGGCCGCAGCGATCATCCAGCATCACAACGCGACGCTCGGAGCCGCCTTCGCGCGTTTGGTCAGCAGCGATGAAGTGACGTTCTGAAGAAGCGATCGCGAGTTGACGCATTCTGACCTCCTCAGGTTGCGTCAATCAGCTATTTGTAAGCGCATCCGTCGTCCTACAATATTGAGAGAACGGTTATCCGTAAAAGCGCAGCTAATTACGGAAAATATCTGCAAACAGGACTCAGCCTATAATTATTCAAGAATAATCCTACAACTCGCGCCATCCTTAATAATTAAAACAAAAAATTACCAAACAATAAAAAACGGCCCATTTGTTACAAGCAACTACTTGGCCATTGAACAACCTCCAGGACGAGGGCTATATTTTTCACGCTTGGAAGTCAGTTACCAATCGCACATGATTTGAAGTGCTCAGTAAGGATATGCGCATGCACAACAAAACGATTCTGTGGCTGCTACTTGCAGCGCTGTTTATTCCGAACATCAGTGCTGCCCAAACGACAGACATACGCCAACTGGCATCCTCGCCGCGATGGCTGACCACCAAGGTCTATATCGACGGCGCCCCTGAAACCGACGTCAAAGCGAAGTATCCCGGCGTTGTGGGTATATCGACGTGGGATCCCGAACGCAATCGATACGAATTCTTTTACACCGATACAGGTGAGTCAAAGTACAACAACGGTGGCGGTGGTTATTTCTTTGTCACTGGCGATCAGAAACAGCACGTTCTTGTACCCGACATGGGGCCGATCAAAACCATTGTCAGACGCCTGGAAACATTGAATGACCAGGAATTCACTTACTCCCGGGAAGTACCTCGCGACATGATTGAAACCAATCCGCCTGTACGTATTCATGTCGTCCACGCACCTTATACCGGAACCGTACAAACTAGATCCGCCATTACGCAACAAGACAAGGAATGAATATGCAAAAGGCACTTAAAACTCTGTTTATGTCGACGCTACTGGCCTCTTCGGTATATTGCGCCGGGGTGTACGCGCAAGCCGCCAGCCAACCGGCAAAAAATGCCGTCGCGACTGCTGACAATGCGATGATGCTGACGGTTTTTCTGAAGCATGATCAGACCCGCCCGCTGAGCGAACTCAAGGCCCAGCTCGCGCAACAGGGCTTCTACAAGACCTTCCCGCCGGCCGGCGTCGAAGTGGTGAGCTGGAACATCATGATGGGTATCGGCCAAGTGGTCACCGTGCGCTTCCCCGCCTCCCGGCTGGCGGAAGTGAACCTCGCTGTGGAAAATACTGCCTGGGGCAGTTATCGCACCGAGTTTTATCCAACCTACGATTTCAAGCCGATCGCGCTGGCCGAACAAGCCAAAGCCCAGACAGCCCAATGAGACCGGCAGCACAGCGGTTCACCGCTGTGCTGCTACGCCTTGCTTCTTGCCCGAAGCCGTCCAGAATCAATGCACGACTGCGCGAATGATCATGATTGCCAAAACGCGGCGGATTCAGCACGCTGAAACGATTTCGCGACCCACCCGCCATTGATCTCAGGAGCCGTGCAATGCCCGCAACCGTTCTGGTACTGGTTGAAACCATCAATGACTATCTGCCGATTCTCGAACATCAGGGTTTTCACCTGATTCTCGCGCCCACACCTGCCGAACGTGCACAAGCCATTGCCAGCCACGGCAGCCGCATCGACGCAGTGCTGACCCGTGGTCCGCTGGGCCTCACCGCCGAGGAAATCGCCGCCCTGCCCGCGCTGAGGATCATCACCGTGATCGGCGCCGGTTACGAGCAAGTGGATTTGCAGGCGGCCAGTGACCGCGGTATTACCGTGACCAATGGCGCCGGGGTCAACGCCTCGTCAGTGGCTGACCATGCGATGGCGATGCTGTTGGCGCTGGTACGCGATATACCCCGTTGTGATGCCGCCGTGCGCCGCGGTGAATGGCCGAAAATCATGCGCCCGTCGCTGGCCGGTAAACGCCTGGGCATTCTCGGGCTTGGTGCAGTGGGCATGGCGATCGCCAAACGGGCCAATCTTGGTTTCGACATGTCGATCAGTTATCACAACCGTCAGGTGCGAAACGATGTGCCTTACGCGTTCTGCTCGACCCCGACCGAACTGGCACGGGCTGCGGATTTTCTGATTGTCGCCACGCCGGGTGGCGTTGGCACGCAGCACCTGGTTACTCGCTCGGTACTCGATGCGCTGGGCCCGAATGGCTTCATCGTCAATATCGCCCGTGCCAGTGTCATCGATACTGCGGATCTGGTGACGGCTCTCGAACAACGGCGAATCGCCGGTGCCGCCCTCGATGTGTTCGACCACGAGCCACAAGTGCCCGATGCCTTGAAAACCCTCAATAACGTGTTGCTGACCCCGCACGTTGCCGGTCTGTCACCGGAAGCCATGCAGGGTACCGTGGAGCTGGTCGGGAAAAACCTTGTGGCGTTTTTCTCCGGGCAAGCGGTGCTGACCCCCGTTTCCCTCCCGCCCCGACTCAACGACCAGCGCGTTTCCTGAAGATCGCCAACCCGGATTCTGCATCGCCAACAGCCCACGCCTGCAACCCCCCTTCCGCTCGGAAGGGAGGGCTCATTCCCAAAGGTGATTATCGGGCAACACGCTAACCTATAAGACCGACCCACGCTTGTCGCTGCACGAGCGTGCCATTAGATTAGCCAATGATGTCTGGCCTCCAAAATAAGCAGAAGGGATAAGCATGGCGCTTACTGACCAGTCCACCCGTATCCGCTCCGGCGAAGAACTCGATGCCAGCCTGATCGATCCGTACCTCAAAGCGCACATTTCAGGCCTGACCGGCACACCTGCAATCAGCCAGTTTCCCGGTGGTGCGTCGAACCTGACCTACCTGCTGGAATACCCGGAACAGGAATTCGTCCTGCGGCGCCCACCCTTCGGCCACAAGGCCAAATCCGCCCATGACATGGGCCGCGAATTCCGCATCCTCAATCAATTGCGCGACGGTTTCCCGTATTGCCCGAAAGCCTATGTGCACTGCACCGACGAGTCGGTGATCGGCGCCGAGTTCTACGTGATGGAGCGGGTCAAGGGGATCATCCTGCGCTCGGATCTGCCGCCGGAACTGGGCCTCGACTCTGCGAAGACCGAAGCGCTGTGCAAGAGCTTTATCGACCGCTTCGTTGAACTGCATCGCGTCGATTACCGGGCATGTGGGCTGGGCGATCTTGGCAAACCTGAAGGCTATGTCGCCCGCCAGATCAGAGGCTGGAGCGAGCGCTACGAGAAAGCCCTGACCCCGGATGCGCCGCACTGGGAGCAGGTCAAAGCCTGGCTCAACGACAAGATGCCCGCCGACCATCCGACGTCAAGCATCGTCCACAACGATTACCGCTTCGACAACGTCATTCTTGATCCGCAGAACCCGATGCAGATCATCGGCGTGCTCGACTGGGAACTGACCACCCTCGGCGATCCGCTGATGGACCTGGGCAACACCCTCGCCTACTGGATCCAGGCGGACGACCCGGCGCCGGTGCAACTGATGCGCCGCCAGCCGAGCCACGCGCCGGGCATGCTTACCCGCCGTGAATTCGTCGATTACTACGCCGAGCGTTCTGGAATCCAGATCGATAATTTCGACTTCTACTACACCTACGGCCTGTTCCGCCTCGCCGGTATCGTGCAGCAGATCTACTACCGCTTCTACCATGGCCAGACCCAGGACAAACGCTTCGCGCAGTTCATTCACATGAACAAACTGCTGGAGCAGATGAGCCTGCAGGTCATCGCCAAATCGAGCCTCTGACGGCCCACACCAAGGAACCCTTATGTCCAAGACTCAGTTGTTCGACCTCGACGGCAAGATCGCTTTCGTCTCCGGCGCCAGCCGTGGTATCGGTGAAGCCATCGCCAAACTGCTGGCCCAGCAAGGCGCCCATGTGATCGTTTCAAGCCGCAAGCTCGACGGCTGCCAGCATGTCGCCGACGCGATCGTCGCCGCCGGCGGCAAAGCCACGGCCGTAGCCTGCCACATTGGTGAAATGGAGCAGATTGCTCAGGTGTTCGCCGGGATCAAGGAACAGTTCGGCCGCCTCGACATTCTGGTCAACAACGCCGCGACCAACCCGCAGTTCTGTAATGTGCTGGACACCGACCTGGGGGCGTTTCAAAAGACCGTCGACGTAAACATCCGTGGCTATTTCTTCATGTCGGTCGAAGCCGGCAAGCTGATGCGCGAAAACGGCGGCGGCAGCATCATCAACGTCGCCTCGATCAACGGCATCTCGCCGGGGATTTTCCAGGGCATCTATTCGGTGACGAAAGCGGCCGTGATCAACATGACCAAGGTGTTCGCCAAGGAATGCGCGCAATTCGGCATCCGCTGCAACGCCCTGCTGCCGGGCCTGACCGACACCAAGTTCGCCTCGGCACTGGTGAAAAACGATGCGATCCTCAAACAGGCACTGACGCAGATCCCGCTCAAGCGCGTGGCCGACCCGAGCGAAATGGCTGGCGCCGTGCTGTACCTGGCCAGCGACGCGTCGAGCTACACCACCGGAGTGGCGCTGAACGTGGACGGCGGTTTCCTGTCCTGATCTGATTATTCAGACAAGTGCCAGCCCTGCGGAAAAGAGCGCGCTCGTTCCCGCAGGGTTTGTGCGCCGCTGCTACTGAGTGATGCAACGAGTGGTGGTGATGTGCCGAGTGACCTGCCCGTCCACGTACATGTCACCGGCAACCTCGGTGTTTTCCATGACCTGACAGGTGCGCTCGGGCGGTGGCGGCGGCGCCACTGGCGCTGGGGGTGGCGGACTGGCACAACCGGCCAGCAACACGAACAGAAAAGCCAACGGCAACACGCGATTCCCAGAATGGTTCATAGGACGACCCGCGGTGAATGAGAGACGAATTCCCGCGACCCAACCGGTCACGGAAAACCTGACGACTCATTATTTATAGCCGAGCCCCTTGCAAGTGCCAGTGAACAGGCTGTTTGAACGGTTCATGGCTGTCGATTTTACGATGGAGGTCGGGTTAATGAAGCGGGAAAAGCGACGTAGATCGCCTTCGCGAGCAGGCTCGCTCCCACAGGAATGCATCGAGATCAGAAGCTCGAATCTGCCGAGGATCGCAAGGAATTGCTTTCCAGCTCATAGCGCAACTCATCGACCAGCGCTTGCACCGACTCCGGTGTACGCAACTCATCCAGCTTCAGACCACTGATCACCAGATCCACCGCTCCCGAATCCTTGTGATAGAGCTTCACTGTCAGCGAATGATCGCCATCCACCGAACACTCACACGCCAGCGGCGGAAAACTGTGCTCAAGCTGCGCACGCAACTGTGCAAGATTCATCATTTGGGTCGTTCCTTTGGCTGCATCGAGGGGACGCGGTCCCGTGCCTGAAAAAGGCTCGTACCGCACCCCACAAGCCTAAGAACTGAACTCGGCGGCCAATACACGAATTTGCACCCGAATCACTAGTGCATTTGCACCACTAGCGTTGCCCCTTGGCACCCCACTCTCCGGAAAACAACCCGCGTTCCCGGGCCCAGACGATTGCCTCGCTGCGGCTGTGCACGTCGAGCTTGGAGTAGACGGTGGCAACATGATTGCGCACGGTATTGGGCGCCAGCTTCAGCCGTGCGGCGATTTCCTTGTCCGCCAGTCCTTCGCAGATCAGCCCAAGCACATCGCGTTCGCGCGCGGTCAAGTCGGTGAACGACGCGCTCGGCAACTGCGGCGAATTGATCTTCTTCACGTTGGCCAGTTTTTCGATCAGCGTGCGGCTGAACCACGATGCATCCTTCATCACCTCTTCAATCGCGGCGACCAGTTCCAGCTCGGAGCGCTTGCGCTCGGTCATGTCCATCAGTACGAGCAGATAGCACGACGTGTCGTGGATCTTCACTGTGTCCGCCGACACCGCGCATTCCAGTAATTCGTCGTCGCGCTTGCGCACCCGCACGTCCACCCGGTCTACTCGAGCATTGTTTGCCAGCGCCGCGAGCAGCCGCGTGCGCTCGCCTTCATCATCGATGAATTTCAACTGGGTGACGGTTTTACCGAGGACGTCATCAGCCTCATAGGCCAGCGTTTCAAGAAACGCCTGGTTGACGTCGATGACTTCTTGCTGGTCGGCGCTGCAGATCAGAATCGGCACCGGGGTCAGGCGGAACGCCTTGGCGAAACGCTCCTCGCTCTGACGCAGGGCGAGTTCGACCTTGCGCCGTGGCTCCATGTCGACGAAGGAAAACAGCATGCAGTTTTCGTCGTTGAGCAACAGCGGTTGCCCAGCGACGATCACTTGTTTACTGCCACCATCGGGCAGGCGCAGTTCAGCCTGCATCTGCGGAATGGTCGCGACGTCGCGCAGGCGCTGAATGGCCAGATCGCGTTTCTCGGCCTGCTCGAAGATATCGATTTCGTACGCCGAGGTGCCGATCACCTGCTCGCGACTGTAGCCGGTCATTTCGAGGAAACCTGGGTTGACCTTGATGTAGCGCAAATCGCTAAGGCGGCAAATCACCGCGGGCGCCGGGTTGGCATTGAAGGTTTTTTCGAAGCGCTGCTCGGCGTTGGCCCAGTCGGTGACGTCGCTCATGATCAGCACCAGCGACTCGGGCTGGCCCAAACGGTCGGTGAGCACCATGCTGCGCACGCTGTGTACCCAGATACGCTCCGGGTCATCCGCAGGCGAGACTTCGATCAGCACGTCACTGAACATCTCGCAGCGCGCAACGCGGCTGATCGGATAGTTCTCCGGTGGCAAGGTGTGATTGTTGCGATAGCGCAGGCTGAACCGCTTGGCGTATTCCTCGGCATTGCTGCCCAGCTCGCCGATCCGGCTGACGCCATGCATGGCCAGCGCCGCTTCGTTGGCCCACAGAATGCTTTGATCGAGCTCCAGCAAAATTACCCCGTCGGACAGCCCGGCGATGATTTGCTGCAACTGGCGACGATTGGTTTCGGTGGTCAGGACTTCCTGGCTCATTGGATCTCCACACAGTGAGGCGGCTCGGTGAAGACTACGACCGCAGCGGCTCGGGTTCGTGCGGCCGCTTGAAACCGGCAAGAACACCTGTGGCATCGAGCTTTATCGGGCAGGAGGTGGGAGTATGCATCAATTCATCTGATCCGGGGTCGCGCGAGCAATCGCCCCTATCATTGATCTGGCCTTCACAGAAACCAGGCACCCGCCCGTTATGTCGTCTAATGTTAACTCCTCATCGGATTGAGCCCCTGCCCGCAATACGGGGCTCTTGATCAAGGAGAGACTGATGACGTCCCGCCGCAACATCGAACAGACTTACCGCACCTGGTCCAGCCCCATTTTGCTGGAGTTGAAAAAGCGCGAGCACCAGATGGCGCTGGTCGAGCGCCAGGCGCTTGAGAGTGTCTTGATGGAAAGACGATTGCTGGACATGGGCAAACCGGAGGGGATGGAAAGTCGCCGCAGCGGCGGTGGCTGACCCACCGCTTTCGCGAGCAGGCTCGCTCCCACAGAGATTGAGGATGAGCACAGATTTCGTGCGCAGCTGAAAACCCTGTGGGAGCGACCGAACGCAGTACCTACCGATGGTTACTCAAGGTTTGGGCTGCGTCCCCCGAGCATTCTCATCGCTGCCGGTCGACGGGCGCGGCATCAGATGCGTGTGCCCGGTCGGGTCGGGAAGTTGCACCGCGTTGCCCTTTTTCCAGGCATCGGCGCCCTGTTCGATGGGCGCCGGTTTGATCGCGGCGCGGGCGGTTTTGTTTTTCGCGGTGTCGACGCCCAGACGTTGGTCGCGTTGCTGCACCATCTGCGGATCGGCCTGGCCGTCGGCCGTGAAGCCCATCATCAATTGCGGCACGCCGAGCGGCAGTTGCTTGTCCTGATCGGTGTGCCAGGTGTGCCAGGTCTTGCCGTAGGTGTTGGCTAGCTTTTCCATCAGCCGGGTTTCGGCGACTTGCGCAATGCCCGGGGCGACCAGTTGGCCGGACGTGACTTCGTGCGCATGGCTGTGCCATAGCGCTTTTTCCCTGGCCGGCAATTGGGCGAACAGGCGCTGGCTGATGATGTATTCGACGCCCATCAATTTCGCGTCGGCGCTGTTGCCGTCATAGATCACGCATTGAAAGACTTCTTCGTTGAGCACCGAACAATAGTGGTGCGCCTCCATTTGCACATCGGGGTGCCCGTTGTAGAAGTGGAAGCCGTCGAGGTAGAGGTTCAAGGCGCGAATCGGCGGTTTGTCTTGCAGCCACTGTGCGCCGGTCTCAAGTAGTTCCGTGTCGGAGGCCTTGGCTTTGCCGGGCGTCTGTACCGGCGATTCGGTGTTGCTCATCGCGCAGCCGGTCAATGCCGTCAGCAGCACGCCCATCGATAGCCATCGTCCGTGCGGGGTTGTGCAACGCATGTCTCGCTCCTTCTTTACAGTCCGTGGGGCCGCTGGCATGGCCCTGTACTGCAACTGAAAGCGCGAACATGGCGGAGTTCGAAAAAACTGCGGGCGCGTCAGACCGGAGAAATCGTCGCCAGCAAACCGATCAGAATGGTCAGTGTCAGGAAGCCACCCAGGAAAATCGCCATCTTGTTCATCTTGCTCTCCTCAATGCCGGGTTTGCGGTGCACTGGACGCTTCGGGATGAAGGAACGTCGCGGGTGCCCGCACTGCCGGGGCATTGTGAGCGCTTGACTGAACCGGTTACAGCGTCAGATAAAGCGAAAAAATACGGATCAGACGCGCATCTGATCCGCATTGGCGATGGTTTGGTATTCAGCTCGGCACATCAGGATGTTCTTGCAGCCTGGGTGATCTACAGTCAGTGCCATTGAAGACCAACAAAAAAAACCGGAGCCCCCATGACCGAGCTGACCCTGCAAGCCCCCGTCGCCCAATCCCTGCAGCGCTGGCACGAGATGATCCGCACCGGTAATCTGCGCGCCCTGCCTGAGCTGCTTGATGCCCAGGCCGTGTTTCGCTCGCCGATGGCTCACACGCCCTACCCCGGCGCGCCGGTGGTGTCGATGATCCTCAATACCGTGTTCGAGGTCTTCGAGGATTTTCAATATCACCGCGAGCTGGCAAGTGCCGATGGGCTCAATGTGATTCTCGAATTCAGTGCCAGGGTCGGTACGAAAGAGCTCAAAGGCATCGACATGATTCGCTTCGATGAGCACGGCAAGATTGTCGAGTTTGAAGTGATGGTGCGGCCGTTGAGCGGCTTGCAGGCGCTGGGTGAAGAGATGGGCCAGCGGCTGGGGGCTTATCTGGCCAAAGCCAAGGCTTGAAGCGCAGGCACAAAAAAGCCCACTGACCGTCACCGGTGCAGTGGGCTTTGTGCGTCAGGCGTGTGTTTAGAGCGCCATGTCGCGTGCAGCGTTGTCCTTCATAGCCGGGGCTTTTTCAGCCGCAGCGCCGGCAGCCGGAGCAGCGGCCTGACCGATCACCGGAGGCGTCGGCAGTTCGAGGATCTTGGCGGTGTAAGCCCATTCTGCGGCCACTTTGGCCGGATCGCTGTTCAGCTGAGTGCCGTAGCTTGGAACGATCTGGTGCAGCTTGGCTTGCCATTCAGGGGAGGCGACTTTGTCTTTGAAGACTTTCTGCAGCACGCTCAGCATGATCGGTGCAGCGGTCGACGCGCCTGGCGATGCGCCCAGCAGGCCGGCGATGGAGCCGTCCTGAGCGGCAACGATTTCGGTACCCAGTTTCAGCACGCCGCCTGCTGCTTCATCACGCTTGATGATCTGCACGCGCTGGCCGGCTTGCCACAGGCGCCAGTCTTCGGCTTTGGCGTTCGGGAAGTATTCCTTGAGCGCGTTCATGCGGTCTTCATCCGACAGCATCAGTTGGCCGGCAAGGTACTCGACCAGCGGGTATTCCTTGATGCCAACCTTGGTCATCGGCCAGATGTTGTGCGTGGTGGTGCTCGTCAGCAGGTCCAGGTACGAACCTTCCTTGAGGAACTTGGTGCTGAAGGTCGCGAATGGGCCAAAGAGGATCACGCGCTTGCCGTCCAGGACACGGGTGTCCAGGTGCGGAACCGACATCGGTGGCGAACCCACCGAAGCTTTACCGTAAGCCTTGGCCAGATGCTGTTCAGCAATGGTCGGGTTTTCGGTCACGAGGAACGAACCACCGACCGGGAAGCCACCGTACTCCTTGGCTTCAGGAATGCCCGACTTCTGCAACAGGTGCAGGGCACCGCCACCAGCGCCGATGAAGACGAACTTGGCGTCGGTTTCGGTTTTGGTGCCGTCTTTGAGGTTTTTGTAGCTGACGCGCCAGGTGCCATCGGCGTTCTTGGTGATGTCCTCGACTTCGCTCGACAGTTTCAGATCGAAGTTAGGCTTGGTCTGCAGGTGCGCGGCGAACTGGCGGGTGATTTCGCCGAAGTTCATGTCCGTACCCAGCGGGCTCCAGGTGGCCGCGATTTTCTGGTTCGGGTCACGCCCTTCCATCATCAGCGGGACCCACTT
>Ga0196970_1001633_pt1 | contig 14135 bp, 7 predicted proteins | sample S1v_513CmetaG_FD_148672 | JGI IMG/M metagenome (GOLD analysis project Ga0196970, IMG submission 148672) | Soil microbial communities from Anza Borrego desert, Southern California, United States - S1+v_5-13C | ecosystem: Environmental > Terrestrial > Soil > Desert | place: USA: California... | reverse complement strand
TTCTCTTCCGGCGCCTTGTCGATCTGGTCGTAGGCGGTGAAGGTGGCGCCGCCGCTCTCGGCCAGCACCTTGGTGATCGCCGCCGTCAGCGACGTCTTGCCGTGGTCGACGTGGCCGATCGTGCCAACGTTGCAGTGCGGCTTGTTCCGCTCGAATTTGGCCTTCGCCATGATTGTGTCTCCGTGGTTTCAATCCGAGTGGTTAATCAAGCCATCTTCGCGCGAACTTCGTCGGCGATGGCCTGCGGCACCGGCTCGTAGTGGTCAAACTGCATGGTGTACTGGGCACGCCCCTGGCTCATCGAGCGCAGGGTATTCACATAACCGAACATGTTGGCCAACGGCACCATGGCGGTGACGACCCGCGCGTTGCCACGCTGGTCCATCCCGCTGATCTGGCCCCGGCGGCTGTTCAGATCGCCGATCACGTCGCCCATGTAGTCTTCCGGTGTCACCACCTCGACCCTCATGATCGGCTCGAGCAGGGTTGGTCCGGCCTTCACCATACCCTCCCGGAAGGCGGCCCGCGATGCGATCTCGAAGGCGAGCACCGACGAGTCGACGTCGTGGTAGGCGCCGTCCACAAGGTCGACCTTGAAGTCGATGACCGGGAATCCGGCGATCACGCCGGCGTCCTTCGACGCTTCGAGGCCCTTCTGCACGCCGGGGACGTACTCACGCGGTACGCTCCCGCCGACGACCTTGTTCTCGAACTGGAAGCCGTTGCCGGCCGGCAACGGCTCGAAGACCAGCTTGACGCGGGCGAACTGGCCCGAGCCGCCGGTCTGCTTCTTGTGCGTGTAGTCGACCTCGGCCTTCCTGGTGATGGTCTCGCGGTACGCCACCTGCGGCGCGCCGACGTTGGCCTCCACCTTGAACTCCCGCTTCATGCGGTCGACGATGATCTCCAGGTGCAACTCGCCCATGCCCTTGATCACCGTCTGACCGCTCTCGTGGTCGACCGAGACGCGGAAGGAGGGATCCTCCTGGGCCAGCCGCTGCAGCGCGACGCCCATCCGTTCCTGGTCCGCCTTGGTCCTGGGCTCGACCGCCACCTCGATGACGGGCTCGGGAAACTCCATGCGTTCCAGGATGATGGGCTTGGCGGGGTCGCAGAGGGTGTCGCCGGTGGTGGTCGACTTCAGGGACGCGAACGCGACGATATCGCCGGCGTTCGCCTCTTTGATCTCCTCGCGCGTGTTGGCGTGCATGAGCAGCATACGCCCCACCCGCTCGCGTTCGCCCTTGATGGCATTGAGCACGGTGCCGCCGGTCTCGACGGTGCCGGAGTAGACGCGCACGAAGGTCAGCGACCCGACGAACGGGTCGGTCATGATCTTGAACGCAAGCCCGGAGAACGGCGCCGCGTCGTCGGTGGCCCGCTCCTCGGTGCCGCCGTCGGGCCGGTGCCCGACGATGTGAGCGACGTCGAGGGGGCTCGGCAAGTAGTCGACGACGGCGTCCAGCATCGGCTGCACGCCCTTGTTCTTGAACGCGGAGCCGCACAGGACGGGCACGAACTTGAAGGTCGTCGTGCCCTGCCGTATCAGCCGCTTCAGCGTGGCGACGTCGGGTGCCTCGCCGGATTCGAGGTAGCGTTCGGTCGCGGCCTCGTCGACCTCGACGGCCAACTCGACCAGACGGTCGCGGTACTCGGCGGCGCGGTCCTTCAGTTCATCGGGAATGTCGGTGTGGTAGAACTCGGCGCCCAGCGTTTCATCTTTCCAGATGATCGCCCGGTTCTCGACGAGATCGATCAGACCGACGAAATCGGCCTCGGACCCGATGGGAAGCTGGAGCACCAGGGGTGTGGCGCCCAGGCGGTCCACCATCATGTCGACGCAGCGGTAGAAGTCGGCGCCGATGCGATCCATCTTGTTGACGAAACACATGCGCGGCACGTGGTACTTGTCCGCCTGCCGCCACACGGTTTCCGACTGGGGCTCCACGCCCGCCACGGAATCGAACACCGCAACCGCACCATCAAGCACACGCAAGCTACGCTCGACTTCGATGGTGAAGTCGACGTGGCCCGGCGTGTCGATGATGTTGATGCGGTGATCGCGCCAGAAGCAGGTGGTCGCGGCCGAGGTGATGGTAATGCCCCGTTCCTGTTCCTGCTCCATCCAGTCCATGACGGCGGTGCCTTCGTGCACTTCGCCGATCTTGTAGGACTTTCCGGTGTAGTACAGAATCCGCTCGGTGGTCGTCGTCTTACCGGCATCAATGTGCGCCATGATGCCGATATTACGATAGCGATCGAGAGGGTGCGAACGGGGCATGACTCGTCCCTGCGGCCGGGTGCCTTACCAGCGGTAGTGCGAGAACGCCTTGTTGGCCTCGGCCATACGGTGGGTGTCCTCACGCTTCTTCACCGCGGTGCCGCGCTGGCTGGCCGCATCCAGAAGCTCGCCGGAGAGACGCTCCATCATGGTGTTCTCGGAACGCGCACGCGCCGCCGAGATCAGCCAGCGGATGGCCAGCGCCTGGGCGCGGTCCGAACGGACCTCGACGGGCACCTGATAGGTCGCACCGCCAACGCGGCGCGAGCGGACCTCGAGGTGGGGCTTCACGTTGCCGAGGGCATCGTGGAACACCTGCACCGGGTCGGCCTTGACTTTCGCCTCGATGCGACCCATCGCACCGTAGACGATGCGCTCGGCGGCGGACTTCTTGCCGTCCAGCATCAGGCAGTTCATGAACTTGGTGATCACGCGGTCGCCATACTTGGCGTCCGGCAGGACCTCACGCTTCTCGGCGCGACGACGACGGGACATCGTGAATTCTCCTTACTTCGGACGCTTCGCGCCGTACTTCGAACGACGCTGCTTACGATCCTTGACGCCCTGGGTATCGAGCGTGCCGCGGATGATGTGGTAGCGAACGCCGGGAAGGTCCTTGACGCGGCCGCCGCGGATCATGACGACCGAGTGTTCCTGCAGGTTGTGGCCTTCACCGGGGATGTACGAGGTCACCTCGTAGCCGTTGGTCAGGCGCACGCGGGCGACCTTACGAAGGGCCGAGTTCGGCTTCTTCGGCGTGGTGGTGTAGACGCGGGTGCAGACGCCACGCTTCTGCGGGCAAGCCTCCAGCGCCGGAACCTTGTTGCGCGCGGCAAGCGGCTCGCGCGGCTTACGGATCAACTGGTTGATCGTCGGCATTTCAGCCCTTCATTCCTTTCAAGCCGTCCGGCGGAGCCGGACCGGCGTAAGTACGCCCGACAAAGCCGGACTTTCACGGTACCGTCCGGCGAAGCCGGACGATGCAAAAACCCGCGGCGAAGCGTAAACGCCTCGTGCGGGCTCATCAGCGGACGCCGCCCGAAACGTCTCCGGCGCGGCTATGTCTTTCCAAGCGAGGCAGCGTCTAGGCGTGCCTCCGCCTACCACCAGCCTCTCTCCGAAGTGCGCGGAATATATGGGTGTCCCGGAAGCCCGTCAAGCGCGCAAATGACAGTTCGGGGTAGCCGCTTCGTCCTGTCCGGCCGCAAGGCGTGCGTGTTCGGCGGCAAGCTCGTGCCGCACGCGTCGACGCAGGTTGGCCGGGGTCGTCAGGGCGCGGTTCGGGCACTGGGCGCAGTGGGCGTCGAGATCGCCGTCCAGCAGGCGGCGGCGCAAGGCGCGCATTTCCGGCCCGTCGAGCAGCGCGTCGAGAGGCTGCCCTGGTTCGAGGCGCCCGATCGGCGGACGCCAGCAGCAGGGCTGGAGGTTGCGTCGGGAATCGAGCAGCGCGAAGAACCAGGGATCGAGGCAATCCCGAGTCGATGCCTCAGCGGTCGGGTCGAGCGCGTAGGTGCGGCGCGTGCTCATGCGGCGGCCCTCCTCGTCAGTTCCGCCTCGGCGGTGTCGGTCAGGCCGGCGGCGACCTCCATCACCGCGCCGCTCTCCGCCACGATGCGCCCGGCCTCGGCGAGGTGGTCGAGGAAGCGCCGCAGGTCGCCGGTCGGCAGGGTGGTGACGTGGCGCACCGGCTGGACGCCGTCGATGTCCGGGTACTGCGTCAGATTGCAGAAGGTGAAGTGGCTGACGCCGCTCGCCAGCCCGAAACGCACGTAGTCGACGAGGTCGAGCGCCACCTGGTCGCTCACCACGCAGCTCCACGAGAACGACGGGGCCGGCCGGCCGTCAGCCTGCGCCCGGGCGCGGACGTTGGACATGTTCACCAGGATGGTGCCGAGGTCGACCTTACGGCGCAGGCGGCGCAGCAGCTCCGGCCGGTGGCTGTCGACGCTGATCTGGACAGCGCACAGGCGCGTCAGGGCCTGGACCTCCTCATCGGAGAACAGGCGCGCGAAGTTGGAGATGATGGAGATGTCGAATCCGCGCGCCGCCAGCGCCTCCACACGCTCGTGCCAGCCGGGCAGCAGGGTCGTTTCGCCGTGCCCGTTGATGACGACCCGCGGCCGTCCGCGCGCCTCCAGCGTCCCGACGATGGCGTCGAAATCAGGAATCTCCAGGTCCTGCCCGTGGTAGTCGGGCTGGCTCACCGGGCAGTAGACGCAGCGCAGGTTGCAGCGCGACGTGAATTCCAGGTGGATAAAGCGCGTCACCGGCGAGGCGAGCAGGTCAAGCTCGGCACCGCCCTCCAGCCAGGGATTGGGTTCGGGCCGCCAGGCCAGGAATGTGGGGCTGGCGACCAGCGCCGGTCCGTCCTTGACGCGGGCGGCGAAGCGGTCGACATCGAAGGTGTGCGTGTCCACCGGCAGGGGCAGCGACCACGCGTGGTGCCCGTCCCCGATGCCGGCGCCCGGCAGGTCCGAGCGGAAACGGTCGGCGAGTGCCTGGGCGTAGACCCCTCCGTCGTACAGCCCCTCCACCTCCACGGGTCCGCCCGCCTCCGGCAGGTAGGCCCAGCCGCAGATCCGATCGTCGATCACGGTATCGACATGCCCCACGACGATGGGTGCGACGGAGGGCGCAGCGGCGGTCATGGGCGGTGTTCGCAATCCGGCGAAATGGCGTGGCGATGCCCGTTATACGGGTTCGGCACCGGGTGATGCAATCGTCCCGCCACCCGGCGCGGCTTCGGCCAACACCGCGGCAGCCGCCTCGACGGCGACGCGCCGACGTTCGAGCACCGGCGCCAGGATCGAACGGACCGTACCCAGGAGTTCCGGCGGCGCGCGGTCGGGCGCTCCGGTGCCGTACGGCGGCTGCGGAGCGTATTCGATGAAAAGCTCGATCGCCTGCCCGCGTGGCTTGCCCTGCAGCTCGCCGACCAGCGCCAGTGCCACATCGATACCGGCGGTCACGCCGCCGCCGGTGCAGAGGGTGCCGTCGACCACCACGCGCTCCGCCACCGGTTTGGCACCGAACGCCGTCAGGAAGGGCATGGAGGCCCAATGGGTGGCCGCCCTCCGGTCCTTCAGCAATCCCGCGGCCCCCAGCACCAGAGCGCCTGTGCACACCGAGACCAGATGCTTGGCCGCCCTGCCCTGCCGGCGCACGAACGCCAGCGTCTCGGCATCCCCCAGCAGCGGGTCCACGCCCGGCCCGCCCGGCACCAGGAACAGGTCGAAATCCGGCGCGTCCGCGAAGGTCATCGTCGGAAGGATGCGCAGGCCGGAGTCGGAGCGCACCGGATCGAGCGTCTTCCACACCAGATGCAGCTCGGCGCCCGGCACGCGGGCCAGCACCTCGTAAGGACCTGTCAGGTCAAGCTGTGTGACGTTGGGAAACAGTAGGAATCCGAAGCGCAGGGTCGACATGGCGGGCTCCTCGGGATGCGGGAACGCCCCGCAGTGTGCGCCACCCCTCCTCCGGCGCAAAGAAAAAGGGCGCGCCCCGCAGGACGCGCCCTTCCTCAGTCCAGTGCCGCAGCCGTTACGCCGCGGTGCTCTCACCCGCGTGCGGCAGAGCCGGCGCCTCGGCGTCGCCGGACACCATGGCGGCAGCCTTGTCGCGTTCCGCGGCGATCTGCTTCAGGCGGTTGACCACGGAGCCCGTGCCGGCCGGGATCAGGCGGCCGACGATGACGTTCTCCTTCAGGCCTTCCAGGTTGTCGACCTTGCCGCCGACCGCCGCTTCCGTGAGGACGCGGGTGGTTTCCTGGAACGACGCCGCCGAGATGAACGAGCGGGTCTGCAGCGACGCCTTGGTGATGCCCTGCAGAACCGGCTTGCCGTGCGCGGGCTTGAGGCCCTCGCCGATGGTCTTCTCGTTCTCCTCGTCGAACTCCTGGCGGTCGACCTGCTCACCCACCAGGAACGTGGTCTCGCCGGCGTCCATGATCTCGACCTTCTGCAGCATCTGGCGGACGATCACCTCGATGTGCTTGTCGTTGATCTTCACGCCCTGCAGTCGATAGACCTCCTGGATCTCGTTGATGAGGTAGTTGGCCAGAGCCTCCACGCCCATCACCGACAGGATGTCGTGCGGAACGGGGTTGCCGTCCATCAGCAGGTCGCCCCGCTGGACGTAGTCGCCCTCCTGCACCGAGATGTGCTTGCCCTTCGGGATCAGATACTCGCGCTCGTCCCCCGTCTCCTCGTTCCGCACGACGATGCGGCGCTTGGTCTTGTAGTCCTTGCCGAACTCGACGCGGCCGTCGAGGTCCGAGATGATCGCGAAGTCCTTCGGACGGCGCGCCTCGAACAGCTCGGCCACGCGCGGCAGACCGCCCGTGATGTCGCGGGTCTTCGACGATTCACGCGGGATACGCGCGACCACGTCGCCGGCCCTGACGTGGGCGCCGTTCTCCACCGAGAGGATGGCGTCCACCGACAGGAAGTAACGCGCCTCCAGGCCGTTCGGCAGCGTGACGATGTCGCCCTTGGCGTCGCGCAGGGTGATGCGCGGCTTCAGGTCGGCACCGCGCGGCTGCTGGCGCCAGTCGACGACCACCTTCGAGCTGATGCCCGTCGCCTCGTCCATCACCTCGCGCACGGAGATGCCCTCGACGAGGTCGACGTACGTGGCGGTACCCTCGCGCTCGGTGATGATCGGCAGGGTGTACGGATCCCACTCGGCCAGCTTGTCGCCGCGGGCAACCTTGGCGCCCTCGTCGGCCAACAGCTTGGCGCCGTACGGCACGCGGTGGCGCGCCCGCTCGCGGCCCTGGTCGTCCAGCAGGATCACCTCGCAGTTGCGGCCCATGACGACTGGGATGTTGGAGGAGTTGATGACCACGTTGCGGTTGTTGATCCGCACCGTGGCGTCGAACGCCGCCTCCACCTGGCTCTGCTCCGCGCCGCGCTGCGCCGCGCCACCGATGTGGAACGTGCGCATGGTGAGCTGCGTGCCCGGCTCGCCGATCGACTGCGCCGCGATGACGCCGACCGCCTCGCCGGTGTTGACCAACGTACCGCGGGCGAGGTCGCGCCCATAGCACTTGGCGCACACGCCGTCCTTGGTCTCGCAGGTCAGGACCGAGCGGATCTTGACGCTGTCGATGCCCGACCGCTCGATGCGGTCGACGGTGGCCTCCTCGATCAGGCCGCCGTCCTCGATGATCAGTTCGCCGTTCAGCGGGTCGATCACGTCGCCAACGGCGGTGCGGCCAAGGATACGGTCGCCCAGCGGCGAGATGACCTCGCCGCCGTCGATGACGGCCTTGACGGTGATGCCCTTCTCGGTGCCGCAGTCGTGCTCGACGATGATGGCGTCCTGCGCCACGTCGACGAGACGGCGCGTCAGGTAACCGGAGTTCGCCGTCTTCAACGCGGTGTCGGCCAGGCCCTTACGCGCACCGTGCGTGGAGTTGAAGTACTCCAGCACCGTCAGGCCTTCCTTGAAGTTCGAGATGATCGGCGTCTCGATGATCTCGCCCGACGGCTTGGCCATCAGGCCGCGCATGCCGGCAAGCTGACGGATCTGCGCCGCCGAGCCGCGGGCGCCGGAGTGCGCCATCATGTACACCGAGTTGACGGGCTTGCCGGGCGCGGTGTCGGAGATCGACTTCATCATCTCGGTCGCCACCTTCTCGGTGGTGTCCGACCAGACGTCGACGACCTTGTTGTACTTCTCGCCCTGGGTGATCAGGCCGTCCAGATACTGCTGCTCGTATTCCTTGACGCGCTCCTTGGCGTCGTTGACCAGCTTCTCCTTGGCGGCCGGGATGACCATGTCGTCCTTGCCGAACGAGATGCCGGCGCGGCAGGCGTGGCCGAAGCCCAACTTCATCAGGCGGTCGGCGAAGATCACCGTCTCCTTCTGGCCGCAGTGGCGGTAGACGGCGTCGATGACGTTGCCGACGTCCTTCTTGGTCAGCAGGCGGTTGATCAGCGAGAACGGCACCTGCGGGTGGCGCGGCAGCAGCTCGGACAGCAGCATGCGGCCCGGCGTGGTCTCGACGATCTTGACCACCGGGTTCCCCTCGGCGTCGACATCGTGGTAGCGCGCCTTGATCTTGGCGTGCAGCGTGATGACCTTGGCGTCCAGCGCCTGCTCGATTTCGCCGACGTTGGCGAAGGTCATGCCCTCGCCCTTCTCGCCCGGCCGGTCCATGGTGATGTAGTACAGGCCCAGCACAATGTCCTGCGACGGCACGATGATCGGCTTGCCGTTGGCGGGCGACAGGATGTTGTTGGTCGACATCATCAGCACGCGCGCTTCCAGCTGGGCCTCGAGGCTCAGCGGGACGTGCACGGCCATCTGGTCGCCGTCGAAGTCCGCGTTGAAGGCGGTGCAGACCAGCGGGTGCAGCTGGATCGCCTTGCCTTCGATCAGCGTCGGCTCGAACGCCTGGATGCCCAGGCGGTGCAGCGTCGGCGCGCGGTTCAGCATCACCGGATGTTCGCGGATGACCTCCTCAAGGATGTCCCACACCTCGGGACGCTCCTTCTCCACCATGCGCTTGGCCGCCTTGATGGTGGAGGCCAAGCCGTACAGCTCCAGCTTGGCATAGATGAAGGGCTTGAACAGCTCCAGCGCCATCTTCTTGGGCAGGCCGCACTGGTGCAGCTTCAGCTCCGGGCCCACCACGATGACCGAACGGCCGGAGTAGTCGACGCGCTTGCCGAGCAGGTTCTGACGGAAGCGGCCCTGCTTGCCCTTCAGCATGTCGGACAGCGACTTCAGCGGACGCTTGTTGGCGCCCGTGATGACGCGGCCGCGGCGGCCGTTGTCGAACAGCGCGTCGACGGCCTCCTGCAGCATGCGCTTCTCGTTGCGCACGATGATGTCCGGCGCCTTCAGCTCGATCAGCCGCTTCAGGCGGTTGTTGCGGTTGATGACGCGGCGGTACAGGTCGTTGAGGTCCGAGGTCGCGAAGCGGCCGCCGTCCAGGGGCACCAGCGGGCGCAGCTCGGGCGGGATCACCGGAATGACTTCCAGGATCATCCACTCCGGACGCGACTGCGAGGCGATGAAGGCGTCGATCAGCTTCAGGCGCTTGACGAGCTTCTTGCGCTTGGCCTCCGACGCGGTCTCGCGCAGGTCCTCACGGCAGCGCTTCTTCTCCTCGTCCAGGTCGAGGGCGGAGAGCATGATGCGCAGCGCCTCGGCGCCGATGGACGCGGTGAAGGAATCCTCGCCGTACTCGTCCTGGGCGTTGATGAACTCCTCCTCGCCCAGAAGCTGGTGCAGCTTGAGCGGGGTCAGGCCGGGTTCGATGACGACGTAGTTCTCGAAGTACAGGATGCGTTCGAGATCCTTCAGCGTCATGTCGAGCAGCAGGCCGATGCGGCTGGGTAGCGACTTCAGGAACCAGATGTGCGCGACCGGCGACGCCAGCTCGATGTGGCCCATGCGCTCGCGCCGGACCTTGGACAGGGTCACCTCGACGCCGCACTTCTCGCAGATGATGCCGCGGTACTTCATGCGCTTGTACTTGCCGCACAGGCACTCGTAGTCCTTGATCGGCCCGAAGATCCGGGCGCAGAACAGGCCGTCGCGCTCCGGCTTGAAGGTGCGGTAGTTGATGGTCTCCGGCTTCTTGATCTCGCCGTACGACCAGGACCGGATCCTCTCAGGGCTGGCGATCTGGATGCGAATCTGATCGAAGCTCTGGGGACCCTGCACCTGGCCGAAAATGTTCATCAACTCGTTCATGACCGTCTCCCGCTGGCGTCAGCCGCGTTGTCGGTTAAGGGACGTGCGCCGGGAGGGTGCGCGCACACCGCTCCCGGCGTTAGTTCAAAGGCTTTGCTTCAATACGTCCGCTGGTTCAGCTCGACGTTCAGGCCCAGCGAGCGAAGCTCCTTGACCAGAACGTTGAAGGACTCAGGGATGCCGGCCTCGAAGTTGTCGTCGCCGCGGACGATCGCCTCGTAGACCTTGGTGCGGCCGGACACGTCGTCCGACTTCACCGTCAGCATCTCCTGCAGCGTGTAGGCAGCGCCGTAGGCTTCGAGCGCCCACACCTCCATCTCGCCGAACCGCTGACCGCCGAACTGCGCCTTGCCGCCCAGCGGCTGCTGGGTGACCAGCGAGTACGGGCCGATCGAGCGCGCGTGGATCTTGTCGTCCACCAAGTGGTGCAGCTTCAGCATGTAGATGTAGCCGACGGTCACCTTGCGGTCGAACGTCTCGCCGGTGCGGCCGTCGGTCAGGAACACCTGGCCCGAACGGTCGAGGCCGGCCATCTCCAGATGGCGGCAGATGTCGTCCTCACGCGCACCGTCGAACACCGGGGTGGCGAACGGAACGCCCTTGCGCAGGTTGCCGGCCAGTTCCAGGATCTCGCCGTCGGTGAGGTCGGCGATGTCCTCGCCGAAGATCTGGTCGCCGTAGGCCTTCTTCAGGATGCCTCGCAGCTCTTCCAGACGGGCCGGACCCAGCTTCTCGGCGTTCTGCTTCATGCCCAGGCGGTACTGGTCGAGCGCTTGGCCGATCTGCTTGCCGAGGCCGGACGCCGCCCAGCCCAGGTGCGTCTCGAGGATCTGACCGACGTTCATGCGCGACGGCACGCCCAGCGGGTTCAGCACGAGATCGACCGGCGTGCCGTCCTCCAGGTACGGCATGTCCTCCTGCGGGATGATGCGCGACACGACACCCTTGTTGCCGTGACGGCCGGCCATCTTGTCGCCCGGCTGAAGCTTGCGCTTCACGGCGACGAAGACCTTGACCATCTTCATCACGCCCGGCGGCAGCTCATCGCCGCGCTGCAGCTTCTCGACCTTGTTCTCGAAGCGGTTCTGCAGCGCCTGGATGGAGTCGTCGAAGACCTTGGTCAGGTTCTCCACGTTCTCCATGACCTGCTCGTCGGTCACCGAGATCTGGCGCCACTGGCCCTTGGTGAAGGGAGCCAGCGTCTCCTCGGTGATGACCTCGTTCGCCTTCATGCCGCGCGGGCCCGACACGACCGTCTGGCCGAGCAGGATCTCCTTGAGGCGCGTGTAAAACGAGCGCTCCAGAATGGCCTTTTCGTCGTCGCGGTCCTTGGCGAGCTTCTCGATCTCCGCCCGCTCGATGGCGAGCGCGCGCTCGTCCTTGTCGACGCCGCGGCGGGAGAACACGCGCACCTCGACGATGGTGCCGGTGACGCCCGGCGGCAGGCGCAACGACGTGTCGCGCACGTCCGACGCCTTTTCGCCGAAGATGGCGCGCAGCAGCTTCTCTTCCGGCGTCATCGGGCTTTCGCCCTTCGGCGTCACCTTGCCGACCAGGATGTCGCCCGGCTTCACCTCGGCACCGATGTAGACGATGCCCGCCTCGTCGAGGTTCTTGAGGGCTTCCTCACCGACGTTCGGGATGTCGCGGGTGATTTCCTCCTGGCCCAGCTTGGTGTCGCGGGCCATGACCTCGAACTCCTCGATGTGGATCGAGGTGAAGACGTCGTCCTTGACGATGCGCTCATTGATGAGGATCGAGTCCTCGAAGTTGTAGCCGTTCCAGGGCATGAACGCGACGAGCACGTTGCGGCCCAGGGCGAGCTCGCCCAGCTCCGTCGACGGGCCGTCGGCGATGATGTCGCCGGCCGCCACGCGGTCGCCCACACGCACCAGCGGGCGTTGGGTGATGCAGGTGTTCTGGTTCGAGCGCTGGAACTTCAGCAGGTTGTAGATGTCGACGCCGGGCGCGGTGGAGTCGGCGTTGTCCGTCGCGCGCACCACGATGCGGGTCGCGTCGATCTGGTCGACGATGCCCGAACGCTTGGCGACGATGGTCACGCCGGAGTCACGGGCGACCGTGGCCTCCATGCCCGTACCCACCAGCGGCGCGTCGGCCTTCACCAGCGGCACCGCCTGACGCTGCATGTTCGAGCCCATCAGCGCGCGGTTCGCGTCGTCGTTCTCAAGGAACGGGATGAGCGCCGCGGCGACGGACACCAGCTGCTTGGGCGACACGTCGATGAGGTCGATCGCCTCGGGACGGAACATCAGGTACTCGCCGGCCTGGCGGCAGCTGACGAACTCGTTGGCGAAGCGGTTGGCGTCGTCCAGCTCGGCGTTCGCCTGGGCGATGACGTAGCGGCCCTCCTCCATGGCGGAGAGGTACACCACCTCGTTGGTCACCCGGCCGTCGATCACCTTGCGGTAGGGGCTCTCGATGAAGCCGTACTGGTTCACGCGGGCGTACGTCGCCAGCGAGTTGATCAGGCCGATGTTCGGACCTTCCGGCGTCTCAATCGGGCAGATGCGGCCGTAGTGCGTCGGGTGCACGTCGCGCACCTCGAAACCGGCGCGCTCGCGCGTCAGACCGCCCGGGCCGAGCGCCGACAGGCGGCGCTTGTGGGTGATCTCCGACAGCGGGTTGGTCTGGTCCATGAACTGCGACAGCTGCGACGAGCCGAAGAACTCGCGCACCGCGGCCGCCGCCGGCTTGGCGTTGATCAGGTCGTGCGGCATGACCGTGTCGATCTCGACCGAGCTCATGCGCTCGCGAATCGCACGCTCCATGCGCAGCAGGCCGACGCGGTACTGGTTCTCCATCAGCTCGCCGACCGAGCGCACACGGCGGTTGCCGAGGTGGTCGATGTCGTCGATCTCGCCGCGGCCGTCCTTCAGGTTCACCAGGACCTTGAGGATGGCGAGGATGTCCTCCTTGCGCAGCACGCGCATGGAGTCCTCGGTCTTGAAGCCCAGGCGCGCGTTCATCTTCACGCGGCCCACGGCCGAAAGGTCGTAGCGCTCGCTGTCGAAGAACAGGCCGGAGAACAACGCCTCAGCGGACTCCAGGGTCGGCGGCTCGCCCGGACGCATGACGCGGTAGATGTCGATCAGCGCGTCCTCGCGCGACGCGTTGCGGTCCGCCGCCATGGTGTTGCGGATGTACGCGCCGACGTTCAGATGGTCGATCGCCAGCACCGGCAGCTCGGTGACACCGGCCTTCTCCAGCTTCTCCAGGTCCGACGCCGACAGTTCGTCGCCGGCTTCGTACAGCACCTCGCCGGTCTGCTCGTTGACGATGTCGACGGCGAGGTAGCGGCCGGTCAGCTCCTCGGTGGAAACGAGCTGCTCCTCGAGCCCCGCCTCCTGAAGCTTCTTAATGGCGCGCGGCGTCATCTTGGCGCCGGCCTCGGCGACCACGGAGCCGGTCTTGGCGTCCACGAGGTCGGACGCGAGCTTGACGCCCTTCATGCGCTCGGCGTTGAACGGCGTCTTCCAGCCACCCGACGCCCGGGTGTACGTGATGACGTCGTAGAAGTAGGAGAGGATCTCCTCCTTCGCCATGCCCTGCGCCTCATAGGGCAGCAGGTCCTTGCCGTTGGCCCGGCGATCGGCGCGCGCGCGCTCGGTGTCCATCCCGTCGAGGGCGAACAGCAGCGTGGTGGCCGGCAGCTTGCGGCGGCGGTCGATGCGAACGTACACAAGGTCCTTGGCGTCGAACTCGAAGTCCAGCCAGGAGCCGCGGTAGGGGATGACGCGGGCGGCGAACAGGTACTTGCCCGACGAGTGCGTCTTGCCCTTGTCGTGGTCGAAGAACACGCCCGGCGAACGGTGCATCTGCGAGACGATGACGCGTTCGGTGCCGTTGATGACAAAGGTGCCGTTGGCCGTCATCAGGGGCATGTCGCCCATGTAGACGTCCTGCTCCTTGATGTCGCGGATCGACTTCAGGCCGGTGTCCTCTTCGACGTCGAAGACGGACAGGCGCAGCGTCACCTTCAGCGGGGCGGCGAAGGTCATGCCGCGCTGCTGGCACTCCTCGACGTCGTACTTCGGCTGCTCCAGCTCGTACTTCACGAAGTCGAGCACGGCGCGGTCCGAGAAGTCCTTGATGGGGAACACCGAACGGAACACCTCCTGGAGCCCGA
>Ga0196970_1001631_pt1 | contig 14141 bp, 14 predicted proteins | sample S1v_513CmetaG_FD_148672 | JGI IMG/M metagenome (GOLD analysis project Ga0196970, IMG submission 148672) | Soil microbial communities from Anza Borrego desert, Southern California, United States - S1+v_5-13C | ecosystem: Environmental > Terrestrial > Soil > Desert | place: USA: California... | reverse complement strand
CATCGTGCCGGTGGGCGTCATCCCGCCCGATGCCGTCGTCACGCCCAACGTGCTGGTCGACTACCTCGTCGCCAAGGAGTGCCGCCATGGATGAGAAGACCCTGATCGCCAAGCGCGTCGCGCTCGAGCTGAACGACGGCGACCTCGTCAACCTGGGCATCGGCCTGCCGACCATGGTGGCCCGCTACGTTCCCGTGGATCGGCAGGTGTTCTTCCAGTCGGAGAACGGCATCATCGGCATGTCCGGCCCGATCACCGGGGTGGAGAACCCCGATCTGACCGACGCCGGCGGCAACCCGATCAGTGCGCTGCCCGGCGCGGCGTCGTTCGACAGCGCCATGTCCTTCGGCCTGATCCGCGGCGGCCACCTGGACGTCACCGTGCTCGGCGGCTTGCAGGTGGACGAGGAGGGAAGGCTGGCCAACTGGATGGTGCCGGGCAAGATGGTGCCCGGTATGGGCGGCGCCATGGACCTGGTCTCGGGCGCCAAGCGCGTGATCGTCGCCATGCAGCACGCCGCCAAGGGCGAGTCGAAGATCGTCAAGCGCTGCACCCTGCCGCTCACCTCGGTGCGCCGTGTCGACCTGGTGGTCACCGATCTGGCGGTCATCGAGCCGACGGAGAAGGGCCTCCTGCTGCGCGAGGTCGCCCCCGGCGTGACCGTCGAGCAGGTGCTCACCAACACCCAGGCCGAACTGATCGTTCCGGCCGACGTGCCGGTGATGGCAATCTGAGCCGTCGGACTTTAGGCTCCGCCCCAATCCAACATCGAACTTCTTTTAGAGAGACAAGACATGCTCAAGGGTAAGTCTGCGGTGGTGACCGGTTCGACCAGCGGCATCGGGCTGGGTGTGGTCCGCGCGCTGGCGGCGCAGGGTGCCGACGTGATGCTGAACGGCTTCGGCGACCTGGCGGAGATCCATGCGCTGCGCGAGGGCCTGGCCGCCGAGTTCGGCGTGCGGGTCGGCTACCACGGTGCCGACATGACCAAGCCTGCCGAGATCAAGGCGCTGATCGAAAGCGCCACCGAGAGCTTCGGCAAGGTGGACATCCTGGTCAACAACGCCGGCATCCAGTACGTGGCGCCGGTGGATGAGTTCCCCGAGGACAAGTGGGAACAGGTGATCGCCATCAACCTGTCGGCCGTGTTCTACGGCACGCGCTACGCGCTGCCGCAGATGAAGCAGCGCAACTGGGGCCGCATCATCAACATCGCGTCAGTGCACGGCCTGGTGGCCTCGGCCAACAAGTCGGCCTATGTGGCGGCCAAGCACGGCGTCGTCGGCCTGACCAAGACGGTGGCCTTGGAGACGGCGGAGACCGGCATTACCTGCAACGCCATCTGCCCGGGCTGGGTGCTCACCCCGCTGGTGCAGAAGCAGATCGACGCCCTGGCCGAGCGCAAGGGCCTCAGCATCGAGGCCGCCGGGCGCGAGCTGCTGGGCGAGAAGCAGCCGTCCAAGAGCTTCGTCACGCCGGCGCAGCTCGGCGAACTGGCGGTGTTCCTGTGCTCCGACGCCGCATCGAACATGCGGGGCGCCGCGCTCAACATGGACGGCGGCTGGGTTTCGCAGTAGCCCCCCTGTCGTTGGGCCGCGCTGGCGCGGCCCAACACCCGTCACATCGGCTTCCAGCGGGCCAGCTTCTTGTAGAAGGCGGCCCGCGAGATGCCGAGCAGCTTGGCCGCATCGGGCACCCGCCCGCCGGCGGCGTTCAGGGCGCGTTGCAGTAGGTCGCGCTCGAAGGCGGCGAAGGCTTCGTCGTAGGGCGCCGGCGAACCGGCCGGGCCGGGTGCGGGAACCGGCGGGGCCGGCGCCACGGCCGGGCGGTTGCTCCATTGCGGGGGCGGCTCTTGCAGGGCCGGCAGCGCCTCCCTCAGATCCTCGACGGTCAGGCGCAGGTTATCGGTTTGCATGCACGCCCGTTCCAGGACATTGCGTAGCTCCCGCACGTTGCCCGGCCAGTGATAGTAGCCCAGCGCCGCAGCGGCCTCCGGCGTCAGGCCGCGGCCGCGCGTGCCGGTGCGCTGCGCGATGTCCTCAAGGATGGATTCCGCGATGATCTCGATGTCGCTGCCCGAACTCGCCAGGGCGGGCAGGCGGATCGTCAGGACGTTGATGCGGTAGTACAGGTCGGGCCGGAACCGACCCTCGCGCATGCGCTGCTCCAGGTCGACGTTGGTCGCCGCGATGATGCGGACGTCCACCTTCACAGGCCGGTCGGAGCCGAGGGGTTCGATCTCCTGCTCCTGCAAGGCGCGCAGCAGCTTGGCTTGCAGCGACAATGGCATGTCGCCGATCTCGTCCAGGAACAGCGTGCCACCGTCGGCGGTCTTGAAACGGCCCTCCCGGCCCTTGCGGTCGGCGCCGGTATAGGCGCCGGGGACGGCACCGAAGAACTCCGCCTCTAGCAGGGTGTCGGGGATGGCGGCCACGTTCACGCCGACGAAGGGGCGGGCGGCGCGGGCCGACAGGCCGTGGATCGCCTGGGCGATCAGCTCCTTTCCGCACCCCGTCTCGCCCAGCAGCAGGACCGGCGCGTCGTGGCGGGCGGCCAGCCGGGCCTGGCGCTTCACCGCCAGCGCCGCCGGGCTCTCGCCGACGTAGCTCTGCAGGGTGTAGCGCGGCTGGCGCTGCTCGCTCAGCCGCCGCTTGGTGGCCTCCAGTTCGGCTTCGAGGCGCGCCAGTTCGGCCAGCAGCGGCTTCAGGCGGTGCAGGTCTTCGTAGAACACGAAGCCGATGGCGCCGACCACCTCGCCGTTGTCCATGAGCGGCAGGCGCGACACCACCATGCGCTGGTTGCCGAAGCGCATGACGTCGAGCAGGATCGGCCGTCCGGTCGTCACCACCTGGCGCAGCAGGCTTTGCGGGATGACTTCCTCGATGTCGCGGCCGATGGCGGCGGCCGCGTCGACCCCCAGCATCTTCGCGTACTTGGCGTTGATCCAGATGATGCGCGCGTCGCGATCCACCGCGACCGTGCCTTCCGACTGCTTTTCCAGGCTTTCGAACAGCGACGGCATGATGCGCCGCATGAGGCCGCCCGACCCTTCGAAGGGGCCATCATCGAACACGGCGTTGTCCTCCCGGCATTCCAGGCTGTGGATGATGGAGAGCGCATAAGCCCGTGGCAAGGGCGTATAGGCTGCATTGTGTGCGGTCAGCGAACATTTCAATTGTTTTCGAACGAAGTAGAGTGTCTGCCACGGCTTGTCATGGGCGATCTCGCCTGGTATTGTTCGATTAACGCCCTTAGCTTGGCGGTGTTGTCGGGGGAATACCAGATGGCGGGGACGAAAAGAATGCAGGAAACGGCGGGTGTCGCAGCCGCGGAGGTCGAGGAAAGTGCGAGCGACCCGAACTTCATGACCTCCCTGGCCCGCGGGCTGTCGGTGATCCGGGCCTTTTCGGAGCGCACGCCCAACCTGACCATCGCCGACATCGCCAAGGCCGCCGGCATCCCGCGCGCCGCCGCACGCCGCTGTCTGCTGACGCTGATGCAGTTGGGCTATGTGGGCTCCGACGGCCGGACCTTCTTCCTGCGCCCGAAGATCCTGGCGCTCGGTTACTCGTTCCTGTCTTCGGCGCCGCTGGCGACCATCCTCGACCCGCTGATCGAACAGGTCAGCGGGGCCGTACAGGAGTCCTGCTCGGCCGCCGTGCTGGACGAAGACGAAATCGTCTACATCGCCCGCGCGGCGACCAAGCGAATCATGTCGGTGGGCCTGAACGTCGGTAGCCGCCTGCCGGCCTACTGCACGTCCATGGGACGGGTACTGCTGGCGAGCCTGCCGGAAGCGGAGTTGGACGCCTACCTCCAGCGCGTGCCGCTCAGGCCATTCACGGACCGCACCATCACCAACCCCGACGCCTTGAAACGCGAACTGGAGCGGGTGCAGGAGCGCGGCTTCGCACTGGTCGACCAGGAGTTGGAACTGGGGCTGCGCTCCATCGCCGTGCCGGTCCGCACCGCGTCCGGCCACGTGGTTGCGGCGCTCAACATCAGCGCCCAGGCGGCCCGCGTCACCTGCCCGGAGATGGAGGTGCAGTTCCTGCCGCACCTGCGGCGCGCCGCCGACGAGGCGCGCGTCCTGCTGGTCCGCTCGCACACGGTTTGAACCAAGGTTGAGGCGATAATCGAACGCACGCGCGAATATCGCACTTGACGTGCAAGAGAAGCGAATGGGAGGGATGATGACAAGGATACTGCGCGGGGCTCTGCTCGGAGCCGCCTTCAGTGTTGCGCTCGGGACCGGGTCGGCCTGGGCCGCGACCATCAAGGTGGGCGTCATCGCCCCCTTCTCCGGCCCCTTCGCCACCGCCGGCCAGACCTTCAAGCAGGCCATCGAGGTCTACCAGGCCGAGCATGGCAAGACCGTGGGCGGCAATACCATCGAGTTCGTCTACAAGGACCTTGATCAGGCCAATCCGGCGCAGTCGAAGGCGCTGGCGCAGGAGCTGATCATCAAGGAGAAGGTCGGCTATCTCGCCGGCTTCTTCTTCACGCCGGACGCGCTGGCGGTGGCGCCGCTGATCGATGAGGCCAACATCCCCTGCGTCATTTTCAACGCCGCCACCTCCGCCATCACCGAAAAGTCGCCGCGCTATGTGCGCACCTCCTTCACGCTGTGGCAGAACACCGTGCCGCTGGCCGAGCACATGGCCAAGCAGGGCGTCAAGACGGTGGTGACGGCGGTCAGCGACTACGGTCCCGGCATCGACGGCGAGACCGCCTTCAAGACGACCTTCGAGAAAGGCGGCGGCCAAGTCGTCGACAGCATCCGCATGCCGTTGAAGTCCACCGACTTCGCCCCCTTCATGCAGCGCATCAAGGATTCCGGCGCCGAGGCGATCTACGCCTTCCTGCCCGCCGGCCCGACCACGCTGGCCTTCGCCAAGGCGTTCGCCGACACCGGGCTGAAGGCCCAGGGCATCAAGTTCTTCGGCCCCGGCGACATCACGCAGGAGCCGGATTTGCCGGCGCTGGGCGACGCGGCAATGGGCATCACGACCACCTTCCACTACAGTCAAGTCCACGATTCCGAGAAGAACCGTGCCTTCGTCGCCAAGCACAAGGAGCTGTTCGGATCATCGGACAACGTGACCTTCACCTCGGTCGGCGCCTACGACGGCACGCACGTCATCTACAAGATGGTCGAGGCGACCGGCGGCAAGTCCGACGGCGCCAAGGCGGTGGAGGCGGTCAAGGGCATGGCGTGGGAGAGCCCACGCGGGCCGCTGAAGATCGACCCCAATTCCCGTCACGTCACGCAGAACGTCTATCTGCGCGTAACCGAGATGGTGAACGGCAAGCTCCAGAACACGGAAGTCGCCACCTTCGCCGACCAGCCGGACTTCGGCTTCAAGGCCGGGAAGTAACGCCTCCAAGGTCTGTAGGTTGGGTTGAGCCGCAGGCGAAGCCCAACGCGTCATCATGGTGGGGTGTGTTGGGCTTCGCTTCGCTCAACCCAACCTACGGACGTCTGTGAAGTGCCCATCGGAGTGTCCATGGAAACGCTCTTCGGCATCGCCGTGGACGGGGTGGCGTACGGGATGATCCTGTTCATCATCTCGGTCGGCCTGTCCGTCACTCTCGGCCTGATGCGGGTGGTCAACCTGGCGCACGGCGCCTTCGCCATGGTCGCCGGCTACATCGCCTCGTTTGCCGCGCAATCCTTGGGGTTTCCCTACGCCGCGGCGCTGCTGGTGGCGGTGCTGCTCACGGTGGTCGCCACGCTGCCGCTGGAGCGGCTGCTCTTCCGCCGCATCTACGGCACCGCCAACGAGCTGGCGCAGGTGCTGCTGACCATCGGCCTGACCTTCGTCATCGTAGCATGCATCAATTACATCTTCGGGCCGACGCTGAAGCGCATCCCGCTGCCCGACGCGCTGCTCGGCACGGTGTCGCTGGGGCCGAAGGCGATCCCGACGCACCGCGCCTTCGTCATCGCCATGGGGGCGGCGACCATCCTGGCGCTGTGGTGGCTCTTGGAGCGCACCGACTTCGGCATCAAGCTGCGTGCCGCGGTGGACGACCCGGCCATGGCCGCGGCGCTCGGCATCAAGACCGAGCGGCTGTACGCCGCCACCTTCGCGCTGGGCACCGGTCTGGCGGCGCTGGGCGGCGTGCTGGGGGCGGAGCTGCTGCCGCTCGAGCCCTATTACGCCATCCGCTACATCGTGCTGTTCCTGGCGGTGGTCGCCGTCGGCGGGGCAGGGAGCATCTTCGGCTCGGCCGCCGCGGCGTTGGCGCTGGGCATCGTCGACACCGCCGGCAAGTACCTGATCCCCAACTTCGGCGAATTCTTCTTCTACGCCGCGCTGATCCTCATTCTGTTCCGCTGGCCGCACGGCTTCTTCCATAGGGGGGCGGCTTGATGGCCGTTGCGCTGAACCAGTCCGAGGGGGTGCGCCGCCTGGGCCGCCTCGCGGCGGACGGCGCCGGCGTGCCGCTCCTGGCCGCGGCCGGGCTGGCCGGCTTCTGGTTGTTTCCCGAAGACCTGGGCCTGCTGACGCGCATCGCCGCGACGGCGCTCTATGTCCTGTCGCTCGACCTCGTGCTCGGCTTCTGCGGCATCGCCACGCTGGGGCAGGCGGCGATGTTCGGCACCGGGGCCTACGCCGCCGGCATCGCCGCGGTGCACCTGGTGAACGAGCCCATCACCCTGCTGGCCATCGGCGGCGCGGCTGGCGGACTGATCGCGCTGCTCACCGGGGCGCTGATCCTGCACGCCCGCGGCCTGACGCTGCTGATGCTGACCATCGCCGTCGCCCAGATCGTCCAGGAGGTGGCGAACAAGGCGCGCGATATCACCGGCGGCAGCGACGGCCTGTCGGGGATCGAGCCCGCGCCGGTGCTGGGGCTGTTCCGCTTCGACATGTTCGGCCGCACCTCCTACTTGTTCGCGCTGGCAGTGCTGCTGCTGGCCTTCCTGGTGGCGCGGCGCATCGTGCGCTCGCCCTTTGGCCTCGCCTGCCGCGGCGTCAAGGAGGACCCGCTGCGCATCGCCGCGCTGGGCGGCTCGCCGCACCGCTACTTGGTGACGATGTACGCCATCGCCGGAGTGTTCGCCGGCATCGCCGGGGCGCTCACCGCCGTGACCAGCGGCATCGTCGGGCTGGACAGCGTCAGCTTCTCCTGGTCGGCGGAGGCGCTGGTCATGCTGGTGCTGGGCGGTGCCGGCCGGCTGTACGGCGCGGTGATTGGCACGGCCGCCTTCATGGCGGTCCACCACGTCCTGGCCGCCACCGACCCGTTCCACTGGATGCTGTTCATCGGCCTGTTCCTGATGGGCATCGTGCTCTTCGCGCCCGGCGGCATCACCTCGGCCTTCGACCGGGTGTCCGCCCTGCTCAAGGGAGGCCGGACATGACCCCGCTGCTTCGGGTCCCATTGCTTCAAGTAGAGGGTTTGAGCAAGAACTTCGACGGCCTGCAGGCGGCCTCCGACATCACGCTGAGCCTGTCTCGGGGCGAGCGCTGCGCGCTGATCGGGCCGAACGGTGCCGGTAAGACCACCTTCGTCAACCTGGTCACCGGGGTGCTGGAGCCCAGCGCCGGCAGCATCCGGCTGGACGGGCACGATGTGACCCGGCTGTCGGCCCAGGCGCGGGTGCGCCGCGGGCTGATCCGCTCCTTCCAGGTGGCCCGGCTGTTCCGCTCGATGACGGTGCGCGAGCACCTGGAACTGGCGGTGCTGGAGCGCGAGCGGCGCACCTTCGCCCTCTTCGCCTCGGTGCGCCGGGTGCCGGGCTTGGCGGACGAGGTGGCGGCGCTGCTCGACACCATGGCGCTCGGCCCGGTGGCGGACATTCCGGTAGGCCGGCTGGCGTATGGTCAGCAGCGCCTGCTGGAGATCGCGCTGGCGCTGGCGATGAAGCCCAAGATGCTGATCCTCGACGAACCCGCGGCCGGCGTGCCGCATTCGGAGAGCCGGCGCATCCTCGACACGCTGGACCAATTGCCCGCCGACTTGGCGGTGCTGATGATCGATCACGACATGGACCTGGTCTTCCGCTTCGCCAAGCGCATCATCGTGCTGGCCCAGGGGCGCCTGCTGTGCAGCGGTACGGCGCAGGAAATCGCCGCGGACCCACGCGTCCGCGAGGTCTATCTCGGGAGCCGCGCCCATGCCCGACAGCACTAACGGCCTTCTGGAGGTCTCCGGCCTGACCGCCGGCTACGGCGAGACCCGGATCATCGAGGACGTCGGCTTCCGCGTGCCGGCCGGTGGCCGGCTGGCGCTCCTGGGGCGCAACGGGGTGGGCAAGACGACGACGCTGGCGACACTGGTCGGGCAGACCACTCGGCATGGCGGCTCGATCCGGCTGGACGGCGTCGAGCTGACTGGGCTGCGCTCGTCGGCGCGGGCGGCGGCGGGGCTCGGCTATGTGCCGCAGACGCGCGACGTGTTCCGCTCGCTGAGTGTCGAGGAGAACCTCGTCGCCGGGCTCAAGGGGCGGCCGCGTTCGGCGCTGGAGGAGGCGTACGCGCTGTTCCCGCGGCTGAAGGAGCGGCGGCGCAACGGCGGCGGCACGCTGTCGGGGGGCGAGCAGCAGATGCTGTCGGTGGCGCGCGCGCTGCTCGGCCAGCCGCGGGTGCTGCTGCTGGACGAGCCGCTGGAGGGGCTGGCGCCGGTGATCTGCGACCAGCTGATGGCGGCGCTGGCGCAGCTCGACATGACGGTGATCCTGGTCGAGCAGCAGGTCGACCGGGCGCTGGAGTTCGCCGACCGGGTGGTGCTGCTCGACCGCGGCCGGGTGGTGCACGAGGGCTCTGCCGCCGAGGCGCACGGCGACCACGCGCTGTTGGAACGCCACCTCGGCGTGGTGCTGGCGGCGTAATACCCTCGAGCGTCAGTCCAACGGAAGACCGACGTAGTTCTCCGCCAGCGCGGTCGCGGCGGCTCGGCTGTGCACGACGTAGTCCAGGTCGGCGAGGTGGATGCGCTGCTCGAACGGGGTTTCGGCCTCGTTCTTGTGCAGCATGGTCGTCATGTACCAGGAGAAGCGCTCGGCCTTCCAGATCCGGCGCAGCGCCACCGCCGTGTACCGCTCCAGCAGCTCGGTGCGGCCGGACCTGTAATAGGCCACCAGCCCGCGGGACAACACCACCACGTCCGCCACGGCGAGGTTCAGCCCCTTCGCCCCGGTCGGCGGCACGATGTGCGCGGCGTCGCCGGCGATGAACAGGCGGCCGTACTGCATCGGGTCGCAGACGAAGCTGCGCATGGCGATGATGCCCTTCTGGAAGATCGGCCCCTCGGTCAGTTTCCAGCCGTCGACGGTCTCCAGGCGGGCGTGCAGCTCCGACCAGATGCGGCCATCGCTCCAGTTGGCGATGTCGTCCTTGGGATCGCACTGGATGTAGAGGCGCTGGATCTCCGGCGAGCGGGTGCTGAGCAGCGCGAAGCCGCGCTCGTGGTTGGCGTAGATCAGCTCGGGATAGGAGGGCGGGGCCTCGGTGAGGATGCCCAGCCAACCGAACGGGTACACCTTCTGGTATTCGGTGCGGTAGTCCCGGGGCATCGCCTGCCGGCTCGGCCCGTGGAAGCCGTCGCAGCCGGCGACGAAGTCGCACTGCAGTTCCTCCATCGCGCCGTCCGCGCCGCGGTAGCGGATCTTCGGACGCTCGGTGTCGAGGTCGTGCAGGCTGGTCTCGGCCACGCTGAAAACGATCTCTCCGCCGTCGGCCAGCCGGGCGCCGACCAGGTCCTTGATAACCTCGTGCTGGGCGTAGACCGTGACGCGCTTGCCGCCGGTCAGCCCCTCCATGTCGATGTGGTGGCTTTCGCGGTTGAAGCGCAGCGTGATGCCGGAGTGGAAATGCGCCTCGCGCCGCATGCGTTCGCCCAGGCCCATCTCGTTCATCAAGTCGACGGTCCACTGCTCCAGGACGCCGGCGCGGATCGTGCCCTCGATCTCCTCGCGCGAGCGGTTTTCCAGGATGACGGACTCGATGCCCTGGCGATGCAGCAGGTGCGCCAGGAACAGGCCCGCCGGCCCGGCCCCGATGATCCCGACCTGGGTGCGCGTGATCTGGTTCGCCATCTCTTCGCTCTCCTCCCATAGGGCTCACGGGGGTGCTCGTCCTTGACGGACTGTTCGTCTTCCCAACAATATAATATTGATACTAACTTGCAACATGGCTGTCACCTCAGGCCTTCCGGCAGCGTCACACGAAGGGCGGCTGACGGCGGTCCGAGCGGCACGATCTCCCGGTTCAGTTCGCCCAGGACGTCGTAATAATGCCGGCGCACGTGGTCGAGGCGGACCGTCTCGGCCACACCGGGGTGCGCGAGCAGCCGCGCCCGGTGGGCGAGCAGGTTCGGATAGGCGTCCAGAGACTTCAAATTGCAGCGCAACGCCCCGTAATAGGCGATCTCGAAGCGCACGGTGGTGCAGAACAGGTGCCAGTCCGGCTCGGTGACGCGCTCGCCCAGCAGGTACGGGCGTCCGTCGCCGAGCAGGCTCTCCAGCCGGTCCATGGCGGTGAACACCCGCTGAGTGGCGGCCTCGTACGCTTGCTGCGTTTCGGCAAAGCCGGCGGCGTAGACGCCCTCGCAGAGGTCCGGCAGCAGCCAAGCGTTGAGCGTATCGATGGCGGCCCGTAGGCCGGTGGGGCGGAAGCTGAGCGAAGCGTCGCCGCCGACCCCGTCGAAGGCCTCGTCGAGCATGCGGATGATGTCGCCGGACTGGTTGTTGACGATGGTCCCCGTCCGGGTGTCCCAGAGGACCGGCACGGTCACCTTGCCCGTGTAGTTCGGGGCCGCGGCGGCGTACACCTCGTGCAGGAAGCGGCGGCCGCCGGCGTGGTCGGGGGTGCTCAGCTCGGTGTCGCCGAACGTCCAGCCTTCCGGGCCGCCCCAGCGCGGATGCAGCACCGACATCCCGACCACGTCCTCCAGCCCCTTCAGCCGGCGGTAGAGGATGGTCCGGTGCGCCCAGGGGCAGGCGTAGGAGACGTAGAGGTGATAGCGCCCGGCCTCCGCCGCAAAGCCGGACGCGCCGTCGGCGGCCACCCGGTTCCGGAAACGCCCGGCCTGCGCGGCGCGGCGGGCCCGCAGCTCCGCCGTGTCCGGCACGTCGCCGTGCCAGCGGCCGTCGATCATCATCTTGACGGTGCGCGTCATGGCATCCTCCCCATCAGCCGATCAGCGTGGACAGGTGGGACTGGCGCGCCTTCAGGAAGGTGAGCAGCCGTTGCGGGTAGTCCGCCGCCACAGCACCCTGGACGCTGGGCCGCTCCGCCAGCGCCGCGCGCCAGGCCCGCACCTTCGGCGTTTCCGCGAAGGCGCCAAGGTCGGCGATGGTGTCGAAGACGTCGAAGTAGCGGAACACCGGGCCGAACACCGCGTCCACCATTGAGAATGCTTCGCCCGCGAACCAGGGGCCGTCGCCCAAGCTGCGCTCCAGCCAAGCGAACTTGCCGGCGATGGCCGTGCGCTTTGCCTCGAACGCCGTGGCGTCGGGGGCGGTGTAGAAGCCGGCGATGTCGTTCAGGATGGCCGAGCCGAACTCCATCCAGGCCCGGTGCCGGGCGCGGGCGAACGGGGCCACTGGGTGCAGCCGTGGGCCGGGCTGGGTCTCCTCCAGGTACTCGCAGATCACCGCGGATTCGAAGAGGACGTCGCCGTCCACCTCCAGCAGCGGCACCTTGCCGAGCGGTGAGAGGGCCTTGAACCAGTCAGGCTTGTCGGCGAGGTCGATGGTGGTGCGCTCGAACGGCACGCCCTTCTCGGTAAGGACGATCACCGCCCGCTGCACGTAGGGGCAGAGATGATGGCTGACGAGATGCAGGGTTGACATGGGACGGGTCTCCGGTTGCCGATGCCCCGAAGGCTAGACGCTTTCCCGAAGGCAAGCGATATTGGGCGTTCGCAAAGGGAGCTTGCGTTCATGCAAGGGAAGATCGGCTGGGAGGATATGCGCCTGGTGCTCGCCATCGGCACGGCGGGCACGCTCACGGGTGCGGCCCGCGCGCTGGGCATCGACCACTCCACGGCGTTCCGCCGGCTGGGGGCGCTCGAAGCGAAGTTGGGCGTGCGGCTGTTCGACCGGGCCCGGGACGGCTATGCGGCCACACCGGCGGGTGAGGCCATCGTCGCGGCGGCCGCGCGGATGGACACGGACATGGCGGACCTCGAACGCCGGCTCGCCGGGCAGGATCTGCGTCCGAGCGGAACCGTGCGGGTTACCACCACCGACACGCTGCTCGGCGTGCTGACGCCGTGCTTTGCGACGTTCCGGCGCTCCTTTCCGGAGATCGTGCTGGAGGTGGTGGTGACCAACAGCTTTCTCACCCTGACCAAGCGCGACGCTGACGTCGCCATCCGCCCGGCGGCGGACGCGCCGGAGACCCTCGTCGGGCGGCGCGTCGCCCTCATCGCCACCGCCTTTTATGGCGGTACCGGCACCTCGGAGTTCGGCGATCCGGCGGCGCGGGACTGGGTCGGACCGGACGAGAGCTTGGCGCACCTGGGCTTCGCCCGCTGGCTGCGCGCCAACGTTCCGCCCGAGCGGGTGGTGTACCGCTCCAACAGTCTGCTCGGCCTGACGGCGGCGGTGCGCGCCGGGGTGGGGGTTGCGGCGCTGCCGTGCTTCCTGGCCGATCCCGAACCGGGGCTGCGGCGCATCGGTCCCGTCGTTCCCGAGATGGCGACGGGGCTGTGGCTGTTGACCCACCCGGACCTGCGGCGGGTGGCGCGCGTCCGTGTGTTCCTCGACGTCATGGCCGAGGAGATCGGGCGTCGCCGCGCCTCCTTCGCCGGAGACGGCAGGGAATAGCGCCGTAGCCGGACTCGTTTATCCAGAGTAGGGCTTCTCTGGAGCACCTCCATGCGCACCCGGATGCTGGCCGCCGCTGCGGCGATGCTGTTCACGGCGCTTCCCTCGATCCACGCCCAGGCTCATGACGATTGGGGAAGGGGAAGGGCGTACCTCTACGAACTCCGGCAGGCCTGCGACTGGGGCAGCCGCTGGGCCTGCATCCGGCTCGGGCGGGAAATCGAGCGGCGCCGCGAAGCCCGTCGGGAATGGCGGGAACACCAGCGCTCCTACTGGTCGCGCGACCCCTGGCGCGGCCATCCGTGGTGACGGTTGCGACGCGCAAAAAGGGGCTGGACAGGGGCGGGGCGATCCCATATAAGCCCCCTCCCCGGCGGAACGATGGCCCAGCCCCTGCCGACCGCGCCCGGCAGGATGCGGTTCAAGCAAGTAACGGTAAGGCCAACATCGCTCCGGTGGGGCACGCGAAAGCATAGACTCAAGGAATGTTCAACATCGCATGCACATGCGGTCGGCGAACTTCTTTGGATTTTGTCTGCGTGTGCCGGATCTTGGGTCGGGCGGCTTGCCGCTGATCTGGGGCTCGGGAAAAAAGACGCGCCGCGCTTCACTTTCTTCTTGACGGTGCCGCGGCGGGGCAGTAGAGTAAGGGCCATCGAGACGGGGCACACTGCTCCGGACCGGTTTCCCAGACAGGGTCGAGGCTCCACGCGCCGCCGAGAGCGGTGCCAAGGCCGTCGGCGCTGTCGGCGAGTTTGCCCGGGCGACCGGGGGCGTCCCTGTAGGGATGCGGATCTTGGAAAACCGAATAGCGTTTCGAGAAGGGATGCGCAGGCGGTCGGCTTGCGGGGGCGGGGTCTTCCGGGGTTCCTGGGGACACGGCGCACGCAGAGGTCGTCTGAGAAGCATCCAAGCCAAGCAAGAGATACAGTATCGAGCTTCGGTGAGGTGTGTCGCTTCAGGCGACCCCTAGTCAGATGGATCTTCGATCCGATCTGAACCTGAGAGTTTGATCCTGGCTCAGAACGAACGCTGGCGGCATGCCTAACACATGCAAGTCGGACGCATGGCTTCGGCCATGAGTGGCGCACGGGTGAGTAGCACGTGGGAACCTGCCTTTCGGTTCGGGATAACGTCTGGAAACGGACGCTAACACCGGATACGCCCTACTGGGGGAAAGTTTACGCCGAGAGAGGGGCCCGCGCCCGATTAGGTAGTTGGTGGGGTAATGGCCTACCAAGCCGACGATCGGTAGCTGGTCTGAGAGGATGATCAGCCACACTGGGACTGAGACACGGCCCAGACTCCTACGGGAGGCAGCAGTGGGGAATATTGGACAATGGGGGCAACCCTGATC
>Ga0196970_1001630_pt1 | contig 14147 bp, 12 predicted proteins | sample S1v_513CmetaG_FD_148672 | JGI IMG/M metagenome (GOLD analysis project Ga0196970, IMG submission 148672) | Soil microbial communities from Anza Borrego desert, Southern California, United States - S1+v_5-13C | ecosystem: Environmental > Terrestrial > Soil > Desert | place: USA: California... | reverse complement strand
CCAGCGCCATGCTGGCATAGATGCCGCCGGTCGCCAGGCCGGACAGGAATTGGTGCAGGAAGGCTTCCATGTTCATTCTCCCAGGTACACGCGCCGCACGGCGTCGTTGTCGCGCACATCCTGCGGCGTGCCGCTGAGCACGATGCGCCCGGTCTCCAGCAGGTAGACCTTATCGGCGATGTCGAGGGCGAGCGCGGCGTTCTGCTCCACCAGCAGGATGGAGACCTTTTCTTCCTTGTTGATGCGCCGCATGATGTCGAAGATGTCGCGCACGATCAGCGGCGCCAGGCCGAAGGAAGGTTCGTCCAGCAGCAGCAGGCGCGGCCGCGACATCAGCGCGCGGCCGATGGCGAGCATCTGCTGCTCGCCGCCCGACAGCGTGCCGGCCTGCTGGCGGCGGCGTTCCTTGAGCCGCGGGAAGTAGGCGTAGATGCGTTCGAAATCCTCGGCCACCGCGGCCTTGTCCTTGCGCAGGTAGGCGCCCAGGCGCAGGTTTTCCTCGGTGGAGAGGCCCTGGAAGGTGCCGCGCCCGTCCGGCACATGGGCCACGCCCAGGCGCACGATGTCCTCGGTCGCCCTGCCGTCGGTGCGCTTGCCGTCGAGCTGGATGGAGCCGCGCGTGCTCACCATCATCTGGCACAGCGCGCGCAGCGTGGTGGTCTTGCCGGCGCCGTTGGCGCCGAGCAGCGCGGTGACCGAACCTTCGCGCATGGCCAGGTCGATGCCGTGCAGCACGCGCGTCGCGCCGTAGGACGCATGCAGGTCCTTGACCTCAAGCAGCCCGGACATGTTCGCCTCCCAGATAAGCCTGGATCACTTCCGGGTGCTGGCGTACCGCCGCCGGCGTTCCCTCGGCGATCTTGCGGCCGAAATTGAGCACCACCACCTTGTCCGAAATGCCCATCACCAGGCTCATGTGATGCTCGACCAGCAGCACGGTGACGCCGAAGCGGTCGCGCACGCCGCGGATCAGCGTGCCGAGGTTTTCCAGTTCCTGGTGGTTCAGGCCGCAGGCCGGCTCGTCGAGCAGCAGCAGCTTGGGCCGCGCCGCGAGCGCGCGCCCGAGTTCCACCCGCTTCTGGGTGCCGAATGGCAGGTCGGCCACGGTGCGGTCGGCAACGGCGCGCAGGTCGAGGAAATCGACCAGTTCCTCGGCGCGCGCCAGCGCGTGATCCTCGATCCTGCGGCTGCCGGGCAGGCGCAGCATGGCGCGCAGGAAACCGGCGTGGTAACGGCTGTGGCAGCCGACCAGGATGTTTTCCTTCACCGTCATGGTGCGGAACAGCGCCAGGTTCTGGAAGGTGCGCCCGATGCCGAGCGCCGCCATGCGATGCCGCGGCAGGCGCGACAGTGGCTCGCCCTCGAAGGCGATGCTGCCGCTGCCGCACGGGTAGATGCGTGACAGGCAATTGAACAGCGTGCTCTTGCCCGCGCCGTTCGGCCCGATCAGGCCGCATATCTGGCCGGGGGCGACGGTGAATGACACCCCGTCGAGCGCGAGGATGCCGCCGAAGCGCACCGATACGCTGTCGACCGTCAGCAGGGGCTTGTCTCCTTGATCGTTCATCTGCGATCTCTTCTCTTCGCCCAGGGGATGGTGGATGGCTGCCTTAGCCAGCAGCCGGCGCAATGCCTACAGGCGTTCGACGATGGTGACGTTGGCCATGCCGCCGCCCTCGCACATCGTCTGCAGGCCGTAGCGCTTGTTGCGGCGCTTCAGCGCGTGCAGCAGCGTCGTCATCAGCTTGGTGCCCGAGGCGCCCAGCGGATGGCCGAGCGCGATCGCGCCGCCGTGCACGTTCAGGCGGGCCGGATCGGCGCCGGTTGCCTGCAGCCAGGCCAGCGGCACCGAGGCGAAGGCTTCGTTGACTTCGAACAGGTCGATGTCGTCGATCTTCATGCCGGCCTTCTTCAGCGCCTGCTGCGTGGCCGGGATCGGCGCTTCCAGCATGATCACCGGATCATGGCCGATCAGCGACAGGTGATGGATGCGCGCGATCGGCGCGATGCCCAGCGTCTTCAATGCCTTCTCGCTGACCACCATCACGCCGGTGGCGCCGTCGCAGATCTGGCTGGCGTTGGCGGCGGTGATCACGCCGCCTTCCTGCAGCAGCTTGACGCTCTGTATGCCTTCCAGCGTGGCATCGAAGCGGATGCCTTCGTCGGCCACATGCATGTCGCCGGTGGCGGTGCCGTCGGCCAGGCGTGCCTCGACCGGCAGGATCTCGTCCTTGAACAAGCCCTCGCGGGTGGCGGCAATCGCCAGCTGGTGGCTGCGCAGTGCGTACTGGTCGAGCGCATCCTTGGACAGCCCGTATTTCCTGGCCATCATCTCGGCGCCCATGAACTGGCTGAAGTCGCCCACGTCGGCATAGCGCGCGCGGATCTGCGGGCTCATGTAATAGCCCATGCCGTTCTTCTGCGGCAAGGCGCTCGGGGTAAACATCGGCACCCGCGTCATGCTCTCCACGCCGGCGGCGATCACCACATCCATGGTGCCGGACATCACCGCCTGCGCCGCAAAATGCAGCGCCTGCTGCGACGAGCCGCACTGGCGGTCGACCGAGGTGCCGGGCACCGATTCCGGCAGCTTCGATGCCAGCACCGCGTTGCGCGCGGCGTTGGTGGACTGCTCGCCCACCTGGCTGACGCAGCCCATGATCACATCCTCGACCGCCGCAGGGTCGATGCCGGCGCGGTCCACCAGCGCGTTCAGGACTTGCGCGCCCAGGTCCACCGGATGCCACCCGGCAAGCCGTCCTCCGCGGCGTCCGCCGGCGGTGCGCACGGCGGCAACGATATATGCTTCAGCCATGTTGTTTCCTTGTCAAAATGAAGATTGCAGAGAGTGGGTTCATCGCATTCTTGGCCCTTCGCCCCGTTCCCGCGTCGTCGAAAAAGACGATTCGGGATGCGGCTTCAGCCAAGCACGCCTTTTTCCTTCAGGTCATCGATGGCCAGCCGGTCGAAGCCCCAGTCGCGCAGGACGGCCGCCCCGTCCGCGCCGGGGGCCGAGGGCGCCTCGGGCATGGCGGCGGGCGTGCGGCTGAAGCGCGGCGCGGGTGCGGGCTGGGTCACCCCGTCCACCTGCACGAAGGTTTCGCGCGCGCGGTTGTGCGGATGTTGGGGCGCCTCGTCCCAGTCGAGCACCGGCGCGAAACAGACGTCGCTGCCTTCCATCAGCGCGCACCAGTCGTCGCGCGTCCTGGTCTTGAACACGTCGGCCAGCCGGTACTTGAGCATCGGCCAGCCATGCGGATCGCGCTGCGCGTGGAAGGCCGGGTCGTCGATGCCGCACCGTTCGATCAGCTGCGCATAGAACTGCGGCTCGATGGAGCCGACCGACACATACTTGCCGTCGGCGCAGGCATAGGTGTTGTAGAAGTGGGCGCCGCCGTCCAGCAGGTTTTCGCCGCGCTGGTTGCTCATCGAACCGTCGGCGCGGAAGCCGTACATCATGGCCGACAGCAAGGCGGCGCCGTCGGTCATGGCCGCATCCACCACCTGCCCCTTGCCGCTGCGACCCGCCTCCAGCAAGGCGCACAGCAGGCCGAATGCAAGCAGCATGCCGCCGCCGCCGAAATCGCCGATGTAATTGAGCGGCACCACCGGCGGCTCGCCCGGCCGCCCGATCGCGTGCAGCGCGCCGGACAAGGCGATGTAATTGATGTCGTGGCCGGCGGCGTGCGCCAGCGGCCCGTGCTGGCCCCAGCCCGTCATCCGGCCGTAGACCAGCCGTGGGTTGCGGGCCAGACAGATGTCCGGGCCAAGGCCCAGCCTTTCCATCACGCCCGGACGGAATCCCTCGATCACCGCGTCGGCCTTTTCAATCAGTGCCAGCACCGTTTCCGCGCCTTGCGGCTTTTTCAGGTCGACGGCGACCGAACGCCGGTTACGTGCGGTTACGTCGAAACGGCTGTCTTCGGGCGCGACGGCCGAGGCATTGCCCGGGCGGTCGATGCGGATCACTTCCGCGCCCATGTCGGCAAGCATCATTGCGCAAAACGGGGCGGGACCGATTCCCACCATTTCCACGATCTTCAATCCTTCGAGCGGACCAGCCATCGCGCTTCTCCTTCGCGTTATTCCTTGCGTTGCTTCTGAGTGGATGACCCATTATTGGCGCGGTGGCGGCGGGGCACATCGTCGAAAGCGACGAACTGCTATGGGTTTCTATGTTCGCGGGCGCGGGTGAACGACGCTGGATTCCCGCCTACGCGGGAATGGCGGGGAAAGGGAATTTGAACAATTGAACGGAAGGTGCCGGCAGACAGCAAGCGCATGAGCCCTTCCAGATCGTCTGGACGCCCTGCTACATCGCCGCCTGCAATCTTTCCCTCAGTGCTTCCGGCAAGGGGATCGGCCGTCCGGTGGCGCGCGCGGTGAAGACCAGCACGTTGTCCGCCAGCGCCAGACACTGGCCGTCGCTGAAGATCCCCACGCGCAGATGCGCGGAGCTGTTGCCGATGCGCCCGACGCCGGTGGCAAGCTGTATCTGCTCTCCCGGCGCGCAGTGGCGCAGGATGTCGACGCTGGTGTGCGCCAGCAGCATGCCGATCGCGCAGTCAAGGTCGAGCAGGTCGATTCCGCACTCGCGCAGCAGCACGATCAGCGCGTGCGAACGCGCCTGTTCGATGTAGCGGGCCAGCGCAGGCTCGGCGAGCAGGCCGTCGGCGTCGAGATCGCCGTAGCGGACGCTGAGCGTGTCGAGGCGTGCAAAGCTTTCCATCGAAGGCGCGGCGTTCATGGCGCCTCCTCCCTGATGCCGAATTCCTGCAGCCGCGCCTGCAGGGCCGGCGGCAGCGGCGCCCATTCGCCTTGCTGCCAGCGCCCCATGCGGCACTCCTGCAGGCTGACGCAGGCGCCGTCCTGGAACAGGCCGACCGCGAGCGTGTAACGGTCGGCACCGAGCGCGACCAGGCTGACGCCGGCAGTCAGCGGAGCGGGATAGTGGGCGATCTCCAGGAAATCGGTCTGCAGCGCCACCGTGCGGATGCTGCGGGTCTGCGCCAGCCACATGTCGCGCCCGAACAAGGCGAGGTGCAGCCGGCTGCGCGCTTCCGCGTGCAGCGTGAGTACCGCGACGTTGTTGACATGCCTTTCGGTATCCATGTCGGCATAGCGCGTGGGCAATTCCGTCGTGTATGCGTAGAACTGCCGTTCGCGCCGCCAGGGCTTGTTCCTCATCCCGTTCCTCCGCAAGCGTCCATGCAAACCATCGTAATGCGCGCTGCATGCAGTCACATCGTCGCTTCGGACGATTGATGCCTGCGCGGTACGGACATATCCTGTTCCATACGATGAAACAGGAGACCCCATGAAAGTCAGTGAAGCGATCTTGACGCGCCGCTCCATCCGCGGCTTCCTCGACACGCCGGTGCCGGAAGAGACCATGCGCCGCATCCTGCAGACCGCGAGCCGCGCACCTTCCGGCGGCAACCTGCAGCCCTGGCATATCCAGGTGGTGCACGGCGAGCCGCTGGCGGCGCTCAAATCCCTCATGCAGGAACGCATCGCCGCCGCGCCCCAGGGCGAGGAGACGGACTACGACATCTATCCGCGCGAGCTGGTCTCGCCCTATCGCGAACGGCGCTACCAGGTCGGCGAAGACCTGTACGGCCGCCTGGGGATTCCGCGCGAAGACAAGGCGGCGCGTCGCCAATGGTTCGCGCGCAATTTCGCTTTCTTCGATGCGCCGATGGCCCTTTTCTGCTCGGTCGACCGCCGCATGGGGCCGCCGCAGTGGTCCGATCTCGGGATGTTCCTCCAGAGTGTGATGCTGCTGCTGCGGGAAGAAGGCCTGGATAGCTGCCCGCAGGAATGCTGGGCGATCTATCCGAAAACCCTCGGCGACTTCCTGAAGATCCCGCCGCAACGCATGCTGTTTACCGGCATGGCGATCGGTTACGCGGACTGGAAGGATCCGGCCAACGCGCTGGTCACGGCGCGCGTGCCGCTGGAGGAATTCGCCGAATTCATGGGCTGATCAGCCGCCGCCGAGCGCGGCTTCCCGCGCCCGCCGTGCCAGTCCGCCGGACTGGCGGCCGACGTCCACCGCATCGGCGCCCGCCGCATTGCCCGCCTTGGCGCGCGCGGCGATGCCTTCCAGGATGACCGCGAAGCGGAACATCGAAAACGCGAGATGGAAGCCGGTGATCGTGTCTTCCCGCCCGCTGTATTCCCGGTAATAGCCGAGGTATTCCTGCTGCGAAGGAATGCCGAGCGCGTCGAGGTCGGCGCCGCGCATGCCCTTGAATTCGCCGGGCCCGGTGTGCCAGGGAATGCAGTTGTAGGCGAGGTCGGCCAGCGGATGGCCGAGGGTGGACAACTCCCAGTCGAGCACCGCGATCACGCGCGGTTCGATCGGATGGAACATCAGGTTGCCGAAACGGAAGTCGCCGTGGTTGATGGTGGTGTCGTCATTGGCGGGAATGTGCTGCGGCAGCCAGCCGATCAGGAAATCGATGTCGGGGTTTTCCGCGGTCTTCGACATCTCCCATTGCCGGGTCCAGCGCGCGATCTGGCGTTCGAAGTAGTTGCCGGGCTTGCCGTAGCCGGCCAGCCCCACGGCATTCCAGTCCACGCCGTGCAGCTTCGCAAGCGTTTCCGCCATCGACCGGTACATGGCCCGGCGCTCGTGCGCCGGGGCGCCTTCCAGCAGATAGGTCTCGAAGATGCGGCCATGCAGGCGGTCCATCAGGTAGAACTGGGTGCCGGTCACCGATTCGTCCTCGCAGAACAGCACGGTGCGCGGCACCGGGACGCCGGTTTCCGCGAGTGCGTTCAGGATGCGGTACTCGCGGTCGACCGCGTGGGCGGAAGGCAACAGGTTGCCGCCGGACGGGCGCTTGCGCAGCACCATTTCCCGGTTGTCGAAACTGACGAAAAAGGTCGGGTTGGATTGCCCGCCGCCGATGCGCTCCAGGCGCATCTCGCCTTCCAGTCCCGGCACCTGTTCGCGCAGGTAGCCGCGCAGGCGGGCGGCATCGAATTCAAGCTTGCTTGTCGTGTCGCTCACGTGCTTCCTTCTGTCATGTGCGGCGGAATACCGGTTCGCGTTTTTCAAAGAATGCCTGCACGCCTTCGCGGAAGGATGGCAGGTCGAGCAGTTCGCGCTGGCGCTCCTTTTCATAGTCGAGCTGGGCCGCCAGGTCCTGGCCGGCCGCCTTGTCCAGCGCGCGGCGTGCCTCGGCGACCGCATGCGAAGGTGCACTGGCAAGGCGCATGGCGGTCTGCCGCGCCTCGTCCATCAGCACGCCGTCATCCACGCAGGACCAGATCAATCCCCACTCCGCCGCCTTGTCGGCCGGCAGGCGGTCGCCCAGCAGCATCAGGCCCAGCGCGCGGGCGCGGCCCACGCGCTGCGGCAGGAACCAGGTGGTACCCATGTCCGGCACGATGCCGAGGCGCGGCAGGAAGGGCGACAGGAAGAAGGCCGAACGCGCCGCGATCACGATATCCGCCGCCAGCGCGATGCCCATGCCCGCGCCCGCCGCCGCGCCGTTGACGGCAGCGACCACGGGAACCGGGAAATTCTGCAGCGCGAGGATCAGCGGGTTCGACAGTTCATCCATCACCCTGGCCACGCTTTGGCCGAGCGAGGCGCCGCCCTCCGTGCCCAGGCGGCCGAGGTCGGCGCCCGAGCAGAATGCCTTGCCGGCGCCGGTGAGGATCAGCGCGCGCACGTCGGCCTGCTGCGCGAGATGGTCGAGCGCCGACAGCATTTCGGTCTGCAGTTGCGCCGTCAGCCCGTTGCGGCTCTCGGGCTGATTGAAGGTCAGTACCGCAATGTCGTTTTCCTGTTCGAGCAGGATGCATTCGTATGCCATCGCTCCTCCTACCTCGGCGCCATGCGGATCGCGCCGTCCAGGCGCACGCTTTCGCCGTTGAAATATTCGCTCATGATCATGAACTCGGCCAGCGCCGCGTATTCGTCCGGCTCGCCCAGCCGCTTCGGAAAAGGCACCGAGGCAGCCAGCGAAGCCTTGACGTTTTCCGGCAGGGATTGCAGCAGCGCGGTCTTGAAGATGCCGGGCATGATGGTGTTGACGCGGATGCCGTCGTTCATCAGGTCGCGCGCCACCGGCAGCGTCATCCCGACGATGCCGGCCTTGGATGCGGAATATGCCGCCTGGCCGATCTGCCCGTCCTCGGCCGCCACCGAGGCGGTATTGACGATCGCGCCGCGCTCGCCATTGGGCAGCGGATCGAGCGCAAGCATGCCGGCCGCCGACTTCGCCATGCAGCGGAAGTTGCCGACCAGGTTGATCTGGATGATGCGGTCGAAGGCATGCGTGGGGTAATGCTTGATCTCGCCGGTGCTCTTGTCGCGGCTGGCGGTCTTGATCGCGTTGCCGGTGCCGGCGCAGTTCACCAGCACCCGCTCCTGCCCGATGGCGGAACGGGCGCGCGAAAAGGCGGCGTCCACCTGCTCTTCCGAGGTGATGTCGACCTTGCAGAAGACGCCGCCCAGTTCCGCGGCGAGCGCTTCGCCCTTCTCGGTATTGAAGTCGAAGATGGCGACCCTGACGCCGTGCGCGGCAAGGCGGCGCGCGGTGGCCTCGCCGAGGCCGGAGGCGCCGCCGGTGATGACTGCGGAAATCGTGTTGTCGAGTTTCATGCTTGTCCTTTAGGTTGAACTTGGTTTAGCCGGCGTAATAGCGCATTCCGGAAGCCGCCATCTCGCGCATGCGCGGTGTCGGCTGGCAGGCCTTGCCCAGGTGCGCATACTTGTCGCCGAGGCGGACGATGTGGTCCAGCCCCAGCCAGTCCGCATACTTGAGCGCGCCGCCGAGGTACTGCGGGAATCCGATGCCGAGCAGCAGCGCCATGTCGAGTTCGCCGGGCGCGGCGACGACGCCGTCCTCCAGCGCATGCGCGGCTTCGACGATGAGCGGCAGCATCATGCGCTCGATGATTTCCTGATCGGAGAAGTCTTTCCTGCCCTGCGGCTGTATCGCCGCCAGCAGCTCGCGGGTATCCGGCGCGGCCGACTTTTTCGGCTTGCCGTCCGGCGCGGTCTCGTAGCGGTAGAAGCCGATGCCGCTCTTCTGGCCGTAGCGGCCGTGCTGCGCCATCAGGCGCAAGGCATCATGCTGCAAGGGCGGCATGCGCTCCGGATAGCCCGCCGAGATCACCTCGCTGACATGGCTGCCGGTATCCATGCCGACCACATCCTCCAGGTAGGCCGGCCCCATCGGCCAGCCGAAGGCTTCCATCACGCGGTCGACCTGTTCGAAGTCGGCGCCCTCGGCCACAAGTTGCAGGAAGGCGCGGATGTAGGGCGTGAGGATGCGGTTGACGAGAAAGCCCGGGCAATCGCGCACGACGATCGGCGTCTTGCCCATGGCGAGCGCATGGTTCACCGCGGTGGAGACGGCCGCCTCGCTGGTGCGGCTGCCCCGGATCACTTCCACCAGCGCCATCACCGGCACCGGATTGAAGAAATGCATGCCGACGAAGTTTTCCGGCCGGCGCAGGTGCGCGCCGATATCGTCGATGCGCAGGCTGGACGTGTTCGAGGCAATGATGCAGTCGTGGCGCACCACTTCTTCCAGCTCGGACAAGACCTTGTGCTTGACGCCGATATCCTCGACCACGGCTTCGACCACGATGTCGGCCGTCTCGAATCCCTGGTAATCGAGTTGCGCGCGGATGCCGGCCAGCACCCGGTTTGCCTGCTCCTGCGTCAGCTTGCCGGCCTTGACCTGTTTAGCGAGCTGCCTTGCCGCTTCGCCGGTGCCCAGTTCGAGGCGGGCTGGAGCGATGTCCTTCATGATGACCGGCGTGCCGCGCAGCGCGCTGGTGTACGCGATGCCGCCGCCCATGATGCCGGCGCCCAGCACCGCCGCCTGCTTCACCGGCCGGGCGTTCTGCGCGTGGCGCTTGAACAGTTTCTTGAGAAGCTGGTCGTTGTGGAAGACCTGCACCAGCGAATCGGCCGCTTGCGTCTTTGCCACCCGCACGAAGGCTTCGCACTCCAGCGCTCGGGCGCCGGCGCGGTCCTTGCGCACCGCCTGTTCCATCATCTCGACCGCGACCAGGGCGGCCGGCTGGTGCCGTGGGCTGCGCGCGCGCACGCCGGCCTTTGCCGATGCGAAGAATTCGTCCAGCTGCGCTGCTTCCATCGTCAGCGGACGGCGTTTGCGGTCGCGGTGCGCGCGCCAGTCGATCTCTCCGTCCATCGCCTTGCGCAGCAAGGACAATGCGGTGGCGCGCAACTGCTCCGGTTCCGCGATGTCATCGGCCACGCCCGCTTCGAGCGCTTCCGTCGCCTTGCGCGGACTGCCGGTGGCGACCCAGTCGACGGCGACCGCGGGGCTGGCGACGCGCGGCAGGCGGACCGTGCCGCCCGCTCCCGGAAAGAGCCCGAGCTTCACTTCAGGCACGCCGACACTGGCCGCGCGGGCGACGACGCGATAGACCGCCGACAGCGCGATCTCCAGTCCGCCGCCCAGCGCATAGCCGTTGATCGCCGCCACGGTCGGCACTTCCAGGTCCTCGAAGGCATCGAGCGGTGCATTGCTGGCATGGTTGGAAGCCATCATCTGCGCCGGCGGCAGCCTGAACATGGCATTGAATTCATTGATGTCCGCGCCGACGATGAACACATCCCTGGCACTGGTCATCAGCACGCCGCGCAGGCCCGGCTTCGCGGCCAGCATGGCCACCGCTTCGCCGAATTCGCGCGTCATGCGCTGGTCCATCTTGTTGATCGATGCCCCGGCGCGGTCGAAGCACAGCTCCGCGATGCCTTCGCCGAGGTCCGTCACGCGTATCGTTTGCCCCTGGTACACATCCATCCCCTCGTCCTTGCGCGGCAGGCCACGGCGGCGCCGCACTTCGCTTTCCTGCAGTGTAGGAACCCAGGGACCGGGCAACATCGTCGGAACCGACGAATTGCGCCCGCGCGGGTTGGCGTCTCGCCGGCATGCATGTGGACGTGCGGGTTATCTAGCGGAAAGATAAGGCTTGACCTCCGTCAAACCGGCCGCCGTTGCAATTTTGGCTTCTACGCTAGAATTTGCTGATGCGCGCCGCACTGCCGGCGCACCTGGGTTATTCCCGCTTACGCTGCTCCGGGGCTGTTGCCAATGATCGTGTCCGCAAGTCTTGCCCGACCTTTTCTGTCCACCAAGCTGAACCCGCCGACCACCACGGCGGCGCAGGTGCCGCGCAATGCGATCCGTGAACTGGTGCGCACTTCCACCTCGGTGAAGCTGATCCTGGTGCGCGCGCCGGCCGGCTTCGGCAAGACGACGGCCATGGTGCAGTGCCGGGACCTGCTGGCGCATAACCAGGTCGACAGCGCATGGATGACCCTGGACAGCGCCGACAACGACGCCTCGCGCTTCCTCGCCTGCCTGGCCGCCGCGGTCGACAGCATGACCGCCGAGCGCGGCGCGGCGCCGGCGCAGACCGCCACCGACAGCAGCCGGCCGGCCGGCGACGTGGCGCTGGAAATCATGGCGCGGCTGGCTGCGCATCCCGCCCCCTTCGCCCTCTTCCTCGACGATTTCGAGGCGGTGCAGGAGCCGACGGTGCTGCGGCTGGTGCGCGAGATACTCGACAACCTGCCGCGCCGCGGCCAGCTCGTGATCGGCTCGCGAGGCCTGCCCGACCTCGGGCTCGGCCGCCTGCGCGCACGCGGACAATTGCTGGAGATCGATGCCGCGCAGCTGCGCTTTTCGTTGTCCGAGACCACCGAATTCTTCAACCAGCGGCGCCAGGTCGCGCTGCGCGAAGAAGATTTGTCGCAGTTGCAGCGCAAGACCGAGGGCTGGGTCGCGGCGCTGTGGCTGGCCTCCGTCGCGCTGGAACGGCGCGAGGAGCGTTCCGAGTTCATCGCGCGCTTTTCCGGCTCCAACGCGGCCGTGGGGGACTACCTGGCCGAAGACGTGCTGGCGCACCAGCCGCCCCACATCCGCGCATTCCTGCTCAAGACCAGCATCCTGCGCCACCTGAACGCCTCGCTGTGCGACGCCCTGCTGCCCGGCGCCGGCAGCGCCGCCATCCTGCAGCAGCTGGAAGACGCGAACCTCTTTCTCACACCCATCGAAGGCCAGGAGCGCACCTACCGCTACCACAGCCTGTTCGCCGGCTTCCTGCGCGCCCAGCTCGGCCGCGAGATGCCCGGCGAGCTGGAACGGCTGCACCGCGCCGCCTCCCAATGGTATGAAGAGCAGCGGCGTCCGGTGCCGGCCATCGACCATGCGATCGAGGGCGGCAATTTCGAACACGCGGTGGAGCTGCTGACCCAGCACGCGGAAAGCCTGCTCGAAGGCGGACGCATGCGCCTGCTGTCGCGCTGGTTCGACGCCCTGCCCGAGTCCTACACGCGCACGTCGGAACTGCTGCAGGTGATCCATGTCTGGGCGCTGTGCTTCACGCGTGGCGCGCGCGAGGCGATGGCCCTGCTCGAACGTTCCGGCTGCTCGACCTCAACCGATCGCAAGATTCTCGCGCACGTACTGGCGCTGCGGCCGATGATGCTGGCCATCATGGACCGCAACGAGGCGGCCTATTCCGAGGGCCGGGCGGCGCTGGCGCGCCTGCCCGCGACGGATGCCTTCAGCGGCAGCGTGCTGTCCAACGAAATGGCCTACATCTGCGCCGTCATGGGCGATTACCAGGAAGCCCACCGCCTGCTCGATGCAGCGCGCCGCCGCCAGGGCAGCGACACGAGCTTTTTCAACAAGATGTATTCGGAGTCGGTGGAAGGCATCATCGACCTCGAAGAAGGCCAGCTGCGGCAGGCAACCGCCCGCTTCCGCATCGCCGTCAACGCGACGCACAGCGTGTCCTACCGCCATACCGGCGGCAACGCCTGGGCCGGGGTGCTGTATGCGTCCAGCCTGTACGAGATGAACGACCTCGACCAGGCCGAACACCTGCTGCACGTCTACGTGCCGCTGGCCAAGGACGTGGGCCTGGCCGACCACATGATCGTCGGCTACGCCATGCTGTCGCGCATCGCCTTCCACCACGGCGACGTCGACCAGGCCTTCCATTGCCTGACCGAGCTGGAATACCTCGGCCATCATCGCCAGTTGCCGCGCGTGGTCAGCAGCGCCAAGCTGGAACGGGCGCGCCTGCTGGCCATCCAGGGCAATTTCACCGCCGCCCGCGAAGAACTGGACCGGGCGGGCACGCCCGAAGTGTGGCAGGAGGTGTCGCGCCTGCGCCTGCCGGCCCATGACATCGAATACCATGCGCTGGGCGAGCTGCGCTGGCAGGTTTTTTCGGGCGAGGCGGGCAATGCGCTGCCGGCCCTCGAGGCCGCGATCGGCCACGCCACCGAGGCACGCCGCCACCGGCGTGCGCTCAAGCTGCGCGTACTGCAAAGCATCGGCCTGCAGCAGACAGGCGAGCAGCGCGCCGCGCTGGCGGCGATGAAGGACGTGCTGAGGGCGGCCAGCGGCGAGGGCTTCATACGCCTGCTGGTGGACGAAACGGAGCGCGCCGGCGTGCTGGTGCGCCAGGTGGAAGAAGCGCTGCGCGCCGAGGGCGGCAGCAGCGACCCGATCTTCCGCGACTACCTGCAAAAGCTGTTGCAGGCCTTCGGGCCCTCAGTCACGGCGCAACCGGAGGCGCAGGCCGCGGCCGCGCCTCCCGCCCTGGTGGAACCGCTGACGACCAAGGAAATCCGCATCCTGGGTCTGCTGGCCGAAGGCTATTCCAACAGCGCTCTGGCGGAAAAGCTGTTCGTTTCCGACAGCACGGTACGCACGCATCTGCGCAACATCAACGGCAAGCTCAATGCGCAGAACCGGACGCAGGCGGTGGCGGTGGCGCGGCGGCTCGGCGTGATTCGATAACCACGCCCCGGAGCACCTTGTTCTGATTGAGAGGAATAAAGTCTGTCGAGAAGAGCCGGTTCACCTTGGAAGCGAAGTAATCAGCACCCGGTTGCCCCGGGAGTTCGGCACGCCCGGTGGACTTATCACCTGACTATTTCAGCAGCTGTGCCTAGGCGGGCAAGTGCCGGGAAGCAGATGTCGACGGAATGTTTCGGGCCAAGCGGCACCCGTGACGGCCGGAGTGAAGCGCCAAACAGTCAGACCTTCTCAAGGTCACGCCGTGATTGCCCGCTCCTGGCCGAACTCGGCGTGGGCTTGCAGCAAGGCGGTCGGCTGCTTTACTCCATG
>Ga0196970_1001629_pt1 | contig 14148 bp, 11 predicted proteins | sample S1v_513CmetaG_FD_148672 | JGI IMG/M metagenome (GOLD analysis project Ga0196970, IMG submission 148672) | Soil microbial communities from Anza Borrego desert, Southern California, United States - S1+v_5-13C | ecosystem: Environmental > Terrestrial > Soil > Desert | place: USA: California... | reverse complement strand
GCGTCGATGTGGCCCGGCAGGGCGGCGTGGCGCGCAGTGCCTTCACCCGGGGATTGCGCCCCTTCATCGACATGCTGCAGCGGCTGGTGCCGGGCCGCTCGGAGGAGGCGAAGCGCAAGGCGGCGCTCGCCACCCTGTCCGGCATGGTCGGCGCCCTCATCCTCGCCCGTGCCGTCGACGACCCCGACCTGTCGGACGAGATCCTGGAGGCGGCACGCACCAGCCTGACCAAACCCTGAGCCCTGAGCGCGCCATGCGGGCAATCCGCCGCCTCGGCCGGGAGTGAGCGATTCCGGACATCGTGTCCCGCTGCGATGTCCGGAATCGTGGTGCCTTTGACATTCCAGACAAGGCGACTGCGGCATAGTCTGAGTCCCGCCGCCGCATCCACGGGCTTGCGGCTTACTGGCAAGACATGGCTGACAAGGCAGGGCGGGACATGCTCACCATCGGTTTCCTGGTGTTCGACGATTTCCAGGTGATGGGACTGGCTGCGCTCTCGGCCTTCGAGATGGCGAACCTCGTGCTCGGCCGGCCGGCCTATCAGGTCCATGTCCTGTCGGAACAGGGCGGGCCGGTGCGCAATTCCCTGGGCTTCTCCGTGGAAACCCGGCCCTTCGGTGACGGATTCTTCGACACCACCGTCACCATCGGCTCGCTGCGGGTCAAGCCCTCCACCCCCGGCTTTCTGGCCTATCTGCGCCAGGCGGCGGGGAAATCGCGCCGGGTCGCCGGCATCTGCACCGGCGCCTATGTGCTGGCCGAGGCCGGGCTTCTCGACGGACGCCGCGCCACCACCCACTGGAACCATGCCCGCACCCTTCAACGGCTCTATCCCGCCGTGAAGGTGGAGGAGGACCGCATCTTCAGCGTCGACGGCAATGTCTGGACGTCCGCCGGGATGACCGCCGGCCTCGACCTTGCCATGGCGCTGGTCGAGGACGACTTCGGCGCCGAGATCGCCAAGGCGGTGGCGCGCAAGCTGGTGGTTTATCTGCGCCGGCCCGGTGGGCAGTCGCAATTCTCCGCCCTGCTGGATCTGGAACCGCGGTCCGACCGCGTGCGGCGGGCGCTGGTCCATGCCAAGGAGAACCTGAGGAACGAGCTGTCGGTGGAGGAACTGGCGGAGGTGGCCAATCTCAGCCCGCGCCAGTTCAGCCGCCTGTTCCGCCAGGAAACCGGCCAGACGCCGGCCAAGGCGGTGGAGCATCTGCGGCTGGAGGCGGCGCGCGTGATGATGGAGGAGGGGCGCCATTCGATGGACGTCGTCGCCCGCGAAACCGGCTTCGCCGACCGCGAGCGCATGCGCCGCGCCTTCCTGCGCGCCTATGGACAGCCGCCGCAGGTGATCCGCCGGTCCGTGGAAAGCGGCCGGGCGTCGGCGCTGGAATGAACGCCGGCCGGGGGGCGGACATTCGCCGCATCCATTAATACCTAGATATGGCTCCGCCGACACTTCGGGTGCGTTAGGTTTTCACATCGTCGGACACAGAGTTTGCTTGGGGAATACTTCATTTCCCTGATGCTCCCGCTTGCCCGATTGCAGATCCCCTATTCCAGACCCTCTATTCCAGACAAGGACGGACACCAGGCCATGCAGCTCACCGGCAACACCATCTTCATCACCGGCTCCACCTCCGGCATCGGCCGCGGGCTGGCCGAGGCGTTCCACAAGCTGGGCAATCAGGTCATCATCGCCGGTCGGCGCAAGGCCCTGCTGGAGCAGGTAACCGCCGCCAACCCCGGCATGAAGTCCGTCGAGCTGGACATCGCCGATCCGGTCAGCATCCAGGCCGCGGCCGAGCGCTTGGTCGCCGAGAACCCGACGCTGAACGTCCTCATCAACAACGCCGGCATCATGCCCTTCGACGACGCCTCCGGCCCGATGGACGATGCGCAGGCGCAGTCGATCATCACCACCAACCTGCTCGGCCCCATCCGCATGACCTCGGCCCTGATCGAGCATCTGAAGGCGCAGCCGCGGTCCGTGATCGTCAACAACACCTCGGTGCTCGCCTACACGCCGCTGGCCAACACGGCGGTCTATTCGGCCAGCAAGGCGGCGCTGCACAGCTACACGCTGTCCCAGCGCTTCATGCTGCGCAACACCAGCGTCACCGTGCAGGAAATCGCGCCGCCCTGGGTCAACACCGACCTGATCAAGAAGGGCGACGATCCCCGCGCCATGCCGCTGGATGCCTTCATCGAACAGACCATGGCGGCGCTGGCCACGGACGCGGAGGAGGCCATCGTCGAGAGCGCCCGCCCGATGCGCAACAACGCTGGTCCGAACGAACATGCTCTGGTGATGGGATTCAACAGCTACATCGCCGAGAACCCGATTCCGGTCTGATCGGATACGAAACAGGAAAGGGCCGCCGAACCTTCGTTCGGCGGCCCTTTTCATTGCGTATGCCTCATTCTGCCGGGAATTCCGCCAGCCGCGGCGCCTTGGACGGGGCGAACTCCAGCAGGCAGGCCAGCGCGACGCAGGACGCGCCGACCCAGCCCAGCTCGCGCACGCTGCCGACGCTCAGCACCAGCGACCCCAGCGCGGCTCCCAGCGAGAAGCCGAAATAATGGAAGGAGGCATTGACCGACAGGATGATCGGCGCATGCTGCGGCCCGGTGATGCCGATCAGCCGGGCCTGCTGGCCGGGATAGAAGGCCCAGGCGGCGAAGCCCCACACCATGATTCCGGCGAAGGCGGGAAGCAGCGCCAGAGCCGGCGGCAGCAGCTCCGCCGTCAGCGACAGGCTCGCCAGCGCCAGCGTGACCGGCGGCAGGGTCAGCGCCACGATGCGGGCGCCGCCCAGCCGGTCGGTCAGCCGCCCGCCGATGGCGAGCCCGACGAAGGCCGACAGGCCCCAGGCGAACAGGGCGATGCCGACCGCCGCCCCCTCCAACCCGGTCACCTGATGAAGGTAGGAGGCGATGTAGGGATAGACGGTGAAGGGACCCATCGCCCACAGGGTGGTGACGGCCAGCGGCCGGCGCACCGCCGGGTTTCCGAGCGCCGTCAGCCGCTCGCGCAGCCCGGCCACCGGGGCGGAGGACCCGAAGGCGCGCGGCAGCCCGAGCAGCAGCCCGGCCGCCGCCGCGACCGACAGAACGGCGACGCCGCCGAAGGTCATGCGCCAGCCCAGCGTGTGGCCGACGACGGCGCCCAACGGCACGCCGAACACGATGGCGAGGCTGAGGCCGCTCGTGACGATGGACAGGGCGCGGCCGCGCTCGGACGGCGGCACCAGCACGCCGGCAAGCGCGTTGGCGTTGGGCACGAACAGACCTGCCGCCATGGCGAGCAGGATGCGCGCCGCCATCAGCCCGCCATAGCTGCCGGCGACCACCGCCACGATGTTGGCGGCGACGAAGGCCAGCATGGTGGCGATCAGCAGAAGGCGCCGGCTGACCGCCCCGGTCAGGGCGGTCAGCACCGGCGAACTGGCGGCATAGGTCAGAGCGAAGACGGACACCAGTTGTCCCGCCGCCTGTTCGCTGACCGACAGGTCGGCGGCGATGTCCGGCAGGATCGCCGCGATCATGAAGCTCTCGGTCCCGACGGCGAAGGACCCGAGCGCCAGCCAATAGAGCGGCGCCCTGGACTGAAGTGCGGTGGTGGCCATGCAAGGATTCCTGTGCGGGCCATTCCGGACGGCACAAGCGGCAGGCAGCGACAAACAGCCTCGCGTCCTGCCAGAAACAGGCGGCCGGAAATGGCGGATGCGCAAAGTTTAGGACGGATGCCCGTCGGCGTGAATGTCACGGAAACCACATTTCCGGACATTCACGCCGACGGGGCAGGGGGGCGTCCTCAGACCCCGATCTTGTTCTTCGCCAGCGGCAGGCTGCGGATGCGCTGGCCGGTCAGTGCCGCCACCGCATTGACCACCGCCGGCGGGACGCCGGGCAGGCCCGGTTCGCCGACGCCGCCCATCGGAGCGCCGCTTTCCACGATCTCCACATGCACGGCGGGCATGGAGCGGCGCGACAGGATCGGATAATCGTCGAAATTGTGCGACTGGCGGACGCCGTCCTTGTAGACGAGTTCCTCGAACAGCGTGGCCGACAGGCCGAGCGCCACGGCCGATTCCACCTGCGACTTCACGATGGCGGGGTTGACGATGCTGCCGGGATCGAAGGCGACCCAGACATTGTGGACCTGCGTCTCGCCGCCCTGGACCGACACCTCGGCGATGGTCGCCGTCTCCGACCCGAAGGGGGAGGCCATGGAGACGCCGCGGGCGCGGCGGGTGCCGTCCACCTCGTAGGGGCCGCGCTTCCAGCCGCCGGACATCGCCGCGACGGTCTCCAGCAGCTTGGCATGGCGCGGCTTGCCCTTCAGCAGCTCCATCCGCAGGGCGAAGGGATCCTGGCCGCCGGCATCGGCGATCTCGTCCAGGAAGCCTTCATAGAAGAAGTCGTTCATCGAATGGCCGACGGAGCGCCAGAAGGCGATGGTCACGGGGTGGGGGAACTTGACGTACTCCATCCGCCGGTTGGGGATGGCGTAGGGCTTCTCCGTGATGCCCTCCACCGCCGAGCTGTCGACCGGGTCCTTGAACACCGCGCCGAACCAGCGGCCGAGCGGCCCTTCGCCGACAGTGCGCGCCTGGATCGCGGTCGGGCGCCCATCGGCGCCGATGGCGGCGCGGAAGCGGCTGAAGCTCAGCGGGCGCAGGGCGTCCATGCGGAACTCCTCCTCGCGCGACCACAGCACCTTCACCGGGCGGGCGGTCGCCTTGGCCAACTGGATCGCCTGCAGGAAGGGGTTGGCGCTGCCATAGAGGAAATGCCGGCCGAAGAAGCCGCCCAGGATCGGCGAATGCAGGATCACCTTCTCCGGCGCCAGCCCGGCGGTCTGGGCCGCCACCGACTGGAACAGCTCCGGCATCTGGTTGGGTGCCCACAGCTCCAGCGTGCCGTCCGGGTTGAAGCGCGCCATGGAAGAGGGCGGCTCCAGCTGGCCGTGGACCAGATAGGGGGCGTCATAGTCCGCCTCGATCACCTTGGCAGCCTTGGCGAAGGCGGCCGCGGCGTCGCCCTCCGTCTCCGCCGGAAGCCCGGCCTCGGTGGAGGATTTCAGCGCGGCCAGCAGCCCGTCCGACGCATAGTCGGCGGCCACCGTGTCGAATCCCGTGGCGGCGGGGGCGGACCAGTTCACCGACAGCGCCTCCACCGCCTTGCGGGCGCGCCACCAGCTGTCGGCGGCGACCGCCACCGCACCCGGCAGCCTGTGGACGGAATGGACGCCGGGCATCGCCGCCACCGCGGCCTCGTTGGCGATGGACTGCACGCTGGTGCCCTGGTTGGGCGCATGCTGGACCGCGGCATAGAGCATGCCTTCCAGCTTCTGGTCGATGGCGTAGACGGCCTTGCCGGTCGATTTCGCCCGCACGTCCAGCCGCGCCACCGGCTGGCGGATATAGCGGAAGCTGGCCGGGTCGCGCAGGGCCACGTCCTCGCGCGGCGGCAGGGCGAGGGCGACGGGAGCCAGCTCGCCATAGGACATCCGCCTGCCGCTCGCCGCATGGATGACGAAGCCGTCCTCCGTCTTCAGGCTCTCCGGCTTTACCTTCAGTTTCGCCGCGGCGGCACGGATCATCATGTCGCGGGCGGTGGCGCCCAGCCGGCGCATCAGCGGGTAGCTCGACCGGGTGGAGAAGCTGCCGCCGGTCATCCGCAACCCGTTGATGACCGCGTAATCCGGCCCCGGCGGGGCGCATTCCACGGTGAAGCGGCCGGGATCGACGTCCAGCTCCTCGCCGACGATCTGGGCCAGCCCGGTGTTGATGCCCTGGCCGCCCTCCACGAAGGGGCTGAGCAGGGTGACGGCATTGTCCTTGCCGATGACCAGGAAGGCCGGGATGCGGGTGCCCGGCTTGACGGCCGCGGCGGCGGTCTGCGCCCGCACCGGCATGGACGGCAGCAGGGCGCCCAGCACCAGCGCGCTGGCGCCGAAGCCGAGGAAGGCGCGGCGCGACAGGTTGGAAACGCCGTCCGGCTTCATCAGCGCGACGGCCGACTGTGCCTCGATCTGGAGTTCGAGAGGATCCTTGTGCCTGTTCGGCGCAGCTGTGAGCAGTCGTTCCATGATGCGTGCTCCTCTCAGCCGGCGGCTTGGCGGATGGCGGCGGCGACGCGGTTGTAGGTTCCGCAGCGGCACAGGTTGGTCATCGCGTCGGCGATGTCGCCGTCGGTCGGGTTGGGCGTCTGCTTCAGCAGGGCGGTGGCGGCCATCACCTGTCCCGACTGGCAATAGCCGCATTGCGGCACCTGTCCGGCGACCCAGGCTTCCACCACCTTGCGGCCGACGGGGTCCTCCTCGATGGCGTCGATGGTGAGGATGTCGGCGTCGCCGACGCTGTCCACCGGCGTTTGGCAGGAGCGGACGGCCATGCCGTCGATCATCACGGTGCAGGCGCCGCATTGCGCGATGCCGCAGCCATATTTCGTCCCGGTCAGCCCCAGCGTGTCGCGAAGGACCCAGAGCAGCGGCGTGTCGTCCTCGACCGCCACCTGGTAGGCGCGGCCATTGACATGGATGGTGGTCATGGCGGTCTCCGTGAAGGAGTTATGTGGGGAGTTCGGCTGTCGCCCATTCTTCCCCACCACCCGCCCGTCTCGTATCCATCCCTAGGTATTAAGAATGCCGAAGCGTTCCGACATTGAATGGCCGGAAACGGCAGGAGGCCGCCAATCGAGACAAAGTTGCCGTCTTTCCAAGAGTTTCCTATAGATGGTGAAGGACAACGGATCGCAATGTCCCGATATGGTGTGCGGCGATGGGAAAGGGTTACGGGCGATGGACCTTCGGCATGCCGACCTGTTCGACATCTCGCCCATCTCGATCCTGTGCGAGGACTGGTCGGGGGTGAAGCGCGCGGTAGACGAGGTGATCGCCGGCGGGGTGACGGATTTCGACCGCTTCCTGGACGGCAATCCGCAATTCTTCTTCGACGTGCGGCGGTTCCACCGCATCCTCGACGCCAACCGCTCCGCGCTCGACCTGCTGGGATTCGAGGACAAGGAGACCTTCCTGCGGGAATCGCGGGTGAGGCTGCCGGCCAATCCCGCCAGCAACGTCCAGGTGTTCCGGGCGATGGTGCGCGGCGACGCCGTCTGCCAGGGCGAGCGCGTGCTGCACACCAGGGACGGCCGCACCGTGCCCATCCTGTGGCGGGCGAGCCTGCCGCCGGGACCCGCCGGCCCCGAAGCCTACGGCCGCCTCTATTTCTTCGCCGTCGACGTCACGGAACTGAAGCGGGTGCAGGGAGCGCTGATGGAGGCCCAGGCCAATCTCAGCCATGCCGGGCGCCTTTCGCTGGTGGGGGAACTGGCGGCGTCGCTGACGCATGAGGTGTCGCAGCCGCTGGCGTCCATCGCCGGCCATGCCGCCGCGGCGACGCGCTGGCTGGCCCGCGAGATCCCGAATCTCGACGAGGTGGCCACCAGCCTGAACCGCATCACCGCCGGCACGCAGCATGCGGTGCGGGTGGTTGCAAAAATGCGCTCCTTCGCGCGGCGAGGGGAATTGTCCGCCACGCCGATGAAGCCGCATGACTGCATCGCCGACGCGGTCACGCTGGTGGAGCATGAAGCCCATCGGCAGAAGACCAGGATCGCCATCGACGTGCCCGCCCATCTGCCGCCCGTCATCGGCGACCGCACGCAAATCCAGCAGGTCATCGTCAACATCGCCTACAACGCGATCCAGGCCATGCAGGCGGCCAGGTCGCCGGAACGCCGCATCGCCATCGCAGCCGCGGCGGACGGGGCGGATGCGGTGACCTTCACCGTCACCGACAGCGGACCCGGCATTCCGGACGAGGTGCTGCCGCGGATCTTCGACCCCTTCTTCTCCACGAAGCAGGAGGGGATGGGGCTCGGCTTGTCGATCTGCAAGACGATCGTGGAGGAGCATGGCGGACGGCTGTGGGCGGCCAACGGCCGCGACGGCGCGCCGGGCGGCGCCAGCCTGTCCTTCTCGTTGCCGGTGGCTGGCTCGCTGCCGGTGGCGGGACCGGTTCAGCCGGCGACGCTGTAGCGGGTCACCGTCCGTTCGCGCACGCCCAGGATCTCGGCCATGCGGACGAGGTCGGCCAGCGACTGCGCGTGCATCTTGCGCATCAGGTTGCCGCGGTGGATCTTCACCGTGACCTCGCTGAGATCCAGCTTCGCCGCCACCTGCTTGTTCATCAGCCCGGCGGTGACCAGGGCCATCACGTCGCGCTCGCGCGGGGTGAGCTTGGCGTAGTGTCCGCGCACCGTGTCGTCCTGCCCGCGTTCGGCGCGGCGCCGGCTGTCCAGTTCCACCGCCTCGGCGACGGCCTGCAGCAGGTCCGGTTCGGTGAAGGGCTTAGTCAGGAAATCCACGGCGCCGGCCTTCATGCCGCGCACCGTCATCGGGATGTCGCCCTGGCCGGTCATCAGCACCACCGGCACCGAAATGGAACGGTCCTGCAGCGCCTGCTGAACCTCCAGCCCGTCGGCGCCGTCCAGATAGACGTCCAGCATCAGGCAGGCGGCATCGGCCGCTTCGCCGCAGGCGAGGAACTCCTCCGCCGAGGCGAAGGTCATCACCCGGTAATCGGCGGAGCGCAGAAGACTGTCCACCGCACATCGCACGTCCGCGTCGTCGTCGATGATGCAGACCAGGGAAGGGTTGCCGCCATCCGCCATGGATTTCTCCCCCGAACCCGTTTTCCCGCCGCTCCGGCCGGCCGGCCCATCGTAGCCGGGCCGTTCCCCCGTGGCAAAGCCGGCGAAGTGGTATCCTCCGGCGGTGGTGTCGCTGCGGCAAGGCTGGCCGGTCATTGGGCGCGGTCCCGTTCGGTCTTGAGCACGTTTTCGATGAGGACGAGCAGGCTTTCCGGGTCGAGCGGCTTGGTCAGAAAGGCGCTGACCCCCTGTGCGAGCGAGCGGCTGCGGGCCGCCGGCGTGGCGAAGGCGGTCATCACGATCACGGGATGGCTGCGGCCCTGCTGCAGCAGCACCATATGCAGGCTGAGCCCGTTCATGCCGGTCAGGTTCAGGTCGGTGATCAGGCAGTCCGCCTTGCCGCCATAGGCGATGAATTCCTCCGCCGAGGAAAAGGTCCGGACCAGCATCCCCACCGAACGCAGAAAGTTGTCCAGGCTCTCCCGGATGCTTTCATCGTCGTCGACGACGCAGATGGTGGGAACACTCAGCACAACATCGCACTCCAGCCGCGGCCCGGCCCGTCAACCCTGTCCGTTGCGGCCGATCCATTTCAACAGGTGGAGCAGGATGCGCCATTCATACCTGCGTATAGGTTGACCCCCGCAGCGCCGGGCGCGGCCCTGCGGGGGAGAAGCATCCTTCAGGCCTTGAAGAAGGCCAGCAGGTCGGCGTTGATGGTTTCCGCATGGGTGGTCGCCATGCCGTGCGGGAAGCCCTTGTAGACCTTGAGCGTGCCCTTCGGCAGCAGCTTGGACGACAGCAGGGCGGAATCGGCGATCGGGACGATCTGGTCGTCGTCGCCGTGCATCACCAGGACCGGGATGTCGATCTTCTTCAGATCCTGGGTGAAGTCGGTCTCGGAGAAGGCCTTGATGCAGTCGTAATGGGCCTTGGTGCCGCCCATCATCCCCTGCCGCCACCAATTGTCGATGACGCCCTGCGAGACCTGGGCGCCGTCGCGGTTGAAGCCGTAGAAGGGGCCGGACGGGATGTCGCGGAAGAACTGGGCGCGGTTGGCGGCCAGCGCCGCGCGGAAGCCGTCGAACACCTCCAGCGGCAGGCCGCCGGGATTGGCCTCGGTCTTGACCATGATCGGCGGAACGGCGCCCAGCAGAGCCGCCTTTCCCGCCCGCGAGGTGCCGTGGCGGCCCAGGTAGCGCGCGACTTCGCCGCCGCCGGTTGAATGGCCGACATGGAAGACGTTCTTCAACCCCAGCCCGGCGACGACCGCCAGCACGTCGTCGGCATAGGTGTCCATCTCGTTGCCGGTCGCCGTCTGGGTGGAGCGGCCATGCCCCCGCCGGTCATGGGCGACGACGCGGTAGCCCTGGTTCAGGAAGAACAGCATCTGCGCGTCCCAGTCGTCGGCGGTCAGCGGCCAGCCATGGTGGAACATGACCGTCTGGGCGTCGCGCGGTCCCCAATCCTTGTAATAGATCGATACGCCGTCCTTGGCGGTGACGAACCCGTCTTCGGTCTTGCCGTTGGTCATCGTCCGTTTCCCTTCCCTTTGCTGGACAGAGCCGTTTCCGGCGGGCTGGCGTTCGGCCGCCGCGGCGGTGGTCGCGATGGTGGCCCCTGCGGCGGCCCCGGCGATCGCGGTGCCGACGGTTCCGACGATGAAGCTGCGGCGCGTGGCATCCTGCGCCGACGTCGTGTCTTCGGATCGCATGGTTCAAGTCCTCGTATGTGTGCGTCAACGGTTCGGCTGATTGGCGCCGCGGTTCGCCGGTGCTCCAATGGCTACCGGATCTGGGCGCTTTTCAAAGCTATCCCTAGGTATTAATAATATTACCGGGGAAACAACCGGGACGCTCAAGGGGTTGATTTGGATTGTTTTGTGTCTTGATTTGCAGGTCTGCTGCAAAAAGGGACGCAAGCCTCTCCGATCGATATCCTGGATGTGCCGTTTCCTTTGGTTTGCGAAGGCTAATTGAAGGAATTCTTATGAACGCCTTCGTGCGCCCCGGATGGTCGGAAGAGGGGGAAGGGCCATGGCATCGTCGAAACCCGCCGGCGGCGGTCCGCCCGCGCCGTCACGCCCCGCCACCATCCTGGCGCTGTCCATCGGCAATGCGGTGGAGCTTTACGACTTCACCATCTACAGCTTCTTTGCCCTGACCATCGGCAAACTGTTCTTCCCGGTCCAGTCGGAGTTCGGTCCGCTGCTGCTGGCGCTGTTGACCTTCGGCATCGGCTTCGTCGTCCGGCCGCTGGGCGGGATCGTCATCGGCGCCTATGCGGACCGGGTCGGCCGCAAGCCGGCGCTGGTGCTTACCATCGCCCTGATGGTGCTGGGCACCCTGCTGATCGGGCTCTGCCCGACCTATGCGCAGATCGGCGCGGCCGCGCCGGCCATCATCGTCGTCGGCCGCATCCTTCAGGGCTTTTCAGCCGGCGGTGAGATCGGCGTGTCGACGACCATGCTGATGGAACTGGGCCACCCCGCCGGCCGCGGACTGCGGGTCAGTTGGCAGATGGCCAGCCAAGGGGCGGCCGCCCTGCTGGGCGCGCTCAGCGGCTATCTGTTGTCGGCCCACCTGCCGGCCGACGCGCTGGAAGCGTGGGGATGGCGCCTTCCCTTCCTGGCCGGGCTGCTGATCGTTCCGGTGGGCCTCCATCTGCGCCGCCTGCTTCCGGAAACGGCACAGCCCGATCCCGGCCACGCCGTCCTGGCAGAGTTGCTGGCCCGTCACCGGGCAAAGCTGCTGATCGGCGTTCTGATGATCATGGGCGGCACCGCCTCCACCTACGTGAACATCTTCTACATGCCGACCTACCTGATCCGGATGGTCGGGCTGCCGCCCCAGACCGCTTTCCTGACGGGCTGCGTCGCCGGGGCGACGATGCTGGCGGTGGCTCCGCTGGCCGGGTTTCTGTCGGATCGCCTGGACCGGCGCCGTCCCTTCGTCGTCTGGACCGCGCTGGCGAGCGCGCTGCTGACCTATCCCGCCTTCTGGGTGCTGTCCCACGTCGCCAGCGTTCCGGCGGCGCTGGCGGTGGTCGGGATGCTGATCGCCATCAATGCGGTCGGGGCGGGGGCCTGCCTGCTTCTGCTGTTGGAGAGCTTTCCGTCGCGTGTCCGCGCCTCGGGCCTGTCGATCGTCTACAGTGTCGGCGTATCGATCTTCGGTGGTTTCGCCCAGTTCATCGTCACTTGGCTGATCAGCGCCACCGGCAATCCGATCTCCCCCGCCTGGTACGTCACGGCTTGTGCCTTTGCCACTGTCTATGGCGCATCAAGAATGCGCGAAGCGCAACGGTCGCGGCGATCCAGCGCATCAGGCAAGCCGGAACTATCCGCCGGGTGAGTCTCGTTCGTAAGCGTCGTGATGCGCTTGCGTTCGGTTCCTCAGCGCAGAGACCGTGTTCGGTAAAGACCAAATCCCGCCCCCGCAACCAACCTTTACCGAACGTACCCAAGGCCGACCGCTACTGCAGCGGCGGCCTTTTCTGCGTTGGGCTCTTGAAGTCCGCGAGCAGGCGGTTCGGATCATGTTGGACGCGAAGGTGGGCATGGATCACAATCGGTGGCGAACAGCCTGTTTACCAATCTTCCCATCGCTGGTAGCCGTCCAGACGACGGCCAATCACTGTGGGGGCCGAAGGGCCTCCCCCCTGGATCGAGCGCTCAATATGGAGGGGAACTGAGCGGACGGTCACCCTCGGGAGGTGCGCTGCCCGGACGTGACGGCGCTTCGGCCGCCGGCGTCCGCTGCGCCGGAGTCACGCGCCAGATCGTGTTCGACAGATCATCGGCGACGATCAGAGCGCCGCGCGGATCGACGGTGACGCCGACCGGTCGGCCATAGGTCTTGCCATTCTCGTCGCGGAAGCCGGTCACGACATCGGTGGGCGGGCCCGCGGGGGCACCATCGCGGAAGGGGACGAAGACCACCTTGTATCCGCTGGGCATACTCCGGTTCCAACTGCCATGCTCTCCGACGAACACCCCGTCGGCGAAGCGCGCGCCCATCGCCGGCGCGGAGAAGGAGACGCCCAGTGCCGCGACGTGCGGTCCCAGGCTGTAATCCGGCTTGATCGCAGAGGCGACCTTCTGCGGGTCCTGCGGCTGGGCACGCGGATCGACATTCTGGCCCCAGTAGCTGTAGGGCCAGCCGTAGAAGCCGCCTTCGCGAACACGTGTGAGGTAATCAGGGACCAAGTTCGGCCCGAGTTCGTCGCGCTCGTTCGCCACCGCCCACAGTGTGTCCGTCCCGGGCTGGATGGCAAGGGCGGTTGGGTTGCGGATGCCCGTGGCGTAGGGCCTGTGCGCGCCCGTCTGGGCATCCACTTGCCACACCATTGCCCGGTCGGCCTCGGCCGGCATTCCACGCTCGGTGATGTTGCTGTTGGAGCCGATGCCGACGTAGAGAAAGTGTCCGTCCGGGCTGGCAGCCAGGGACTTGGTCCAATGGTGGTTGATGTAGGATGGCAGGGGGGTGACGGTGACCGGTGGGCCGTCGGCGCGGGTCTGACCGTCACGGTAGGAAAACCGCACCAGCGCATCCTGGTTCGCGACGTAGAGCTGACCGTTCACCAGAGCCAACCCGTAAGGCGCGTTCAGGTTTTCCGCGAAGACAGTGCGTTCCTCATAGACGCCGTCGCCATCGCGGTCCCGCAGCAGGGTCAGGCGGTTGCCGCTCTTCACCGAGGTGGTTCCCTTGGCCTTGATGATGCCGGCGATGAGGTCCTTCGGCCGCAGCGGCGGCGCGCCGCCGCCCCGGCCCTCGGCGACCAGGATGTCGCCGTTGGGCAGAACCAAGGTCTGGCGGGGAATGCCGAGACCGTTCGCGATGGCGGTGACGGTGAAGCCCTCCGGCACCGTCGGCCGGCGGTCGCCCCAGGGTGCGGGATCGGCGATCTTCATGCTGGGGATGAGCCCATGCTGCTGCTCGGGCAACTGCGGGTTGGCGCCGTATTCCGGCGCTGCCGGATCGCCGTCGCAGGCGGTGAGCATGGCGGCGAGCGCGGCGGTGGCCAACAGGCTGTAGCGTGTCATTTCATCCCTCCCACGCGCACGCCGGAAATGCCGAGCCAAATCGCGACGAGCGTGGCCGCGGTGACGATCGCCGAAAGGATGAGACCGTCCGGCATGGTCCCCCAGGCGTCGCGTGCATGCACGAATGAGTTGACGAGCCCGAGCCCGAAGATGGCGAGCAGCAGGATGGCGTAGAGGAACCCGCGACGCCGGTCTCGGCCGGTGCGGAACAGGTCGACGAGCGCCCACAGGAGTGTGAGGCCGGTGAAGACCATGCCGCCAGCGATGAGCCAGGCGGCGAAATTGTTCCACTGCACCTCATAGCTCGATGTGTAGGCAGGGCTGTTCAGCGCTCCGACTGGTCGGGTGAGTCGGATTTGCCACGCCTGACGCCGCTGTGATGCGAGGCTAGATTTTCCGGATTCGCGCGGGCCGCTTTGCGTGATTCTTTCCTCGGCAGCCCA
>Ga0196970_1001628_pt1 | contig 14151 bp, 14 predicted proteins | sample S1v_513CmetaG_FD_148672 | JGI IMG/M metagenome (GOLD analysis project Ga0196970, IMG submission 148672) | Soil microbial communities from Anza Borrego desert, Southern California, United States - S1+v_5-13C | ecosystem: Environmental > Terrestrial > Soil > Desert | place: USA: California... | reverse complement strand
CTTGCCGTCAACGATCTTCACCAGCCAGGTGCTGTTGGCGAAGGAGGGCTCGCCGGCGGCGTCGGCGGCCGCACGGTTGGCGTTGGCCAGGAACTTGGCATCAAACCGCTTGTTTTCGATGATCCAGCGGATGATGGCCAGGCCAAAGGCGGCTTCGAAACCCGGCTTGATGGGCAGCCACTTCCAGGCCTTCGCGGCGGTCTTGGAGAAGCGGGGGTCGGCCACGGCGAACTTCAGGCGGCCGCTGTCCAGGCCATTCACGATACCGGGCACCCGCAGGGGCGGCCCGTAGTTGCCTTCGAACAGGTTGGCGCCCACGAACAGGACGAACTCGGAGTGGTCGCAGTCGGCCTGCCAGTAGAACTTGTCGCCGCCGGTCCAGTCGTACGTGCCCTTGGCAGCATCGAAGATATACTGCTCGGACAGCGCCTTGCCCGTGAAGTAGAGCGAGCCCTGGCAGACGGTGGTGTGGCCGTGGGCGTTGACGGAGCCCATGGCGGCCGTGAAGCGACGCATCATGGTGTCGCGGCCGCCCTTGGCGCGGCCCCAGTTCATCACGAAATGGTTGCCCTTCAGGCCGAGGTCGGGCATGCTCGGGTCGATCAGGTACTGGAGGTAATCCTTATACTTGGCCTGGAAATCCTCTAGCTTCATCTTCTTCTCGCCGACCTTGGTGGCGTCAGAGGACATATCCTTGGGGATTTTGACGTCCTTGGGAATCAGCAGGTCCTTCAGGCCCTCGACCTTCCGGTTTTCCTCGCCGGGAACGTCCTTGAAGAGCAGGCCGCCTTCACTGATCTCCTTGATTGCCTGGTCGAACTCGATGGTCGCCCACTTGTTCTCGCCGCGCTTGCCGGTCCGCTTCAGGACCTTGCGGATGCGGTAGGGGTCATACGCGCTCTGCAGGCCAGCCTGGCCCTTCGGGCAGATGGCGGTGTCGATGGGGGCGATCTCGGCCATGGGCGTCTTGGTGGGCAGGTGCGGCTTCACGGTCCACGGCGACATGGGGTTGCCGTCGATCTTTACGGCCACGCCGTCGAGAAGCTTGACCTTGATCGGGCAGCCGGTATTGCACTGCAGGCAAACGGTCATGAGCTGATTTTCGATCTGGGCCAGTTCGTAGGCCTCGGCCTCGGTCAGAGTGCCGGCTTCGGCCCGTGCGATCAGGTCGCCGATGTTTCCCATCTGGCTGGCGAGGAAGAGGCCGCCGCCGACCAGACCGCTGGCTTTGAGGAAGTCACGGCGGTTGACGCCATTGTTACGCGGCTCGTTCATTCCGCTGCACCTCCTTGGATTCGTGAGTCAACGGCAGGAAGCGGAAGCCCAGCCAGAGGCCGGCCAGTCCAACGGTGACGAAGAAGAGCATAACGAGCCACTCGTGGGTGGTGGGGGCGTAGGCGAAGGAGAGGCGGGCATCGGTAAAGGCCTTCCCCAGGCCCTCCAGTTCGGGGGTGATCTGGCCGGGGATGACGATGTTCAGACGCACAGCCAGGAAGGTGGTCACCGCCAGGACGCCGGCCGAGCCAACGTAGAGCGGCGAGGAGGGCTTGCGCAGGAGCAGGTAGATCGGCACCGCGCAGCCGATGAGGATGTGGACGATCCAGAAGACCCACCAGTATTGGCCGGTCAAGACCTGCATCATGACGTCCTTTTCCGGATTGACGCCGTACCACATGGGGATGGAGAACTCGGCCCACTCCAGGATCAGGTCCAGTGTGATCAGGCCGAGGACGATGCGGCCCATCAGCTTCATCACATCAGCCCGCTTCGGCCAGATGACGGCGGCCAGGGCCGCCATGAGCGCGCCGCCCGAGAGCAGGGCGCCGACCACGAAGAAGACCGGGTAGAGCGGCTGGTGCCAGTAGGGCTTGGCGGAGAGGGTGGCAAACAGGGCGCCGCCGCCGCCCGGGAAGGCGATGGCGATGGGGATGCCGACCATCAGGAGCGCCTTGACCATCGCATCGTTCTTCTTGTAGATGAACCAGGCGATCAGGCCCAGCAGGATGCCGAAGGCGGTGTAGAGCCAGGTCATCCAGGTCATCATCGAAGAGAAGTTGGGGCTCGAGAAGACTCGGAAAGCTCGCTCCATGTGGCCCAGGTCGAGCAGCACCGCCAGCATGGCGACGCCGATGCTGACGAACGACGTCCACAGGGCCGCACGGGTCAGCGGCTTGAGAACCTTGACATCCAGGACGTTCACGAGCGCTGCGAACAGGAACGAGCCGGCCGAAAGACCGACGAAATAGGCGTACGCCGCCACCCAGAGGCCCCACACCACATAGCTGCCGTAACCGGCGAGCATGTGGCCGTTGGTCAGCCGCTGGTAGACCCCGACCAGGCCCAGGACGAAGGCGACGACCCAGAGGCCCCCGAAGAGATAACGAGCCGCTTTCATATGTCGCACCTCCTAGACCAAGTAGTAGACACGGGGCTTGGTGTTTGCTTCGGGCTTCAGCGTCCGCAGGTTGGGCGAACCAAGCAGCTCGTGCACCAGGCTCTCGGGGTCGTTGGCGTCACCGAAGTAGGTGGCCCGGCCCACGCAGGTCGAGGTGCAGGAGGGCAGCATGCCTTCCTCCAGGCGGTGGACGCAGAAGTGGCACTTGCGGGCATTGCCGATGGGTGACGCCTCATGGTCACGGACCCGCTTCTTGCCGTACTCGAAGGTTGCGGCCTTCTCATAGGGCTGGACGCCGCCGGGCATCTCCTTCGTGTAATACTCACCGAAATCGAAGGTACGGGCGTTGTAGGGGCAGGCGGCGATGCAGTACCGGCAGCCGATGCAGGCCTCGTAGTTGATCTCGACGATGCCGTCGGGCCGCTTGAACGTGGCCATCACCGGGCAGACCGGGACGCAGGGCGGGTTGTCGCACTGCATGCAGGGGCGAGGCATGAACGACCGGGAAACGTGCGGGTAGCTGCCGGACTCCTGCTCGATAACGGGGCGGTAGACGACGCCAGGGGGCAGCTTGTTCTCGGCGATGCAGGAGACGGTGCAGGCGTGGCAACCGATGCATTTGCTCAGGTCGATTACCATCACCCAGCGGCGCTCTGAAGCCGGCTTTGCCAGGGCCCGGCGCATATCTGCCATCATGCGAAGCAGAATGTCGGCCTCGGGCTGGTTGGCGCTCTCCGGCAGGGCGGGAAGCTCTTTTCCTGCCATGACTTGACCTCCTCTGGATAATCCTTGCCCTTACATCATGACAGGTTCGGTTTCAAGGCGGTGTCAGCGAAACCCCTGAAAAAAAGCGGCCGTGTCGGGGTTTCCCCGACACGGCCCTAGCCCATTTGGGCTAATCTATTTGCACCATTCCGTGGCTGATGGCATATCGCACCAACTCGGCACGGGTCTTGGCGCCCAGTTTCTCGCTGATGCGGGCTTTGTGCGTCTCCACCGTCTTCGTGCTGAGGGCCAGTCGCTCGGCGATCTCCTGCTGGGTGTAGCCCAGGGCGATGAGCTGGAGAACTTCGACCTCACGTGTGCTGAGCTTGCCAGCCTGCACCTTACTTTCCCGGGCCGCCTCTGTGAACAGTTGCGCAGCCACCGACGGGTAGATGTAGGTACCGCCCGCCCCTACGATGCGCAAGGCGTTGAGCAACTCCGTATCCGCCGCACGCTTCAGCACGTAACCCTTGGCGCCGGCGGTCAGGGCGGTGCGCACAAACTCCGCATCGTCGTGCATGGTCAGGATCAGGACCTTCAGCCAGGGTTGCTCGCCCATGACCTGCTTCAACGTCTCCAGGCCGCCCAGGCCGGGCATGCTGAGGTCCAGTATGACGAGGTCTGGCTTGCGCTTGCGAATCTCCATCAGGCCCTGCGCACCGTCGGCAGCTTCGCCGATTACCTCAAAGTCGGTCTGTGTCTGCAGCAGGAGGCGGAGCCCGGAGCGAAGCACGGCGTGGTCGTCGACCAGCAAAACGCGAAGGCTCACGCGACTCCCTCCTTTAGCGGGACTTTCACGAAGATCGTCGTGCCGGCGCCCGGGGCAGATTCAACTGTAAGGGAGCCATCGACCAGGGAGGCGCGCTCCCGCATGCCAACGATGCCGAGCGACCGCTGCCCGACTTCTTCCTGATCAAAGCCCCGCCCGTCATCCTCAACGATCGCCGAGGCGACCGGGGGCCGCACGTCGAGCACCACGCTGGCGGTGGTCGCCCCGGCGTGGCGGGCCACGTTGGTCAGGGCCTCCTGCACCACCCGGTAAAGGCAGGTCTCAATGCGGGCAGGCAGCCGTCCTTCGGTTCCGACCAACTGGAACTCGGTACGGATGCAATGCTTTTGGCCAAAGTCGGCCACGTAGCGGCGCAGGGCGGCTACCAGCCCGAGTTCATCGAGTGCTCGGGGCCGCAGCTCGAGAATCAGGCTGTGGATCTCGTCGAGGGTAGTCGCTGCCCGATGCCGCAGTTCGGTGGAGGTCTCTACCACGTCGGGGTAGGACTCCTCCAAGGCCCTAAGGCCAACGACGATGGAGGTGATTGCCTGGCTGGTTTCGTCGTGAAGCTCACGGGCGATGCGGCGGCGCTCATCCTCCTGTGCGGCGATGATGCGGTCGAGGAACTCGGTCCGCAAACGTTGCGCATCCTCAAGCTGACCGAGCATGTGGTTGAACGACTCCGCCATAAGGCCCACCTCGTCGGGGGGGCCCGGCGGGACTCGCCCTGACAGGTCGCCGGCAGCCGCAGCCCTTGAGACCTTGACCAAATCCATAATCGGGCGGGTCAGAATGAGCGTCAGCCCGTAGGCACCGAGGGTGGCCACCGCAGCCACACCAAGCATCGCAAGGGTCATCCATTCGATCTGGTTCATGGCCGCTCGGCCCAGCCGCTGTGGGGACATGCCTACCCGGACCACGCCCGCTCGACCCTCCAGGACTGGAATGGCCACATCGTGGAGGCGGCCCTCTTCGGTCTCCAGAACGGTACACAGGCTGCGGTCATTCGCGGCGGGCACAGGGAGGTCAAGCAGGTCCGCTGGGAAGTTCTTGCCAAAGGTGTGGGCCGCTACCCGCCCCTTGCTGTCGAGCATGACGACGTAACGGACGTCCTCGTTGTTCGCCATCGTCTCCGCCAGGAGCTCGTGCAGACCAAGGACATTGTGCGTCAGCAGCATGTCGACGCCACGGGCGCCGACGTCCCGGGCGATGGAGCCGCCGCGTCGCTCCAGTTCTTCCGTCGTCGATTTGAGGAAGCTGGACTGGGCCATCAGTGCGGCGGCCGTGCCCATCAGGAGGACCAGCCCGAGGGATAGGCCGACGATTTTCGAGCGGACGCTGAAGGCCTGGCTCCAGGCGACAAAGCGTAGTGCCAAGCTCTTCACGGCAGCATCCCCGCTTTCCGGGCCAGTTCCCGGACGGACGCATAGTCCTCATCCTGCTGCAAGACAAACTGCTCAATGCCCAGGTCACCCAGGATCTTCTTACCCTCGGGGTTTTCGTGCATGGTCAGTAACGCTTGCCGGAAGGCCTCGCGGAGGGCAGGGTCGACCCGCTTGCTCACAATCATGGGCGGGCTGGGCATCCAGGCGGACCGCTCAATCACCCGAAGACTAAGGCCCAGGTCGGGGTTCTTAGAGACCAGTTGGTCAAAGACCATGCTGTCCACGGCCGCACCGTCGACGACACCCTGCACCACGGCCCTTACCGAGTTGTCATGGCTGTATGTGTAAGTGGTGGAGGAGAAGAACGCACCGGCTTCCACGCCACGGGCCTTCAGCAGCGTAAGCGGGTAGAGCCGGCCGCTGGAAGAGAGCGGGTCGGTGAAGGCAAAGCGCTTTCCAGCCAGGTCTGCGAACTTTTCGATCTTGCTGTCCGCCCGCGCGATGATGACCGACCGGTACTCGGCCTTGCCATTCACCTGGGGGGCAGCCAGCAGGTCCAGCCCGATCTCGTCGTGCCCCTTCACGTAGATGAACGTACAGATCATGGCCATGTCCAGGCTGCCGAAGCGGAGCAACTCGTACGTTTCCTCGTAGGTCTTTCTCTGAACCAGTTCAATGGGGCGGCCGACCTTTTGCTCCAGGTAGCTGAAAAAGAGACCATAACTCCGAATGGTCTCCTGCGGCGAGACGATGGACGCGGCCGCAATGCGAATCGGCATGGTCTCCGGGCTGGAGTCGGCCGGCACGGCGGGCGTTGTGGCGGTATTCGATAACCTTACCTGACGGGGTTCGGCAGATCCGGCGCACCCCGAGAGCAGCATCACCGCCGCGAGAATCGTTCCAGCGATACGGCGCATCGGGAACACCTCCATGACTTGTGTATCAGATCACATTGTAAACCATGTCGTGTCGGCCCTTCATCGGTCGGGCTCACCGTCGAACGGGCAATAAAGCGCCATTGCGCCGTAGTGCCAAAGGCGCCGTTGCGCGGTCCGGCCTCCCTTTCGGGCGGTTGGCCTGTGGGGACAGAGTGCGGCGCAGGTCGACCTGAAGGCGAAGCAAGGACGGCGCGTCTACGGTTTCGATAACCTGGGCTGACTAGGCGATACAGAAGGCGCACCCGAACAGAGGGTGCGCCTTCACCGGCTCATGGTACGAATATCTAGCCCTTGATCATGTCCTTGAGCTCGTTCACGCTGGGAACCCGGCCCGACGCCTTGATCTCCCCGTTGACGATAAGCCCGGGTGTCCGCAAGATGCCGTGAGCCACAATCGCCCCAACGTCAGTGACCTTCTCAACCTGGGCGTCAATCCCCAACTGCTGGACCGCCTCCTTCACGTTGGCCTCCAGCGTGATGCAGTTGCGGCAACCGGGCCCGAGCACTTTGACTTGTACTGCCATAATAGGACCGCTCCTTCCGCGATGAAATCTCGCACTCAATATATGACGTTTTGATCATATTATCAAGTGTTGCCTGGTGGTGCGCTTTCACGCATACTAAAGGCGGAAGGGGTGTGGTCTGGTTTGCAGTCCGAGGCGCTATCACTGGAAGCCGACCTGCTGAAAGTCCTGGGCCATCCCGTTCGCCTGCGGGTACTCCAGGTGCTGGAGCGGGAAGAGACCTGTGTCTGTGACCTGATTCAGGTCACCGGGGTGGAACAGTCGAACCTGTCCCAGCACTTGAAGCTGCTGCGTAAGCACGGCCTTGTGGCTACCCGTCGCGACGGCACCAAAATCATGTACCGACTGATCAATCCATCGGTCATGCAGGTCCTAGAGGCCGCTGTTCAGGCGGTTCAGGTCCATCTCGACCAACTCGCTGCATTGGCAGCGACGCGAAAAGTACAGTAGTGCTGCACACGGCAGAGCTCGGACGCCACAAGGCATCCGGGCTTTATCTTTGGCTGTGGCCGCCCCAAAACAGCATGAGATGAGCACAAATTGCATCTTGAATATATGATGATATTGTCATATAGTCAGGTCTGGAAGTCGGAACCAGCGAGGGCGCTGGCGAGGAGGAATCGCCTGATGGATATCATCGCGGGCATTTTCAGGTGGCTCAACAGCCAACTTCTCCAGATGAAATGGCTGTCAGATACCGTGCGGTGGCTGGTCGAGGACCTGTTTCACCTGCGGATGGATGCCCGTCTGGGCGGCAGCATTCATTTCTTCCTCTATGACACGGTCAAGATCATGCTGCTGCTGTCTGCGCTAATCTTCGTCATCTCGTACATCCAGAGCCATTTCCCGCCGGAGCGGACCAAGAAGATTCTGGGCAGGTTCGGCGGTCTGACCGGCAACATCATGGGCGCCCTGCTCGGCACGATCACACCGTTTTGCTCGTGCTCGAGCATCCCTCTGTTCATCGGCTTCACCGAGGCAGGGCTGCCGCTGGGCGTAACCTTCTCCTTTTTGATCTCCTCGCCAATGGTCGACCTCGCTTCACTCATTCTACTGCTCTCCATCTTTGGAGCGAAGATCGCCATCGCTTATGTGGTCGTCGGACTGGTCCTGGCGGTCGTCGGCGGCTCGGTCATCGGCAAACTGGGTATGGAACGATATGTCGAGGACTATGTATGGGGGATCAGGGGCCGGGATATAGACCTGCCGGAGATGACACGCAAAGAGCGCATCAGGTATGCGATCGAGCAGGTGCGCGAGATTGTTCATCGTGTTTGGTTGTATATTCTCATCGGCGTAGGGATTGGCGCTGCCATTCACAACTGGATCCCGCAATCGCTAATTGAGAGCGTGATCGGCCAGAAGAATCCGTTCTCTGTCGTTCTGGCAACGTTGGTTGGCGTGCCCATGTACGCTGACATTTTCGGTACGCTGCCTGTTGCTGAGGCGCTGTTCGAAAAGGGTGTTGGGGTCGGAACCATCCTGTCCTTCATGATGGCCGTCACGGCGCTCTCCCTGCCGTCCATGATCATGCTCCGCAAGGTGGTCAAGCCCCGGCTCCTGGCGACGTTCGTCGGTATCATCACCTTCGGGATCACCCTTGTGGGGTATGTGTTCAATGCGGCTTCGTTTCTGTTGGTGTAGCGCAAGCAACAACGCGGGCCGTTCCGCCGGAAGGCAAGACTCGTTGAAGCCCATCACTAGCCAGTTCTCTCATGACAGCCCGTCTCGATGGGGCTGTCTTTCCTTTTGTCGGTAGGCGATGGTGTTAAAACAGTTCCATTGTTGTGCTTGACAACGAAAACGCATCCGAATATTATTGTCTCAGACAACGTTGTTAAACACAACGAATATGAGGACGAGCCAGAGGATTGACCCGTCATGGAGCCTTTTGCCTGTCACAGCGCTACTATGGCTGGCTCCGATATCACAAGCTGGTCTCGCGCACCTGCCCGCTGTGAAGCTATACGAGATCTTGGTTGCGTCAGGTGGGGGATGACTGGGAGCAAGGGTTCCTGAACGGTACCTGGGTTCACACACGCATGATAGAGTTCATTCTCTAGGAGGGTTCCCGCCGTGGCAGCTGTAGTGGGGGTTCGCAACCGTCTGGCCAACTTTACCGGTATGTCCCGCTCCTTCGGTATCTTCCTCGTCGGCCTCACGATTTCCAAGTTCGGTGATGCGCTCTACATGTTCGCCCTGCCTTGGATCGCCTACGACCTGAGCGGCTCCGCTGTCGTCATGGGCACCTTGTACGCTACAGAAATCATCCCGATTCTCCTCTTTGGTGCCCTGGCTGGCGTTTTCGTCGACCGGCTGGACCGGCGCAAGCTGATGATCACCTCCGACCTGCTGCGGGGCCTGATAGTGGCGGCTATTCCCCTCCTGGCGATGACGGGGATGCTACAGGTCTGGCACTTGTTCGTCGTGGCCTTTTTCCTGTCGCTCATCTCCTTGATGTTCGATGTGGCAACCACCATCGCCATCCCGGAACTGGCCGGCAAGGACCTGACCCGGGCAAATGCAGCGCATCAGCTGATCATGCAGCTCGGTTCGATGGGTGGCCCAGCTCTGGCAGGCCTGGTGATTGCTGCGTTCGGCGGCTACGGCGCCATGTGGATCAACGCTCTCTCCTTCGGTGCTACCCTGATCGCCGTCATGATGTTGCCCGCCTTCAAGAAGGTGAGTAGCGGCGCCACCGCCAGCGGCGTGTTCGCCGGTATGGTGCAGGGGTTCCGCTGGCTGTGGGGCAACGCTGTGATCAAGGTGCTCAGCCTCCAGGCTATGATTGGCAACTTTGGTTTCGGCATGGTCAGCGCCGTGCTCATGTTCTACCTGCGAAACGTGCTGGGCCTCACGTCGGAAGTCAGCGGCCTGAACTACTCGATGCTGGGTGTGGGCGGTGCCATCGGTTCGCTGGCGATTGTGCCCCTGACGCGGAAGTTCCGGCGTGGCCAACTCTACCCCGCTATGCTGCTCTTCGGTATGGCTGGCCTGCTAATCATGGCGCTGGTGCGGACCTGGTGGGCGCCCGGCCTTGGCTTCGGTATGGTGTCGGCCTGCAACGTGGCCTGGGTCGTGCTCTCCACGTCGGTTCGCCAGGAGAATATCCCATCGGATCTGATGGGTCGGGTACTTTCGTTTACCCGGGTGCTTTCCACCGCTGCGATGCCGGTCGGCGCGACCCTGGGCGGCCTCCTGGTCGGGCGCTTTGACCCGATGGTGGTCTTCCTGATTGCGGCGGCCACCAAGCTGGCCGAAGCGATGATCGCTCGTTTCTCTGCGATGCGTGCACTGTAAGCAATCACCTGGAAACTGGCTCTACACAGATCGACCTTGAGACTCGTACTCCGGCGATTGCGTGGGACATACCTTATGTGGCAAGCCCTTATGAGGATTTGCCACATTTCGTATGGAGGTGCCCTATACGAGGTAAGATATCGGCTTTGGTGTGGGCTGCAGCTGCAGTGCTGCTCACGCTGTCGCTGGTCTGGTCACCGGAGACAGCACTCGAATCAGCCAGGAACGGGATGAACCTGTTCCTGAACGTCGTCTTCCTGCGGCCGTTGTTCAACGTACCCGGTTCCGCAAACAGGTCATGTTCACCCGGGTCGAAGGGGAGCGCTGCTGGCCTTTCCTAACACCGCAGATCTGGGATTAGCTTGGTTATGAAGACGCCTGCGGCTGACCCTAGAGCCGCAGGCGTCGCCTGTATGATCAGATCACTATGGAAACATCATGCCCACTTCGACGCGTGGCAGGGTGTCTGCCTGACCCAGGTCTTTCCTCGGCCGCTTCCCGGATTTGTGCGATTGGCTAAAACCTCTGTTCTCCGTCAAGCCTGAATGACAAATGCTCTATCCTCCGGTGCAGCCGGCGGGACCTGTATCCCGACTGGTCTCGGAATCGAAAACCCTTGGGCCGAGGTGACCCCTTTATGTCACACCACACAAGGCTATCTCGTCTTACGTGGTGGAAGGAGAGATCCATATGAAAGAAAGGATTCAGTACCAGCAGGTTATCCCGGAAGCGTTTAAGCTGATGCTCAACTTCGAGGAGTATGCCACGACCACAGAGATTCCGTTTGGTCTGCGCGAACTGGTCAAAATGCGGGCCTCCCAGATGAACGGTTGCGGCTACTGACTGGACATGCATACCAGCGCGGCCCGTGCGGCCGGCGAGACCGAACAGCGAATCTATTGCCTGAGCGCCTGGCGGGAATGCCCATTCTATACCGATGGTGAACGCGCGGCCTTGGAACTGACTGAGGCGCTGACCCAGGTGGCCCTTGCCGGCGTTCCCGACGAACTCTATCAGCGGGTGCGGGAGCACTTTTCGGAGAAGCAATTTATGGACTTGGTCATCCTGATCAGCACCATTAACTCCTGGAACCGCATCGCCATCGCTACTGGAGCCTTCCCAAGGGAAAAAGCGCGGGGGTGACGGACGTCTGTGCGAATGGTCAGCGAGATGAATAAAGATGATTTCTTCTCACGATATCGCAGCTTGCTCTTCTCCCTCGCTTACCGCATGCTGAGCAGCGTGCAAGACGCAGAGGATGTCGTTCAGGAGGCCTATGTCCGTTGGCTCCAGTCCGCGCAAGAGGAGGTCCGGTCGCCGAAGGACTACCTCTGTGCTACGGTCACACGGCTGTGCATTGACCATCTCCGTTCCGCGCGGGTTCGACGGGAGACCTACTTCGGCATGTGGCTCCCCGAGCCGTTGGTGAATGAAGCGGGGGCGGATCCTGGCAATCTGATGATGGGCGAGACGGTGCACACGGCTTTCCTCATGCTGCTGGAGAGACTGTCGCCCGTAGAACGGGCGGTCTTCCTTCTGCGAGATGTCTTCGACTACGACTACCACGATATTGCCGCCTTCGTCGAGAAGGGCGAGGCAAACTGCCGGCAGATCGCCCGGCGAGCACGCCAGCAGTTGGGGCAGAACCGTGCCCGCTTTGATGTGCCACCAGACCACGTTGAGGAACTGACCAGCAAGTTCCTCGACGCCTGTTCCACGGGTGAAATGGGAACACTGCTCAGGGTCCTGGCGCCGGACGTTACCCTCCTGCCTGACGGGGGAGGCAAGGCGCGGTCTGCCATCAACCCGATTTATGGGTCCGACCGTGTGGCCAGGTTTATGCTGGGCATTCAGCGCAAGCCCGGACCCATCCGGTTGGCATTTGCCGAGGTGAATGGCCTGCCTGGACTTCTCAGGTATGTGGGGGAGCGGCTGCAGAGTGTCATTTCCTTCGAGGTGGAGGACGGTCAGATCCGCCGGATCTTCATGGTCTCGAATCCGGACAAGCTGCCTGCGAGCCTGAGGCCGGGGGTTCACTGAGAAGGGCTGGGCTGGCGCTCTCTGATCGACAGAGAGCGCCTCTGTGAAGCAATAGGAGGCTATCCCATGAAGCGACGAATCGAATACTACCAGTTGGGTTCCGAGGGTCTGAAGCTGATGGTTCAGTTTGAGGCGTTCATCAAGACGATGAGTATCGAGCCCTCCCTGCGGGAGCTGATCAAGATACGGGCCTCCCAGATTAACGGTTGCGCCTACTGCCTCAGCCTGCATACACAAGATGCAAGACGGGCAGGAGAGACCGAACAGCGGCTCTACTGCCTGAGTGCCTGGCGCGAGTGCACCTTCTATACGGAGCGGGAGCGGGCCGCCCTGGCGTTGACGGAGGCGGTCACCCTGGTCAGTCAGCAAGGAGTACCCGACGCGCTCTACAACCAGGTCCGTGCGCAATTCAATGAGAAGGAGTACCTCGATCTCGTTCTTCTGATCAACCAGATCAACAACTGGAACCGTCTCTCGATCGCCATGGGCAACACCGCGGAGCAGACTGCCTCACACTGAACGACAGGCCATGGCGGCCGATCATCGTCAAAAACACGGACCGCTGGACGAGAATACGCTGACGGTCAACATTGCCCGACTGCGGGGGAGGCTGGCGGAGCTGGGGCTGCCGGGGCTGGGAGGTGCACTATGCGAGGCAAAATATCGGCCTTAGTATGGGCCGCGGCTGCGGTGCTGCTCACGCTGTCGCTGGTTTGATCGCCGGAGACAGCACTCGAATCGGCCAGGAATGGGATGAACCTGTTCCTGAACGTCGTCTTCCCGTCGCTGTTGCCGTTCTTCATCCTATCGGAGTTGATGCTGGGGTTCGGCGTCGTCCACTTCATCGGAGTCCTATTCGAGCCGCTGATGCGGCCGCTGTTCAACGTACCGGGGGAGGGCGCCTTCGTCCTGAGCATGGGTCTCGCGGCAGGCTATCCGATGGACGCAGTTATTACGGCCCGGTTCCGCAGACAGGACATGTGCACCCGGGTCGAAGGGGAGCGCATGCTGGCCTTTTCGAACACCGCAGATCCCCTGTTCATCTTTGGTGCGGTGGCGGTGGGGATGTTCGCCATACCGGGCGTCGGCAAAACCATGGCCATTGCCCACTACATTGGGGCGTTCCTGGTCGGACTCATCTTCCGGTTCTACGGCTACGGCGACCGGGCCCAGCGCCCGGAATCCGCCCGAACCGGCAACATCCTGGGCCGGGCCCTGGACGCCCTGGTCAAGGCACGCCAGGAAGACGGCCGCCCCTTCGGTCAAATGCTCGGCGACGCCGTCAACGACTCCATCAAAACCCTCCTGATGATCTGTGGCTTCATTATGCTCTTCTCGACCATCGTCAAGATTGTCGAAGTGGTCGGCCTCTACACCATCCTGGCGGCGCCCTTCACTATGCTATTCAGGCTGTTCGGCATTTCGCCCGACCTGGTGGCCGCCACCATCAACGGCCTTTTCGAAATCGACCTGGGCGCCCTGGCGGCCGCAAAAGCGCCGGCGGCTCTGATTCAGCGGGTCGCGATCGCGGGTGCGATCATCGCCTGGAGCGGGCTTTCCGTACATGGTCAGGTCGCCAGCGTGCTGACCGGCACCGACATTCGCATGCGGCCTTATGTAATCGCTCGCCTTCTGCACGCTGCTTTGGCCTACATCGCTACCATGGTGCTGATGCGCAACGTCAGCCCGGCGATTCTGGAGATGGTGCCGGTGGTCCCGGTCCTTGGCGGAATGCCCACCGGCCTGGCCCAGCCAGCATTTTGGGAGCTCTTCGCCCGGGGCTTCATGTGGTCCCTTGGCGTGCCGCTGGCACTGGCAATGATCGGCGGCCTCGCGGCGCTCCTGTCCGGAGGCATGCGCTGGACCACGCCTCGCAGCTAAATACTCGCCCGACCTCAGACATCAACTGTAAGCGTCAAATCCGCCCCACCTGGGACGCCGGCGCAGCTTCTGAGATAATCCTCTCCAGACGGGTCTGGGGAGGGTTTTCTCTTGTCTCGTACAGGGATGGCAGAGGAATGGGCCGCACGGATCG
>Ga0196970_1001627_pt1 | contig 14154 bp, 14 predicted proteins | sample S1v_513CmetaG_FD_148672 | JGI IMG/M metagenome (GOLD analysis project Ga0196970, IMG submission 148672) | Soil microbial communities from Anza Borrego desert, Southern California, United States - S1+v_5-13C | ecosystem: Environmental > Terrestrial > Soil > Desert | place: USA: California... | reverse complement strand
AATATTTCGCTCACTGCAGTATCTCAAGATCTGGCTTATCTCCTCAGCAGTCCCCGGCTGCACCACCACTTCCGGCTGGTAGTACAGGTCCTCTGTCTGGTCTGATGAGCAGCGCACCAGTTGTTCTTCATCCACGTGCACATGTCTTTCACCTGCCACCGCTTTATAATAGTCTACATCCACATCCTGTATCTTACTGAAGGTCATTCTGCAAAGTTGGCTATTACCCTTTTGATACACAACTATCCGTTGTTCGATTTCCTGCACTCATATTATCAAAAACATAAAGGTACCTGGGATATCCTGCCTTTAGATAGCCCTTAGTATGCCCTTAAGGTGCCCTCAGACCGCCCTGAGTATGCCACGTGCCCAGTTTCTTTGCTTCTCCTACAAACGGTCATCGTTCTTGCCCGCCAGCTTCAGGCGTATAATACCCTATGTTAAAGATGGTACTATGCATTACATAGATTCATAGAATACACTATATTTGTATTACAAAGGATGATCTATGACTATCGAGAATACAGAATCGCAGATGCGGAAGGGATTGTTGGAGCTATGCATTCTGGGCATAATACATAGAGAAAAGGAAGCCTATCCCAGTGATATTTTGGAGCAGTTAAAAGCGGCAAAGCTGGTAGTGCTTGAGGGAACTTTGTATCCACTGCTTACAAGGTTGAAAAATGCTGAGATGCTTTCCTATCGCTGGGAAGAATCTACATCCGGCCCTCCCAGGAAGTATTTCTCACTTACTCCCGTCGGACTAGCATTCTACAATCAGCTACGTACCACCTGGCAGGAACTTAGTACATCTGTAAATCATTTAACCACCTCAAAATAAACACAACCATATGCAGCGTATCATTCAGGTCAATATCGTCGGAAGACTGATCCCCATTGAGGAGGATGCCTACCTCATGCTTCGGGAATATATTACTTCACTCGAGCGACACTTTGCTAACGAAGAAGGCAAAGACGAAATAATTCAGGACATAGAATACCGTATCGCGGAGTTGTTTGGCATCCGCCTTCAGGCAGGCACTCCCTGCATCGACCGCGAAGACGTCAGGAAGCTTATTGAAACGCTGGGGCCAGCCTATACTATTGGGGCAGAAACTGCCGAGCCGGTAAACCCTTATCTGCCTGCTACTTCAAGTCAGCGTCGCTCGTCTCCTAACCAACGCCGCCTGTATCGCAACCCTAACGATAAGATGATCGGCGGTGTTTGTAGTGGTATAGCCAACTACTTCGACATAGACCCGGTAATAGTTCGTCTCATCATGGTAGTCCTCTTCCTCGGCGCAGGTATAGGTCTGCTAGCTTATATTATAGCATGGATCGTCATTCCTCTGGCACGCACACCAGAGGAATTAGCTTACATGACCGGTGGTGAGCCAATGAACTTCAGGTCGATGAAACAAAATGTAGGCAATGAACTCCAGGACCTGAAGAAGCGCGGTGAACAAATGAGCCAGGAACTTAAGGACTTCTTCAGCAAGAAGAAATACTAGACCGGAACGGTAATCATCCAGCCCTAACAATTCGTCGTGCACGTTAGTTCTAGTTTGGTATTGTTATATCTGTAATACCACGCCGACCGTCCTGTATCAAGGCTTCTTCTACGAGGGCGGCAGGCAGTGCTTTTCCAGTTTTTGCCTGATAGCTCTTCATCTGCTCCGCCTGGCTGATAACATTCCCCCTTCCTTTTGATAGCTTCTTAAATGCTTCCTGCCAGGTATCCTGCGCTCTGTTCAGTTGAGTGCCTACTTTTTCGAAGTCCTCTACAAATAGCACCAGTTTATCGTACAGCTTACCAGCCTTGTCGGCTATCAGGTGAGCTTCCCTGTTGATGCTATCTCTTTGCCACATGTCGGATACTAGCTTCATGGCTGCTATCAGATTGGTAGGACTTATGAGTAAGATCTTCCTGTCATACGCATACTGCCACAGCGAAGCATCGCCCTGCATAGCAGTAATATAGGCTGCCTCCACAGGCACAAACATCATTACAAAATCCAGCGCATCAGATACATCACTATAGCTCTTGCTTCTTAGCCCGTCAATATGGTTCTTTATAGACCTCACCATCGAGTGGAGGCAGATGCTTTGCTCATCGCTGGTCTCAGCCTTGCAGAAGCTTTCATAATGCACGAGTGATACTTTGGAATCGATCACTATTGCCCTGCTGTCCGGGTAGCGGACTATCACATCTGGCTGAATAATATTCCCCTCTCCGTTCCTCGACTGTTCCTGCAGAAAGTACTGCACTCCTTTTTGCAGACCTGCATACTGCAGTATACCTTCCAGGATCATCTCTCCCCAGTTACCCTGCTGTTTCACGTTACCCCTCAGCGCCTGTGTAAGGTTATTAGCCTGGTCGGAAAGTTTCTTGTTCAATTCCATCATCTGCTTTATCTGCTCTCGCAGCGATATCCGCTCCTCCGACTCCTTGTTCTGCTTCACTTCGTAGTCTGTTTTGAAGGTCTTAATGTGGTCCTTCAGGGGTTCTAGTATTGCTTTCAGATTATTCTCCTGCTGCTCGGAGAATCTTTGTGCCTTGTCTTCCAGTATGGAGTTAGCCAGTACTTTAAACTGTGCTTCAAAGCGCTCACCTATGTTTTCAATCTCTCTTTTCTGTAACTCCAGTTTCTCCTGCTTATGGTCCAGTTCCGATCTTAGACTAGTTATCTCCATAGCATGCTTAACAAGAAGTTGGTTGAGCTCCCTGTGCAAGGTGTCATACTTCTCTGGAGACACCATCTTTGCTTCAATTACAGACTTTCTCCAAAACCAGGTTACAATAACGCCAGCTACAAACGCTGCAGGTACCCACAAATAGATGATCATAGACAAGGGATGATTATATACGCTATAATACAAAATTCCCGGCTGGCTCATCTATGCCAACCACTGACCCGATAACTGACTGCTGAAAGCTGACAGTTAAAAAGCTCAATAGACCCTCGTCGTCCTGAGCGTGCCCTGCGATAGCGGGCATAGCCGAAGGATCTCCTGAGGTGTTGTGGTGCTGAAACATAGGGGTTCGATAGCCCACGTATCGTAGGCTATAGTATACATGTCAGCTTCGTCAAAGACTTCAGGGGATAGTTCGACTCCGCTACGCTACGTTCACTATGACGGCGTTGATCAGCTTTCCCCACTGAGTGGTGCAAGCTGGTCGCTAAAAGCTGACTGCTAAATCCATATCAAAGAAAAAGCCGCCCGAGGGCGACTTAAAGCTTGTGGAGAATAGCGGAGTCGAACCGCTGACCTCTTGCATGCCATGCAAGCGCTCTAGCCAGCTGAGCTAATCCCCCTGCAAGGGTTGCAAATATAGGCTGAAATGAATAATCTTTCCAAACCTTGACGCGACTTATTTCCTGAGAGTGAATTTACCGCATTCTGGCTAACTTTATATAAACACGGTGATATGTGGCAGCAGATTCTTACTTATCTTTTTATAAGGAAGCGCGATCCTAATGAACCTCGGAATATTGACCTGAAGTTCATGCATGGTATGAACCGCATTTCTATCCTGATGTTCCTGGTTTGTATTATAATTATGATTGTACGGTTACTAAGTAACTAAAGCGTAGATCTCACCGGCAGCGGTGTCTGATGCATGGGTGTCTCCCAGTTGATGCCATAGACTTCTGTAGTCTTCCAATACCTGCTTTCTATAGCCTTCGTTTCTCAGGAGCTTCCCAAGTTCCCTTTTCAGGTTCTTCTCGTTCAGGTCGGTTTGTATCAGCTCTTTCACCACCTCTTTGTCCATAATCAGGTTCACCAGCGATATGTATTTTACGTTCACCAGCTTTGTGGCCAGCCAAAAGGATACAGGATTGCCTTTGTAACATACCACCTGTGGTACGCCAAACAGGGCTGTTTCCAGGGTTGCCGTACCACTTGTCACCAGTGCAGCATGGCTTTGCTTCAGCAGGTTGTAGGTTTCTCCTTTAGCCAGTTTTACATCTTCGTTGCCTATCAGGTTCAGGTACACTTCGTCGGGCATAGAGGGTGCCTGTGCCAGGACAAACTGATATTCCGGAAAGTCTTTCACAACACTCAGCATGACTGGCAACTTCACTTCTATTTCCTGTTTCCTGCTGCCGGGGAGTAATGCCACTATAGGCTTTTCGGCAAGCTTTCTTATAGGCACTTCTTGCAACTCATGGCTGACCACCTCTATCAGTGGATGGCCCACATAGGTTACTTTGTATTCCCACTTTTCATAGAATTGCTGCTCAAACGGCAGGATCACGAGCATCTTGTCCACGTCTCTTTTTATCTTCTTCACCCGCTTTTCTTTCCATGCCCACACCTGCGGAGAAATATAGTACACGATCTTCAGCCCCTGCTTACGTGCCCATTCGGCTATCCTCATGTTGAAGCCCGGATAGTCTATCAGTACCAGCACGTCCGGCTTGTACTTCAGTATGTCTTCCTTGCAATATTTTATGTTGTTCAGTATCGTGCCCAGGTGCTTAATCACCTCTACAAACCCCATGTAGGCCAGGTCTCTGTAGTGCTTCACCAGGGTTGCGCCGGCCTCCTCCATCCTGTCTCCGCCCCAGCACCTTATGTCAGCCTGCGCATCTTTCCGATGCAGCGCTTTTATAAGGTTACTGCCATGCAGGTCCCCGCTTGCCTCTCCGGCAATAATGTAATACCTCATTATACCTGTGAGATTATCAACCTACTCTTAATTACCACACAAACCTTAGCAGTACTATCAGTACGGCATAGAGCATCGTTGCTATCAGTATTCCCCTTGCCGTAAGGTCCAGTCGTTTATTAGTATAGTATATAAACGGAATAAGATCAGCCATTAAGCACAGACTCAGGATTCCAGCAGCGCTTTTCGGTTGAGCCATCAGGATAGCGATAAATTCATCCAATGGCCCTCCAAACTTGATCAGATACATCAACAGCAGGCCTATCAAAGGGAATATTATACCTATTATCAGACCAAGAACTGGTACGTTGCGCTTCATAAGAGAATGAATAGAACGCTAATATACTAATAGACAAATGCATTTTTGTACTAACCGCGGTTTATCCCTTACTTTTGTCCCGTCTTTAACCATTGATTTACATGAACTTTCCGCTTAAAAATCTGCCTCAGCGCACTTCCAAACCACGGACAAATGGCCTTACCATGGTGATGGACAAAGGCATGGGGCTGGATGATGTAAAAAACTTTCTTTCCGTAGCAGCACCATATGTTGATATAGCAAAACTGGGGTTTGGAACAGCCGCTGTTACTAATAACCTGAAGGAGAAAATTGAGATATACCGCAGTTTTGATGTACCTGTCTATTTCGGCGGCACCCTTTTCGAAGCTTTCCTTATTCGCAACCAGGTAGAAGACTATATAAGTGTTATTAAGGAGTACGGTCTTGAGTTTGTAGAGATTTCCGATGGTTCTATCACTATTCCCCATGCGGAAAAGTGTGGCTATATAGAGAAGATGTCGAAGTACGTACGTGTACTGTCAGAGGTGGGTTCCAAAGATGCAGCTCATATCATTCCTCCGTATAAGTGGATTGAGCTGATGAAGGCGGAACTAGAGGCTGGTTCCGAGCTGGTTATTGCAGAAGCGCGTGAAGCAGGTAATGTTGGCATCTACCGCGGTTCCGGCGAGGTGCGTGAAGGGCTAGTTCAGGAAATATTGACACAGATACCCTCTGAAAAGATCCTTTGGGAGGCGCCGCAAAAGGCACAGCAGGTTTACTTTCTTGAGCTGCTTGGTGCTAATGTGAACCTTGGCAACCTGGCACCAGCTGAAGTCATTCCCCTGGAAAGTATGAGGTACGGACTACGCGGCGATACATTCCACCTTTTCCTGGGTAACAAGGAAAAAGCTGCCGTAGCGAAATAATAATCTAAAGGGCGTCCGGGACGCCCTTTATTAATAGCATGAAAGCAGTCTTTGGCATTATAGGCTATCCGCTTACGCACTCATTTAGCCCCGACTATTTCAACAGGAAGTTTTCTGAGGAAGGTATTGACGCTGAGTACCGGTCATTCCCGCTTGCTGACATTAGTTATTTGCCGACGCTACTTAGTGAGCAACCTGACCTGAAGGGGTTTAACGTAACTATCCCCTATAAGTCGGCAGTTATCCCCTATCTTGATGTAATAGATGATGAAGCTGCCTCCATTGGCGCGGTCAATTGCCTAGCATTGAATAACGGCAGATTAGTTGGTTATAATACTGATATCCCAGGCTTCCGACGCTCGCTGGAGCCCTTGCTCAGGCCTCATCATATACGTGCACTAGTGCTTGGCACCGGCGGCTCCTCGCTCGCTGTACAGTTCGTGCTGCGCGAGCTGGGTATTGAATTCGTAAAAGTCTCCCGGTCGAGGGGTGTTGACCGGATCAGTTACGAAGAGCTCCCGCCTCAGCAGGTTGCCTCAAGCACGTTGATAATCAACACGACCCCTTTGGGCATGTACCCACAAACAGAAGCCTGGCCACCTATACCCTACGCGGCTATTACCGGGAATCATCTTCTGTTCGACTTAATATACAATCCTGCCGAAACTGTGTTCCTCCAGAAAGGAAAATCAATGGGTGCTGTTACACAGAACGGTTTGGGTATGCTACACTATCAGGCTGAGGCCAATTGGGGTATCTGGAAAGATTTAGTTTGATAGACTACGGCTACAATCCTTATAAATGTTCAGGCTAAAAGTCGGTAATACCCCTGTTTATGTAAGCAGGACACTTATACACTTTTAGCTGGAAAGACAGGTGAAAGAGGAACATCATATACTGATCCCTTGTGCTTTCGTTGCCGCGTTGTTTACCTGCCCTACCCAGTGCTTCTCCGTTTCCCACTTCTACTGACCTGTCCTGCAGTACATACGCGGGATTAGGATTTTGAGGATCAGTGGGGAAATTCTGTGCACCGATATAAGTGGTGCTTACATCATCCATATAGTCGGTAAGCGTGAGTCTGTCAGCTATCTCGAAACCTACGTTCAGGCCGGGACGCAGCCAGTACTTGAAACCTGCGCCAATGGGGAAGCACATGCTGAATTTACTATACTTTCTATCTTCATAGCCGGCGTTTTGGCCTTCGGTACCTAATGTTCTCAGGTAGTATCGCCTGTCGTCATAGCGGGTGAAGGGGTTGTAGTAGAAGACGCCTACACCTCCGGTGAGATACGGTGTCCACCTGTTACCTATCTCGCCGGTGGAGAAGCGGAAGAAGTTAAACTCTGCCTGTATCGCCGCCTCGAAGATGTCACTCTGGAAGTTGAGGTTTCTCTTTACGTTATATGGATTTGACGAAAGGTTGTCGTTGTAGCCAACACGTGTATAGGTTAAGGCTCCCTTCAAGGAGATAAAGGGGTTAAGATGTAAGCGGCCGAAGGCACCGAGGGCTGGCCGGACGAACTTAAATCCGTACTCATCATTCAGATCACCGAAATACTGTGAAGCGCCTACAGATATTCCATACTCTGATCCACTATAGTAGGTCTGCCCTGTTGCATATTTGGTCAGGAGGGATAGGATAAGGAAGCAGGCGAGTTTTCTTAGCATATATCTGTACAGAAACTACAAATGTAGTTTTTTATTGTAAAGAACACTGGGCAAGTAGCAGGTCAGTTGTTTGCGAGTCATGGTATTTTCTTTGCCGGCTGCATACCGGAAGGTGCTCTGTTCAAGGTTTTTTTTGTAACTTCACAATAACTGAGGCGAGCTAATTTTGATGGAGATTTTCCTGTTTGTTCCCTCAATTTCTTCCCCCCTTATAGAGACCTTATAGAGACCTTATAGAGACCTTATAGAGACCTTATAGAGACTTTATAGAGACCTTCAGCCATATCAGAGGCATTGTTCAAGGCATGTTGCGGCATTCCAGACCGCACGCTGCGGTATTGCAGAGGGTATACCGAGTGCAAGCAGTCGTGCAAGTATTCAGCTAACTGCCTACCGGGCAGCGTAGTAAGCAGGTTAGTTTCTTCTGTCGATACCCCAGTATAGTTTCTGCCGTATCGTATTGAGGAAGTTGTGCTCATCGGGCCTTACCAGCGATATGGTGAAGTTCTCCCGCTTTACGGCAAGCTGCACGGCGCTGGTTATAGCTTCTGTTCTTGCGTCGAGGGTACAGAGGTATTGTTCTGCACGGCCTTCCACTTCGAAGGAAATTACGTTATCATCGGGGACGACTATTGACCTGGTATTGAGGTTGTGGGGAGCAACGGGGGTTATTACAAAGCTGGAGGTCTGGGGGAAGACAACTGGCCCGCCGCAGCTAAGGGAGTAGCCTGTGGAGCCTGTAGGGGTGGCTACTATCAGCCCATCGGCCCAATAGGTATTAAGAAACTCTCCGTTCAGGTAGGTATGTATCTTTATCATAGACGACGAGTCTTTCCTGTGCAGGGTAAACTCGTTCAGTGCAAAAGGTGATCCGTCAAACAGCGGTACGCTGCTGTCCAGGTGCAGCAGGGTTCGCTTTTCCAGTGTGTACGACCCCCTGACCAGCGATAGTATTGCAGCGTCTATTTCTTCCTCTGGTATGGCTGCCAGAAAGCCGAGCCTGCCCAGGTTAATGCCGATAATAGGAATGTTAGAATTGCCAATGTATGTTATGGTATCCAGCAGGGTACCATCGCCACCCAGACTAAAAAGCATATCAGTAGCCGGTGGAATATCTCTTTTACCCGCAAAGAGTCGTGGCTGGTATTCGAAGGGCAGGTGGCTTGAAAACCGCTCATAGAAGTCTTTGAAGAAGATCATCTGTATCTGATGATCATGCAGTTCCTTGAGGATGCGCTGCAACAAAGGAATATTTTCCTGAGTAAAACTTCGATTGTATATGGCTACTAACATGAATAAATACTAAATACTAATTTCTAAATCCTAAATACTAAATACTAAATCCTAATTTTTAAATCTTTAGTACTAAGTACTAAATACTAAGTACTAAATACTAAACTCCAAAGCATAGATCAAACCACAAACCAAATTATAATCTGCTGGCAAACCTTCCAGGTTTCAAAAACCTGGAAGGTTTGTCTACTGGACAAATCACCAACCACTAATTACTATCTACTAACTACTATCTTCTAACTACTAAGCAACTCATTCGCTGCTCAGGTGTAAAAATAGCCCTTTTTGGTCCAAGTGGTTCCAGGCGTATTCCAGGCGGATCTTAATGTCGTATGCGGTGAAGATGTCTATACCGGCGCCGGCGCTGTACAGCATCCTGTTGTTCAGGAAGCTATTGCCTGCAAAGTGATTGGTTGCGTATCCTGCATCAGCAAAGATTTTGGGGTATATACGGATGGGGATGGAGGAGAGGTACCTGATGGGGATTCCCTTAAGCGTGGTATGGAGAAGCTCCCGTTTCAGGTTCACTCTGAGAACGCCGAAGTGGGAACCGTCTATAACATAGTACTCATATCCCCTTACGTAGTCGTACTTGGTACCTAGTGCAGCCCTTAGGGCATAGGGCTGTCTGCCGGGTGCGGAGAGCCGACCTCTGAATATTGAAGAGATATACCATTTATCTGCGAGCCTGATATAACGGCCGGCCTCGATCTGCGCCAGGACCTGATTCTCCATGCCCTTCAGCCCTACCCTCCATATCAGTTGGCCTATCAGCTTGGTTCCCACCAGGGGATAGTTCCAGTTGTCCGTCTTATTCAGCTCCAGCCGGTACGCCAGCTCCAGCATGTTCAGCTCTTTACTGCCATGGGTAAAATAGTCAGGGTTCAGCTTTACAATAGTGTCTTCAATGCGCGAGCTCTTATACCCTAGCCTTACGATGTGCCGGCTGGCGTAGCCGGGGCGGTAGCTATAGGAGAGCGCGCCTTCATATTGCCTTAAGATATAGCTGTCGTGAACTCTGATAAACCGCAGCTTATTGCTATCGGTAGTGTAGAACGTCTCTGCACTTTCAGAGACACCCGCGTAGAAACCTATACCGTGGCGTTGCTTTTTATCGAGGTAAGGCTTGGTGTAGTCTATCGCCAGCCTTTTGGTGTAACCTACCTGAACAGTTACCCCGAGGCTTTCGAGCCGTCCGCGGAAGTTCTTGTTCTTCAGCGTCACACCAATTATGGTTCGCCGGATATCCCTGTTTTGTTCTGTCCACCACACATTGAAGTTTCTATCGGCCAGTTGGAACGTAAATTCCGGAATTATGTACCACCGTTCCTTCAGGTCTATCTTCCACCTAAGGAGTGTTGGGCTTAAAGTGTCCACGGAGATATTGATCTCTGTAAACAGACCTACCGTCAGGAGCCTTTGGTGGTTTTGTTCGATGAGCAGCGGAATGGAGTCTGCCCTTACTTGCTGTTGCTCCCTGATGCTGAGCTCCCGCAATATGATTTCTCTGCGGGTCCTTTTGTTGCCGGTTATTTCTATTGTGTCTATCTGAAAGTATTGGCCAGATAGTGACGTATCGTCAGTGAACGGTATCACTTCCTGCCCATGAATGGAGCTACACAAGGAAACCAGCAGCAGGAGCAGAAAATATCTCATGTATAAGCCCGCAAGATAGCCTATGGTGGCAAATTCCAAATCATTTCAAAATCCAAATAACAAATTCCAAATCCCAAAGGGGCAAATTCTAAAGGGCAAATTCCAAATTCCAAAGATGGAGAGCGAGTGTGATACGAGTCACAGTTTCCGCTGTCGTGGAAGTTAGAGATTATTCCGCTGCGCTCCATGAGAAAAGTTGTGGCATACTTGGTTGAGCTGCAGGGGTTCTCTTCATCGCCACGATGACAGTGGAGAGTGATTGGGTTACGGAGGCTATACAAAATGCATGTCATTGCGGCGATGAACAAAGAAAATGAAGCTGAATAGAATATGCCGTAACCTCTTATTTACGAGACAGCGTAAAATGTCGGGTGTAGAGGGCTAGTCCGCGAGTACTAGTTTCCGCTCCCGCGGAAATAAGAGATCGTGGCACACCAGATTAAGCTGCAGGGTTCTCTTCACCGCCACGATGACAGTGGAGAGTGATTGGGTTACGGAGGCTATACAAAATGCAGGTCATTGCGGCGATGAACAAAGGAAATAAAGCTGAAGAGAATATGCCGCAACCGCTGATTTACGCGATAGCGTAAAATGTCGGGTGTAGAGGGCTAGTCCGCGAGTACTAGTTTCCGCTGCCGCGGAAATAAGAGATTATTACGCTGCGCTCCATGAGAAAAGTTGTGGCACACCTGATTGAGCAGCAGGGGCTCTCTTCATCGCCACGATGACGGAAGTAGAGTAATATAGTTACGGAAGCTCTACAAAATGCACGTCATTGCGGCGATGAACAAAGGAAATAAAGCTGAAGAGAATATGCCGCAATCTATGATTTACGCCACAGCGTAAAATGTCGGCATCGTTGGTAAGACGTAGCAATACTCATCTACCAGTCTGCGGACAGGTCGGCCATATCTGGGTTTACACTTTTTATCAGATTCAGCTTCCAGGGCCTCCTCCACTCTTTCAATTGTTTTTCACGAGCTATCGCGTTTCTAATGTCGTTGTATTCTTCATAGTAAACAAGATAATGACAGTTGTACTTCCTGGTAAAGATGGATCCTTCACCTGTTTTATGCTGCCAAACTCTTGTCTGTATATCACCAGACACTCCGATATAGAGGACATTCCGATGCATGTTACTCATTATGTAAACGTAGCCCTTATGCATGTTGGAGCTAAAATATTGAAGTGCATTGGTTTAGCCAACTGACTTAAGGGTTCTCTTCATCGCCACGATGACAGTGTGCAGTGCTTGGGTTTCGGAGGCTCTACAAATGGATGTCATTGCGGCGATGAGTAAAGGAAATGAAGCTGAAGAGAGTATGCCGCAACCTCTTGCTTACGTGACAGCGTAAAATGTCGGGTGTGCATGGATATGAAACTGCCAAATGTAGTTACGTGAGTGGTACTCGCGAGTAATAGTTTCCGCTTCGCGGAAATCAGAGATCGTGGCACACCTGATTGAGCAGCAGGGATTCTCTTCATCGCCACGATGACGGAAGTAGAGTAATAGGGTTACGGAGGCTCTACAAAATGATCGTCATTTGGCGGACGACTCCTGATCTCGCTATGGGGGTTCTATACAGCTAAAAATACCGTCCAACAATCAAGGTATTCACCCTCTGTTTTCGTATCTTTAAGGAATTCACTAGTTGTTATGTTTGACCGTATTTACCTGCCTGTAACAGGGCTTCTGATAATAGTTTGTTTTCTTTTTTCATGCACCCATGAGAGCATGGAAGATATATCTGCACAGCCCAGCAGATATCCTGAAGAGGTAGCCAGGATCATGGAGACCAGGTGTGCTACGGCAGGCTGCCACAACAAGGCGAGTTTTGTAAATGCCGGAGGACTGTTGCTGGATACATGGGAGCACATGTTTGATGGAGGTAACAATGGATCAGTAATAGTGCCTTACAGCCCGGACTATAGTTCATTGCTCTACTTCATCAATACCCATGCAGACCAGGGGCCTATAGCTGTGCCTACGATGCCGCTGAACGATTCACCGCTTTCACTTGATGAATACCTTACCATCCGTAACTGGGTGGCGAGCGGTGCGCCGGATGTAGATGGCAACATATCTTTTTCATCAGAGGGGGCTACCAGGCAAAAGATATACATGGCCATGCAAGGCTGTGACGTAATAGCCGTGGTAGATGCTGCAAGCCGAGTGGTGATGCGGTACATACCGGTGGGTAAATCCACTGCTATAGAACAGCCGCACTGCGTGCGCGTGAGTAAGGATGGGAAATATGCTTACGTTAGTTTTTTAGCAGGTGAGTATGTTCAGAAGATCGACGCCACTACAGATGAACTGCTGCCGGAAGCTGCGCATGTAGGCATAGGACAATGGAACGTGATACACCCATCGGAAGATGGCACTCAGCTAATGATAACCGACTGGAGCAATACCGGAAAGGTAATAATGATCAATACAGCGGATATGAGCGTTCAGCCGCAGTTTGGCGGTGACTTCAAGAAGCCTCATGGGGTGACCAGCAATGCGGGCTTTAATACCTTTTATGTGACGTCGGAGCTGGAGAACTTCATCTATAAGTTTTCCTTTCAGCAGGCGTATTTTAAGAAGGTGCCTATAGATGAGGGAAATGCGCCACCGAGGGTGATACACGAGATCATTATGCTGCCGGGGGATACCCGGTATATGGTGACCTGCCAGGAGACAGACGAAGTAAGGGTGATGGATGCCATTGCGGATACGCTGATAAAGGTGATACCGGTAGGCATTCAGCCGCAAGAGCTGGCTATCAGTACTACCAAGCCCTACGTATTCGTGACCTGTATACAGGACAACTCATCCTGGCCGGGATATGTAGGATCGGTTTACGTGATCAACTACAACACGTATGAAGTGACCAAAGTTGAGGGGCCCATGTATCAGCCACATGGCATAGCTGTGGATGACATCAATGGTACCTTCTATGTGGTCAGCAGGAATGCGAGTGAATCGGGGCCACCGCCACACCATACTTCTTCTTGCCAGGGAAGAAATGGGTACTACCATGTTTATGACCTGAATACTCTTCAGCGCTTGCCCAAAAGATATGAAGTATCAGTAGACCCATACTCTGCGGATGTAAGGTTCAAATAGTCCTGCCGCTTATTGTTAGTATATTGGGTGCTAATCCTAAGCAAATGCTCACCGTTTCGATACATGGGATCAAGCTTCATGCGTATATAGGTCTGTACCCTGAAGAAAAGATCACAGGCAACAACTTTGAGGTGGATGTGGACGTAACTGTTGCATCGAATGGAGACAAGCTACCATTCGTTGACTACTCTATTGTGCACAAGATCGTTTCAGATACCTTCCTGACACCAGGCGACCTGATAGAAACCTATGTTGAACTGGTGCATAAAACAGTAAAGGAAAGGTTTGCCATAGCTGAAAAAGTAAAGGTGACCGTAAGGAAGTTACAGCCACCTTTAGGAGGTGATGTGCGGTATGCACAGGTGTGTTATGAAGGATGATTAAGCCGTAGCCGCAGTTATTAGCTTTTCTATGGCCGTATCATAAGCTTTTTTCCAGTCGCCGATATGGCCCCAGTCGGCAGAGTTTATAAAGAGGTGTCCGGAACCCTTAACTGATCCGATCCTGCTGAAAGGCTGTGAACCCAGTGCTGACTCGAATG
>Ga0196970_1001626_pt1 | contig 14158 bp, 16 predicted proteins | sample S1v_513CmetaG_FD_148672 | JGI IMG/M metagenome (GOLD analysis project Ga0196970, IMG submission 148672) | Soil microbial communities from Anza Borrego desert, Southern California, United States - S1+v_5-13C | ecosystem: Environmental > Terrestrial > Soil > Desert | place: USA: California... | reverse complement strand
AGCGAGTGAGAGGGAATCCTGCCCAAAATGGCACTGCAGGTGGAGGACGGACTTGCCTGCCAAGTCGCCGAGCAAGGCAAGCTCGATTTCCTTCAATGAGGAATCTCCACTAAGGAAACCATCCATATCATAGAAGGCGGAGCTAATGTGGTGCTTTGTTCTTTCGTTCCACAGGGCCCTATTAACCTCGAGATAATTTGATTCGGCAGACATTTTATTCTTTTGCATGAAGGTAAAGAAAAAGGGTAATGATGAGTGAACCACCATTACCCTATATAATTCGCAGAACTTACCTGCGAGGGAATTTACATTTGCTCTTCTTCCATTTCGCCCATCTCTACTGCCTGACCGTTGCCCGAGCCTTCATCTCCCTGTAAGGCCTCACGGTTCACGGTCTCAGCTATCTTATTCAAAAGTTCATCGGTTTCGGATTCCTGCTGTAGAATCTCGTCGAATATACGTTCACAGTCGGAATACCCAAGCATTCGTGCGAAAGTGCGCATAGAGCCATAGGCAGCGATCTCATAGTGCTCTACTTTCTGAGCACCTACGATGAGTGCAGCATCAAGAGCAGGACCCTTATCCATTTCCTCGATATGCTCGTTAGCCTCTTCGATCAGGCCATCCATGGCGGGGCACTTCTTTCCTGAGGCACGCATCTCCATGGCCTCAAAAGCTTCTTCAAGCTTCTCAACCTGCTCCACAGTTTGTTCCATGTGCGTGGTGAACGCTTGCTTCAGTTCCTGATTGGTGGCTGTTTTGCTGAGTTTTTTCAATGCTTTCACCAACTGCTTTTCGGCATAGTAGATGTCCTTCAAGCCGTCTTTCAATACTTCTGTCAAACCTTCTCTTGGCGAAAGTTGTTTTGTACGGCTACGGCTGCTTGCCCTTCCATTTGAAGAAGACCTTGACGCTGTTGCTGTTTTCTTTGTTGCAGTTTTCTTTGATGCAGTTTTCTTCGAAGCAGTACTCTTAGACGCGGTTGCGCGGCCGTTAGTGGAAGATTTAGATGCCGCACGTGGCGCTGACTTGCTTGATGAACCACGGCCACCTGATGAAGAGGCGCGTCCGCCAGAAGCAGATGCTGAACGTCCACCAGATGAGGACTTTGATGATGCTGATTTCTTGCTACCACCTGAACTTGCACTGCGGCTACCTGATGAGGCGCTCTTGCTTCCAGTGCTCTTGCTTCCGGAGGCGCGACCTGAAGATTGGCTACGTGATTTTTTCATAGATATTTGGTTTGATAATGAAGATTATTTCTTGCTTAATAACTCCTATTTCAGATCCTATTTCTAACGAACAGCACCACCGTCCCAGCTGCTGCGGCTCCATGCGCCGCTCATGTTGCGGTTGTAGGAACCCATGGTGCTAGTACCAGGATTAGTCTCGGGAGTGGGATCCTGTCCGGGATTCTCTCTTCCAGGGTTGATTTCAGGACCTGGCTGCTGCCCAGGGTTTTCCCGATTTGGATTGATCTCAGGCTGAGGAGTGCTTGTTCGCTCTACCTCCAACTGATCAGGATCGCGCTCTTTGTGCATCTCCTCCTGTTCCCGGTTGATCTGTTCCTGCTCACGATTAACATCATAGCCTGCGCCACCACCGCCCTTCCTTGTGCTACCTGAAGTTTGAGTCTTCTGTTCGTCACCAAGGTGAGCACCATCTCTTTTATAAGCGTCACTGGAAGATGATTGACCACCGGTATTTTCATTCCGCTCTGCACTGCCTGAATGAGCATTGTCGTCCGGAAAATATGAGAGTTGATTGAACTTGTACATCTTTGAATCTTTTACTTGAGAAAGAATAAGAATGAACAAAAAGATTATGCCACATCTACTACTAAAATGTAGCTCATGGCATCCTGTAAGACTGCAACCATCATGGATCCGGAAGTGTTATTTCCAATTGTTTGATTAAAAGAACATGCAGCTGGCAGTATATTTGAATAACTTCTGTTTCTTTATCTTTACAATTACCAACAGAATGGCATGGAGCAGATTTTTATTTTGATAGCAGAAGATGATGCAGATGATCGCTTTTTGTTACAGGCCGCCTTTGAAGAGAATGGATTTAAGGACACCCTCCACTTTGTGGAAAACGGTGTTGAGGTTCTGGACTATCTCAATTCGCTACAACCATTTGAGAAGGAAAAGAAATTTCCAAGGTTCATATTGCTTGATCTGAACATGCCTAAAAAAGATGGAAGAGAGGTGCTAAAGGAACTGAAACAGCACCCTGAGCTTAAAAAAATACCTGTGGTTATTTTCAGTACCACCAATAATGAGCAGGAAATGAGGCGATGTTATGAACTAGGGGCTAATTCCTATATTACGAAGCCCAATAGCTTTGAGAGTCTGCTAAAGACGGTGGCTGCACTAAGAAGCTACTGGACACATACGACAAGCATGACAGTTTAAGGACAAATGAACGCCGTAAAGGCACTGTATTTGTGTATCAGAAATAAAATTAAAAGGGTCATACACAAGGCTCCATAACGGATAAAGAGTTAACAATTTGAATATGCACAGCCGAAGAAAGGTATTGATAATAGATGATGAAATAGATTTGTGCCACCTGCTTAAGAGTTATTTTTTGAGAAAGAACTACGAGGTTTATCTTTCTCACACCCTTGAACAAGGAATTTCCTTTTTGAAGACTTTACAACCGGACGTTGTATTTCTGGATAACAATCTTCCTGACGGTGTAGGGTGGAATATTGCACCACAAATCGCTAAAGATTACCCGAATGTGTATCTAAACCTTATCAGTGCCTTCCATCCCGTTTTGCCGCAGATGCCGGAACAGGCCAACTTTAATGTGATAGAGAAGCCAATAAGCCTGACAGACCTTGATAGGCGATTTTCCTCGGGTGCGACAAAACTAAACCCACTGCAGCCATAGTGAGACACTAGCCTTACTGCAAGGAATATCAGTCAAAGTCAGGAGTACTTAGTCAACTGACCCACGCCTAATGAAGCCAAGCAATACAGATATGATGGCAATTACCAGCAACGCGTGAATGATGCCCGTGGCGCTATAGACAAACACCCCAAGAAGCCAGCCTATAATCAATACCAAGGCTATCAAAAACAAAATAGTTCTCATTGTAAGCGAATTTGTAATAACCGGTAAAAGACTATGCCATCCAGTGTAAGTCTCTTGCATTTCAGGCATTTTCTGGGTTATCAAGCACCGCTTCATCATTGACGGGTACTGTCATTGGAAAGGAAATCACAAACCGCGTACCCTGCGATGCTTCAGAAGAAACCTCTATTGAAGCTTTGTGCCCCTGGAGGATATTTAAGGTGAAGGCTAAGCCAAGACCCATACCATTCCTCTTTTGAGTGAAATAGGGCTCAAACAAGCGCGAGATATTTTCTTCGCTAATACCGCAACCGTTATCGGATATTGTCAGAATAGCCTGGTGCTCACTCTGCTGCAGCCTAATCTCCAGTACGCCTGACCCCTCCTGCATTGCTTCGATGGCATTGATAACGATATTCAGCAAGGCGATCTTTAGCTTTTCCTTATCTGCTTTAATCGTCAGGAACTCATCCGGATAGTTAACGTGTAACTGGATACGTTTTAGTGTCAACCGGTCAATGGCGGATGCAATCACATCATCGATGATTAGCTGCATGATATGATCTTCCAGGGTGATCTCTGATGGCCGGGAAGTATTAAGAAGCTCACTGATGAGGTCGCTGATTCGCTTACTGTTTCTCTGGATGATGTTAAGGTAAAGTTCTGACGATTCGTCTTTAACGTCCTGGAGCATTTGCTCCACCGAAAGAGTGATATTATTTAAAGGATTACGTACTTCGTGAGCCAGTGTACGCACAAGCCTGCCAGCAGCAGCAAGCTTTTCAGCCTGCAGTGTTGCTTTTTCTACCTTTTTCAGGTTTGTAATATCATGAATAATTCCCTGGAAGTAGCCGCTGCCGGTGTAGTCATCTTCGTATGTTGCTGTCAGAATGCAGCTTTTCTTTTCTCCAGACTTCGATACCAGTGTTACCTCCCAGTCATTTACTTCCCTCCTGTTCTGTAGAGCCTGAAGCAAAAACTTTTTATGTTGTGCCTGCTCCACGAGGTCAATCAGGTTCATGTTCAGTACCTCCGCGCGCTCAAATCCGAGCATCATAGTGACCGTCTCGTTTATGTCTTTGATGTTTAACGACTGGTCTGATATGAACACAATGTCTTTCGATTTCTCAAAAACACTGCGGTACTTCCGCTCGTTCGTCTTAAGCGCTTTCATGGTGGCAGACCGCTCAAGTGCATACCTGATGCTACGCTCCATCTTTTCAATGGAAAGCTCAGTCTTTATCAGATAATCCACCGCACCTAGCTGCATAGCTTCTATATCCACATTGTAGTTGCCCTTGCCTGTAAGCAGAATGATGGGTTCCTCGCACCCGCTATCCAATGCATCTTTTAGCAGATCAACTCCAGACTTTGCACCTAATCTGTAGTCGACAAAATAGAGATCGTACTTCCTCTGCTTCATGAGCTCCAGAGCAAGATCGTATTTATGACACCATTCGATTTCAATGGATATGGCAGGAATATGGCGGATATACTCACTGGTGATGATAAAATCATCCTCATCATCATCTACTATCAGAATCCGTATGGCTTTCTGTTCATTCATTGTTGTTCTGTTGCCAGTCTGTCCCGGCTTACCGTAAATTAAAGGATTCTCTTGAGTATCGACACACTGAACTCCAGAAGTTGCCTGCCCTACAGTAGTGTTCTGCTGCTAGTCTAACTTGAAAGCCTTGAACTGCTTCATCTTGTTATAAAGCGTCTTCCGATCTATGTTCAGGAGCTTGGCTGCTTTACTCTTATTGAAGTTTGCCTGCTTTAGCGCCTCAAGTATTACTTCATACTCTGCGTCAAGATTTGCACTCTTGAGTCTATTCTCGTAAGAAACCGGCTGGGTAGCAACCGGACCGGCAGGTGAAGGCTCACCCCTGGATACGTCGGCAGTCATAGAAGGCAGATCGAACTGAAGCTTGTGAAAGTTGCTAATCTCAAATGGTAAAGACTTTACCTCTACATAGTCTCCATCGGTAAGCAATGTAGATCTCTTGATCACATTTTTAAGTTCTCTAAGGTTGCCGTACCATACATAGTTGTGGAATATCTCTTCGACCTCTTTTGTAAAGCCTTTGACATTCTTTCCCAGCTCGGCGTTCGTGAGGTTAAGGAAATGACTTGCAAAGAGCATGATATCCTGCTTTCTTTCCCGAAGTGGTGGCACTTCTATACTAAACTCATTGAATCTGTGATATAGGTCTTCCCGGAACTTACCATTTCTTGCAAAGTCCCAGAGCTTTTCATTGCTTGCAACTATTATTCGTACATCAAGTTCAATGTCCTTGTTTCCGCCGACTCTTCTCATCTTGCGTTCCTGAACTACCCTTAACAATGATACCTGAATGTCATACGAAAGGTTCGCGATCTCATCGAGGAAAATAGTGCCTTCATTGGCTATTTCAAAACTGCCGATCTTCTGATTTAGTGCACCCGTAAATGCGCCCTTCTCATGACCAAACAGTTCACTACCTGCAAGCTCCTTCGACAAGGCACCGCAATCTATAGCAACAAACGGTTTGTGAGCACGCTTGCTCTTTTGGTGAATCTGCTGGGCTATTGCTTCCTTTCCACTTCCGCTCTCTCCGTAGATTATTACACTATAGTTGGTTGGTGCTACGAGCTCTATTTGTTTATAAATTGTTGCGAACTCACTGCTGTCACCCATTATGTATTGATCGTTCCCTGGCAGTGTTCTACCCTTAGCAGGTGCCGGTGATGACGATCCATTCGAACCTGTAGCAGCAGTACTGGTTCTGGCAGGTACAGATTCATTGCCTGATCCTGATAACGCCTTCTTTATTGTCAGCAAAATCTCATCAGGAAACAATGGCTTGGTAACGTAATCATAAGCGCCCAGTTTCATTACCTCCACTGCATCTTTGACGTCGCTGTATCCGGTAATGATAATTACGGGAGTGCCCGGGTACATACTCTTAATCTTCTCCAGAATCTCTGCTCCCGTCATGTCCTCCAGTCTAAAATCGCATAATACCAGATCAGGCTGATTTTTGCCCATCCAATCAATAGCTGCTTTCCCGCTATTCATGCCGGCTACTTCATATCCATGACGGGTAAGGAAGCGGTTGAGCAAAAGGCACATATCGTTATCATCATCAATGACGAGGATTTTGTTCATACATTAAGGTGGTTATAGATCATTTTAAAATACATAATTACGCCCAAACTGCTCTTATCTGAGCTATAGGTATGCGCATTTGCTCCCGGTACTTTGCAACTGTACGCCTCGCAATATTATACCCTTTGGCTGATAAGATATTCACGAGTTGCTGGTCAGTATAAGGATGCCGCTTATCTTCATTTCCAATTGCCTCCTCAATCACTGACTGGATCACTTTGTTGCTGATCACCTCACCTTTCTTGTCCGCTATTCCTTCACTAAACAGATCCTTCAGATAGAGTAATCCAAAGTGTGTATCTGCATATTTGTTGCTGGTGATCCGTGACACTGTTGAAATGTCCAGTCCTGACCTGTCAGCAACATTCCTCAATACCATTGGCTTTAGGAGACGGATATCTCCCTCCAGAAAGTATTCATGTTGTATCTGAACTATGCACTGCATTATCTTCATCATGGTATCCTCGCGCTGTTTTACCGCGTTCACAAACCATTGTGCAGATTGCAACTTGCTCTTTACGTACTGCGTTGCACCGCGATCCTTATTACTTTGCTGTGCAAGCTGTTCAAACAGAGATTGGTTTACAAATACCGAATTAGCCTTGGTTGAGTATAAGTTTACCTGAATAGTATCGCCAAACCTGGTGACTATGAAATCAGGAATTATTGTGGTCTTCGGTTCAAAGTCTGAAACGTTTTCCGCTACCGGGTAGAACTTCAGGGTGCCAATGAAATTCAATATTATTCTTAGTTCTTCCTCATCTATGTTCAGTGCGTGATGTATTTTCTCAAACTGGCGGTGCATAAGGTCGTTGTAGTGACTCTCTATCAACCTTAGTGCGCACCTAATGTCCGGCCGCTTCTGGTTCATAGCACGAAGCTGAATCAACAAGCACTCCTGCACGCTAGTGGAGCCTAGCCCGATAGGATCGAGCGTCTGCACCGTTGCTATTGCTTTTTTTATCTTCTCCTCGTCTACGATAGCCTGTTTCAAGAATGAAAGGTCGTCAACCACCTCTTCCAAAGGCTTATCCATCAAACCCTGGTTGTTCAAGATATCGATGATGTACTCCGCCATTTCATGTTCCTCTTCAGAAAGGGTTAAGAGCCTCAGTTGCTGCTTTGCATCATCTTTGAAATGGGTAACACACCCAATTGGAATATTTGGCGCGTCCTCATTACTGAAATAATTCTGGTATTCTGCTTTATAATCAGGTACGTCATCGTTGTTGTACTCCTCCCAGTCCTGGTAGTCATTTTCAGCATCCTTCAGCTTTGTATCTGCTTCGTCATATTCATTTTCTTCCTTCACCTCCAGCAGGGGATTTTCCTCCATTTCGTTCTTTATCCGCTGTTCCAGTTCGATCGAGTTCAAGAAGTAAAGGTTCAATAACTGGATCTGCTGAGGCAATATTTTAAGCTGCTGTTTCTGTGTCTGTTGCTGCGAAATCATAGAATATCGTCTTTCGTGGTACCCCTTAGTTAAATCAACCTTGAAGCCAATTTTTTGTATTCTCAAATGTTTTTCAAAGTGAATGCTAACAAACTATTAATCAGCCAGTTAGAATTCAAAAAAAGGACGATGCATTTAAACCCATGATTTACATTATTTTGAATAAGCGTACGAGTGAGGAATTTGTTCTACAAAAGATGATATTTGACTAGATGAAAAAAAGACTAAGGCTGATAAGTATAGCGTTTAGCATTTCCTTTGCTATGATGGCTGCGCTGTGCCTGTTTGCCCTCAGACAGTTCTCCACCCTCATCGACTACTCCGACCAGGTAGATCACACCTACCAGGTCATAAGCCAAATCTACCTTATTGAGAATATGCTTCAGGAGGTGGACGTAAATGAACGGGGGTTCATGATCACTAAAGACAGTAGTTATCTGAACGAACTTTTTGTTATCAACAGCAAGATCCTTCCGCAGACTAAGGAGCTCAGTGCTTTACTCAAGAATGACCGGGTGCAATCCAGAATATTAACGCAACTCCGCAGTGTACTAGTGGAGCGCCGAGATAACATAGTTGCCAATATCAACTACATAGATTCTGCGGAGACATCTACGCTTTCACCTTACTTTCTCAAGGGCCAGGAAGCTACAAAGGTGTCCTCTAAATACATGGACGACCTCCGCAAGAACGAAAGCATCGACCTCGCCCGGAAGTTTGAAAACAAAATGTATTATCAGCAGATCACCTTTAACACGATCCGCTACTTGTTGACCATATTTGCAGGTATCACCATAGTCTTGTTCCTGCTGATGATGAGAGAATTGAAAAGACGAATTATCTATCAGGATGAGCTGCAGAACAAGATATCAGATCTCAAACGCTCGCATGAGGAACTGGAGCAGATTGCCTACGCCGTGTCCCACGACCTGCAAGAGCCTCTCAGAAAGATCCAGATCTTTAGCAACCGAATACTATTTGTGAAAAAAGATGACATAGACGATGAGAGTCGAACAACTCTTGAGCGAATCAATACTTCTGCAGCACGAATGCAGGAACTGATAGGCGACCTGATGAACCTCACCAGCCTGGTAAGGGAGGAAAGCGAGGAGGAGGTAAATCTGAATACCACTATTCAGATCGTCACCGAAGATCTGGACGAACGCATAAAGGAAAAAGGTGCGACTATCCAGATCGAGCTTCTGCCTACTATTACCGGACACTCCCGTCAGTTGCAGCTACTTTTTAAGTCCATCCTCGACAACGCAATCAAGTTTTCCAGAGAGGATACCCGGCCTGTTGTCTCGATCAGGTATGACAGGGTTTCGGCTGAAGAGCTAAGTAGTACCTTTCCTGAAGTAACGGATCAGCTGTTTGAAAAGATAACTATTGCCGATAACGGTATAGGTTTCGAAAACAAGTTTATTAATAAGATGTTCCGCATCTTTCAGAGCCTCCACAATAAAGAATCGGGATACTCCGGCAAAGGCATCGGCCTTGCAATATGCCAGCGCGTGATGGTGAATCACAGCGGCTACATTCTTGCTCATGGTCATCCTGATGTTGGGGCAACGTTTATCCTCTATTTCCCTGTAAATAAATCCTGACAACTCTCTTTACCCGTTTATCACATCACCTCCGTTCACGTGCAGCATCTGCCCCGTTATGTAGGAGCTTTCTTCAGACGCCAGCCAAACATATGCAGGTGCTACTTCATAGGCATAACCGGCTCTTCCAAGTGGTGTGTCTTTCCCAAACTTTTCCAGGTGTTCTGCATCGAATGAGTATACCACCAGTGGCGTCCAAATGGGACCTGGTGCCACTCCGTTCACTCTTATTTTCTTCTCAGCCAGGTTTTGTGCCAGTGACCTTGTAAAAGTGACTATTGCCCCTTTGCTGGATGAATAGTCCAGCAAGTGGCCACTGCCCCTATAAGCCGTCACCGAGGCGGTGTTTATAATGGCGCTGCCTTCCAGCATCACCTCAAGTGCTGCCTGGGTAAAGTAAAAGAAGGAAAATATATTTACAGAGAAGGTTCTGAGCAACTGCTCGCTCGTTATCGTTTCCACGTCCGGCGCATCTTCATGAGTGCCAGCATTGTTCACCAGTATGTTTAGTTTGCCATACTCCTTATGCACGTTGTTCACTACGTCTTTGCAGAACGATTCACTGACAATGTCGCCTTTGTATAGCGTACATTTTCTCCCCTCATTCTCCACCAACGTCTTCGTGTCTTCGGCATCCTCGTCACTTTCCAGGTAAACTATTGCCACATCTGCGCCTTCCCTTGCATAGTGAACTGCTACAGCTCTGCCTATCCCACTGTCGCCGCCCGTTATCAGTGCTACCTGACCCTTCAGCTTGTCACCACCTTTGTAACCGGGCCTGATGTATGGCTGATCCAGATGTCTCTGAAACTGCTCCTTGCCTTCCTGGTTGCTCTTGCTTATATCTGTTTGCTTATGGCCAGTTGTCATTGCTCATATTTCAGGAAAGAAGAAAAATTCTGTTCCACCGTCAGATTACCAACGAAAAACCGCCTCAGGGTATCTGAGGCGGGAGGTTTATATTTACTCTGCGTTTATCAGGGGCTGTAACCTAGCTCGGTTTTCTATTATTCGGCACTTTCTTTTCCATATCTTCTACCTGCTTCATAAACGCTGTTACACTGTCATCCGAATAGGGTCCAAAAGCATCTATTAGTGTACCCTTTACTCCGTCCGCAGTTTCTATCACGTACATGATAGACATGTCTGCGGGGTCAGATTCTCCTTCAAAGCGATAAAAGTTGATAACCCTAACTTCTTCTGGCTGGTAATACTTGCTTTTTGCACAGGAATAAAGACCCTGTCTTGTCACCTTAAAGCTATCAGTATATCCATCCTTTACAACTTTGTTCACGCATGAAGTAAGAGTGTTCATGAATGTTACCTTATCGTTCGGTCGATTATATTCTTGTGCCCACATAAAATCTCTGTTTTATATCAGGTATAATGAAAATATGCTGCCAGTTTTCAAGCGACCTTTGCCAAGGTTTTGTGAACACCGTAAGTATCTGTGTATCAGCCGTTTACAAGGCCGATAATGGCAGCATGTTTAAGCATCTCTGTTCCTGCTATATATAACCGCCCCCTTTTGTAGAAAAACATCTACGGCAATGGGTTATAACACCCCTTAAAAGCATAGGGTCCTTGCAGAAGCGCAAAGACCCTTTCTCCATTTTGCCAAGCCTTGTCTTAGTGGCTTATTTCATTTTTTCCTGTAGTTGCTTTGACATATCCAAATGAGTTCGCAGCTTAGGGATGGCGTTGGTTATCATTGTCTTTAACTCGGGATCCCTAACCTCACGTTCTCCTTCTTCAAACATTCTAATTACTTTCTCATGATCGCTTACCATTTTATCTGCCCATGCCTTGTCAAATTCAGGTCCTTCAGTTTTGTCTTGCAGGCTATTGTCGGTTTGCGTGGTGTCCACATCATTCAGGGTAATGTTCTTTGCGGCTATGTAGGCTGCTACGTCTTCACCCAGTTGCTTGTGGTCGGCCATCATGTGTGATGCATGGCTCTTCACCTCGCTTCCTCCTTTCTGCTGCCCCATCATAAGCGCACGCATCTCCATTGTATTCGCTTCGACGGCGTCTTCCAAGAAGTCCTGATCCTCATTGTCGTCTGCGGTCATGTTATCCATTCCGTTGTTGCCGGCGGCCATTGCGGTGTCTTCTGTGGTTGTACTATTGCTTGTACTCTCACCACAACCTGCCAGGGTGATACCACCAGCTAATACGACGAGTAAAAAAGCCTTTTGAATAGTTGACATATGGTTTTGTTTTGGTTTTTAATATGTTGTTTCGGCTACTCTTCTTTCCATGGCTTCTTTATGGTTTCCTTTAGCTTAGCCAGCATCTCCAGGTGAGCCTCTTTTGTATTCAAGGCATCTTCCATCATCGTGCGAAGCTCTATATCTTTCACGTCAGTTCTGGAGTCGTTCAGCATGTCCACGCCGTCCTTATGTGCATCTATGAGTTCTTCTATTACATCAGCGTCCCATTCCATGCCACCTTTTTTATCTTTCCATTTCGCAAGCTTCTCATTTACCTGACTTCCCTCATCAGCATCTATGGTGAACTTCTTTCTCGTTGCGTAATCCCGTGTTCTTTGCTCCATCTTCTGGTGAGCTTCGATCATCTGTTGGGCAGCGTTTTTCAGGTCCCGGTTGCCACTTTTCTCAAACACCATTTCTACCAATCGCAGCTCATAAGCGTTGGTCAATCTCAGGTCTGAAAAGAACTTTTCGTCCTCCGCGTCCCCCGCTTTCATATCCAGCGCGTGGTCAGTTCTTTCTGTTGGTGGGGTGGCTGCTCTTGTGCCTTTTCCGTCTTTTATCCTTCCTTTCAGTGGCATCAGGATATCCAGATGGGCCTGTAGCTGAGGCACTGCTTTTTCTGCCAGTCCTTTCAGCTCATTATCCTCGATAGAAGCCTGAGCACCCTTCAACATATCAATTCCGTCCTTGTGCATATCTACAAGTTCCTCTACGAGATCGGCATCCCAGTCAGGACCCGGTGCATCATTGTCCCATTTGGCAAGTTTTTCTGCATACTTCTCTCTTTCATCTGCACTCATTCCAAGGTTCAGCCTGTTAGCCAGTGCAGTTAGCTGAGCATCCCACCTCTGGTGCTCGGTCAGCATCCTTAGCGCGGCGTCTCTCAGTTCCTGAGTTTCAGCCTTGGTAGTTGCCATCTTCATCAGCAAGAGATTATAGTTGTTCGCAGCCATTATGCCCGAGACTATCTTACTTTCTTTTTCATTTCCATTAATGTTATAAGCAGTCTGTGACTCCTGTGCCCAGGTAGTCAGCGGACTGCTAACCATTAATGCTACTAAACAACTTGCTGTTATAAGTTTCTTCATCATATTTAGTTTACCCATCGTCATGATTTAGTCGATGGAATCATGAGCATCCCGATATTTCTTGATTAGATCGTGAGACTTTTTCTCAGAGTTATACTGTTCAGTTATTAGTGCTCTTGTATCGCTATCCAGTTCTCCTTCAGCATTTAATGCTGCCTCATAGGCGCGCCTCCATGCATCTTCTCCAAACTCACAGCTGGACAAAATTGCCTTCCTGTCGCTGCCTGTAAAAGTGGCTTTAACGTCCATCCAAGCACGGTAAATCTTTCCCGAGTTCGTCGTTCCTTCCTCAAGGCCCTGACCTCCAGCCGCATTGTAGCGGGCTGCCAGTTCGTCCTTGTACTGCTGGCTTTCTCTTATCATACCTTCGAACGTAGCTTTCAGATCCACGTCGAGATCCTTAGCTTCGTTTATAGCTCTTTCATAGCCAGCAATTCTGTCATTGTTGATCATTATAAGATCATTCAGAATCTCAACTTTTGCTTCACTGTTTTGCATAGAAATAGTTTTAGATGTTGTGGTTCGTTTTTCTAAGGGGTAAAAAACTATGCCATGTGGGAGTGGAGAAGTGGAGAAGTGGTGAAGTGGCGAAGTGGTGGAATGAAGGGGTGAAGGAGTTTGATCAGGAATTATTTTTTCTTCCCACAACCAGAAGTCAGCACGTTCATTTCCAGACTCAACACGGCAATGAATATTTGCCTATTATAATATGCATTTACCTCAGAAACTTGCTAGAGTAAAAGAAAACGTTGATGTTCTTGTCAAAACACTAGAAACCGTGAAAATCTGTCATAGTGGTTGAGATGATGGACGCCATTCACTATAGGGACAACACGCCCGGAATTTGGGGGTCTCAAAGCAAACAATAACTGCTATCAAAAGGAACTTTGCAGTTTTTACAAATAAGTAGGTAGCGAAAGGAGCGGTCGGATTTAAACTTCATCTTCTTCCCCAAACTTCGTTTTTACTACGTCGGCTTTTAATCCATACTGCTCCTTCAGGTATCTTGCCAATTGTGCACTGAAGCCATGCATAGCATAGACGCAGTCAGCTCCCGTTGCCAGCACAGCGTCCAGCAGCCCCTGCCAGTCGGCATGGTCACTCAGCACAAATCCCGCATCCGCATTGCGCCTTCTCTGCGCACCTCTCACCTGCATCCATCCGCTGCATATTCCCAACGAATAAGGCTGCCATTTCCTCATCCACGGACTGTCAATAGCCGAACCTGTAGCTATGATTATACCATTCTTTACTTCTTCCTTAGGCGTCTCTGCAGTGAGGTATGTTACCTCTGGCAGGGGAAAAATCTTCTTCACCACCTCATGCATGTTGAATATCGCTCCGTGAACGTAGAACTTGTGTCCATATACGGCTAGGTTATAGATCAGCCTTTGCGCTTTCCCCAAGCTATAGGCAGATAGCACACTATATCTTCCCATATTCTGGTTATGCTTCACCCATTCGTCAATGTCCTTGAATACTTCATTCTGGACCTTCCATTGGTAGATAGGCAGTCCGAAGGTGCTCTCGGTGATGAAGGTATTACACTTCACCGGCTC
>Ga0196970_1001625_pt1 | contig 14158 bp, 20 predicted proteins | sample S1v_513CmetaG_FD_148672 | JGI IMG/M metagenome (GOLD analysis project Ga0196970, IMG submission 148672) | Soil microbial communities from Anza Borrego desert, Southern California, United States - S1+v_5-13C | ecosystem: Environmental > Terrestrial > Soil > Desert | place: USA: California... | reverse complement strand
GGTCTCGGGGGAGGCCGGGAACTGACCGGCCGCACCGGCGACCAGCGCGCCGGAACTGAGCCGCACGGCCCACCAGGCGTCCCCGTCCTCGCCGCGCGCCCGGAGCCGGACCTGGTGCCGCCGCTCACCCACCGGCGGGGAGTCCACCGGCGTGGCGAGGATCAGCGCCGAGCCGGAGCCGCCCCAGGTCGCGTACGTCGCGTCCGAGTTGTCGCTGGTCACGCCGTGGAGCGTGCCGGTGCTCGGCGTCCAGCCAACCCCCGAGGAGGTGGCGGACGGCCGGAGCGTGGTGATCGTGCCCATGTCCCTACCTCCCCGTCATCGTGCCAAGGTAGCTTGCCCCAGGCGCTCCAGGATGGCCTCGGCGGCCTCCTGGCCCGCCTCGCGGCCCTGGCCCTGGACCACGATGGCCCCGGCCTGGATCGTCACGTGGACGCCCGGCGCGCCCAGCGCCGCACCGTCGCCGCCGCGCGCCCGGCCAGCGGCGGCAGCAGCCGCCGAGGCCGCGAACGTGGGGAGGTCCCCCGTCAGCCCGGCCAGGGTCTTCTTGATCGTGCCGAACTCGCGCTCCAGGCCGGTCCCGAACCCTTGCATGACCAGGCGGCCGGAGTTTTCCAGGATGCGCTTGTCCACCTCGGCCGGACCCTTCCAGTCCGGGAGCATGGAGGTCAGCGAGCCCAGCAGCGAGCGCACCCGGCCGAACCCGGCCTGGATGCCGGAGATCAGGCCGTTGATGATCTGGCGGCCCGCGTTGACCAGCCACCCGGCGGCACCGGCCAGCGCGCCGGTGACCGCGCCCCGGACGCTGGAGACGGCGGAGCGCACGTTCCCGATCGCTCCCCGGACCGCGTTCGCCATCCCGGTCATCAGCGACCGACCAGCGCTCACCAACCAGGAGGCCGCGCTGGCCGCCGCGCCCACCAGGGCGCTCCGGACCGCGCCGATGGCTCCGGCCGCCCGGCTCACACCGGCCGAGATCACCGAGCCGATGAACCCGGCCATCAGCCGGACACCGGCGGCCACGATCTGGCCGAGCGCCGAGAGGAGCCCCTGGGTGATTGCCGCGTTGATCTTCAGGACCGCCCCGAGGATCTGGGGGATGGCCCGGATGAACGCCTGGGTCAGCATGACCATGATCCGGAGCGCGGCGGCGGCCAGCGCCGGGCCGTTGTCGATCAGCGCCTGGACCAGCGTCGGGATCAGGGTGTCCATGATGAAACTGATGATCATCGGAAGCGACGTATTGAACGCCTCCACGATCTTGAGAATCATCTGGATACCGGCCTCGAAAATGGCCGGGGCATTCTGAAGGAACGCGGCGAGCTGGGGGATCAGCGTCCCCGTGATGAACTGGACCAGGATCGGCAGATTGGCGACGAACGCATTCAGCAATTGCGTCATCACCGCGATTCCGGCCTCAATGAATTGCGGCGCGTTCTCGAACAGCGAGGTGATCGCCGGGATGATCACGCCGGTGATCGTGCTCGTGATGATGCCGATGTTCTGAATGAACCCGTTCATCACTTGCTGGATCATGTTCAGGCCCTGTTGCATCAGGGCCGGTCCCTGGGTCGCCAGGGTGTTGAGCAGCGTCGGGATGAGCTCGCCCTGGATCGTCGCCACGACCTGGGGGAGGGCCTGGCCGATCCCCTGGATGATCGCCGTGATGATGTTGATGCCCAGGAGGAGGAGCTGGGGCGCGGCGCTGATGAACGCGCTCAGGATCTGGGGGATGGCCTGGATCAGCGCGGTGGCGATGGTCGGCAGGGCGGTCATCAGGCCCGTGACCAGGCCCTGGATGAGCTGGAGCCCGGCCTGGATGAGCTGGGGGATCAGCCCGATGATGCCGGTGATCAGCGTCGTGGCGAGCTGGACCACGGCCGGGAGGAGCGTCGGCAGGGCGTTGACGATGCCGGTCACCAGGCCGTTGATCAGCGCCCCGGCGGCCTCCACGATCCGGGGCGCGGACGCCACCAGCGCGTTGACCAGGCCGGTCACCAGCGAGACCACGCCTTGGACGATCTGGGGGATGATCGTCGGGAGGGCGTTCGCCAGCCCGGTCACCATCTGGAGAATGGCGTCCGTGACTTGCTCGCGGAAAGCGAGGATGTTCTGGATGATCGTCGGGAGATTGGCCGCCAGGTACTGGAGGCCCTGGCTCACCAGGCGCTGGATCGCACCCACAGCCCAGTCGAATACCTCGCCCCACGAGGAGAACCCGGTAGCGAACTCCCGAATGGCGACATAGGTACGCGCAGACCAGGCGATGAACTCGCCCAGCTTGCTGATGATGAACTGGATTCCGTCGAAGAAATCACCGAAGAAAACGGCCAGCTCAGGCGCGGCTCCGGCGATGTTGTCGAACATGTTCCGGAGCGCGCCGCCGGTCTCGCTCAGCCCGGTGGCGAACGCTTGCATGATCGGGCCGCTGGACTGGACCAGGTTCACGAACCCCGGGAGGGCGTTCTCCACCAGGCCGACCACGCCGCTGGTCAGGACCGCGATCTGGGGGGCCAGGCCCTCGAACATCTGCCGGAGCTGGGGCGCGATGCGTACGGCCAGCTTCTCGAACTCGCCCAGCGCGTTGACCAGCGGCTGGAGCATCGGCTGAGCGGCGGCCGTGAACTCCGACTTCACCGTGTCGGTCAGGCTCTTGGCCGCGTTCTTGAGGGCGCTCTCCTCCTTGAGCAGCGCCACGGCCAGGCCGATACCGGCGAACCCGACTCCGGCCGCGATGCCAGCGCCGATCAGCGAGCCGATCGCCGGAACGGCCGCGCCAGCGATGGCGGCGGCCATGCCCAGGCCCACGCCGATCAGGGCCGGGCCAGCGATGGCCGGAATCCGGCCCAGGCCCGCCGTCAGCGCGTTGGCGAACAGCGTTGCGGTGTCGGTGCCGGTCCGGCCGAACAGGCCCGCCAGGAAGCGCCGGATGCCGCTCTCGTCGGTGTTGCGCTGGAGCCCTCGGCCGATGGCCTTCCCGGCCGCGCGGCCCGCCGCGTCACCGGCGGCCGACCCGGCGCGCTCGCCCATCGCCACGAACCGGCCGTTGGCGTCGCGGAGCTTGCCGTCCGCGCCAACGGTGATGCCCTCCCCGAGCTCGCGCCCGGCCTCCAGCCCACCCTTGCGCACGCCGTCCGAGTCAATCGGGACGTTGACGGGCGTGATGTCGATCCGTGACAGTGCACGGTCAAGGTCGCGTTCGGTCTGCCGGGCGAAGTTGCGTACGTCGCCCTCAACCTCAACCCTGGCCTTGCCCACATCGGTCACGTGACCAGCCTACGGGGCTTGACAATGCCCCGTCATTCCGGTGCAAGGGGGCATCTCGCGTAGGATGGCCGGATGGATGTCTCGCGCGCTCAGCTCTCGAACCTCGGGGACGAGGTGGTCCTGGAGGACCCCGGTTTCCCCTGGACGGTCCGAGTCCGGCTGTCCAAGGATGCGGACCGGCCGGTCGTCCTGAGCCTCGCTGTGGAGTCCAGGGACGGCCAGCCGGTCAGCTCCACCGTGCTGGCCCAGATCCCGGTCCGCCAGCTCGCCAGCGTGGCCGCCAGCGCCCTGAAGGGCGAGGGGGAGGCCCAGTACCGGATGCTGGCTCAGCCGCGCCCCAAGGGCTCTAGGAGCTGGCCGCCCGAGCACTACCGGAACGTCCACCGCGTGGCGGCCTGGGCACGCGCGACGGGCCGCCCCGGCGGCGCGGCTGGGGCTGTGGCGGAGTTTTGGGAGGTCCACTACCGGACGGCTCGGCGCTGGCTACGGGAGCCGGTTTAGGCCGGGGTCCGGCCATCGCCTCGAACTCGCTCACCACGCGCTCGCTCGGGCGGCGCTTCTTGCCCGGCTGGGTCAGGCTCTCGTCCTCCAGCAACGCCTCGAACTTGGCCTGGGTCTCCTCGTCCGGGAACCGGCTGGTGACCTCGGCGTAGATGGCGTCCAGCGCCGCGCCCAGCGGCGCGTCCTCCCAGCGGAACCCCCGGCGCATCAGCGCGCCGTTGATGCTCGCCCAGTGCATGTTCGCCACCGAGGCCAGCACCACGCACACGTGGAGCGAGCGCCCGGCGGCGGCCTCCAGGGCGTCCGTCAGCGCCGGAGCGAGCTCGGCCTGGTCCACCTCCCCGGACAGGAGGAGGTCGTCCAGGTTGAACGGGTCCTCCGGGCTTGACACTACAAAGTCAAGGATCTCGGTCAGGTCGCCGGAGGTCAGCACCGGCCACCAGTCCACAGCCGAGAGGGCCGGAACGTCGTACGTCCGGCCCCCCAGCTCCAGCTCGATGGCCCAGCACCGCATCGACGCGAGCGGGTCCACCTCCACGTCAGCCCGCCAGGCTCCGGGCCAGCTCCAGGAGCCGGTCCACCGTGGCGGACGGCGGCGCGCCGTCCCACTTGGGCGCGTGCTCGCGCTCGGGCACGGCCGCGAAGTCGTCCCAGTGCGCCAGCTTGTAGTGGTACGTGATCGTGCCGGTGGGGAGCTCGATCCCCACGATGAAATACCCGCCCTCGAACATCGGCGCGTCGTCCGGGTGGTGGGCCTTGCTCCGCCAAGAGTCCCCGGCGCTGGCGGCGGCACCGGCCAGCACGGCGGTCAGCGCGCGCCGGTGGTCGTACAGCTCGTCCATCGTGTGGTACCCGTCGCTGAGCTCGATCCGGCCGGACACCACCTCGATCCGGCGGACCTCGCCCTCCTCGGTGGTCACCTGGTAGGCGTTGCCCTCCCCGGTCACCGGCCCGGCTCCTCGAACAGCGGCGGGTCCACCACGATCTGGGGGCGCGGCACCGAACCGGCGCGGCCGGTGCTGGCCTTGATCCCGGCGCGGACGGCCGCGTCCTTGGCCTGGATGAGCGTGTTCAGCGCCGTGGTGAGCTCGGGGGAGTCGGTCTCGATCTCCACCACCAGCTCCACGGCGGTCTGGTAGAACGGCCGCGAGTAGCGCTGAAGCGACTCGGGGAGGTGCGAGAAGGTCAGCCACTGGAGGGCGTCCTTGACGCCCGGGTGGCGGCCCTCGGTCAGGTGCTCGGCGTGCTCGCGCGTCCCGAGCTGGGACGCCGGGTTCGGCTCACGGGTGCCCAGGGGCATCATGCGGTCTTCCTCCGTCGCTTCTTGGGGCGGAACGAGAGCTGGAGGGGGAGGAGCCGCTGGCGCTCCAGCTTGGCCTCGCGGCGCTCGGCCGCGCGGCGCTGGGTCCTCCTCCCCCGGCTGTTCATCGGGCCTTGCCCGGGGCCGCCTTCTTGCGCGTGGCCTTCTTGGCGGGGGCCGCCTTCTTGGCCGCGCGCCGGTCGGCGCGGTTGCCGTTCTCCTCGGCGTAGGTGGCGAACGCATCCACCGTGCCGTTGATGATCTGGGCCGTGTCCATCAGGCCGATGGTCCCGGCCAACATCTCGTCGTCCAGCCACTCCTTGTCCACCTCGTGGACCAACAGCGAGTCGATGATCAGGCGCGTCCGCTCCAGCGCCTTCATCACCTGCTCACCGTTCCAGCCGGACACGTCCGCGCCCTGGAGCTGGCGGAGCGTGCGCTTCCACACCAGGAGCTGTTCGGGGCTCGGCATCCGGACCCAGAGCTGGCGGCCCGCGAACGGGATCTCCAGCTCGGGCATCGTGGCGGCCTCGGCCGCCGGGGTCTCCTGTTCGGTCATGGTGTCACCATACCCCAGGGTGGGAGGGCATCTCAGCCGCGCGGCCAATGCCAGACGTACAGGTACGTGATCCACCCGGCCAGGGCCAGGCCCACGCCGAGGCTGATAGCCATCGCCCGGAGCACCGGATCTCGCCACCACGGGGAACGGGGAGGCGGCTCCTCCTGACTCACCCGATCGTCACCGTGAACCCCTCCTGGGCGGCCACCTCGCGGAACCCGGTGGACAGGTATGGCCGCCCGGCGCGCGCTGGCTGGCGGACCTGGCGCGCGTAGACCACGCGGCCGTCCACGACGAACCGGAGGAGTCCGCCCGGCCGCTTGGCCCGGATGGTCAGCGGGCCGCGCCCGTTGTGCACGGCCGCCGCATACTCCGCCGTGTACTCCACGCCCCCGATGACCAGCGCCCCGGCGTCGCGTCCAAGCTCCATCCGGCCGGACGCCCGGAGGTTGCCGGTGTCCACTGGGACCAGCACCTGAGAGCGGGTGTACGTCCGGCGGACCACCCGGTTGACCTTCTTGCGCGCCTCGTCCATCCCCACGCCGTGGAGAGTCGCCCGGTCGATGCGGAGCGAGTGAGCAGCCATGCCGCCAGCGTACCGGTTTGCCACATAGCCGTGATGACTGTAAGGTTGTCACATGAGTGACGACAAGATCACCGAGAAGCGTTCAGACCCCCAGGGCCTGGACTGTCCGGCCGCTAAGCCCATGTGCCTCTGTGGCGTCCGGGGGTGCACCCGGGCGGCCGAGCACGCCCGGACGATGCGCTCCAGCACGCGGCGGCGGCGCTGGCGGCTCTGACACTCCAGCGTCAACGGGCCGGGTCAGCTTGCTGGCCCGGCCTCGCTGCAATCACAGGCCGGACCCCGGAGCGTGACCGGCATCAGCCCGCCCACGCACCCGCCCTGGACCTCGATCGGTTGCCAGACGCCGGGGAGGACGTTCCGCGAGCGGTTGGCCTTGGCGTCGATGAAACAGCACAGCGCGCGCCGCATGGCCGCCGCGCCGTCCATCACGCCCTGGACCGTGGCGTCCCACTCCTCGGCGGTGGGGATGGTGTCCTCGTCCCCCACGGGCGCGCACCGGACGAACCCGAGCTCCAGGGTCACGCCCCAGGCGCTGATCCCCTTGGGCTGGGGCTGGGCGTCCTGGACCGGGAACGCGGCCGAGCTCGGGAAGAACGAGGCCGGGCGGACCCAGGCCAGCCCCTCGCAGCATTCGTCCTGGAAGGTGCTCAGGAGGTGGGAGACCACGTTCCCCGCCCGGAGCTGGACGTAGGCCGGAGGGCTCTCCAGCTTGGCGAGCTCCTGGCTGTAGCACTCCAGCAGCTCGCGCGCCAGCGGCATCACCAGCGGGTCCGCGCTCATGCTCCGGCCCCGATCACGGTCACCCGGTCGCACGACTCGGGGAGGTCGGGCGAGAGCAGCACCGGCGGACGCTGGCGGCGGCTCGGGTTGAGCGCGGCCACCACGTCGTCCACCTCGCGGATGCCGGTCTTGCCGTCCGCCGGAGCCGGGGCCTCCAGCTCCACCTCCACGCCCTGGCGGGACAGCCGGGTCATCTTGGCCGGGAGGCGGCACGCTCCGGCCTCGCTGGGCGTCAGGGCCTTGGCGTACTCACAGGCCAGGAGCGCGGTCGCCACCTGGAGCGCCAGGGGGAGCTCGGTCCCCATCCCGTACGTCACCTCGAACGAGCCGGGCTCGCCGGGCTCGGCGGTCATCCGCTGGCACACCGGCCAGCACCCGCCGTCGATCCGGACCAGGAGGTAGGCCCCACCGGTCACGTCCACCCGGTACGCGCTCGGGGGGACCAGCTCCTCCCCCACGAGCACCGCGCCCACGCTGGCGACCGGCCCCCGGAGCACCACGGCGCACGCCGAGTTGCCACAGCACGCGGTGGTGCACCCGGAGTTGAACCACTGACCCGCGAACAGGAACGGGCCGCCCGGCACGCCGAGGCCGCTCAGGCCGGGCGCAACCGGCCAGGTCTGGTACGCGATGCCCTCGCCGCGCTGGGCCTGGCTGGGCCGCACGGTCACCGGGCACACGCCGAACCGGCGGCCGGTGGCGGCCCACAGGAACGTGCTCGCCAGCGCCAGCGCGGTGGCCTTGACGGTCTCGGGCTTGTCGGCCCACCCGGCGCACACGCCGAGGGCCACGGGGTCCACATCCCAGTCACATGGTGCGGCCACGGCGGTCTCCAGACGTTGTTCCGTTACGTGACCTCAGCGTACGGCACTTCCCAGGAGGGCCGCCATCAGACCAACAGGCCCGGCGGGATGGGTTCCCCCAGTCCCCCCGGGCCTGTTGACGGTGCACTGTCAGGCGGGCCGATCCCGCTTGTGGATGTCGTTCGCCTGGCGGCGCATCACGCCCGCGATGTCGGGGTCAGCGGACACGGCCCGGTCCTTCTCGTTCTGGGTGGCCGTGTCCTCGCTCCGGGTCCTGGGGTTGTCCTTGCCCGTGTTGCGGCCCTTGTTCCCGCCCTTGTTACCCACGGGTCACTTCTTCTTGGGCTTGAGGAAGGAAACGATGTCCCGGAGCCCGGAGCCCGGGGCCTGCTTGACCGCCTGGCCCTGGTTGTACTGCATCCCGGCCCCCTTCTTGGTGACCGCGATGACGTGATCGGTCTTCAGCGCCTGGGGGTGGTTCCGGAGCGCTTCCTTGGCCGCCTTCTCGCTTTTCTTCACCGTGTCCTCCTCCTGGACGAGGAACGTCCCCGCCTCGCCCTCTACTTTACAGGCGTGACGGGGACGTGTCCACTTGCTCCGGTCAGGAGCTCAGCGACTGGCAGCCACAGGACGGCTCCGGCGGAGCGAGCTGGGTCCAGATCGGGAGGTGGTGCGTGTCGCTCGGAATGGCCGTGAACAGGGGAGCGGGGACGCCCGCCTGGTCGCGCACCACGTCGTACGGGCCGACGCCCCACGGCGTGCCCTTGCGGGTCCGACCGGCCACCGTGAAGGTGATCAGGTCGTTGGTGATCACGATGTCCTCGGACAGCGCGCCCTCCACGACCCAGGGCAGGAGGTTGTACCCGTAGAACGGGAACGTGTCGCCGGGAAGGCACTCCTCCTCGGCGTTGCCCATCCACGCCTCCAGGGCGAAGTTGGCCGTGGCGAAGTCCGACTCCGTGACCGGGAACCCGATCGTGTTGCCCTGGTCGTCCTCGTACGGCTGGAGCCCGGTCACGATGGTGAACAGCTCCGGGTCCACCTCCTGGAACTGGATCGCCACGTCGTACCAGTTGAGCGACGGAGCGCCCCGCTGGTTGATGATGGCGCGGCCCCGGGCGTTGCGCTGGAGGAAGCGTTCGCCCTCCTCGGCGCTCGGGGTCATCGTGATGGACACGAACCCGTCCGAGACGGCGTACGCACAGTCCCCGAACTCGGGGTTGCCGCACTCGTCCAGCCGGGTCACGCGCATGGTCTCCCCCTGAAGGGGCTTGGCACACAGAAGGTTCATCAGGAACCCACCTCCTCCAGAGGATTGAACGTGACGCGACCGGCGAAGCACTCGAACGCCACCGCGTAGGCGCGCTCGGCCACCATGATGACCTCGTTCGTCGGCCGCTCGAAAGCGTTGTAGACCTGGATCTCCGGCGCGCGCCAGACCGTGGTCTGGCCCGTGACGATGACGTGTCCCGCCGGGTACGCGCCGAACACCCAGACCGAGCCCATCGGGGTCAGCTTACGAGCGTTCGGGCCGGGACCCTCGGGGACGATCAGACCAGCCTCGGCCGCCGAGGCGGCGACCTCGATCGGTGCGTGGATGTAGGCCACGCCCCCGTACTGGTGCTCGGTGTAGGCGTAGCGCTCCAGAGCGCCCACCACGTCCGTGATCAGGAGGTCCGTCAGGCCCGGCATGGGGACGGTCTCGGCCTCGCCGCTCAGCGACTGGATGCCGAGGCTGTTCCCCTCGAAGTCCTGGCCGGTCCACAGGGCACGCTCCACGGCGGCCTGTTCGGTCCCCTCCAGGCGACGGAGCACCATCTGGCGCTGTTCCTCGTCGGTGTAGCCGACCGCGCCACAGTTCAGCGTGGCGAGCGCGACGAACACGCCGGACTCCACCTCGCCGGACTGGCCGTCCATCGGCTTGTCCGGCGCGCTGACCTCGCCGTTGTAGCAGTTGACGCCGTAGGCGTACGCCTCCCCGCACACGGGGACGAACCGAACGCCCCCGCCCTCCCCGGTCGTGGGGAGGTCGATCGGGCCGCTGGCCGCGTCGAACAGGCCGTACCGTCGCCGGAGCCGTTCCGGAGCCGGAACGCTCAGACCCGGGATGATTGCCATCCGCTACTCACCTCCTCGGTGGTCGAACCGAGCGCCGGGGGCCGGAGCCCCCGGCGCGCCGGGGAAGTGGATCACGGGCAGCAGCCGACGACACCGGAGGTGTCGATCGGGACCTGGTAGAGCCGCGAGTCGGCGCACATCTTGAGGACCGCGAACCCGTCCTCCGCGAACAGCGCGGTGTACTGGTTGCGGGTCAGGAGCGCGTTGTCGTAGATGGTGTCCAGGTTCACCACGTCGCGGACCGGCTTGACCCAGGTACCGGCCGGGTAGACCAGGAACTGGACGTTGGCGGGCCACGCCGTGATGGCGGTCTGGGCACCCGGGCCACCGGCGAGGCCGCTGTAGGCGTCCTGCCAGTCGTAGACGAACCGGGGGACCGCGCCGCGCGTGGTGAACGCGGCCAGGATCTCGGCGTCCGTGACGTTGATGGCGGCCACGCCCTGGCGGCGCGCCAGCGCCGCGCGGATCGGGGCCAGGACCCACGCCGGGAGCACGACCTCCATCGTGGCGTTGCGGCCCATCCGGTGCCGGTAGCGCATGTCCTCGATGGCGAGCTCCACGGCCGACAGCAGCGCGCTGGCCGCGTCGTCGCCCGAGGCGTCCGCCGCGATGGTGACCGGCGCGCCGGAACCGGCGACGATCCGCGCGATGACGGCCTCGTTCACCTTGTGGGCCAGCGCGACCATCGCGCCCCGGGTGAACCGGGTGACGGCCTCGGGGTAGCCCCGGCGCTGGAGGAGCGAGCCGGTGATGCACACGTAGGCCACGTCCAGCCGGACCTCCACGAAGTCCGGGCACGGGATCTCGACACAGACCTTTTCGACGCCGTTCTCCACGTCGTACTCGGTCAGGATCACGTCCCCCTCGTCACCGATGGAGTCGTAGATCGTGGAGAAGTTCGGGCCACCGTCGTCCGGGACGAAGAACCCGCCGCGCGTGGCCTGGACCTCCGGGATGTCCAGCATCCCGTCCAGGGTCTCCAGCTCGCACAGGTCGTACAGCGTCTCGGACGGGGCGCACCAGCCCACGGCCGCCGTCAGCGACTTACCGGCCGCCACCTGGGCGGTCATGCTGGCGGTCAGCGAGCCACCGGGGAGGCGGCTCTCCTGGGTCGCGTAGTCCAGGACGGACAGCGCGTCCTTGGTGTCGGTGATCCGGAGCTCGGCCGGGAACTGGCGCTGGAACGCCACGTTGCCGTGCCGGACGACGGACCGGCCGCCCATCTTGAACCGGCCCGCACCGGCGTACCGGGTCGCCAGCTCGGCGTCCGACAGCGAGCGCTTGCCCGCCGGGTAGGAGGCCAGGCGGCGCTCGATCAGCTCACCGGCCGCGCTGAACGAGGTCAGCTCGCCGCCGACGCCCGGGGCGTCCGCGCTGGCGACCATGACCGCGAACCGCTCGGGCTCGGTCTCGGGGGCCGGGTCCAGGGTGCCGCCCTGGGCCGGGACCGGCTCGGTGCCGCCCGGGTTCGGGGCCGGGACCGGCGGGGTGGTCGGGGTCGGCTCGGGGGCCGGGGTGGGCTCCGGGGCCGGGGTCGGCTCGGCCAGACCGGCGGCCAGCTCCTGGCGCGCGGCGGCGGCCTGGGTGGCGAGCTCGGTCCGGCGGGTGTCCTCGGCGGTGACGCTGGCGAACAGCTCGCGCGTCGCCACCAGGAGCTCCGCGCTGGCGTTGTCGTCGGCCAGGGTGGTCCGGGCGAACTCGCGGACCTGGGTCTGGAAGGCCGCGAAGTCCGCCGCGCTGAGCGCGGTCAGATCGGCCGGGACCTCGAACGGGAACAGCATCAGGGTTCCTCTCGGATCGGTCATGTGTCTGTGACTCCAGCCGGACCGAAACCTGACGCTGGTATGTCAAGCGCGATCGTAGCACCGGCGCGGACAACGAACCCCGGATGTCCTCCTCCCCAGGGTGTTGACACTCCACAGTCATGGCTGTAATGTTCTGGGTGTGAGGGGGACAGGCCCCCGGAGAACCGGAAGGACCACCGACGATGAGCACCCAGACCCGCGAGCGGAACTACACCAAGAACCCCCACACGGCCCGCTGGCTGATGGCGTTCCACACCGCTGGCGGCACCCGCACCGGCGGCGCGGTGGCCGAGGTTGCCGACGACACCGAGGCCCTGGCCCTGGAGGCCGCCCAGGACGATGACCTCCTGGACCTGGTGGAGGACAAGGACGTGGTGGACCTCCGGACCCCCGGCCAGGTCAAGTTCATGGACGACCTGGTGGCCCGGCTCACCCGCCTGGACCCGGCGACCGGCGAAGCCGCCCGGGAGTACACCCAGCGCATGACCGAGAACGGCAAGTGGACCTCGGAGCGCGGCGGCAACGCCAGCCAGTGGATCGACCGGATGATCGGCAAGGAGCGCGAGCTGAAGGCGGCGGCCCCCAAGGTCACCACCGGGGAGGTCGAGATCCCGGCCAACCGCTACGGCATCCACAAGGACGGCGAGGTCAAGTGCTACGCCGTGGACTACGGCAAGGAGGGCACCCGCTGGGAGGGGTTCCTGTTCCTGAACCGGATCTCCTCGGACGACCTGTTCCCGGTCAAGAACCCGGCCGAGAAGGCGGCCATCCTGGCCGAGATCCGCAAGGACGTGGAGGCCGCCCAGATCCTGGCCGGGCTCACGCTCCGCCGGTGCCGCCGGTGCGGCCGGGGCCTGAGCGACACCAAGAACCCGTACTTCGAGCTGGCCCTGGGTCCGGAGTGCGGCGGCAAGTGATCACCGGGCGGGGGCCGCTACGGCCCCCGCCCTCCCCTGGAGGAGGAGCCATGCAAGATCCCGAATACTTCGTCTACTACGACCGGGCGAACACCCGGCCCCGGAAGTTCTTCGGACGGGACCACCGAGCCGCGATGGAGTGGGCTCAGGCGAACGCGGACAAGGACACCGAGGTTGTGAAGTGCCAGACCGTGTGGTCCGCTCGGGACCACCGCCCCCAGGCGTGACGGTAAGGTGGCGGGATGGAGATCCTGGAGATTCGCCCGGCGCGCGTCAGCGCCGGGCTGGTCGCCATCGGGGACATGCTGGTCACGTCCCCGATCGGCGCGAACGGACCGAGGCCGAGCCAGTGGATCGGCGCGGTGACCGAACACGTGATCGTGGACGAGCGGCCGGGCGAGGACGGCGAGCCGGTCAAGGTGCCGGAGGACGAGGCCAAGCTGTGGCGCAAGTGGCGCGTGGGCCGCGTGGACGGGACCAACGTGGAGACCGCCGTCGTCCCGGCGGACGGCTGGGTGTGGGTCCACCTCCCCATCGTCAACGCCTGACCGAGAGCCCCGGCCCGCCAGCCGGGGCTCTCTCGGTGGCAACTTTGCAGTCCGTACGGTAAGGTAGAGCGAACAGGACGAGGAAGGGGAGGGGCCATGCCCGCCATCACCGAGGAGCACCCGGTCCAGCCGGGGGCCACCATCACGAACGGATCGAGCGCGCTCCGGATCACCGAGCGCGTGGAGAAGGACCCCCGCTGGGGCGGACCGGCCTGGCGCGGCATGTGCGTCCCGCTGGAGGCGTTCGGCGGCAACGCCGGGATGTCGGACACCGTGCCGGACTACCTCCTGGGCTCGTGGCGTCACGTGCCGTTCGAGTGGTCGCCGGTGGTCGGCGGCGGCCTGGAGGAGCGCTACGTGTGGACGCCGGACTACCGGCGGCTCCAGCGCGAGGTCCGGCGCGCGGTCCAGCCGACCGTGGACGGCATCCGGGGCCACCGGGTGGACACTCCGGCGGATGCCGCGCTCCGGGACGCCCTGGGCGTGGGGGAGCCGATCACCCGGGCGGACGCCCAGCGGCTCATGGCCGAGCTGGGCGTGGACGAGCTGGACCTGGTTCAGCGCCAGGACCACGACATCCGGGGCGACTGGTGAGCGCCACGGCGCGGCCAGCGCGGTGGTGGGAAACGGACGGCCCGATCCCCGAGGGACGCCAGGGCCGCCTCGTCTCCCCGGCCGGGCGCTCCGGTGGCGTGACGTGCCCGGAGTGCGGCCAGAACCCGGTGGTCTACAACGGGAACTATTTCTGTGACGGCTGGGTCTTCCCCGGCCCGGCGCGCCGCGAGGACGGCGAGTGCGAGTGGGCGCTGGCGCACCCGGCCACGACCAAGCGGGACCGGGCATTCTGCGACCTGGTGGGCCTGGACTACGAATGAGCGCTTGACACTTCACAGTCACGCCGGTAATGTTCTGGGTGTCGGGGGCACACGGCCCCCGCACCCGGAGAGGACCACCGACCATGAGCGCTCAGACCA
>Ga0196970_1001624_pt1 | contig 14167 bp, 15 predicted proteins | sample S1v_513CmetaG_FD_148672 | JGI IMG/M metagenome (GOLD analysis project Ga0196970, IMG submission 148672) | Soil microbial communities from Anza Borrego desert, Southern California, United States - S1+v_5-13C | ecosystem: Environmental > Terrestrial > Soil > Desert | place: USA: California... | reverse complement strand
ACCTGCCGTTCGCTCACCTCCAGGACCGTGGCCGCGGACGCCGCCGTCCGCCCACAACCTCCGTCAGAACCTCAACCCGCTGAAGATCCCGCTCGCTCATCGCCACCCAGCCCACCGCCAGCCTTCCAGCCGTGACCCCGACCGGAAACTGACATTTCTGCTTTGCCAGATCGCGACATTCTAACTTTGCGCCTACATCAGCGAGTTGTGTAACGGATTTTACGGAAAAACCGCGGGATATGGCGGCTCCACGTACAATCATCCCCTGACTCGAACATCCGGCTCCATCGGTGCTGGTGCCACTGATCGACCTGCAGGCCGAGGGCACACTATCACCACGGGGGTAGATCAGTTTAGAAGCCGGGTTGGTGCGGCTTCCGCCCTCGATCCGGGGCGATTTTGCCGGGTGGATCCGTTTAGAAGAGAGCGGATCCGTTTAGAAGCTGGCGCCCCGGCGGCTTTCCGCGGTTTTCGCCCAACTCTAGCGCCATTCCATCGGCCGTGGTGCACGGCCTTGCGGCTCCGTGCCTGGGCGGACTTTTGTCGCGCGTCAGGGCGCCGGCGCAGCGGCCGGGCAGGGGACGGTCGGCCGGTCGCGGAACATGCCTCCATGTTCATCCGGGTGGATAAAGCCAACTTGAATTCTGTACAATGGGCCTTAGGCGGGGCGTTTCCGCTGTCGGGTCACTCGGTTCAACATCCCGGCGGCGACGCCCCCGCAGAACTGCAGGATGCTCCATGGCTCTCGTCGCCTACGCCCGCGTCTCCACCGAGGACCAGTCCACGGACTCACAGCTGCTCGCCCTCAAGCAGGCGGGCTGCTCGATCATTTTCGAGGAGCACGCCTCGGGCGGCGACCGCGACCGTCCCGTGCTGGCCAAGGCGCTCGCCAGCCTCAGGAGGGGCGACACGCTGGTGGTCGCGCGCATCGACCGGCTGGCGCGCTCGCTCTTTCACCTGCTGGAAGTGATCGACGGCCTGGAGCAGCGCGGCGTCGCCTTCAAGTCGCTGGGCGATCCCATCGACACCACCAGCCCGCAGGGGCGCTTTGCCCTCCAGGTCCTCGGCGCCGCGGCCGAGCTGGAGCGGGCGCTAATCCGCGAGCGGTCCATCGCCGGGCTCAAGGCGGCTGTGGCCAAGGGCAAGGCGCCCGGCAACCCGGGCCTGCGCCGCCGCGACCCGGCGGCTTTGGAGAAGGCCCGCCAGGGGCGCGAGGCGGCCCGCGACGACCTCATCATCCGGCACGCGCAGGATTTCCTGCCGACCATCGAGGCGCTGCGCCCGGCCGCTCCCTGGGACCAGGTGGTGCGTGCTTTGAAGGCCGCTGGAAAACCCCGGCCCTGGGACCGCAAGCCGTGGACGCCGAACAGCCTGATCCGCGCGGTGCGTCGGCTGGCCGCGACCGGTCTGGTCCGCCCGGATGTGCTCGAGGCGGCGCCGCGGCGCGTCGACAGCGACGACCTCATGCTGATGGTGGCGGGGCTGGCGCGCTCGGAGCCGGGCCTCACGCTGGACGGCATCGCGCGCCGGCTCAAGGCGATGGGGCAGCGCACCCCCCGCGGCGGCCTGCGCTGGAGCCGGTCGTCCGTCAAGCACCTGCTGGACCGTGCGAAGGAAGAAGGGCTGGTGCGCGAAGCGGAGCAGCGGTCCGGATAACTGTAGCGCGCGAGATCATGGATCCCGGCTCGCAATGCGTGAGGCGCGCCCTGCCCGTTAGGTCAGGGTATCGCCCTCGCCGGGCGGCTCATCTCCGGCGCCATCCAGGAAGCTCATGAATGCCTCGCGGCTGCCTTTGGCCGCCCGCGACCGGAAGAACTCTTCCGTTTCCAAGGCCGACAGCTTTTCCGCCACCGCCACGTTGATGAATTGGTTGAGGCTGGTGCCCTCGGCGTTTGCCATCCGTTCGGCCGCCGCCTTGAGGGACGGCTGAAGCCTCAGAGAGTAGTTGGCCTTGCTCATCGCAACCTCCTCATAGCCTCATCTGGCCAGATCGTCTCGATCCCGAAGCGGACCGCTGCTCCAAAATGGCGGGTGTTAAACGTGACGATCCAATCGGCTCTGCCGTTGATCGCTGTTTCCAACACCATCTCATCGGCCACGTCGCTGAGCTGCGGCCGCCATAGGTAGTGAAGCCTCACCGGTTCGACCAGCCCCGCCAAATAGTCGAGAAACCCCAGGGCTTGCCGTTCCGTCAGGCCGGAGGCCATGAGATGCTCTGGCCTGGTCAGCACGGCTTCGTACTCCAGAAACAACGGGACGCTCACCAGCATCCGGAAGGCCCCTTCATTGACCGCCCGGAGCAAGGCGTTCGACGCCCCGCTCCGGCTGCGCCGGGCCTTGATCAGGATGTTGGTGTCGATGACGGCTCTGAGCATGTTCTATATGATATCATATCGCTGGGAACATGCAATGAGCGGCAATGTCGCTGTCGGGTATTTGATGTGAAAAGCCGGTTTCCAAGGGCTTCAGCCCAGGTCCGCCTCGGCTTTTGCCGGGCAGATCATACGAAAAGCAGGCAGATCGTGCGAAAAGTCCGGCCTGCGGTTGCCAAGACGCCATCGGCACTGTGGGACGCGCTGAAAGCCGCGTCATTCCTTGAGTGCGCAACGATGCTCCGCCGGGCCGGGGAGCTCCCCTCTCGCCGCCTGCGGATCGGCCAAGCGACGCTCCCAAGGCGGAGATATTTTACCAAACGGCCGTTACGTGCCGACGGCTAATTTGGTAAAATGCCCAGGGGGCGGGGGAAAACATTTTCTCCGGCCGGATCAGGAGAATGTTGGCGACTGAACCAAGTGAAAAGTCGCCGCGCCAGGAGGAGCCAATGGCGTCAATCGGGTACGCCCGCGTGTCCACCGACGAGCAGACCACGGATCCGCAGCTCGACGCTCTCAAGGCGGCTGGCTGTTCAACGATCCACCGCGAACATGGGTCCGGTGGCGACCGCTCCCGTCCGGAATTGAAGCGCGCCATCGAGCGCTGCCGCAAGGGCGATGTGCTGGTGGTGGTGCGCATCGACCGCTTGGCGCGCTCTCTGTCTCACCTGCTCGAGATCATCGAGGCACTCGACGCCAAAGGGGCCGGCTTTCGCTCGCTCGGCGATCCCATCGACACCACCAGCCCGCAGGGCCGCTTCACGCTGCAGATCCTTGGCGCCGTGGCCGAGTTCGAGCGCGCGCTGATCCGCGAGCGCACCAAGGCCGGGCTGAAGGCCGCACGCGAGCGGGGCAGAGTGGGGGGCAATCCCGGCCTGCGGTTCCGGTCGCCAGCGGCCCTCATCGCGGTGCATCAGGCGCGTGAGGCGCGGCGCGACACCGATGTGCTGCGCATCGCCGATGACATTCTCCCGCATGTCCGCGAGATGCGTCCCGCCTACCCTTGGGAGACGGTGGCGCGCAGCCTCGACAAAGCCGGAGCGCGGCGACCGGATGGCGGCCGGTGGACCGGGGCCGCTTTGGCGCGCGCGGTGCGCCGGCTGGCCCGCGACGGCTTCGTGGATGCGGCGGTGCTGGAACGCACGCCGCGCCGGCGCGACAGCGACGATCTGGTGACGCTGGTCGCCATGGCGGTGAAGACGCTGGAGACGCCGACGCTCACCAACATCGCCCGCCACCTGGAGGGACTGCACTGCCGCACCCCGCGCGGAGAGAGCCGCTGGTCGGTGTCGTCGGTGCAGAACCTGCTGGGTCAGGCGGTGGCGCAGGGGCTGCTGGAGGATCGGCCGCTGCCCAAGCCGGATGCGCCGCGCCGGCGGGGACGACCGCCGAAGTCCCTCAGATCGGCGGCGCAATAGGGGGGCGTGCGTCGTTCCCAACGGCGCAAGGTGTCGAACTCGGACAGAAATACCGCGGTGAATGGTTGAGCGCTTCCGCTGCGGTGGCGAGTATGCGGTCTGCCAACCATCGTTGGGCACGCCCAGAAGGTCGCGAAGCGAGTTTGATTGGCCCGAGACTTTTCACCTGATCAACTCTGCAATTCTCTCCAGAATAGGTCTGATTTTATCCTGATTAATTTGCCCATCCGGAGCCAAAACCGTTGCTGCGCCTCACCCAATTTTCTCCTCAATAACCCAGCAATGACATCGGCTACGCCCGCGTCTCGACCGACGAGCAGACCACCGCCGCCCAGATGGGCGCGCTGCGCGCCGCCGGCTGCACGGAAATCTTCGAGGAGAAGGCGTCCGGCGCTTCCCGCGCCCGGCCGGAGCTGGCGCGGGCCCTGGCCCGCATCGGCCGCGGCGACACGTTGGTGATCTGGAAGCTGGACCGGCTTGGTCGCTCCCTGTCGCACCTGCTGGAGGTGATCGAGGATCTGCGCGACCGCGGCTCTCACTTTCGCTGCCTGACCAGCCCGATCGACACCGCCAGCCCGCACGGGACGCTGGTGCTCCAGATGCTGGGTGCCGTGGCGGAGTACGAGCGCTCGCTCATCCGCGAGCGGACGCGGGCCGGGCTCAAGGCAGCCAAGGCGCGGGGCAGGGTGGGGGGCAACCCCACGCTCAAGCGGGGCGACAAGGTGGCGGCGCAGCGTCTGGCCGACCGTCAGCGCCAACTGTACCTGCTGGACCTGACCCGCACGGCCGAAGAGTGGCTGCCCATCGTGCGGCGGCTGCGGCCGGCGCGCCCCTGGGTGGCGGTGACCCGTGCCGTAAACGCCAAGCTGCCGCCCGCCCGACATTGGACGGCCGAGCGCCTGCGCCGCGCGGTGCGCACCTTCGTCGCCGAGGGGCTGGCGGAGCGGGCGTTGCTGGACAAGGTGCCATCGGTGCGCGGCGACGATCGGCTCATGGTGCTGGTGGCCGGTATTGCTCGGGCAAACCCGATGCTATCGCTGCGCGCCATCGGCGCTCAGTTGGAAGACATGCGCGAGACCACGCCGCGGGGTGGTCGCACCTGGGCGGCTGGATCGGTTAAAAGCCTGCTGGACCGCGCTCGTGCGCGGGGGCTGCTGGCTTCCAACGCGGCTACGGCGCCGGTGTTGGTTGCGCCATGACGTTTCATCTGATCCATCCAGCAAGATTGAACAGATCCATCCGGCAATTCTAGCGAACTACCCAGCAGGGCATTGTGCGCAAGCCTTGAAAAACATCATCTCCCATTGCACTCAACTACCCAGCAGCGACAGCCACCAGGTCGAGCGGGTTCGAGCCGATCAGCTCGTCTTCCGTGCGGCCGAGGAACGCGAGCAGAGCCTGGTTCACGAAGACGAAGCGGTCGTCCTGGACGATGTAGTAGGCGGCGGGCGGCTGGTCGATGAACGTCCGGACGATGTCGTCGGTAGAGAGACGGAGAGCGTCGAGCTGCATGGCGGACCGTCGGAAGGCTGGTTCGCCAAGATGGGCGAGGCAATCGGGCCTGTCCAGTGACCGTGAGGCCGCAGCGTGCCGGCGGGCGCGGGTCCGCGGTTCACGGCCGGGAGACCAGCGCCGCCTGCAGGCTCGCCATCAGTTCGGCGGTCGGGAAGGGCTTGCGCAGGAGCCGGACCTGATCCGGCCAGACGTTCGACAGCGTCGCGCCGGCGCCAGACGGCGGGTCGCCGCTCATCGCCACCACGGGCACGTCGGGCCGGCGGGCGCGGACGCGCCGGATGAGCTCCGCCCCGCCAAGCCTGGGCATCTGCAGATCGGTGAGCAGGACGTCGGCGGGGTCGCGCTTCTCCACCTCGAGGGCGGCCAAGCCGTCGTGGGTCACCGTCACCCGATAGCCGGCGGCCTCGAGGACCATGCGCAGACCCGCCGCGATGAGAACCTCGTCCTCGGCGATGAGAACATGCGCATGCCGCGGTGCGCCGCGTTCCATGCCTTCACCCTTCTCGTCGGAAACGAACCCCACCCCATCTGGAGGACGGGGCTTCAGGGAGGAGAGTCACCGATCCAGCCAGGCTCTGTCTGGGCAACAGCAGCGATCGTCATGCGTTCCGGCGCAATGGACGAGAGCCAGCGTCGCCGGAGCTCGCGCCGGCGTGTCCTTGCCCGCCACGCATCACGCTGGCCATTTCCAGCCCGGAAGACGGAATCCACTATGCGGAAGAAGCGTCGCCGTCGCAGTGTCCATGGAGACGCGAGCGGCAACACTGCGTGGACACCGCGCCACTGCCAAGAACGACGGGGCCGCCGCGCGGCGGCCCCGGGGGGCATGAAGAGGAGCATTGCGCGGGAAGACAAAGAGCTCCACTCTCGCCGAACAAGCTAGCGGCCGCTCGGTTCCAACACGGCACGCGCCGGTGATGCCGGCAAGGGCTTCGCTGTCGTGGCCAGCGAGGTGAAGGCGCTAGCCGACCAGACCGCCAAGGCCACCGAGGACATCGCCGCCCAAGTCGCTGGCATCCAGTCCGCCACCGGCGAGGCGGTGCAGGAAATCTAGGAGGTTGCCCGCGTCATCGGCCGGGTTAACGAGGTGGCCTCCTCCATCGCCTCGGCGGTCGAGGAGCAGGGCGCGGCCACCCACGAGATCAGCCGCAACATCCAGCAGGCCGCCCACGGAACCCAGGAGGTCGCCGCTAACATCGAGGGAGTGAACGACGCTGATGGAATGAGCGGCAAGGTTGCCTACGCGGTGCTGGAGTCCGTCCGCCAGCTCTCAGCCCTCGCTGACACTCTGAGCGGCGAGGTCGGCCGCTTCCTGACCCGTGTCCGCGCCCCACCGCTGCGGTAATAAGGACGTATTCGTAGCATGGGCGTCCCAGCCGGAGATGAACGAAGTGCTCTTTTCAGCTGAACAGGGACGTTGCGCCGCGGGCGTGGTCTGGTAGGTGTGCGGCCCTCGTTCTGACCGCTTAATGCCCCTTCCAGGTCTGCGACGGCCTCGGTGCAAGTTCGATGTTCCGAAACCGCAAAACCAGATCTCTGTTAGGGATTTGGTGACCTTGCCTAATGTTCCATCCTACGAGGCTCCATGGATAGTAGCGACGGAAGCTGGGGATGTTCGGACGACCGCGTAGTCAAAAGCAACTGGTTGTCGCGGCGTGCGCTCTTCTGGTCATCAGCGTGACGGCAATCCTCAGCACCGTTGCCGGATACCGATCACGCTCGCAATTGGAATCCGAGATCGGGCATTCCCTGTCCGAGATCGCCTACCAGATGGCCGACAAGCTGGACCGCAGCATGTGGGCACGCTCCAGCGAGATCGCGGTTCTGTCCGACATCGGCGCCCTTGCCGAGATCCATGCGCCTGCGGCCCTCCAGAAACGGCTCGACAACATCAAGGCCAAGTTCCCGAGCTTGTCATGGATGGGCATCACCGATGTGAACGGCAAGGTGGTCGCGGCTACCGACGGAATCCTGACGGGCACCGATATTTCCGAACGCCCAGTGTTCCGAAATGGCCGGTGGGGGCTCTTTGTCGGCGACGTCCACGACGCTGTTCTGCTTGCCAACCTGTTGCCGAACCCCACCGGCGAACCGATGAAGTTCGTCGACATCGCGCTGCCACTCACCGGTGCCAAGGGTGAGCCGGTCGGCGTCCTGGCCGCGCATCTCAGCTGGGAATGGGTCCGCGAGATTGAGCAGTCGCTCCTTGAGCCGATGCAGGACCGTAGCCGAGTCGATATCTTCATCGTGAGCACCGACGGCACGGTGCTCCTCGGCCCTCGCGAAACCATGGGGCAGTCTCTCAAACTTGATGCTGTTCAGCGTGCGCAGGCCAACGCGAACGGTTGGACAGTCGAGACGTGGCCCGGTGGCATGACCTATCTGACAGGCTTTGCCTTTGGCGATGGGCACATGAGGTACAAGGGACTGGGATGGAGCGTGCTGGTGCGCCAACCCTTGGATGCGGCCTATGCCCCGGCGCGAACCCTTCAAAACGAAATCGTGCTCACCGGCGCCGTACTGGCGATACTCTTTGCTGCGGCTGGGTGGTGGATCGGAATTCGCATAACCCGGCCAATGGAACGCATTGCCACGGCGGCGGAGCGTATGCGCCAGGGCGAGCCCGGGGCGGCTATTCCGGAAATCACCGACACCCAGGAGGCACAGATCCTCTCGCGGTCGCTGCGTGCGCTCGTCGAGAGCCTGTCGAGCACCCAGGTCGCCCTCAGCCGTATGGAAGGCATCGCCTACCAGGACCGTCTTACCTCGTTGCCGAACCGCAGGTTCTTCGAACAGTACATTGAGACGGCCGTGCAGAAGGTGAGGGCAGAAGGTGGCACACTGGCGTTCCTCTACATCGACCTGGACGGCTTCAAGCCGGTAAACGACTGGCTGGGACACAAGGCCGGTGACGAGGTTTTGCGTCAGACGGCGTTGCGCCTGATGGCCGGCCTGCGCGGTAATGACATCATCGTGCGGCTCGGTGGCGACGAGTTCGTCGGGGTGCTCACCTCTCGCGAGGTGACAGTACGATCGCGTGCGCTCATGGCCGCGCAGAGGCTGATCGACGCGGTCAACGAACCCATCCTGGTGGAGGGGGAGACGGTTACAATCGGATGCAGCATCGGGATCGCGGTGTGGCCGAGCGACGGTGCGGATCCACTGGAGGTGATGCACCGCGCTGATGAGACGCTGTACCGAGCCAAGGCAGCTGGAAAGAACGTGGCGATCTTGTATGACGCCGAGGTGGACACCTTTCAACAGGTCAGGAACCAGGGATGAGCCGCGTCTCGGATTGCTTGGGGCGCGGCACGGTTCGATGAGACACCCGGCTGCGGTAGATTGAACCGCAACCGGAGGTCTTTGACATGGACAAGGAACAGGGGCGTAAGCCCGAGGGGGCGCCGGAGCGCGCCCACAACGCTGGCGCAGGCGCCCCCTCGGGCGCGGACGCTAGCACGCCCCAACGGTTCTCCGCGGCGCGCAAGGTGGCGGCGGTCACGCGCCTGCTGCGGGGTGAGCCGCTGGAGGTCGTCGCCCGCGAATTGAACGTCACGGTGGCGCGCCTGTCGGAGTGGCGCGAACGCGCCCTGGCGGCGGCCGCATCCGCCATGAAGGAGCGGGAACGCGACGAGCGCGATGAGGAGATCGCGCGCCTCAAGGCCAAGGTCGGCGAGATCACCATGGCCAACGAGCTGCTGGAGGAGAAGATCGCCGCGCTGGAGGGCAAACGCCCTTTGGCCCGGCGGAGGTCGAGACGATGAGCCAGACCCGCTCGCCCTCCACCGGTCGCCCTTACGGTCTGGCCCGGGTTGCTCGGACGTGGCGGGTATCCCGCGCCACCGTCTACCGGCACCGGACCGATGGCCCGACACCGGAACCCAAGCGCCGAGGTCCACTCGGCCCCTGCGCGGATGCCGAGTTGGTCGAGCGCATCCGCCAGCAAATCCTCGCTTCCCGCTTCCATGGCGAAGGCTACCGCAAGATCTGGGCGCGTCTGCGTCATGCAGGCATCCGCACCTCGCCGCGCCGGGTACGACGGCTGATGGGGGCGTATGGGCTGTTGGCACCGCATCGGGTGGGGCGGCCGCGGCCGCGGGTGCACGACGGCACCATCGTCACCGAGACGGTGAACGTGATGTGGGGCACCGACATGACCGAGACGATCACGGCGTGCGAGGGCGTGGCGCGCGTCTTCATCGCGGTGGACCACGCCAACTCCGAGGTGGTGGGCATCCACGCCTCGAAAAGCGGCAACCGCTTCGAAGCTCTGGAGCCGATTCGGCAAGGCGTGCTGCGCCACTTCGCGGCGATCGGCCCGGGCGTCGCGGCCGGGTTGACGCTTCGCCACGATCACGGCTCGAACTACATGTCCGGCGACTTCCAGGCGGAGATCAAGTGCCTGGGCATCACCAGTTCACCCTCCTTCGTGCGCGAGCCGGAGGGCAACGGCGTGGCCGAGCGCTTCATCCGGACGCTCAAGGAGAACCTGCTCTGGGTTCACACCTACGACACCATCGAGGACCTGCGCCGCGCCCTGGTCGAGTTCGCCCACCACTACAATGAATCCTGGCTCGTCGCCCGGCATGGACACCGCACACCGGCTTAGGTGCGCGCTGACCAACTCCGGGTTGATCGATCGCTCGTAACCGAGCTACCCTTAGCCGCCTGAACAAGCCCAGCCGGGTGTCTCAAATCCGGGCCGCGGTTCAGGCCGCGAGCGCTATCCGCAGGGCGAGCGCCTGCTGATCACTGCAGATTGCGGCGGTTCCAACGGGGCGCGGGTGCGACTGTGGAAGCGCGAACTCCAGATCCTCGCCGACGAGACCGGGCTGAGCCTGACCGTGTGCCACTATCCGCCGGGCACTTCGAAATGGAACAAGATCGAGCACCGGCTCTTCTGCCAGATCTCGCAAAACTGGCGAGCACGCCCGCTCACCAGTCGGCTCGCCGTCGTCGAATTGATCGGGGTGACCACCACCAAGACCGGGCTGAAGGTCGCCTGCGAACTGGACACCACCGACTATCCCAAGGGGCTGAAGGTGAGCGATGCCGAGATGGAGGCCATCGCTCTCACCGGCGACGACTTCCACCCGGAGTGGAACTACACCATCTCACCCCGGAAGCCAGATGGAGCGGTTATTCTGGCCTGACCCCTTAGTTTGTTCGTCAAGTGGCCGTCAGCGTGTCACGAAATGTCGCATAACTCCAAAATCATGCAGTGGATTGTATTTGATTTGGAGTCTAATTTTCTGGACGTATGTGCTAAGCCTGAGGCTCCCCCATGGCTGAGATTATCGATCTAAAGGAATGGCTATCGGAAAGCGTTCATGACGACGCCGAACGGCTCCCGCTGCTCGAAAGGCTTGAATGCATTCGCGCTCGCTTGGTAGCTGATCTCGAAACGATGATCACCGAGTGTGATACAGTATTGGCTCAGCTTGAAACGAGTGAGTTGATCAATGCAGTTGACACACTAGAGGGATTTCGAGTTGCTCTCGAAAAAGCAAGCCCAATATCACCAAAGAGCACAAGGGCATTTACTAGAATTTTGTTGTCTATTGAACAGATTCGCTCTGATGTTTCCAAATCAATCCGCGAGCAATTGGATGCGATGCTATTCAGTGGCGAGGGTGTATAGCCATTCCGGGAGCCAACCAACTGCCTGTTTGAGAAGTGAGCTGCGGGCGGCATGAGCGGCGGAATCGCTGGGGCTTTTGACCCCAATGCTGTTCAGATAAGGGCTTTTGGCGGTCTGCGGAGGCGATGGCGTAGGCGCGTGACCCAGACGTTGAATGAGACCAGGGGCAGGTCGTGCCGTCGGCAGTAATCGGCTCTGGTTTGGCCGCTGCGGCGCCAGGCACGGATCTGCTCCCACCAGAAGCGCTCGCCACATACGGTGGGGTCTTGCACGACGGGCTTCTCGTCGCTGGCGGCTCCCACATGCGCCGGCGGCAGGATGCAGATGCTGGCCGGCCCGCTCGGCACGTGCGCTGGCTTGGGGCCCGCCACCGTCGCCTTGCTGGGGAAGGCCCTCATCTTGCGCTTTACGGCGCGCGGGCAGGAGCGTCCGGGGCGACGCACCACCCGCACCGCCAGGATGTCAACCAGGATGAGCTTGGCCAGCCGACGGCCCTGGCGAGGGGGAAAGCGCGCCGTGCAGCGGCAGATGACGACGCACCACCCGCACCGCATGCACAAACGACAGCGTGTCGGGATCGCAGCCAACCTGACCGCTGGCCTGCAGCATCAGCTGGCGCAGGGCAAAATGCGCCAACAGCAGGCCATAGACCTCCTGCTCCACCAGGTCCGGGCGCCGCGAGCGCAAGATCAGGCGCTGACCCGGCAGCGTCACCTTGATCTCGCCCAGCACGATCTCGGCCTGCCACCTCTCGTGGTACAAGGCTGCCAGTTCCGTGGCCGGGGCGCTGGTCGGGTCGAGCAGCGTGGTGATCAGCCGGTACATCGGTTCCGCCTCCGCGACGCCGGCGAGACGGTAATCGATCACCCGCACCCGGATGCCGCCCCGATCCTGGCGGCGATGCCGGGCGCTGGCATACAGCGCGCTGAGGTAGGAGCCGTCGGGCAGCGCCTTGAGACACGGCAGGATGCGGTCGCCGCGCACCCACCAGAGCAGGTCGGCGCCGGTCCCGGCAGCCTGACGCCACAGCGCGCGGCCGCTGAAGCCGCGGTCGGCCAGGCACAGCATGCCCGGGCGCAGCTGCGGGAGAACGTGGCGGACCAGGGCGGTCTCGGCCGTGCGGTAGGGGCCAAAGGCGGCGGCGATGACCGCGCGCGTGCCGGTCTCCACCAGCGTGAGGAGACGCAGCTGCGGACACGCGCTGGTGCCGCGCGCCGCGCCGGGCCGGCCATAGTGCTCCTCCAGCGCCGGCGTGTCGGGCAACTCGAGGGTTGTCCCATCCAGGCTGACCAGGCGGTGCTCGCGATACCACGCCCCCGGCGTGCTGGGCAGAGCCAGCGGCCGCGCCACCGCGGCATAGAGCTGTTTGAGCGGCTCGGCACCGAGCCGCTCGCGGGCTTGGGTGATCGCCGATTTGCAGGCGATGGGCAGGCCCTGCGCGCCCAGGCGCAGCCAGCGGATGCCGTCGAGCAGGCAACGCAGCACCTCCGTGCTGGAGGCTTGCGCATACAGCGCCAGGGCGACGACGTAGTAGACGACCAGACGCGCCGGCAATTGGCGCTGGCGCACGCTGTGCCGGCCGGTGGAGGCCAGCACGCGATCAATGAGATCAGGCGGTAGCGTCGTCGTCAGCACGCCCAAGCTGACGAAGTCACTGATCCGGGCGCCTCGCGGCAGCCCTGCGGGTTTGCCAGCCATCGCGCGTCTCCAGCTGATAAGGGGGCCGATTCCCCCTCAACAGCCGGCGGGCCGCTTTATCTGAACGGCATTGGCACTCCAAGCTGATTGAACTGTCCTCCTTCACCATGTGACAGGCTTTCCCTGTCGCGGACTACTACGAGGACTCCGCCGGCATGATGGGCATCGGGGCCAACCCCTTGGCATTCCATCATGCCTTCCCTCGTTCATATGCTGGACGTTTCACGCACTGGGGAGGTTGCCGGTCGCAGTCCTTGTCCTTGCGTCCCGCAAGTCGATGCCGATGCCATGGCCTGGCTGCGTTCTCTCCATGGCTCCGCGCAGGCGACCTACATGTACGCCTGCATTCGGTTGCCGCCGACATACGTCTCCGGCGGCATCATCGGCATTTCGCCTGTTAAGCCGTGTAGGCGAAGGCGACATTTCAGCCCTCGGATGCGGTTTAACCAGTTCGTGTTCCTCAACCTTCCAGTGCTACAGCCTTGGGGACCATCTCGGCGTAACGGCTTCGCCTCAGTCCCCTTTACCTGCGGGCTACGTCACCCTGCCAGTTGACGGCAGGTCACCGCCGCTTGGGCTCATGCCCCCTCACAGCAGAGGGCAAGGCATTCTTCGTTTTCCTCCTTTCTGTTCAGCATTCCAGCGATATGCACCCCGGACCATCCGGGACGAGGCGCACTGTAGGTCACATCGCTGCACCACACCTGGTTGGCGCGCTCGATGCTCAGGCCGCCGAGCAGGTACGGGTACTTGGGATGCTCGGGCGCGGGCTTGCTGGTGTTGGGACTGAAGCAGGCCGTTGATGCGATGAGCCAAGTGGCTCGTAATGCATGCGACTTGTCGGGATGAGGGGCTGGCGTCGGGCTCAGAACGGCAACGGCGTCAATGCGGGCACCGGCTTGAAGCACTCGCGGTGCCAAACCTCATCCTCCGCTGCGCCATACCAACGCGCATGGCCGAATGCGATTGGTCGCTTACAGGCCGCACACAACGGGCGCGTGACCATCGTGTGCGGCCACGACCGATTATCTTGGGCGGCGATATTGACAAATGTCATGTCGCTAAAGGACCGCATGTTCGGGATAGCTGATGGTACTGCATCCATATCCAAACAGACAATCATCACCTTAGCGGTATTGCCGGGCGGTTCATGGTTGGCTTATAGGTTTCGATGCGAAACCATCAAGCCGCCGCCATGAGCACACAACTTTCCGAGAGCGAACTACTAACGTTCCTCGAACTACGAATTCGCGCTGAAAGCACAGCACTGGAGATTCTGACGTTTGCTCGATCCGCGTGGGTTGATAAGCCTGATAGAGCCGATATCCTGCGAGAGTGCGAAAGGACCTATGAGGCCGCAACGAAGGAGCGGCAGCGGATCGAGGAACTGCTGCGGCACCTGCGGTCTGATGGGGAGCTGTCTGAGGGGAGCTGACTGCCAATCCCTTTGAAGCTCACGTACCGTGCTCCACGCCACTGAACCGCGGCCCGGAAATGCGGACTTATGTAGATGGGGTATTCGG
>Ga0196970_1001623_pt1 | contig 14174 bp, 19 predicted proteins | sample S1v_513CmetaG_FD_148672 | JGI IMG/M metagenome (GOLD analysis project Ga0196970, IMG submission 148672) | Soil microbial communities from Anza Borrego desert, Southern California, United States - S1+v_5-13C | ecosystem: Environmental > Terrestrial > Soil > Desert | place: USA: California... | reverse complement strand
CAGGAGGCGGGCTGTTGTGGGTCGTCGCGGACTGTTGGACCGGAGATGGCATCGCTGTCCTTGAGCTCATCGAGGAAATTCAGGGCGTATGGGCACGCATGGGGGAGTACGGCAAGGGATAGCCAACGAGCGGACACTTCTGACCGGGGGTGCTGCTCTCCAGACAAAATGTCCCCTCCTCCCGCGCTTCTGCCACGCGACCTGCCGAGCGATGCCATCCGACCGACCGAACGCTGCGCATTGTAGCAGAGCGCGGGACGCCTGTCTAGCGCCCGTGGGACACTCGGGGCGAGATCTTTGTGCGAGCGGGCACCCTCTAGAGCCGACGTTCAGACCAGGCGATCGACAGCTAGAATAGATTCGGCACTCGTGGCAGATCCGACCAGCCCGGCTGACGCTCGTCCGCGAGTGCCTGAGAGCATCCGAATCGGGGAAGAGATGAGCGACACCTGGATCGTCGATATGAGCGACTACTTCCTGCCCGGGGGCCAGCTCGTTGATGGTACGGCCGGCAGGCTCGCTCGGCACTTCGGCGCCATCGTGCTGGCGGCCTGTTCCGTCGCCGAGGGCGAGTGGGCCGAGACCTCACACCCCTGCCGACGACGGCCGGGCCGTCGGCCGTGTCCCGGGCACATCGTCGTCCTGAGGTCGGACGACACGGTGCGCTGGCGTTGCACCGACTGCGACGACAACGGCCTCATCCGGGGCTGGCGGGGCTCGATCTGGGACGTCCATGAGCGGGGCTTCGCCTGGTCGGGCTAGTGTTTCCCCACTCGTGAATCGACGGGTAGCGGTGCTTGAGCTTCAGGCGAGCGTCCTCGGTGGTGAAGCGCCAATCGACCGTTGGGCGCGCGGTGCGAGAGCATGGAGATCGGTCCACTCCCAGCTCCATCAGATAGCTTGCCTGCCATACGCGGTGCTCAGCCCTTATCCCACCGCTCTCTTCACGAGCGCGCTGATCCTTGCCTCGTCATCGGCAGTCAACTCCCTGAGCGCAAAGGAGGTCGGCCACATCGAACCCTCGTCGAGGCTCGCCTTGTCGCTGAAGCCGAGCGTCGCGTACCTCGCTTTGAACTTCCGCGCGCTTTGGAAGAAACAGACGACATTACCGTCCTTGGCATAGGCGGGCATCCCGTACCAGGTTCTCGGCGAGAGGGCTGGCGCGCTGGCTTTGATGATGGCATGGAGCCGTGTTGCCATGGCGCGATCCGGCTCTGGCATCTCGGCGATCTTCGCGAGCACTTCGCTCTCCCCAGACTCCTTGTCCGCACGAGTGCCGCGACTTGCTTCCGCCTTCAGCTCCTGGGCGCGCTCTCTCATCGCGGCTCGTTCCCAGTCCGTGAATCCCTCGGGCGCATTGACGGTGGTGCTCTTGGGAGACTTCTGCGTATTCTCCATGGCGGGTTTCCTTCATGCTAGGTCTGACTGGACGACTCTCTATGCTAGCATTTAGTTGCTCACAAACTGAAGATTTACGCCGATCGGGCTCTTCGTGTCGCCCTATCCAGCGAGGACGCGGCTGGTCATCAGTTGGTCATCAGCTGAAGCATCACGGAACGCCAGCCCGGCGACGCGCCGCGATCAGGGGCGGTGCGGGCTGATCGGTCACGAGTTCCGTCCGCGTCGCGATCACGAGATACCATCGCGCCCTGCGGCGTGCTCGATCATCTCCCTGCGGCTTCTTGCTCTTCTTTCTCCTGCTTTCTCCGGCCTCGGCCGTCTTTGCCCGATCGGGCGAGACGAACACCCCGAAAACTTGCACGACGTCCTGAGCCGACTGTAGGTTGTCTCCAAGGAGTTCGGCCGCTCTTGTTACGGGAGGTAGTTACCGACCCCGGGGAGAGCAGGTCAGCCACGGGTGGCCGTTGGCCCCTCGTCGCCGAGTCCCGGGTCAAAGCCGGCCGCGCGAGCACCACCGCCCTCCCGGGGTCACGTTCTTCTACGCGACTCCACCTGAAGACGAGCGGCCCGGGGAGCCCATGAACGCCGATTCGTCGTCCTCTGGAGCCCGGCCACCCGATCTCCAGCGCCCCAGAGAGACGCGTTTCGGCTCGAAATCTGCCCATCTCAGGTTCAGGCTCAGGTAAAACGGGAGCTCGCGTCTCACGAGCTCCCGCGTGCAGGCGCGGGTATTCGCGCCGTTGTGGGCGTGTAGATCTCAGGGCCGGCCCTTCCCCGGGTCACCCCGGGTACTGAGCCGGCCCGCATGTTCTCACCTCCAACAGGGGTCGGGAGTCGGGGGTCGGGAGACGTAGTCAGGAGACGGGATCTTCGTCTCCCGACCCCCGTCCCCTGGCCCCTGGCCCCGCCGCGTCAGCGGCTAGATGCCGCCGATCCGGACCTTCTCGGCCTCGGGCTGCGGCTGGGCGTTACCCGAGCGGGAGCGCAGCGCGGCGATGAGCGGGACCTCGGTCGTCTCGCGCTCGGGGGCGGCGTCCTGGTTGAGCGCGAGCGCCTTGATCACGTTGCAGGTGATCACGACGTCGATGCCGTTCAGGGTGCCGCGGAAGCAGGGATCACTGTTCCCTTGGCGGTCGGTCCAGCGCCCCTCTGCGAACGTCTTGTTCGCCTGCATCTCGTCGAGGTACTCCCGCACCTCGTCGAGGCTCATCTTCGTGCGCTGCTGCTGGTTGTTCTGGTCCGACGACACCGCGAAGACGCCCTCGTGGTAGCGGTACAGCGTCACGAGCGGGTTCGCCGGGGCGGCCTGGTTCGGGGCGAACAGGGGCTGACCCCCCGCGCTCGGGTTCAGCAGCTGTCCGAGCAACTCGGCGACCTGCGCCTGCGCCTGCTGCTGTGGGGCGAAGCGGTTCGGTCGGTTGAAACGGGAAGCGACCATCTGGAACTCCTTCTGACGAGTCTGCCGCTAAGGCCCGAGACGGGGGACAGGGGACGGGGGCCAGGGGACAGGGGACGAAGCCTCGTCTCCCGGCCCCCGTCCCCCGACTCCTGGCCCCCCGTCCGGGCCTTGCCGACCGCGTCACTGACAAAGAAGAGGCGAAGCCAAAAAAAGGGGCCGTCGATTAGGCGCCAGCGTGGCTCCTAGAGAACGATCGCCGAGTAGATCCGGCCCCGACCATCCTGCAGGAAGCGCTTCGCGGGGTCCAGGCCCCGCTCGCGCTTCTCGTCGGCGCTGAGCAGCCGCGTGCTCAGGTGCTCGAGGTAGAGCTCGTCTCTCGCCCGCCGCGCGCTCTTCAGCGCCCAGCGCGTTCGCGTCTCTGTCATCTCCTCACCTCCTTCCTCTCCTTTCTCGCCTTTCAGCCGGGCAACGGTCGCTGCTAGCTCGGCGATCTCGTCCGCGAGCTCGTTCACTCGCCGGTCCAACAGCGCGACGCCCGCCGCGAGGTTGGTCTCGTTGCTCGCTTCTCTCATCTCTCCTCATCTGATCGGGGTCCTTTGCCGGCATCCAACTTCCCCACCCGATCGCTTTGGATGCCTCGGGCGGCGACGTGCCGCTTCAGCAGGGCCGCCGCGCACTCGGTGCAGACGCCGTGCGAGTGGCGTGAGACCTCGAGCGGCAGGGGGCTGCCGTGCGGGCTGCCGTTCGGGTGCTTCAGCCGCCCGCACCAGGCGCACTGACGGTGGGCAGCGATTTGCTGCTCGGGCTCGTGCTCGCTCTCGACGCTCGCCATCGAACATCACCTCCCGCCGCCTCGGGCAAGTCGCCCCGGGGCGGGCGTCTCAGGACCTCAGCGCGAGAAGACCAGCGAGCCGCGACGGCGCTCCTGCAGCAGAAGCGCTCGTTCCTGGTGCGCGATCGCCTGCGGGGTCGGGACCGCCTCGCGCAGGGCGGATTCGAACTCGGGGGTCATCGCCTCGGGCTGCGGGAGCGCGCTCTCGCCAAACAGGCTGCGGGCGCGGCGCAGCCTCTCGGGGGTCTCGGGAACCGTCACCGGCGCGAAGTGCCATCTCGACATCGAGTTTCTCCTTCTCTCTCTGAGCCCAGCTCTTCTCGGGCTGACCTTGCTCACCCGCCGGGAATGGGCGAAGCCAAAAGAAGGGCCCCTCGTTCTTCACCGATCTCCCCGGACTCGACGCAGTCCGGGCAGAGCGTGCCGTGGTAGCAGGCCTGCTCGTCCCCGGTGAGCGACTCCTCGCCGGCTTGATCGCAGCGCCTGAGCGCTTCTTGCATCAGGTCGCTCTCAAGGACGTCTTCCCAGGCGAACGACGCGCCGCAGCGTCGGCAGGTGTAGCTGGTCCTCATCCCTTGGCCTCCCGGAGTACCGAACTCGCGCGCCGGGAACCGGCGGAGCCGAAAGGATGGCCGCGAGCCTCGAGGCGGCATCCAGCTGCGTGGAGCGCATCTCGGGCGGCGGTGGGCAAAAGAGAACGGAGGGGGTCTCCCCCCTCCGTCTGCAGGTACTCAGATGCCGCCGATGCGGACCTTCGCGGGCTTCTTCGGGGCTTCGGGCTGACTGCCGATTCCAAGGAAGTCGGCGTCGTCGGACTCGACGGCACGCTGGACGTTCTTCGGGCGGACCGGGATGCCGAGAGGCACGAGCGTGAGCCCGATGAACCAGGATGCCGAGAACGCGATCTCGCGGTCGGGGAACTGGAACGTGACCGTGTGCTCGCCGTCGATGTGCAGCGTGCACTCGCCCGTCGCGACCTTCGCCACGCAGGCGTCGTGGATTGCCACCTGGACGCTCTGCTCTTCGGGGGAACGGGTGCCCTGGCCGACCTTCAGGCCGAAGCCCTCCGTGTCCCACACTCGGAACGTCCGCGGGACTCGCTCTTCGGGGGTCTCGATGCGGTCGCGCAGCTCGCGCAGGGTCTGGTCGAACTGGTTCTGGGTGCGCGGGGTCATGGTGCAGCCCTCCGTCTGAGGTTCGGTGTTCCCCACCGACCATCAGCCGGGAACGGGCGGCAGCCAAAAGCACGGCGAGCCTGGGTCGAGCCCGGGCGGGGGGGCTCCTATAAGCGGGAGCCCTACGAGGTACTCATACCCCCCAGACAGAATTCGTCCCTTCCCCAAGTCGGGGAATGGGCCACTTGTGCGCTCGATTGCTCGCGGCTAGAATGCGAAAGAGGATCAGGCGCGCCTATCCGCGCCGCGCCTTATGAACGTTAACAATTCAGTCGTGTACGATGGCACTGGACTTGCCGCCTGATCTACCGCTAGGTCAGGTCAGGAGGCAGAGAGGATGAGCCAGCGTCTGATCGTTGTGTCAGAGCCGCAACGGCTAGAGCTAGAACGGCTTCGCGATACCGCGAAGAAAGCCTACCTCCGCGAACGGGCGGCGGCGATCCTCAAGGTTGCTCAAGGCATCCCTGGATCAGTCGTCGCTCAGTACGGTCTGCTGCGGCCTCGTCGCCCGGACACCGTTTACGCGTGGCTCAACCGCTTTCAGTCCGAAGGCGTCGCCGGCTTGACGATCAAGCCAGGTCGCGGGCGAAAGCCCGCTTTTTCCCCCTCAGCACCAGAGTGCTGAACAAGCCAAGGACGCGATCCTCCACGTCATTAGGCGTGAACCTCGGCTGTTTGGCATCGAGTGCACCCGTTGGACCCTCGACTCGATCAAGCAGGTCTGCGGCTGCCTCGGTGATATCAGCCAAGGGGGTCTCTCTCGTCTCCTCGATCGTCTTGGAATCAGCTGGAAGCGTTCCCGCGACCACGTTCACAGCCCGGACCCCAACTACGAGGCTAAGCTCGACGCCATCCTGAGCTTGCGTGACGAGGCTCGAGCTTCGAATGGTCGTCTGGTGCTCGCCTACTTGGACGAAGTGACGATCTATCGCCAGCCGACGCTCGCCAATGCCTGGGAGGAGCGCGGCCCCTTCCAGGCGCTGGCCGAGCGCAGCCACCAGTCGAACACCTCAACCCGAGTGGTCGCGACTCTCGATCTGGTGAGTGCTCAGGTGATCTACCGACGGCGAAGCAAGATTGGCATCTCGGACCTCGTCGGCTTCTATCGTGACGATCTATGCACCGCCTATCCGAACGCCGAGCGACTCTACGTGGTCCAGGATAACTGGCCGGTGCACTACCATCCCGACGTCCTGGTAGCCTTGGAGCCTCAGGAGCAGTTGTCCCGCTGGCCCGAGCACCATCCGTCGAACTGGCCCGACAAGCCAAGTCCTGAGGCCAGGGGCAAGTGGGGCGCATTGGACCTGCCGATCCAGTTGATCCGACTGCCTACCTACGCTTCCTGGCTCAACCCGATCGAGAAGCTCTGGCGCAAGCTCAAGCAGGAGCTCCTCCACCTGCACCGATTGGCGGACGACCTGCCTGAGTTGCGTGCCGCGATCGACCACTTCCTCGACCAGTTCGCCAATGGCTCGCTCGACTTGCTGCGTTACGTTGGCCTACTCGTACACGGCTAAATTGTTAAGGTTCATGAGGCGCGGTCAGGTGGTGTGAGAAGCTCACCGGGTCGGCGTCGAATACTTCCTGTCCAGCGCGAGGCCAAGGTGGTCTCGACCGGCGTATCCGAGTCCTTTGATCGGCACGGCCTCAGACTCGCGCTGCAGGAGGGGATGCTGGTGACAGCTGGGAGCCACCCAAGACATCTAGCACCGCGCAGGATTGCCCAAGTGCCTGACGCAGCTCTGAAACTCGTCGAGGCCTTTCGACGTGAACTGGATCTTCCAGAGGTGAAGCTGTTCAACAACCCTGTGTCCGCGGGTGCCAGCGATGGACACGCGGGTGTTCAGTGGAGCGCGTACCTGAGCAAGTCAGATGGCTACGCATATCTCGGCGTGAACCTCGAAGGGATGAAGTATGACGGTTGGCCGATCGCCAGGCTGATCCAGAACGAAATCAGCCAGGTGCGCGTTCTTGAGCTACTTGGCCTCGTACCCGAATCGGCCGACGCGCGGGTGAAGCTGTGGCGGGACGTCTGGGGTGCTGGAGGTGGCCGAAGGCACGAGACGATACTGGACTGCCGGCTCCACGAGCTCGGCGAGGATTCGTGGCGTCAACATCTCGTGGTGGCGTACAGCTGCCTGAACGAGAACGATCACCGAGGTCGAGCGCGGCAAGGCTGCCAGTGGGTGTCTCCGCATCTGCACGCCTGCTGCCAGCTCTGGCAGGAAGCCTCCGTTCTGACCGAGGCTCAGGTGTCGATTCTGACCGAACGGAAGAGGGCACTTCAGCCGGTCTATGATTGGATGACCGAGAGTTCCCGCTAGGAGCGACTCCGCGCTGGCGAGACGGAACTCAGCAGTTGCGATTACGGGAGACTGGCCAACCCGTCTCGAGTGACGGGGTGGCTCACGGTGGATATCAGGCGATAGCCCGATCGGCTGGATGCCGGTAGAATACCGCCGATCGGGTCCGGGGCAGGCTCGCGGGGAGGAGCCCTTGAGTTGTCAAAGCACGCGCGGACAGCAGTGCACGTTCGCCGATCACCCGGACCTCGACCTAATCAACGAGCAGTTGCTCGAGGGGGTCCCGCTACGGACGATTCAGGATGGGCTTCTCGCTCGCCATCCCGATGCGCCGTTCGTATCTACGACCAGCCTCTCCGATCACCGCTTCGCGTGCCTAAAGGCTGACAAGCTGCTCGCTGACGAAAAGCGACGGCGACTCGGTCTGCCCGCGAGGGTATCGAAGGCGCCGACGAGCGTCGCCGATATCGAGTTGGCGCTCGCCGACCTTGAAGGCGGCCGGATCGGACACGAGGAGGCGCTCTCTGTGCTCCTGCGCGATCGGCGCGACCTCTGGCGCCGGCCTGACTTCAAGGCATTGCGGAAGGAGCACATCGGCGACCGCTGCGAGCAGTGCGGTACGACGACGCCTCCGCTCGTTCTCCAGCACCTGAAGCACCCGCGACGCTACGAAGACGTCTGGAAAGCGCTGCGCAAGACGACGCTCGCCGGGTACAGGCTCGAACGCGGCGAGCCCGACTTCGTGTCGGTGCCCTTCACCGAGTGCCCCTGTTGTCCGCGTTGCGGCAGTCCGACATTTTACCGGCGTGCGAAGATGACGCCGACCTTCCGCTGCGGGCCGTGTGCCTTCGCGTTCGATGAGCCGGGGACGACGCTCCGTCAGGACTACCTCGCATCGCGCCGGATCCAAGAGGAGTACGACGCGCGGTTCATAGCCGAGTGTGGCGCGGCGCTCGCGCGGGAGGCGACGCTGATCGTTCTCAGGCGGCACCTCGACTACTTCTCGGGGAAGCACGTCCGAACGTTCTGCAAGAAGTGCGCGTATATGATGGACGAGCATCGGCTAGTCCTCTGCCCGGTCTGTCGTAAGCGCTGGTGCGGACGATTTGCTGTGAGCTGTTGGGAGTGCCAGAACCCGCCGAGTGGGGAGAGCGTCATCCCGGTCGGAGAGTCGCCCGGCGTGGTCAGCCCCGAGGCGTGAGCGTGACTCTGCCAAGATGCCAACACGGCGGTTGCGGCTTCGGTCCTGTTGTACGACTAGCGAGTTGGCCTCAGAGACGCGACTAGCGCGTACTCCTGTCCGCAGTGAGGACACCGCACCTCCCAGCGCGCTACGAACCTCTGCTCCTTCCTGCCACCGACGACTCCTGATTCGATGCGCGCCTGCCAATTCTCGGTGCAGGCGTTACAGTGCAACTCGAAATCCCCTTGGAACTCCCCTACGCGGACCGTCTTCACCGATCGCCCTCCATCACGAGCGCTAGTTTGGCAGAGTGTATCACTTTTGGCCATCACCATCGCACCCTTGGTGAGCCAGTCTGTGATGTCGTGGGTTAGCTCGTTTGTGAAGGTCAGTGCCATCGCAAATCGGGCTGGGCGTCTGGCAGTCGCAGCATCGTCTGGATCGTCGCCGTGCCAGAAGGTGCCTGATCCCGCAGACTCGGACGCTCTTCGCCCGTGGTTATCCGCCCCTTGACAGCTCCTCTTGTCTCATCTATAGTGCGTCTATCGGGACGCGCGTCCCGCTCTCTGAGCCTACTTCGGGCTAGTGCCCACCGCCTCGAGCGCGCTCGGGAGTCCGTCGTCAAGCGAGGCCAACTTGGCCGCGACGCGACATCGGGTCGTTCGGGCCCTCCTGCGCAAGTGGCGCCGCCTCCTGACGATCGACCCGCTCTGGGCGATCAGGGTCGAGCTCACGCCCCAGGCCGATCTCGATGGGACCCCTGTCGCCGCGACGATCGAATACCGCTCCGAGCGCTGGGCGGCGATCCTGACGATCGCGGACGCCGTGCCGGCCGACGAGCTCGAGCACACCATCGTCCACGAACTGCTCGAGCTCTCGCTCTTTGAGACCTACGACCTCTGGGTCGATCTCATCCAGTACGCGGTGACCGACGAGGCTGTACGCCTCACCCTCGACGGCCAGATGCGCGTCGGGACGAACCGCTTCATCAACCGGCTCGTGCCAGGCCTCATCCGGCTCGCGGGCGGTTCGAAGTGACGCCCGAGAAGAGCGATCTCGTGAGCGAGGCGCCTACCGTGCCGCTGCCGACGGCGATCGCCGGGCTCGACGAGCTCGAGCTCGGAGTTGCGCCAGGCGGTCAGGACTTCCTAATCGAGGGCGAGAGCGGCGAGCGTCACGGGCTGGCCGATACTGGCTTCTCGACCTCGCGAGCCCGGCCGCGGCGTCCTGACGCGGCCTCCTGCACGTCAAGAGAGGTTCTTTCTCATGTCTCCCGATGAGTCGTTCGTCCTCACGCTGTCGCGCCGCGAGTTCGTGCTCGTACGTCAGGCCTTTACCGAATACCGCGACTCGCCGCGGCGCAACCGCTACGAGCGCATGTGCGCCTCGCGCTGGCTGATGCAGCTCCAGTCGCTCGACAACCGCGCGCCGATCCCTGGCTCGCGGCCCGCGGTCCGGTCTTGAGCCGAGCCGCAAACCGGGGTGCCGATCGATGAGGGCGAAGGTCGTCGCCGAGGTCCGGGCGCGCTCGGGCGATGCCTGCGAGTGGTGCTACCGCAAGGTCGGCCTCGCCTTCCACCACGTCGAGCCGCGCGGCCACGGAGGCCGACACGGTGCGGCGAAAGAGGAGTCGGACTCCGCGAAGAACCTCGCGCACCTCTGTCGGGTCTGCCACGGCGCCGCGCACGGCGAGCGCGTGATCGAGTCCGACGGCTACTCCTGCGACCTCTGCCCGGTCGAGTGGGCCTGCGAGTACTCCCAGAAAGGCTGCGGTGCGGCATGAGCTACCTGACGCGCGCCGAATCCGCGGCCCTCCTCGACGAGGTCCGGCGCCTGAACGGGTTACCGCCGCCGGCCGATCCGCGCTGGGCGCCGGTTCGAGCGAACGAGCGCCGCCCGGACGTCGAGTATCAGGAGGTGCGGACCTTCGGCGACCCCGAACCGCTCTTCTACCCGATCGCGCTCCCCGACCGCCATACCCCCGAACAGGTCCACCGCACCCTCGCCGCGCGATTCGCGTCGGGGATCGGCGACCCGAACTGCCGTCCCGCCGAGGGCGTCGACCTCGACCTCCGCGGGGAGCTGCCCTTCGAGGCCTGAGCCGTGGCCCGCAGACTCCTGCCCTTCCGTCTGACCTCGGGCGATCGCAAGATGCTCGAGGTCGCGACCGACGACCTGACTCTCTTCTGCCAGTACTACTTCGATGGCTGGACGCCGCTGCCGTACCAGCACGCCTTCTATCACGCCAAGCAAAAGAACAAGCTCTTACTGGCTGGGATCAGATCTGGGAAGACCAAGGGAGTGTCTGCTGGCTTCCTTCATTACGGGCTCTTCCACCCCGGCTCCCGTCTCGCGAATGCCTCGATCTCCGCCGACCAGGCGATGATCGTCTTCAACGACGTCGTCGACTTCGCCTCGCGTCCGAAGTTCGAGCACTGGGTCGAGGACATCTCCCGCCACCCCTACCCAAAAGTAAGGCTCGTGAACGGGACCGAGATCTGGTTCAGGAGCATCGGCTACGAGGCCGAGCTTTGGCGTGGCTGGGAGTTCGACTGGATCAACGTCGACGAGGCGGCCTACGTCCAGTCCGAGGCCGCGATCAAGACGCTCCTCGGGCGGTTGGTGGGCACCTACCAGGTGAACGGGATCTGGGTCCCCCGGGCCGGGCTCTTCTCGATGACGAGCTCGCCGAAGGGGAAGTCCTGGCTCTTCGAGCGCTGGAAGCTCGGCGACCCCGAGTACCTGGGGAGCCAGCCCGAGAAGTACCTCTCGTTGCGCGTCCGGACCCGCGACAACACCTACCTCTCGCCCGAATCGATCGACGACCTGATGGCGAACTACTCGTCGAAGCAGATTCAGCAGGAGCTCGACGGCCTCTTCGTGGACGCCGACGGCGCGCAGTTCTCCTACAACCAGGTCATGTACGCCTGCACCCCCTTGATGAAGAACGACCTCGGCGAGGTGATCGACGGCCGGGCAGAGGTCTCGGAGCTTCAGGACGCCGTGAACGACTCCCTCGAGGCGCACCGCGCCTCGGCCTCGCGGCGCGAGGACCTCGACTACTACGAGCTGCCGCCCGAGCGGGGCCACCTCTACGTGAACTCCTGGGATCTCGGCAAGCGCCCGACGAAGAGGGGCAGGAACGCGATGGTCGGCGGCGTCCTCGACATCACGAAGGCGCCCTGGCGGCTCGTCGCCTACCGCTACGCGCCGGGCGCCTCCTTCGGGATCGCCCACGAGTGGATCAAGGAGTGGCACGAGAAATACGGCGGCGAGACCGGGAACTGCGAGACGATCATCGACGCGACCGGCAAGGGCGACGTCCTCAACGAGCAGCTCACCGAAGAGGACAACCTGAACATCTCGGCCTTCGTCTACTCGGTCTCCTCGAAGCCGCAGCTCATTCACTCGCTCGCGATCGCCCTCGAGCGCGGGCTCATCGTCTTCCCGTTTATCAGGCGCCTCGTCGATCAGCTCCAGGGCTACGAGTTGCCCGACGATCGGATCGCCCAGGACATCGTCATGATGCTCGGCCAGGCGGCGTACTCGGCGACCTTGCGCTCGGGCGGCGTTGGCCGGGCGCTCGCGGTCGTGAAGCCGGTCATCGCCACGGGCCGCTTGCCACTCGATCATCCGGACATGGCCCGCTTCGTCGAGCGCCGGCGGGCGATGCAGCACCGGACCGGGAGGCGCTGATGACCGAGGTCGACTTCTCCTGCTCGTCCGGCATCACCTGATCCGTATCGCCGGCGACGTTCGCGCGAGCGGCCGGTCCGACCCGACGATTGCCGTGGCGCTCGACGAGATCGGAATCGCGCTTGCGGGCAAGCCTGATCGAATATTAGGAGGGGTGAGATGCGGCTCGTCTACGTCGTGAACGGCCTCGGCGTCTGCGGCGGCGTCCGGATCATCGTCGAGCACCTCAACCGGCTCGGGGCGCGCGGCCACGAGGTCGCCCTCCTCACGACCGACGGCTCGACCGAACTTTCCTGGCTGCCGTGCCACTTCGAGATCGCGGGCGCTCGCTCGGCGCGGGGAGAGGAGCTCTACCAGGCGGCCGATGCTCTCGTCGCGACCGAGTGGTCGACGGCGCCGTTCGTCGCTTACGGCTCAAGCGTCAGCCAGCGCCGCTTCTACTTCGTCCAGATGCGCGAGTCGCTCTTCGCTCGTTACGGCTCCTGGCGCGACCAGGCCGAGAGCACCTACCGGCTGCCGCTCAAACCGATCACGATCTCGCGCTGGCTGAAGCGCTTCCTGGAGGAGGAGTACGGTCACCGAGACGTGCCGCTGATCCCGAACGGCGTGAACCTCGCCGCGTTCTACCCCGACCCGTCCCTCCCCCGCGCGCCCGGATTGCGGCGAGTCCTCGTCGAGGGGCACGAGGCGAACGCCGCGAAGAACGTCGCGGACGCCTTTCGGGTGATCGAGAACTTGCGCGCCCGCGGACAGCAGCTCGAGGTCTACGGCTTCAACCAGGTCGGCCCGAAGCACTACCCGTACGATCGCTTCTTCTTGCGCCCCGACCAGGACCTCATCCGGCAGCTCTACTCCTCGAGCGACCTCCTGCTCAAGACGACCCGCTTCGAGGGTCGGCCGCTTCCTCAGATCGAGGCGATGGCCTGCGGCTGTCCGGTCGTCACGACCGACATGCTCGCGCTCGACGACGTGGCGCCTGAGGGGCTGCCGCCGAACGCCCTCGTCTCGGCGGTCGACGACATCGCGGCGATGGTCGGTCACGCCGAGTCGCTCCTGCGAGACGAGGCGACTCGCCAATCGCTCATCGCTCGCGCGCGCGACTACGTCCGGCGCGAGCTTGATTGGGAGCCGATCGTGAGTCGGCTCGAGGATGTGCTCAATGGACCTCTTTCCTGAGAAGCTGAACCCGGCGCGCGAGGCCGATCTCGCCTTCTGGCGCGGCGTCGTCGCTCACTACGGCGCGAACTACCTCGCCTGGCGTCGCTCCGACTACGAGTGGTACGCGAGCCACTTCGGCGACCTCTACGACGTGCGGGGCCTAGACGGGCTCGACCTCGGCTGCGGCGCGGTGCGGGCGGCTTCCTGGCTCATCGGCATCGACCGGCGCCCGGGCGTCTGGCAGGACGCGAGCGGTGGGCGGCACGAGTCTTTCCCGCTCGTCGTCGGCGATGCCCTGGCCCTGCCGCCGCAGTTTCGGCCCGGCGCGATCGACCTGATCGTGAGCAATCACCTGCTCGAGCACTTCACAGAGCCGACGAGCGCTCTCGCCTACTGGGCGAGTTTGCTGCGGCCCGGCGGTCGGCTCGCGATCGTCGTACCGGACTACCGCCACACGTTCTCCTGCACCCAGCCGGACCAGCTCGCGGACCCCGACGGGCACCGTCGCGACTTCACGCTCCCCGAGCTCGTGCGGGCGTTCCTGGCGGTGCCCGAGCTCGAGCTCATCGACGCCCGGCTCGTCTGCGAGCGCTGGTCGGTCGGCGCGGCCGCCGAGCGCCGGTGAAGGTTGGCTAGCTAGATGGAGGTGGCTGTTCCGATGGCGGACGAAGAGACGATCGCCAAGCGGATCTACCCGAAGGCGCTGCTGCCCGACGACCCGAACGTCTACATGCATCTCGCGCGCTACGAGCTCGCGACCAACGTGGTCGCCGACGTCGCGAGGGCGCGCGGTCGCCGTGCACTCGTCCTGGATTTAGGTTGCGGTTGTGGCTACGGCGCGGAGCACGTCGCCGAGAACTCTCTCTCGTTCGTCTACGGCGTCGATGTCTCATCCGAGGCGATCGAGTTCGCCCGCCGCGAGCACGACGTCCGCGGCACGGCGTTCGACGTCGGCGACCTGGTCGACTGGGTCCCGCCGGTGCGGGCCGACGTCGCGCTCCTCTTCGAGGTCCTCAAGCACCTCGCC
>Ga0196970_1001622_pt1 | contig 14174 bp, 15 predicted proteins | sample S1v_513CmetaG_FD_148672 | JGI IMG/M metagenome (GOLD analysis project Ga0196970, IMG submission 148672) | Soil microbial communities from Anza Borrego desert, Southern California, United States - S1+v_5-13C | ecosystem: Environmental > Terrestrial > Soil > Desert | place: USA: California... | reverse complement strand
GATACTCGACGATCCGCAACACAGGGATATCCATCAGCTCAACTACCGAAGGCTTATTCGCCTGCTGGAAGCAATAAGCCCACGCCAACGGGATTCGGATCCCACCTACCTTGCCGAGTCGATTTTTGCGCAACGTCGTTCCTAGCTTGCGCCTGGTCTCTCGAGCAAATCCGCCACAGATCCGCACGCACGGCAGGTAGCCGATCCGCACAGCGCCGCCCCTCGCAAAGATGCTTCTCGACGTCCAACTTCACCGCGGCGCCAATCTTTCCACCGTGCTCAAGACCGCTAGTACCGCCTCAACCATATGATCCGGTACACATTGGTCAACTTCCACCTCCGCATACAAGGATCTGGCCATGGGGACGTTCTCCACCACCGGGATGCCGCATCGCCTGGCTTCATCGACGATCTCGCGTGCAAACTGGTCGTGCCCTTTCGCGCTGACGACAGGCACAGGGACGCGTCCAGGAACGTATACCAGGGCGACGGCATAGTGAACCGGGTTCACGATAACAGCAGACGAGTCGTCAAATGAAAATCTTGCGGAACGGTTGCTCAGCTCCCTGAACAGCTCACGCTGGCGCTGCTTGATTTCCGGACTTCCCTCGGTTTCCTTGTACTCGCGCTTGACCTCATCCTTCGTCATCCTTTGATCGCGCATAAACAGCAAGCGCTGTATTACCATGTCAAAAATGGAAAGGGCTGTAAATGCCGAGGCCGTCGCGATCAGGATCTTGCTTAGCATCGACGATAGCGCGAGCATGATCGGATAGATGCCGAAAGGCGCAGTGCGTATCAGCGCCTCCAGATTGGCACCGATTACCTTCACCAGGATCCAGGATAAAGTCGCAATCTTTACCATCGACTTGATCGCTTCAACGAGATTTCGGGGGGAGAACATTTCCTTCACCCGGTTCACAACGTTGAAGTTCTTCAGGTCCGGTTTCAATTTTTCTACAGCAAAGAGCATCCCTCCGGTCAGCGAAATCTCGCCAAGAATACCGAGCAATACCACAATCAAAACAAGAGGAATGGATAGCTCCACGAGTGTCGTCATGGCCATTCGGAGAAACTCCGCAATGACAGTATCAAAATCCTGGTAAGCGTTCTTGGCAGCCCAATCGATCATCCTCGTGAGCGACTGTACGATCTTGGGTCCGAAGAAGATGACGTATCCAAAGAGCCCCCATATCAGAATGGCCTTTGACGCATCCTTGCTCCTTGCGACCTCCCCCCTCCCACGCGCGTCGGCCAGCTTCTTGGGTGAAGGCTCTTCTGTCTTCTCGCTCACTTGACCATCCTGGCAAGAGCCTTCAGCAATTCCGGCAAAGCCGTGATCGATGGATAGAGATACTCCATCATGGTCGGAAAATACAGGACAAGAACAAACAATGCAGCGGCTGCCTTGACAGGCATCGCAAGGAAAAACACTTGCATCTGAGGCGCGAACAGGCTGACGATGCCAAGGCCGAACTCCGCAAGAAGCATGACAATCATCGCCGGCGCCGCAATCCCTATGCCTGTCCGCAAGAGTTGATCGAGCAATCCCAGGAAATGCCGCGGAAAGTCAGGCGCAAACGAGAGCAAGGACGTCGACGCGGGAAATGCAGCATAACTTTGGCACAGCAGATCGACGAGCCGCTCCAAGCCGCCGCTGGCGAGGAACAGCACAACGTACGCCTGATAGATAAGCACAGCCAGATCGGAGCTGTCATTCCCGCTGGTGGGGTTAATGACCGATGCAATGGTGGCGCCGCTTTGGTTGGAAATAACGAAGCCAATCGCCTCCGCCGCCCAGAACGGCACCGCGATGCCGAATCCCAGCAGGATGCCCAGGGTAAATTCCCTTGCCAGCACAGCGAAAAGGCTTCCCATCTCGAGATGGCCGGGCGGAAGCGCCGCTGCGATGACCGGAATGACCGGCAGCACCAGTGCTACGGATAGGCTGACTCGTATCAAGGCAGTCGTGTTTTGGCGGGAGAGAAATGGAAGGAACGCAAAGGTTCCAAAGCTGCGAGCAGCACCGATGATCAGTGCAAGGCCAAACGTTTCCAGGTCTGTATGCGAGATCACCGGCGAATGTATGGAACAAGGTCAAAGACTTGACCCGCATATTGCACAATTTCGCCCCCGGTCCATTGTGCTGTGAATGCAACCGCCGCCACCGTGACGACGAGCTTCGCCACATACGACAAGGTTTGCTCCTGGATCTGGGTGAGGGCCTGAACGACTGCGATGAACGTTCCGACGACGGCTGCGGCGATGACAGCCGGAAGTGACAGCACAAGGCTTAGGTAAAGCGCCTTTGCGGCGTAGTTCAGTAATTCCGCGCTATGCATAAGAAAGCACTAGCCCATGCATGAGTCTCGTCCAGCCGTCGATCATGACAAACAGGAACAACTTCAACGGGAGCGAAATTGTTGACGGCGAGACCATCATCATGCCTAGCGAAAGCAAAATGTTCGAAACGATCAGATCGATCACTAGGAACGGAAGGTATAGCAGGAAGCCGATCTCGAATGCGGTCGTGAGTTCTGCCGCAACAAACGCCGGCAACAGTATCAGGAGGTCGGTTTCGCTGACACTGCGCGCCTGCTCTTCCGGCCACGATCGCCTGGCCGTGTCCATGAAAAAGCGGCGCTGTTCGGCTTTGGTATGCTTGAGTAAAAATTTTGTCAGCGGCTCCGATCCCTTCTGCAGGAGGCTGATTGCGGACGACACATTGTCGAAGGCGGACGGTTCCGCACGAACGGCGTCTACGATCTGGCGCGTGACGGGCGCCATGACATAGAGCGATAGCACGAGAGCCAAGCCATAGAGTGCGATGTTGGGTGGAACTTGCTGAACCCCCAATGCGTTCCGGACGAGCACGAGTACGGTCGATATTTTCAGGAATGATGTCCCGACTACCAGCAACAGGGGGACCAGCGAGAATACTGCGAGGAATATCCCGAGCGAGACTGGATCCGGGGTCTTCATGCCTTCGCACGCGCGATGCGACTAACCGCAACACCGATTCTGCCATCCACGTCGACGATCTCTCCCTCTCCGATACGCAGGCCGTTGACACGAAGGTTGACGGCACGATCGAGGGGCAAGCCGAGGTCGAAGATATGCCCGTCTTCAATCTCGCACAGCTCTTTTAGCGTGATGCTTTTCTCGCCAAGATCGAAGCTAAGTCGAATGGGCAGTTGTTCGAGTTCTTCGGCAATTGTCTTTTCGTTTTTCGCCGCCTCAGCCACATCATGTGTATCGCTCTCTTGCTCAGCCATGGTTACCCCCGTTGTTTTACAAGTTTTCCCGCCATCATTCAGCGCCGCGATGAGTCCCAATTGCGGACCTAGCCGAAGACAGACTGACGTCACATCCCCCTTCGACCACAATAGGTCGGGAAATACGACATCCTGTTCTTGCAAGGACATGACGTCCGCGATCGAAAGATCTGTCCATCCGAGCTCTGCGACCATTGGCAAGGACAGGTCGCCCCACGCAGCGAGACAAGTCAGAAACGGGGTCTTTTCCGTAAGGGGGACGAGCCGTAATGCGCTTTCGACGCCACACAGAAACACCGCCTCCATACTTGTCGCGGCGTTCTCGGGGCGGAGTGCGATGTCGAATCGAAGCGGCATCGACAATGCGTCCTGATTGTTGTCAGCCCGGTCTATTGTGAGGGCGTTGATCTCATTCGTCTGATCCCATCCGGCCAGATCGTCAAGCGAGTGTTGGAGCAAGGCCATCGCCAGGTCTTCGTCCATTTCACGCCAACGAATCAGTCCTGAGCGCACTGCGATCAGTTCTTCCGCCGCCCGATGGGACATCGCAAAATAGCCGCGAATCTCGCCCATTTGGACGGAAAGGATCAGGTCATGCGCTGGCTCCGGCGCGGCCATTCTCGGTGCGGACATCGTGAAGACCCATTGCTGCCCGCGCCACTGCAGTGCTTGCCGCAACCCGCCGCTTAGGCCATTGATGGCCTCGACGCTCTGCACGGTGACCTTGCGCAAAGCAGCTCCTGCCCTTACAACACTTGTCGCAGCATCATTCAATTTTCATCTCGCAATACGACGAACCGAACACGCCTTTTCAAGCGGGCCTCCAACTGCGACGAAATCATGGACGCATGGCGGGAAAACCATTCTGTTTCCGATGCAGAGGACGATCGGCAGTGAACTTGCATCCCCCGTTCCTGCGAGCTTATCGTCAGTGTCGTGCTGGCGAACAGGTTGCCGTTCAACCTGATGCCAATTTGTTGGCCGGCCGCCTTCGCGTCGCCGCCACTTCCCAGGCTGGCGATGAGACTGATCACTTCTCTGAGTTTCTCGAAGCTTGCTCCCGATGGGCTGGACACGGCGTCCGGAAGTCCTGCCGTCAGTAGCGGCTGCACCCCAGGCCCGCAAGTTCCGGTCAAGGCGGACGCAGGGCTTTCGGTCCCGCTCGAGATCGCGTCGGAGAACGTCTGTTCTCGATCGTCAAACCCTTGAATCTTGTCGTCGAACACCCTGGACGTAGCAGCGGCAAAGAGCTGAGAGAAAGAAAGCTGCACTTGAACTTCAGTTTCTTCTTCACGATCCTCGTGCTCCAGCAGTTCCCCTGCCCCGCGCCGGTCAGGCTTGGTGAGCCCTCCGGCATGCGTGTCTCCCAGGTCTGCGCACTGAACCGGATCCGGCACAGTCTCCACGCGGCGCTCGGATTCCCGATTCTCGAGGGTGGGTGACAATCTCCGAGGGGAAAGGTGGCGTCCTCCCTGAGACGCAAGGCCAAAATGCGTTGATTCGGTCATCTTCTCGCTCCGCTGAAGTCCTCCAGTTCCTGCTCTTCCCGATACGCAGCTTCCGTCGTATCGGAATGCAGGACCTCGTCGACTGCTGCCGTGTATTTCTCCAGGATGACGGTCATTTCCCGCAGCGCGGACCGTGCATCCTCGACCTCCTTCGCCGCACTTTCCGTTTTCTCGGCAGCATCAGCGACAAGTTTCGTCAATCTTGCTTCTGTCCGGCGTTGTTCTATCAGGAACGCTCGAATACCTTCAAGCTTGTCTTGCGAAACGACGCTGCCGATCAACTCCGCGTAAATCTCAGCTTCGCGAAGGGCCGCCATGCTTTGATGTTTGCTCAGCACGTCTCGCGCGCGCTCCTCGTCCGAAGCAGCACTCTTCAGTTCGTCCGTGGCTGTGGCAAGCAGTTGTTCTGCACGCCTCACTCGATGCGCAGCAAGTGAAAGTATTTCCCCAAGTTTGCTCACTGCACTAACTCTTCCAATTTGCTCAAGGTATCAGGGTACGGCGCTACGGAGTCACGGTTCTGCCGCAAGAAGCGGTTCATCTCCGCGATTCGCTTTATCGCCTTGTCGGCCAGTCTGTCTGTCCCTTCCTTGTATTCACCGATGCGCACCAGCAGCTCGATTTCCTGATGCTTTGACAAAAGCTCACGGAACCGTCCCGCGCAATCCAGGTGTTCCGCGGGCACGATAGCGTTCATGACGCGGCTGACGCTCGCCAGGATGTCGATAGCTGGATAATGGTTGGCGATTCCGAGTTTTCGCGACAACACGATGTGGCCATCGAGCACAGACCTCACCTCGTCCGCGACCGGTTCATTCATGTCGTCTCCTTCGACGAGCACAGTGTAGAAGGCCGTTATCGATCCCTTCTCATTTGTACCGGCGCGCTCCATCAAGCGCGGCAGAATATTGAATACCGAGGGTGGAAATCCCCGGCGGGCAGGAGGTTCGCCTACCGCCAGGCCGATTTCTCGCTGCGCACGCGCAAGGCGGGTCACGGAATCGACCAGCAGCAGTACTCGCTTACCCTGATCGCGAAAATACTCGGCCACGGCTGTTGCGACAAAGCTTGCCTTTACCCTCTCCATCGCGGGCCGGTCTGACGTTGCACATACAACGACCGCATTTCCCATACCGTTTGTGCCAAGCTCGCGCTCGATAAACTCTCTGACTTCGCGGCCACGCTCTCCGATAAGCGCAATTACCACGACGTCCGCATCCGTATTCCTGGCAAGCATGCCCAATAGCGTGCTTTTCCCTCCGCCGGCTGCGGCGAAAATTCCCACGCGTTGGCCCTCTCCGCACGTCAGCAGGCCATCGATTGCCCGAACGCCGGTATGCAATGGTGTCGAAATGGGCCGTCGTGTCATCGGCGCCGGCGGGCTGGCGTATACCGGGTAATGCGCCTCGCAGCGGACGGAAGTCGGGTTTCCATCCATCGGTTTTCCAAAACCGTCGAGGACACGCCCAAGGAGCTCAAGTCCCACAGGCACGTGATGAGAACGGCCCATTGAAATGACAAGTGTGTTCGTCGATACCCCGTAGACGTCCCCGATCGGAGAAAGCAATGCATCTCCGCGTGAGAAGCCGACAACTTCTGCAAAAAGCTCGACATCTTCTCCCGGGGTGTATAAGCGACACATGTCACCGATTCTCGAACTGGGTACACTCGCACGGATGATCGTGCCAACGACTTCCCTTACGCGACCTTTCACCGTCAGGAGTACGGCGTCATCAATGGCGCGCCGCATCGACGCCAGTATCTGGCGATCGTGAAGGCGATTCCGATACGCGGAAGCTACCATTCCAGCGCCACATCCCGCGGACCGCCAAAGACGAGCTTATTGCTTTTGACGGAAACGAGTCGATAGCCCTTGTACGACCCGCCTTCATAGATTTTCAAACCGCCCTCGGTCACAATGAATGGCATTGAGCCGGCAACCACTTGTGTGATCTGAAACGGTAGCCGAGGCGTAATCTCGGCGATCTTGGCATTGATCGACAGGCTGCGGCCGTGTCGGCCAGTGAATGGGACAATGATTCCCTCAAACCGCCGAATTTGGTCCTGGCTAAGCTCTCCGGAGATCAGCAATGCCCCCTTGCTTGCTTCCACCGTGATCAACCCATCGAGCCGTCCAATCGAAAGCTCGCGCTTGAGCTCATTGACTGCATTTTCAAGGGGCCTTCCTTCTGGCTCGACTCGCACATCCTGCGCATATCCCTCGACAGCAATCGGGCTCTTGCTTTCCGTCCGCGGCGTTCGCACACTCGGCTCTCGGCCCAATGCACCGATGTCGGGTTTAAGCGTGTATGCCAGCGCGCCCCCGCAGACCACCGTCACGGCGATCACGGCAACGATTCCGTAACCGAAGAAAGCCGAGGATCGAAACAAGGCGACGATTTTTCCCTTAGGCGACGACTTCGCGCCTTTGCGGCGCGATTCCTTGATCCGCCCGCCATCCGACGGAGGGAGCCATGAGTTGTACGCGGGCCAAGGCGAGTCTTTCTCATCAACCACAAGCCATACCTCGCCAAGTTGAAAGGCCTGGCCGGCGAGCAGCGGGGTTTCGCCGGAAGGTTCTTCACCTATCGGAGCGGAGTCGGAGGCACGGAGGGCGATACCAATGTAGTCCGCATTAATGGCGAGCTCAACTGCAGCGCCGGGGATCCCGACGCCGCTGAGCACGGCGTCACATTCCATATCGCTTCCGAGGACGTAACGGCCATCGGGAAGCGACATGCGAGCACCAGCCTGAAACCCGCTGAGAACCCTAAGCTCATACATTTGTGTTACTCACTTGCATTTCAATTCGTGCGAGGGGATGCACGTTTATGTCCGGAGTAAGTTCCTGGTACGACACAACAGATACGTCGAATAGCTCCTTCTCGATCATTTTGCGAACGTACCTTCTGATGTCCATACTTGTTAGGAGAACAGGAAATTGCTTAACGGCCGATAGATCTCCAAGCGCTTCCTTGATGTTATCGAGCACGTGCTTCGATATCGATGGATCAAGTGCAAGATAGCTTCCCCCCGAGGTCTGCCGCACGGCTCCTCGAATCGCGTCCTCAACGGTTGGTCCGAAAAGATAGGCTGGCAGAACGGTGTGGCCCGACGTCAGCTGGTAACTGATCTGTCGTTTGAGCGCGCCTCGGACATGTTCAGTTAGCATGACGCCATCCTTTTCCCTCTGGCTCCACTCAATCATCGTTTCGAAGATCATGCGCAGGTTACGTATCGACACGCCTTCCCCGACGAGCCTTTGAAGAATTTCTGCAATGCGCTGAGTAGTCATCTGCCTGTGGAGTTCCTTGACGAGATCGGGGAAGTCGCGTTCCAGGCTGTCCATGAGACTGCGTGCCTCCTGAACGCCCAGGAACTCATGGGCATAGCGCCGCAGGACGATGGAGACATGATGCAGAAGGATCTGCACGTGATCCATGTAAGCGACACCTAGTTCTCGCAGCGAACTCTCGCTTTCGGCCTCTACCCATAAGGTAGGAACGCGCGGGAGAAAGGATTCCGCCTCCTCAAAAGGAATGCCGAGTGCAACCAGACCATCTTTCGGTTCACACGCCAATACCCGGTTCCGCGCGAGGCGCCCATGGGCCACGGGCACCTCGTAAACCAGGATAACGTACGACTCATCATCACCATTACCCTCGTCCCTATACCGCATCTGTACGGCGGGATACAGGAGACCTAGCTCCGTGTAGAGCGCGCTACGTACCTTCAGCATCTCGGATGCGAGCGATTCTCGTGACACAACCGCCTCGAGACTGGAAGGCACTTCGACAATGATAGGAACCGTAAAGGAATGCGCGCCTTCCTGCGGACGCGCACCTTCTCGTGACAAATCGTCCTGATACACCCCGCCCGCGGCCGCTCCCGTGCCAAAGCCAGTTTCCGGCGGCGCCAGCTTTCCTTTTGGGTTCATGAGAATCAGCCCCATAACGCCTGCAATTGCCGCCAGGAGAAGAAAAACCGGAGCCGGCATGCCAGGCACAAGGGCGAATCCAAGGAAGATACAAGATGCAATCAGAATTGCCCGGGGCTGAGCAAGAATTTGCGAGGAAATGTCGCGGCCGATATTGCTGCCGGGTCCTTCTCCGCTCGTGACCCGAGTTACGATCATCCCCGCGGTAATCGAAATAAGCAGTGCCGGAATCTGTGAAATCAATCCGTCCCCGATGGTAAGGATCGAGTAGAGCGCCATGGCGTCAGAGACCGACATCCCTCGCTGCATGGTGCCGATCATCAGTCCACCTAGCAAATTGACGAAAACAATGATGATTGATGCAATGGCATCGCCCTTGACAAACTTCATTGCCCCGTCCATTGCGCCGTAGAGTTGACTCTCCTTTTCCACGGCGGACCGTCGCCTCCTCGCCTCAAGCATATCAATCGTCCCCGCCCGCATGTCGCCATCGATTGACATTTGCTTGCCGGGCAGGCCGTCTAGGGAGAATCGCGCCGCCACCTCGGCGACCCGCTCAGCGCCCTTTGTAATGACGATGAATTGGACGACCGTCAGGATAAGGAACACGACCAGGCCAACAACGATATTCCCGCCGACGACGAAGTTGCCAAAAGCCAGAACGATCTGGCCGGCATCGCCCTGAAGAAGTATCAGACGCGTGGTGGCGATGGATAGTGACAACCGAAATAGTGTGGTTATCAATAACACCGAAGGAAACGAACTGAACGCGAGCGGGTTCGGCAAGTACATCGCAACCATGAGAAGCAGTGCCGAGCCACCTATGTTTATCGCGATAAGTATGTCAATCAAGACAGTAGGCAGCGGGAGGATGAGCATGAATACCGCTGCCATGAGCGATAATGCAAATGCAACATCCGCACGGGCGGAAATGATGTGAACAGCGCGCTGTAGCGCGTCGGAGATGCGGTTCACGACATCACCTGCTAACCTGTGCCTTTGCCGCCCGCAGCGCTCGGAACGCGGCAAACGCACTCTCCGCCTCAGGGTTCAACCCAAGTTGAAGCAGCGCCTTCCCCCGCAATAAGTGCACTGTCTGTTGTTCCGAGTCCTTCAGCTGGGACAAGGTGGCGAGTGCTTCCTCGTACCTTTGTATTTCAATTTGCGCATATGCCAAGGCAATACTAGTCGCGGCGTCGCCAGGAGCATGGTCGATCAGGAACCGCAGGATAACAAGCGCTTCCTCCATTTTTCTTTGGCCGAGGTACTGACTGGCCAACAGCTTGAGCGCTGCCTTTTGATCGTTTTGAAGCGGCCCCAATTTTTATCCCTTATGCAATGCATTTTGCATTGCTTCAAGTTGTTCGAACAGTGCCAAGGTGCGGTCGATCACTTTCAAGGCAGCGCGCCCCTCCGATTCACTCTCTCTTTTGAGAATGAACGACAGACTGTAAAGAACCGCCCGGTACCGCATGGAAGAGCCAAATGCTGGAATTGCTCCGTCGGTTGCAAGAAGCGCATTGATGATTTCAGTACTGGCGTGGCACTTTTCTGCTATCGTCGACGTTCGCTCAACGTCTTCTAGTGGATTCGCCTTACTTGCGGCATCGGGTAAAGAAATCCGCTGGGATTTCCTGATCGCCGCATCAAGCAAAGCGCCAACACGTGCTGCCGGCCCCGCTCCTGCAGAACGGGGCCCATCGGAGCCAGCTTCCGGTGCATTAATTCGGAGAATGCGGTGATTCTCCGATCCAATCGGGTTGTGACTCATTTCTTCCTAGCTGCATCGTTCAAGAAAATGGCTCAAAAGCTGGAACGCCTCTATTTCTTCATCCCTTTTCTCATTGCTTGAGGAAGATGTGATCGCGACAATTAGCTGACTACTTGTCTCGGCCAGCCGTACTGGCGGCCACTTTGTGTGGAGAAGCAGGTTTGATTGCTTCAATGCTTTGATTTTGAAGTCATCGCCGAGCGAACTCAGAGGAATAGCAATTGCGAGTACACGCCGCCCGTCCGGCAACCTCTCAGTAATGTATTCTCTTCCATCGACTCGGTTCACTACGGCTCCCGCAACTGATACGACTCTTTATTGCGCATTGTTCTGGCTACCCCAATCATCCTGGGTCCCGTGATCGGGAATCAAAATCGCGTCCAGAGCTTGCTGCACTACGGCAATCGCTTGTAGACGATGTTCATCGCTGGGGAAGACCTTTGGCGGCAAGCTGCGGAGGATCTCAAGCACGCCATTTAGAAATACAATCTCGACAAAGCTCTCCTCCTCCAGAGTATCTCCCTCGATCTGTCCATCCTCGTGGAGTTCGTCATCATGGGTTTCCCGCTGCCTAGCCCGGTCTCCCTGCTCCGAAAGTACCTGCTCGATCAGCAGGGTGACGTGGTAATTGACGAGCCACTGTTCCGCAGTCCATTGAACGAGTGCTCGAAGAAGCGAGAACGCAGATGCACTGAATGAAGGGCAGAGTCGAGCCAGACGCGCGGTTACGACCTCGCAAATGGAAATGAGACTTGAAATGCTTGCCAACTGGTACAGATCCTGTAGCAGCAGATGCAAGCGCGTTGCGTCCACGGAGCGATTCGTCGCCATTAACTCGCTGCCCACTGCACTTCTCAGTAATGCAATCCCTTGCTCTAGCCGATCTCCGAATCGCTCGATAAGCAATCCCAGTAGGTGGGAGATCGTTTGCTGTCCGAGTACAACATCGCGGTAGGTAGTTCGGAAGGTATCGGCCGTCGCCTTGTCCTTCCCATACTCGGATGCCTGGGCTATCGTATTTAGCCCCGCCCTGATTTCTGGCCCTCGCAGGAACAACGCCGAGTCGACAGCATCGCGGAGAATTTCGATCTCCGTTGCAGTTGCACCTTGTCTCTCGCTCTCGGACAATACATAAGAAAGTGCGAGAAACTGCTTACTGACGTCTTCGCTCCACTGACTTAATACTTCCCATATGCTCCCATTGCGCCTCGCGGCATTTGTCACTGCTTGGTAAAGTCGAGCCAAGTTTCCGGCGGCGCTTTCGTCACGCATTTGGTGTAGCAATGCGAGGACTTCGGCCGAAGAGTGAACTTTTGTTGGAATATGGGCTTGGAGGTTTCTCTCCTCGAGCGTCTTTTCCTCGATCCGCTCTGCATGAAAAAAGGAAAGCTCCTCGGCAGCGTGCAGTAATAAAGTCGAGGCCTGAACCGGAGAGGATTGAACGAAGCGTTCGCGCCAAAGCAAGGTTGGCTGGACACCGTCAACGGTATAAGGATTGGACGACATTCTCGTTGTACACGCACAGGGAAAAACATCACTTAAAGCTGCGGCTAGGCTAACGGCCCTCCCGCCGGCCTTCACCTATTATTAATTTCATCTAATTTTTTTCACACGTGCACTCGGCTCTAGGCAATAAGTTCGCAGCGTAACGATTTTGAGAATAGGCAGTGCGGCCCCCGACTATCGTCCAATGCTGCGGCCAGCATCTAGGCCCGCCCATACGTTTCGGGGGATACGTAGTTCGTAGGGCTTGAGTTGGTCAATTCCCGCTATTGCAAGAAATATTGCCCGGCCGGAAGGGAAATCGTGACGAGAAACGGGCTAGAACCGGGCCGCCCAATGGGCGACGTCTGCATTGACTGGAGCGACCACCACTCCAGATGAAAATTTCATTGAAAGTGCATTCCCTGTCTTGCAGAGATGCACTGTCGTTCTTCTCTTTTCAAGCCAAATCAGACAGGCCAGCCACTTTGCATGCTCGTCCGACAATTCGTCGTTTGTGTCGGCGGACAGGAACTGTGCGAATCTGTCCCTCGCCACGAGGTCCAACGCGCACTCGTCGCTTTCCACTTCACGGCCGAGAGGGTGTAGGGCGATGTAGTCGGGGCCAAAGAAATCGAAAAGTACATCCGCTATACGGCACCAGTTCTCCCCCTGATACTTGTCTAGCATTAGATCAAGCCATTTCTTCACTTCCACAAGATGGTCGACTGCGCGCCCGGCCTCTCGAATAGCTAGATCGAGGGGATTCGTGGGGTTCCCGCTCTGGCCTGTTGCTCGTGTACCCAGCATTTCCGCCGCAGTAAGGTAATGATCGACAGGACGAACGCCGAATGCGCCAAGAAGAGTTGAACTGAGGAGATAAAGAGCTCCTATACGATTTGCGACGAATTGAAGATGGAAGTAGGACGATCTTTCAAAGAGAAGATCATCTCTCTCTCGACGCACTCTAGCAAACTCTACAACCTGCTTCAGTTCAAGCTGCAATGAGGTCAGATCCCAAGGCTTTTGGATGTACCGTTGAACTTGTCCGTCATTGATCGCATTGACCGTTTCCTCGATCTCGGAATACGCGGTCGTCAGGACTCGCACAATATTCGGATAATTTTCTTTTGCATAACGCAGAAGTTCATGACCCGACAATCCGGGCATTCTCTGATCGCAGACCAGAACGCAAAGTGTATCGGCGTGGCGGTCAAGAACCTGCTTTCCGTCGTCACCGGAATGTGCAGTAACAACAGGCGCAACCTGACCGATTGTGCGCTGAAAATATTTGACGGTCGCGGGCTCGTCGTCGACGAATAGGATCACGGGCGAGCTCGAGGTTTGGTATTCCATTGACTTCTCCCATTACATGGAATTTGACTTTTACAAAAGTGGCATCGATTCGCGATACGTTTCTTGCCACCGGTACCTGGTTAGTTCCCACACTCTTGACGCACGAAGTAAGGACTGAAGACGCAATGTCTCCTCACTGCGCCGGGCAATCAATGATCTGCAGACGGGAGATCGAACGTGAATCCCCTCCATTGCCCCATATTGCTTTCAGCCACAAGCATTCCTCCATGCTGCTGAATAGTGGCTCGGCTAATTGCCACATCTAAAACAAGCCCGGCCCCGCGAGCAGAATCGGGCTCAAGGGCGTTTGAAACGTCATTGCGTTGTGCTCCGAGGCTGATATCACGAATGGACACGAGTAGCCGATTTCCACTCGACGATGTCGTGACTTCAATGGCTGGCTCCGTCGGGCCCGCATCTAGAACAGCAATTGCCGCGCTCTTCAGAAGATTGATCAGTACACTTGTGATGGCCGCCTCATCCGCGAGGACAAGCATGCATCCCGAAAGCCGGGGCGTGACCGGGATGTCTTTCAGGTCATGAGCTGCTAGGTGAATTGCGGTGTTGAGTGCCCGATCAAGCTGGAAGACATGGACATTCATTACGAGGTCAGGCCTGCGGTAGGCAAATACCTTCAGCTCAGAAACGATATGTTGAACACGGTTCATACCGTGCTTGGCGTCACGAATGTTTTCAATCAGGTTTGAATCGCCCTGTGCGGCTGCACTCGCTGCCGCCACATCAAGTGCCATTAGGCAGTAGTTGATCGGATTGTTTATCTCATGGAGCAAGCCCGCCGCAAGAGCGCCAATCGCGGCAATGCTTTCTTGTTGCATCCGCTGCTC
>Ga0196970_1001621_pt1 | contig 14187 bp, 12 predicted proteins | sample S1v_513CmetaG_FD_148672 | JGI IMG/M metagenome (GOLD analysis project Ga0196970, IMG submission 148672) | Soil microbial communities from Anza Borrego desert, Southern California, United States - S1+v_5-13C | ecosystem: Environmental > Terrestrial > Soil > Desert | place: USA: California... | reverse complement strand
CGGTCGGGGGGCTTGAGGCGGTTCAGTTCGCGCCCGCCCTCGCGGAAGTCGAGCTCGACCTCGGCCTCCTCCAGCTCCCCGAAGCAGTTGAACCAGCGGGATTTCCCCTCCTTCGTCGAGAAGGCGGCGAAGACGCGGGCGGGCGAGGCGGAGTAGGTGCGCTCCAGGGTGAAGCCGCCATGCTGGACGAAGCCCATGGCGTCAGTCCTCGCTCAGCGAGCGGCCGAGCGCGTCGAGCAGCTCCTCGGTGCCTTCGCGGCGCTGGTCGACGTTGTCCTGGCCGTCCAGGAAGACGGCCTGCTCGGTGTAGACCAGCCGCGTGCCGCCCTCGGCGGGCCCGATCTCCATGGTGCCGAGCGAGACCGAGATCTGCCGGCCGTCGATGTGCATGGTGTAGGCGGTGACGATGCGCTCTCCGTCGACGATGTCGTGGATCCAGCCGTTGAAGTCGCTCTCCACGCCGCTGGCGAAGCGACCGAGGGCGCGCTCGTGGCCGCCGACGCGGAAATCGAAGGTGTGCTCGAGCAGATCCCATTCCCCGGACGGGCCGGCGAACCACCTCGCCTTGGCGTCCTTGTCCGACAGGGCTTTCCAGACGCGCTCGGGCCGGGCCGGATAAAGGCGCTCGATGCGGAAGGTGTCGTGCACGGCGGTGCGTTCGGTCATGACTTGTCGTCCTCTTCGGTGTCTTCGGCCGTCTCGGCCAGGTAGTCGCCCAGGCGGTCGAGGCGGCGCTGCCAGGCCACCCGGCGCTCGTTGATCCACTGCTCGGCCATGTTCAGCACCATGGGCTGGATGCGGCAGGTCCTGACCCGACCCTCCTTGATGGAGGTGACGAGGCCGCTGGCCTCCAGCACCTTCAGGTGCTGCACGACGCCCGGCAGGGACATGTCGAGGGGCTCGGCCAGTTCGCTGACCGAGGCGGGGCCGCGGGTGAGGCGTTCGACCATGCTGCGCCGGGCGGGGTCGGCCAGGGCGTGGAACACCTCGTCCAGCTTGCGCGCGGCGTCGGCCATCGCTTCAGCCCTCCGGGAACAGGTGGAGGAAGGGCTCGGACTCGGCGTAGGCCCGGGCGCAGGACGGCCGCGCCCGCAGGCGCTCGTAGTAGGCTGCCAGCGCCGGGTGGGTGTCGGCGAAGGGCTGGACGCGGCCGGCGTAGTACAGCGCGGGGCCCGCACCGCAGTCGGCCAGGGTGAAGTCCTCGCCCGCGGCCCAGGTGCGGCCCTGGGCGAACTGGCGCTCCAGCAGGTCGTAGGCCTTGGCCAGCAGCGTCCGGGCTTCGGCGACCCCATGGGGATCGCGGCTCTCCGGCGGGCGGATGCGGTCGGCCACGATCTTGTTCATGGGCGTCTGGACGTAATGGTCGAAGTACCGGTCCTGCAGCCGCGCCTCGAGCGCCTTCGCCGGATCGGAGGGTAACAACCGCCCCGAACCACCGTACCGTTGGTCGAGGTGCTCGATGATGATGCTGGACTCGGCGACGATCTCGCCGCGGCCGGCGTCCTTCAGCAGCGGGAACTTGCCCATGGGCGCTTCGGCCCGGAAGCCCTGCATCAGGGTCTCGTCAGCCTGGTCGAGCGTCACGATGCGGACAGGCACGTCCAGCTCGTAGAAGGCGACGATGGCCTTCTGGTGAAACGTCGACAGCGGGTGCGAAAGGAGTTCCAGGGTCACGTCGGCGGCTCCATCACTTAATTACTTACTTAAGTATCTGGAATCCTCCGCCGGTGTCAAGCGCGCCCTGCGACACCCGGTCGCCTGCCCCAATCGCGCCCCAATCGGCATAACCCCGCTCAGTTCTCGGGCCGGCGCCGCACGACGGCGACAGCCCTGCTGTTGGGGAACAGCACGCGGAAGCGCCCGTGGCCCTGGGGGGACGCGGGCGCTTCTTGCGTTTTGGCGCCCGGGCCGACACGGTCGCGCTGAACCGCAGGGCCCCCGGGCCGTTCTCAGGTCGCCCATGGATCAGCCCCTCCCCTACCGGCCCTCCGGCCCCTCGCCGGAGCTCGCCCCGACACCGCCGCCCCCGCCGCCCCCGAACGGACGCGGCCCCTGGCGACGTCCCGACCCCGAGAACGAGCCGGCGCACTGGGCCCGCATCCCGAAGGAGAAGCGGCTGCGGGCCGCGCTGGTGTTGGCGGGCGCTGTGCTCATCGCCCTGTTCGCCTGGCTGAGCTGGGCCCTGCCCATCGGCCGCTCGATGCAGCCGCTGGAGACGCCGGCCTTCATCTTCGTCAGCGCCGACGGCAAGCCGTTCGCCCGCAAGGGCTTCGTCAAGGACGAGCCGGTCAAGGCGTCGGACCTGCCCGACCACGTCAAGGACGCCTTCATCTCGATCGAGGACCGCCGGTTCTATCGCCACCTCGGCGTCGACCTGCGCGCCATCGCCCGTGCGCTCCGCGCCAACCAGCAGGCCGGCGAGGTGGTCGAGGGCGGCTCGACCATCACCCAGCAACTGGCCAAGACGGCCTTCCTCGACAGCCGCCAGACGCTTCGCCGCAAGGCGCAGGAGGCCCTCATCGCCCTGTGGCTGGAGGTGCGTCTGTCGAAGGACGAGATCCTCTCGCGCTATCTCAGCGCGGTCTATTTCGGCGACGGCGTCTACGGTCTGCGTTCCGCCGCTCGCCACTACTTCAACAAGACGCCGGACAGGCTGACGGTGCAGGAAGCCGCCATGCTGGCAGGCCTGCTCAAGGCGCCGTCCAGGCTCGCGCCCACCAGCAACCGCAAGGCCGCCGTCGAGCGCTACCGGGTCGTGCTCGCCGCCATGGAGGACACCGGGGCCATCAGCGAAGCCGAGGCGCGCCGCTACCGCCGCTCGCCGCCTCGGGTCACGGGGGCCGCGCGCGACCTGCCGTCGGGCCACTGGTTCTCGGACTGGGTCTCCGCCGACGCCGTCGAGGCGTCGCCGCGGCTCTACGGGCACCTGTACGTGCGCACCACCCTCGATTCCAAGCTGCAGGCCCGCGCCGAATCGGTCCTGCGCCGCACGCTCAACAGCCAGGGCCGAAGCCGCAACGTCACCCAGGGCGCCATCGTCGCCATGCGCCCCGACGGCCGCGTCGTCGCCCTGGTCGGCGGCCGCAACTACAGGCAGTCCAGCTTCAACCGCGTCACCCAGGCGAAGCGCCAGCCCGGCTCCGCCTTCAAGCTGTTCGTCTGGGCCGCGGCGCTCGAGGCGGGCATGCGGCCGGACAGCCGGGTACTCGACACCCCGCTCAAGGTCGGGGACTGGGAGCCGGAGAACTACGAAGAGCAATACAGCGGCAACATCACCCTGACCGACGCCCTCGCCAAGTCGAGCAACGTGGCGGCGGTTCGCCTGACCACCCGCCTCGGCCCGCGGCGGGTGGTCGCCGCGGCGCGCCGCCTGGGCGTGCAGAGTCAGCTGGACCCGGCCCCCGTCATGGCGCTCGGCGCCGAGGAGATGACGCTGATGGAGCTGACCTCGGCCTACGCGGCGGTGGCCAACGGCGCCGCGCCCGTGAAGCCCTGGGGCCTGCTGGACGCGCGGCCGAAGGTGCGCCAGCGCGCCGTGCCCCACGCCCGCGAACTGGTGGAGATGCTGAGCGCCGTTACCCAGCGCGGCACTGGCCGGGGCTCGGGCGCCGTGTTCGGCAAGACCGGCACGACGCAGAACAACCGCGACGCCCTGTTCGTGGGCTATGCCGACGGCCTGATCGTCGGGGTCTGGCTGGGCAACGACAACAACGCCCCGATGCGCGGCGTCACCGGCGGCGGCTTGCCGGCCCAGATCTTCCGCGAGTTCACCAACAGCCGCGTGGCGCCCGCGCCACCGCCGGAAGAGTCCTTCGACCCGTACGCCGAGGATCCCTTCGGCCTATACCCCGAGGGCGAGACCGGCATGGTCCCCGGCGACGAGTTCGTCCCCGGGCCGGAGGGCTTCGATCCGTCGGTCCCGCTGCCTCCCGATGGCGGCCCCGCCGAACCGCCGCCCTTCCGCGATCCGGAGTTCGGGCCGGAGGTCGGCCCGCCGCCCGGCCGCGACTTCGAGGAGCCGCCCCCGCCGGAATTCGAGGAGGAACGCATGCGCGCCCGCGAAGAGCGCCGCCGCGAACGGGAGGAACGGCTGCGCGAACTCGAGGAGCAGGATCTCGGGTACTGATCGGCGAGACGAAACGGCGGGGCCGCCGGACGGCCGTCGCTCGGGGGCAGCCAATCGGCCGGACGATCCGGCAAATTGTCCCCGCCCCAGCGTTCGCGCCTTCAGTCGCCCTCGTCGAACGGCGGCGGCAAGCGGCCTGCCTTGAACAGGATGGTCGGCCTCTCGTCGTAGTCGCCCATCTCCGGATCGGCGGAGGTGGTGAAGGCGACCACGCCCAGGCGGAGCGGCGCGTAGCGCTCGGCCTTGCGCCGGGCGTCCTCGGCCGTGCGGCAGACCATCGGTTGCTCGGCGCGCAGCGCCTTGCCCCGTCCGGCCACCCAGGTCTGGACGAGGTGGACGGTTTCCATGGCCACGGAACTACTTCTTCTTGTTCGTCGGCGGAGTCAGGAACGACGGCACGGCGGCGACCTGCTTAGGCTTGTCCGCCTTGGGCTTGCGGATTTCCTTGTTGCTCTTCTTCTGACCCTTGGCCATGGCGGTGTTCCTTCAGGAGTGGGAGGCCGGCGCGCGGACGCGCGGCTGTGGATCGTGGGCAGGGTCGGTGCTCGGCGGCGCGGGAATCTGCGGCGCCAAGAGGCGGCTAGAGGCAGGCATGGAACGCCCCTCCGGCGCAAACCGCCGCGAGACCGAGCGGCGAGCGCTGCAAGCGCACGTACAACCTAGCACGGGCGGGCGTGCGGCGGCGGCCTAATCGTCAGGAAAGTTCGTAGATCCGCGCCACCAGCTCGGCTTCCCGCGACACGCCCATCTTGCCGAAGATCAGCTTCAGCTGGCTGCGCACCGTCTCGACCGTCACCCCGCGCAGCGCCGCCACACTATCCCGCGTCTCCCCGCCGGCCAGGGCGACGGCGACTTCCGCCTCGGCCTGGGTGAGGTCGAAAGCCTCCGCCACCAGGGCAGCCGGCGGGGGGGCCCGGCGCCGCCGAACCGTCACGAGCGTCCGCGGCGCGAAACCGACCAGCCCCGGCGTGATCGGCAACGGAGACACCTCCACCACCAGCCGGTCGCCCGGTCCGACAATGGCGGCGAGGGTGCGCAGCGGCGCGAGGACATCGACGCTCGCAGCCGCGAGGACGTCCTGCAGTCGGCGCGTCAGGTCCTCCGAGCGGAAGGCCAGACCCCCGTTCTTGAGCGTAAGTGGGCCGCCGGGGCCGACAAGGGCCTCCGCAGACGGGGTCATGCGCCGGACCCGGCCCCAACCGTCGCAGAGGAACGCGGCGACCCCCATGGCCTCCAGCGCGTCCCGCGCGATCAGCGCACCCTGGTCCTCGATCGTCCGCCGCAGCTTGACGGCGTCGAGGATGTGGGGCGCCAGCGCGTCGATCGCCTCGCCGTCCGCGGCGGTCCCGTGCCCCTCGCGCCGGCGCCGCAGCACCGCCAGGCCCACGTAGCAGGTGTCGGTGCGCTGCAGGTTCATCTGGGGTCCGAAACCCACGTCGAACTTGCGGCATACCTCCGCGTAGCGCGGATAGCGCCGCATCATCTCGTCCGAGCCGAAGTCGTGGCCCTCGACGCGCTCGAACACACCGGCCGCGCCGCCGAGGCGCAGGCGGGGATTCATCTGCTCGGTGTGCATCGCGTCGCCGATCTCGATCCACAGATCCGGATCGGAGTCATTGGCCCAGAGGAACTGGAGGCGGCCGTCCTCGACCCCCACCAGGTTGCCGATGGCGCCGCCGCCGGCGTCCGCCAGCACCGCCATCGCATCCTGCCAGCTCGACTGTCCGACCGCAGCGCGGCGGAACGTGTCGACAGCCGACCTCAGATGATCTTCGTCACGCAGCATGGGGGCCCCTCAACCCGGGGCGCATTAGAACGGCGATTTTCGGAATTAGTCGAGACCTTTAACAGGCTTTGCCGCGGCTCGCCGCCAGCTGCGCCGTCGCATACGCGTCAACATCTTGTGGGTAACCGCGCCTTGGAGCCCACATTTATTGCCGCGCACGGCGCGACGTCCTAGGCTCGGGGCGAGAGTCCACCTGGAGGCGAACCGTGCGGTTCGAGCGCTGCTTTTCGGCCCGGGGCCGCCTGCCGGTCGAGCGGGAGGCCCGGGTGATCGAACGCCCCACGGGGCTGGTGGAGGTCGAGGCGCCGCGCGGCTGGACCTCTGCCCGCATCGAGGCCTGGCTGGACTGGGCCGGCTCCCTGCCGGCCGACCATCCCAACCTTGAGCCGCCGAGTCTGTCGCCCGACTGCCCGCCCGATCCCATGCTTGGCGGAGGTCCCGACCGCTGGGCCCGCCGCCTCGCCGCCTGGGGCTTCGCTCTTGGCCTGTTCGACAACGCGGGCGACGCCGAGATCTTCGCTGACGAGCTGCTGGCGACGGTCGCACTCGGCCTTGCCGCGCCGGGCGCCCAGCGAGACGCCGGCGCGCGCGTCCACCCGATCGCCCAGGACCGCCTCCCGCCGCGCCGCGAATCGCCCGTGCTCTCCCTGGGCGATCCCGAGTTCCGCCCGGCGGTGCGCCGCCACCTCGCCGAAGCGCGCGGCCGCAAGCTGGCCGCCGAAGCGGCCGAGGGCCTCGCCCGCCGCCTGGCCGCCGTCGCCGACGCGGTCGACCGCTGCGAGGGCGAGGCGAAGGTCTGCGCCGACCCCTCCCAGAACGCGGCCCTGGCCCGCGCCGCCCAGGCTGCACGGGAGGCCGGCGCCTCCGATGGCCTTATCCGCGCCGCCATCGCCTCGGGCCAGGCCTCCGGCGGCTGGCGGGCCGATCCCGTCCCGACGCCCGCGCCCGAACCCTTGCTGGCGCTCGCTGCGCGCAGCCTGGTGGAGGCGGGCGATCCGGAAGCCGCCGGCGCCGCACGCGCCGGAGCGGAGACCGGCGCCCTGACGCTGGTGTTCGAGGCGCGCGACGCCGAGGCCCTGGCCCGCGCCGCGGACGCCCCGCGCGCCGCCCTGGACGTGCCGGCCTTCGTCGACGCCCAGGGCGCGACCGACCTGGCTGCCCTGGAATCGGCCGCGCGCCTGTGGACCGTCGCCCTGGAGATCGAATGCGCCGCTGGCTACAGCCGCGACGCTGACGCGGCGCGGGTGCGGTTCGACGCCCGCGCCCTGGCCCTGACGCCCGCGGGCCTCGGCGAGTTGCTGGTGCGCGAAGGCCTGGCCTGGAGTTCGCCCGAAGGCCGCCGTCGCGCCGCCGCGGTCGTGGCCCTGATCGACGCCGCCGCCAGCGCCGCTTCCGCCGACATCGCCGCCCGGATCGGAGCGAGCCCTGAGTTCGGGGCTGAACGCGAGGGGCGCATCGGCCTCCTCGAAGCCGCCGCCGCCTCGTGCAAGGGCCTGGGGCGCGACCCGGCCGCCGTCGCTGCAGCCCCGCTCTACCGCCACGCCCTGCGCCAGGCCGGTCGCACGGGCCTGCGCCACGCCGAGGTCACGGGCCTGTACGACGACGCCGAACTGTCGCTGCGGCTGGGCGCGGCGGACCTCGGCGCCGCTCCCTGGAGCCAGGCCATAGGCGTGTTCGAAACCGCGGACGGCGAAGTTCTCCCGGCGCTGGCCGAGGCGACCGCCCAAGCTCTCGAAGCCGCCGGTTGCGACCTGGACGCGGTGCAGGCCCACGCGCTTGGCCGCCGCACCCTCGCCGGCTCCCCTGCGCTTGGCCACGACGCGCTGCGGGCGAAGGGCCTCACCGATTTCGAGCTCGAAGCCGTCGAGGCGGCGCTCGGCCGCGGCGCCTCCCTGGCTGACGCTTTCGGCGTGCATGTGGTCGGCGAGGGCTTCCTGCGCGACATTCTTGGCGTCTCGCTGGAAGCTCTCGAGTCGGGCGCCTTCGACACCCTCGCACACCTGGGTTTCCTCCCGGCCGACGTCGCCGCCGCACGGGCGTGGGTCGAGGGCTCGCGCTCCCTTGTCGATTGGCCGGGGTTGCCGGCCTCCGCCGCAGCCTTGCTCGCCACACCGGACCAGGACGCCCGTTTCGCCATGACCGCCGCGCTGGAGGCGTTCTGCAGCGCGCCGGCCAGCGCGCCCGTCGCCCTGCCATGGGACGCGACGGGTCCCGACACGGTACGGCTCCAGTCAGCCGCCGCGGCCGCCGGGTTGCGGGCCGTGCGCCTTGCCCGGGCCCAGCCGCCGGTCGGCCTGGAACTGGTCATCCCGCGCACCGAGCCGCTGCGCAGCGAGGCGCCGCGCGCCGCGCCCGAACCCGCTCCGGCCCGCACCGTCGAGCGGGTGGTCGAGAAGGTCGTCGAGCGCGACCGCGCCCGCCGCAAGCTGCCCGACCGCCGCAAGGGCTACATCCAGAAGGCGGCCGTGGGCGGCCACAAGGTCTACTTGCACACCGGCGAGTACGACGACGGCGAACTGGGCGAGATCTTCCTCGACATGCACAAGGAAGGCGCCGCCTTCCGCAGCCTGATGAACAATTTCGCCATCGCGATCAGCATCGGCCTGCAGTACGGGGTGCCGCTGGACGAGTTCGTGGACGCATTCGTCTTCACGCGGTTTGAACCGGCGGGCCGGGTGACCGGCAACGACTCGATCAAGTCGGCGACCTCGATCCTCGACTACATCTTCCGCGAACTGGCGGTCAGCTATCTCGACCGCGCGGACCTCGCCAACGCCGACCCCGACGCCCTGCACGCCGATGGCCTCGGCCGCGGCGCCAGCGAGGGCGAGTCGGCCGACGAAGCCGAGCCGGAAGAGGAAGTTCTCCCCGCCAGCCGCTTCATCTCCAAGGGCTTTGCCCGCGGGACGGCGCCCGACAACCTGGTCGTGGTCCCTTTCGGGGCCAAGGCTCGTGCGAAGGCCGAGGCCGAGGCGGAGACCGGTCAGGCGGAGCTGTGCCCGGCGTGCGGAGAGCTGTCTCTCACCTCCCGGGGGTGCGCGCGTTGCGGAGAGGCGCCGGGGAAGGTCGGTTAAGGCTCCGGTTGGCCTTTGTCGTGCATCGTCTGCGACAAATCGCTCCGGGTGTGCCGACATGAAACCGATCCTCGCCCTCGCCGCCGTGCTCAGCCTCGTGGCCGTTCCGGCCCTGGCGCAGAACGCTTCCCAGATCGCCGCGGCGAAGCGGGGCGCCAGTTGCGCGGGGTGCAACCTGTTCCAGGCCGAGCTGTCGCATGCGGAGCTGAAGGGCAGGAACTTCAGCCGGGCGCGGCTGCGGCAGGCGGACATGAGCCTGGGCGTGTTCAACGGGTCGCGCTTTGCGGGCGCGGACATGCGCGATGTCGACGCCTACGGGGCCCTGTTCTCCAGCGCCGACTTCTCCGGCGCCAACCTGACGAACGCCAGCTTCGTCGGGGCCCACCTGCAGGGCGCCAACTTCGCGGGCGCCAACCTGACCGGCGCGAACTTTTCCGGCGCCGAGATGGACCGAGCCCGCGGCCTTACCCAGACGCGGCTGAACGAAGCGTGCGGCGACGAGTCCACCCGCCTGCCGCGGGGCCTGCGAATCCGCTACTGCTGAGGGTGAGAAGGCGGCTCCAGCCCAAGCATTACCACGATTTAAGTGGCGCCGCGGGGCGTCCGGGGTCATCTGCTGAAGCATGATCAGTTCGCGTCACATCGCCAGGGCCAGCCTTGCCGCCGCCGCGGCCCTGACGCTCGTCGGCCTCGCGGCGCCCGCCCACGCCGGCTTCGGCGAGAAGGACGTGGCCCGCACCGTCTCCTTCGGCGGCCACTGCGCCCGCTGCGAGTTCTCCGGACGCAAGCTGATCGGCGCCTCGTTCATGGGCGCCAACTACGAAGGCGCCACCCTGGTCGGCTCTGACCTGCGCGGCGCCGAAATGATGGGCTCGAACTTCACCCGCAGCGACTTCACCCGCGCCGACCTGCGCGGCGCCGAGATGCTGGGCAGCATCTTCTCCGGCGCCCTGTTCGTGAGCGCGCGCATGGAAGGAGTGGAGGCGCAGGGGTCGATCTTCACCGCGGCCGACCTGACCGGCGCCAACCTCTCGGGGGGCACCCTGCACGCGGCGCACTTCAGCGGCGCCAAGCTGACCCGGACCAACTTCTCCGACGCCGAGCTGGCCGGCGCCAACTTCACCCGCGCGGACGGCCGCAACGCCAACTTCTCGGAAGCCAGCCTGCAACTGGCGGTGCTGGCGGGCGGCAGCTTCCACAACGCCAGCTTCCGGCAGGCCGACATGGACGGCGCCCGGCTCAAGGGCGGCAGCTTCCAGGGCGCGAATTTCTCCGGCGCCTCGTTGCGCCACGCCGACCTCCGCTGGACCGACCTGTCGACGGCGCGCGGCCTGACCCAGGCCCAGGTCAGTTCGGCCTGTTCGGACAAGTCGACCCGGTTGCCGAGCGGCCTGACGGCGCGCGAATGCCCGGCCCGCGTGCTGATGGCCCGCCGCGGCGTGCCGGCGGTTCCCCCGGTCGCGCCGCCCGCGCCCCCCGCCCCTCCGCGCGCACCCAAGTACGTCGTGGCGCCCGGCGGGCGTTGAGCCGGCGGCTGCGCAATGAAAAGGGCCCCGCCGTCGCCGGCGGGGCCCTTCTCGCTTCAACCGTCAGCGATCAGACCTTGATCGGCGGCGCCAGGCGGATGTGCAACTCCTTCAGCTGCTTCTCCAGCACCTCGGACGGCGCGTTCATCATCAGGTCCATGCCCTGCTGGTTCAGCGGGAAGGCGATGACCTCGCGGATGTTCTCGGCGCCGGCCAGCAGCATGACGATACGGTCGATGCCGGGCGCGAGGCCGCCGTGCGGCGGCGCGCCGTAGCGGAAGGCGTTCAGCATGCCGCCGAACTTGTCTTCCACGACCTCCGGCCCGTAGCCGGCGATCTCGAAGGCCTTGAGCATGATCTCTGGACGGTGGTTCCGGATCGCGCCCGAGCACAGTTCGGTGCCGTTGCAGACGATGTCGTACTGGTAGGCGAGGATATCCAGCGGATCCTTGCCCTCCAGCGCCGCGAGTTCGCCCTGGGGCATGGAGAACGGGTTGTGCGAGAAATCGACGCGCTTCTCGTCCTCGTTCCACTCGAACATCGGGTAGTCGACCACCCAGACGAACTCGAACGAGCCTTCCTTGGTCAGGCCGAGATCGACCCCGACCTTGTTGCGGGCGCTGCCGGCGAACTTGGCGAACTCGTCCGGGTTGCCGGCGGCGAAGAAGCAGGCGTCGCCCACGCTCAGCCCCAGTTGCTCCCGGATCGCGATGGTGCGCTCGGGACCGATGTTCTTGGCGATCGGGCCGGCGCCGCCCTCCTCGCCCTCGCGCCAGAAGATGTAGCCGAGGCCCTTCTGGCCCTCGCCCTGCGCCCAGCTGTTCATGCGGTCGCAGAAGGCGCGGTTGCCGCCGGTCGGGGCCGGGATCGCCCAGACGCGGTTCTTCTCGGAAGCGTCGAGGATCGAGGCGAAGACGCCGAAGCCGCCGCCGCGGAAGTGCTCGCTGACGTCGGCCATGCGGATCGGGTTCCGCAGGTCCGGCTTGTCGGAGCCGAACTGCTGCATGGCGTCCTTGTAGGCGATGCGCGGGAACGGATAGGGCGTCACCGGGCGGCCCTCGGCGAACTCCTCGAATACCCCGTGCATGACAGGCTCGATGGCCGCGAAAACATCCTCTTGGGTGACGAAGCTCATCTCGACATCGAGCTGGTAGAACTCGCCCGGCGAGCGGTCGGCGCGAGCATCCTCGTCGCGGAAGCAGGGCGCGATCTGGAAGTACCGATCGAAGCCCGAGACCATCAGCAGCTGCTTGAACTGTTGCGGGGCCTGGGGCAGCGCGTAGAACTTGCCCGGATGCAGGCGCGACGGCACCAGGAAGTCGCGCGCGCCTTCCGGCGACGACGCCGTCAGGATCGGCGTCTGGAACTCCATGAAGCCCTGCTCGGTCATGCGCCGGCGGATCGAGGAGATCACGTTCGAGCGCAGCAGGATGTTCCGGTGCAGGGTCTCGCGGCGCAGGTCCAGGAACCGGTACTTCAGGCGCAGTTCCTCGGGGTAGTCGGGCTCGCCGAAGACCGGAACCGGCAGTTCCTGCGCTTCGCCCAGTACTTCCACGGCGGAAACCCGCACTTCCACGCCGCCGGTCGGCAGGTTGGCGTTGACAGTCTCGGGCGTGCGCTCGACCACCTCGCCGTCGATGCGGATCACCGACTCGGCGCGCTGGCGCTCCACCGTCTCGAAGCCGGGCGTGCCGGGATGCAGCACGAGCTGGGTCAGGCCGTAGTGGTCGCGCAGGTCGACGAACAGCAGGCCGCCGTGATCGCGCTTGCGGTGGATCCAGCCCGACAGGCGAACCTGTTCACCGGCGTTGGACGGACGCAGGGCGCCGCAGGTATGGGAGCGGTAGGCGTGCATGGTCGGGACGTCTTCGGAGGAGTCGAAAGGGAGGAAAAAGCGAGCGCGGAAGGGCGCACGGAGGCCCTTGAAAGTCAAGGTGGGCGGGGCCTGTGAACCGTTGACGCAACGGTTGCGCGGTCGGGAGGATCACGGTTACGCTCGGCTGCACGCTTCGGGGGGTTGAGGTGCTGTTCAGATCGTTCGAAACGCCGGCCGCCGCCGGCGCGCGCTCGCGGCCGGAGGCCGCCGTATGACCGCCGGGGAGACGCCGGGTGATCTCGGCCCGATGTTCCATCCGCCCCGGCGTCGCAGGAAGCGGCTCAATGTCGGGCTGATCGTGCTTGCCACTGTGGCGGTGCTGGGTGCGGGCGGCGGCTGGGCGGTGCTCAAGTACGGAGCCAAGGTGGTGCCGGCGAGCGCCCTGCCCGGCGGGGTGCCCAGCCTCGAGCATGCGAACGCCTGCCTGCGCAACCGCCAGTTCATGTGCGCCCAGGCGGACTACATCGCCTACCTGAAGAAATACCCCGACGATCCTCATCCCAACGCCCAGCTGGCCATCCTGCTGACCATGGACGGGCGGCACAAGGAATCGCTCAAGTACTACGCGAAGGCCAAGTCCCTGGGCATCTCCACCTATGACTTCCACGCCCGCCACGCCGAGAGCCTGGAGGCCACGGGCGACCTGAAGGGGGCAATGGCCGCCAACTACGCAGCCCTGGAGATCATGCCCAACCTCGTGGACGTGCGTGGCAGCCTGGCGACCCAGCTGGTCCGTGCCGGCAGGCGCCAGGAAGCGCTGAACCTGCTGGAGACCTTCGACCGCTCGCTGGCGGACCGGGGACACCCCGGCTACTTCGGCCACCGGATCGACGAGATCAAGCGCGGCATGGGCCAGGCCGTGGACACCACCCACCTCGCTCCCGACGAAGCCGCCGCCGCTCCGGTGGAGGGCCTGACGCGGGTCACCCTGCGCCGTGAGCCGGGCGTGCTGTTCGTTCCGGTGAAGCTGAACGGCCTCGTCGAGGCCGAGTTCGTGGTCGACAGCGGGGCCAGCCACGTCGTCCTGGGCGACGATGTCTTCCGCGAACTTGTCCGCAGCGGTTCGCTGCGGGAGGCGGACCACCGCGGCAGCGGCTTCGCCCTGCTGGCCGACGGGTCCCGTGTCAAGGCCGAAGCCTACAACCTGCGCTCCCTGAAGGTGGGCGGGCGGACCCTGCACAACGTGACAGCCATGGTTTCACCCGGCCGCGAAGGCACGCTGCTGCTGGGCCAGAGCTTCCTGCGCCGCTTCAAGAGCTGGTCGATCGACAACCAGAAGGGCGTGCTGGAGCTCCGCGAGTAACAGGCCCCTGTCCGATCAGGCCATCGGCTTGCGGAATTCGCCCCTGGCCATGGTCTCGACTTGCCGCCGAACCCACTGCTCGACCTCGGGGCTGGGAAGCAGGCCCTTGCCGTCACTGAGATAGGTGAGGCCTTCCAGGACCTTGGCGTAGGGTCCGAAGCCCTGGACGCGGTACGGAATGACGATCGCCGTGCCGCCGTCGCGCGAGGCCTGCTCGACGAAGCCGCGTACGCGCGCCTCGGCCGCTTGCCGCTTCTCGGGCCAGTCCTCGCGCAGGGTCTCGACGCGCACCTCACGGAACGGAACCGCCTTGCGGACCGCCTCGGCTCGCGCATCGATCTTGGCCAGCCAGCGCGCGTTCTCGTCGTCGGTCTCGGGACCGTGGGCGAGGATCAGCAGGCTTTCGCGCTGAGGCTGCTTGCTGAGGCCCCGCGCACGTTGAACCAGCACCGCGCCCATTTCCGGCGCGTCCGCAAGACCCTCGGTGCGGAGCGCG
>Ga0196970_1001620_pt1 | contig 14193 bp, 14 predicted proteins | sample S1v_513CmetaG_FD_148672 | JGI IMG/M metagenome (GOLD analysis project Ga0196970, IMG submission 148672) | Soil microbial communities from Anza Borrego desert, Southern California, United States - S1+v_5-13C | ecosystem: Environmental > Terrestrial > Soil > Desert | place: USA: California... | reverse complement strand
GATCTGCCCAGTGTCCGCGGCCAGCTCCTGCGCGGCGAAAGCCTTGCGCCCTTCACTTGGTTCCGGGTCGGCGGCCCGGCGGACGCGGTTTTCTTGCCCGCTGACGAGGACGATCTTGCGTCGTTCCTCGCTGCGTTGCCGCAAGACGTCCCGGTGCTGCCGATCGGGGTCGGTTCGAATCTTATTGTGCGCGATGGCGGTGTGCCGGGAGTCGTAATCCGGCTTGCCGGACGCCAGTTCGCCCAAATAACGACGGATCTCGACACGGTGGACGCGCCTGAGGCGCGCGTCGTCGTGGGCGCTGGGGCGCTCGACGCAATGGTCGCGAAAGCGGCGGCGAAGGCAGGCATCGCCGGGCTCGAATTCTTCGCCGGCATCCCAGGTACGATCGGCGGTGCGCTGACCATGAATGCGGGCTGCTACGGGCGCGAAACAAAAGATGTGCTTGAAGCTGCCTGGGGCTACGATCGTGCGGGTAACAAGCGCACGTTCAGCGTCGAGCAGTTTGGTTTCACCTATCGCCATAACGCCGTCGAAGAACCGATCATCTGGATGCAGGCGGTGTTCCTCGGTCAGCGCGACGATCCGCTCGCAGTGACGGCGCGGATGGCGGAAATCACAGCCAAGCGCGAAGCATCGCAGCCGATCCGCGAGAAGACCGGCGGCTCGACGTTCAAGAACCCGGTCGACTCAAACGGCGAAAAGCTGTCGGCATGGAAGCTCAACGATGAAGCCGGCATGCGCGGCTATCGCCGCGGCGGCGCGCAGGTGAGTGAAAAGCACGCGAACTTCCTGATCAATACCGGCGACGCAACGGCGGCGGACATCGAAGGCTTGGGCGAAGACGTGCGCGCGGCGGTAAAGGCCAAGCACGGAATCGAACTTGAGTGGGAAATCAAACGGATCGGCCGCACCGCATGATGAAATTCATGCGGATCGCGGTTGGCGCCCTGTTCGTGCTGCTTGGCTTTGCAATGCTGATCCTGGTGTTGCGCCAAGGCGGGCCGGACGCGAACCAAGCTGCGATCGGGCCGCTAGCGCTGATGGGCGGCGGCGCACTGGCTATTTCCAGCGCTCGCAAGCGCAAACCGTGAACAGCGGCGTCGTGTGCGCTGGCTAGGCGCGCGGCAAATGGCTAAACAGCGCCCAAACTTCCTCTACGAGAGCGCTGAATGAGACTGAAACCGAACATCCTCGCCGCGATCGGCAATACGCCGCTGGTGAAGCTCAACAAAATCGTGCCGCCGGGCGCAGCCGAAGTTTGGGTGAAGTGCGAGTATTTGAACCCCGCGGGCTCGATCAAAGACCGCATGGCCAATTATATCATCGAGAAAGCGGAAGAGGCCGGCATCCTGAAGCCGGGCGGCCTCATCGTTGAGAACACGTCGGGCAATACTGGCCAGGGCTTGGCGATGGCGGCGGCGATTAAAGGCTATCGCTGCGTGTTCACGATGCCGGACAAGATGAGCAAGGAGAAGCAGGATTCTTTGCGCGCGTACGGCGCCGAAGTGATCATCACGCCGACGGATGTGCCGGGGGATTCGCCGGAGCATTACGTCAATGTCGCCAAGAAAATCGCGGACGATACGCCGGGCGCGTTCTACGTCGATCAATACCACTCGCAATGGAATATCGAGGCGCATTATCACTCGACGGGGCGTGAAATTTTCGAAGATACGGACGGTGGCAAGTTCGACGCCTTCGTCGGCGGCACCGGCACGGGCGGCACGGTCTCTGGCGTCGGCCGTTGGTTCAAAGAGCATGCGCCGAACGTGAAGATCATCGGCGCCGACCCGCTGGGCTCGGTGCACTATCATCTCTTCCATACGAAGACGCTGCCGACGGCGCACGTCTATATGGTCGAAGGCATCGGCGAGGACATCGAATGCCGGGCGATGGATTTCTCCGTTGTCGACGACATGCGCCAGGTGAACGACCGCGATTCCTTCGTGATGGCGCGGCGGCTGGTGAAGGAAGAGGGACTGTTCTGCGGCGGCTCTTCTGGCTCGAACGTTCATGTGGCGATCGAGATCGCCAAGGAGCTTGGGCCGGGCAAAGTGGTCGTCACCGTGCTGCCGGATCATGGCAACCGCTACATCTCCAAGTTCCTGCGCGACGATTGGATGAAGGAGCACGGCTTCACCGAAACCGAGCAGGAGCTGGGCTTCGTGGAAGAATTGCTGAAGCGCTCGCCGCGCAATCCGATCACCGCCGACGCGGACGCGCCGGTACGCAATGTCGTCGATTTGATGCGCAAGCATGGCGTCAGCCAAGTGCCTCTGATCGAACGCGGCAAGCTCAACGCCATCGTGCACGAGAGCGACATTCTGGCGAAGATGCAGAAACGCGCGTTCGATTTGGAAGCGCCAGCGAAGTCGATCGCCTCGCCGATCGCGGGCCTCATCTATCCGAAGGCGCGGATCGAGGAGCTGTTCCACATCTTCGCAACCGATCACGTCGCGGTGGTGGTGGATGCGTCGAACGTTGTCGGCGTAATTTCGAAGATCGATCTGATCGAATATCTCGCCGGCAAGGGCCGCTAACATGCACCACGACAACAAACGCTTCGGCACGCGCTGCATCCACGCCGGCCAGCAGCCCGATCCGACCACCGGCGCGATCATGACGCCGGTCTATCAGACCTCGACCTATGTGCAGAAAAGCCCAGGCGTCGTCATCGATGACTATGACTATGCGCGCTCGGCGAACCCAACTCGCAAGGCGCTGGAAGCGAACCTCGCCTCGCTCGAAGGCGGGCGGCACGGCATCATGTTCGCCTCGGGCCTCGCTTCGCTCGCGGGCTGCATTCATTTGCTATCGAGCGGCGATCACGTTGTGCTGTGCGATGACGTGTATGGCGGCACCTACCGCTCGCTCGATAAAGTCTTCAAGCAATTCGGCGTTACCTACACGCGCGTCGATATGCTCGATCTTGACGCGACCGAGGCGGCGTTCACGGGAAAGACGAAACTGGTCTGGATCGAGACGCCGACCAATCCGCTGTTGAAGATCATCGACATCGAAGCCGTCGCCCGCATCGGCAAGGCGCGGGGCGCGATCGTCTGCGTGGACAACACGTTCGCGACGCCGGTGCTGCAGAACCCGCTTTCGCTGGGCGCCGATATCGTCAGCCATTCGTGCACCAAGTATATCGGCGGCCACAGCGATGTGATCGGCGGCGTGCTTGTCACCAATAGCGACGAACTGGGCGAGCGGCTGCACTACATCCAGAACGCCGTTGGCGCGATCTCCGCGCCGTGGGATTGCTTTTTGCTGCTGCGCTCGACCAAGACGCTGCATGTGCGCGTGCAGCGCCATTGCGAGAACGCCGCGAAGATCGCCGATTTCCTGGCCGAACAGCCGCAGATCGAGCGCGTGATCTATCCCGGCCGCGCCGATCATCCGCAGCACGCGATCGCCAAGAAGCAGATGCGCGGCGGCTATGGCGGCATGATCACGGCGACTTTGAAGGGCGGTCTGCCGGCGGCGCGGTCGTTCCTGGAGAAGGTGCAACTCTTCTCGCTGGCGGAATCGCTCGGCGGCGTGGAATCGCTGATCGAGCATCCGGCGATCATGACGCACGCCTCGATCGATAGGCCGCTGCGCGAAGCACTGGGGATCACGGATGGGCTGGTGCGTTTCAGCGTCGGTATCGAAGATGTCGACGACCTGATCGCGGATATTCAGGAAGCGCTGGGTTAATATGGACCGCCGGCGCCGGCATACGCCGGTGCTGGCCCGCGAGGGCGCCGGCGGTCCATATTGTAATTAAGCGACCGCCGCTTCCGCGCGCAGCACCGCCGCGCCTGCGTTCACTACAGCCGCAATTTTCAACGCCGCTTGCACTTGCGCCGCAGAGAAGCCGCGCTTGCGCAGTTCTTCTTCGTGGCTGTCGAGGCACATGCCACAGCCGTTTACGGCCGAGACGGCCAGCGACCAGAGTTCGAAATCGCCCTTATCGACGCCCGGATTGGCGATGATGTTCATGCGCAGCCCCGCGCGCAGCGTGCGATATTCTTCGTTCTTCATCAGGTGGAGCGAACGATAATAGACGTTGTTCATGCCCATGATCGCCGCGGCCGCCTTCGCAGCGTTCGCCGCTGCCGGCTCCAGCTTGCTCACGACTTCCGCTTCGATCGCGCGCAGCAGCGACGGCTCGCCGATGGCGTGCGCGCACGCCAGGAACGCGCCCCACTTTTGCTGATCGTTCAGCGCCGTGTCGCTGGCGAGCGAGCCGAGGTTCAGTTTGATGTCCTTCGCGTAGTCGGGAAGGGTATCGCGCAGAGCGTCGAACGCCATTTCGGAATCCTCATTCTCTAAAAAGCGCCGGCGGGACGCTTGAGCCCAAACGTCCCGCCGGTTTTCCACGCGCCCTCGGGGGGAGGGATGGGGCGCGTAGTGTTCATGTCGGCCGTTGGCCCCAGATCGCTTTGCGTCCGGGACGCTTTGCTTAGGCCGCCTTCAACGTGTCGCCGCCGACTTGGCGATTGCACGGGCACAGTTCATCGGTCTGCAGCGCGTCAAGAACGCGCAGCGTGTCCTGCGGATTGCGGCCGACGTTCAGGTTCGTGACGTAGACATGCTGGATCGTGTTGTCCGGATCGACGATGAACGTGGCGCGTAGCGCAACGCCGTCTTCAGAACGCACGCCTAGGCCATCGACCAGCGAGCCATTGGTGTCGGCGAACTGCCAGTGGGCGAGCTTGGCGAGATCCTTGTGATCGCGGCGCCAGGCGAGCTTCACGAACTCATTGTCGGTTGAGCCGCCGAGCACGACCGCGTCGCGCTCTTCGAACTCTTTGTTGAGCTTGGCGAACTCAGCGATTTCGGTCGGGCAGACGAACGTGAAATCCTTCGGGTAGAAATAGATGACCTTCCACTTGCCCTCGAAGCTCTTCTCGGTGACCTCTTCGAACGCCGAGACGCCGTTTTCTTCGTGCTGCATGAATTTAGGCTTCACGCCCGTGACTTTGAACGACGGCAGTTTCTGGCCGATCCCCAGCATGTGTGGCTCCTCGATTTGGTGGGTGGGTTCGAGGGCTTATGTAGCGCTCCCTACGCGCCGTTCAAATTGATCGTGAGCAAATGCAGCATAGGAAAAAGCTATGCTGCACTTATGCTTAGGCGGTGGTCTGGTCTGCATTTTTGCGCCGCGTCATTACGCGCAACGGCCTTCACCGGATGCTTCAAGCCCGAGTAGCGCACGCAACGTGATGGTCTCGCCGGCGCCTAGCGCTGGCTCATCAGGCACATCGACGGCGACGATGTCATCGATGCGCCATTCGCCGTTCGCGAGCCGGCACATGTTCCAAGTCAGGTTCATGCCGCCGGGAATTCCGGTTTGCCTGAAGCGGGTGTTGATCTCGGCGCGGGTTTGCGTCGCGTGCTGGCCGACGGCGTAGCGGATATCGACGACTTCGGAATCGTTCGCCCACGAACGGAAGTCGAAATCAAGCCGCTCCGCCTCCGGACCGGTGGCGTTGGCGACGATCGCGGTCGCGAGTTCATCGCTGAACCAGACGACGAGCTGCTCCTTATCCGCGCGGGCGATCTCGCCGGAATCGTAGAAGCCGGCGACGACGGGCATCGGCCCCATATCGACGACACTGTCATCGGTGGCGGCGGTTTGCTGTTGGCAGCTCGCGGCGAATAGCGCGGCGGCGGCGATTGCGAAGATGCGCATGAAAGTCCCTCCCAGTTTGTAATTAGGTCTGCGGCGCGTCGGCGACGCAACGCGCGGCTTCCGTCTCGAGCGTCGCCGCATCGGCGTCGTCCTGCACGGCGACGCTGCTCGCTTCGTATTGCGCGAGCCCGGTCGTGCTGAGCACATCGTCTGCGGAAGCGCGCCAAGCTTCGAGCGCCGTGCCTAATGCCGCTTCGTCGCCTTGCGCGCGTCCCTCGGCGATCGCGGCGCGCTGCAGCAGCAGATAGCCGAGGCAGCCGCCGTCTTCGAACGTTGCGATTTGCGCTTGTTCAGGTGTCTCCGCGTCGGGCGCCGGCGGTGTGCAGCCAATAAGGGCGGCGCCCATCAAGCATGCGGCAACCAATTTCATGCGCATCGTCGAACCTCCCGCCGGCGCAAATTTGCGCGCCCAACAGCGTGCGAAAGGCTCGTGTCGGAATTACAGCGAAGTAACCTTTATCGGTGGAGCTTTGCAAACAACCGCAGGGCGCCGTTCGTGGTTAAGCGCCGGCAACACGTCTGAAGTGAAATTTACCATAAAAATCAGCAACTAACGTCTCCGCCCTCATCATGCCTTAACCCTGAGACGTTTCATTATGACACTCCCGGAATGAGGCGCGACGAACGCGCCCGGCGGGGGTTGGTGTTGGAAACGAGGCGCAGAAAATGGCGCGGGTGGTGGTGCTTCTTGGGGGCTTGAGCCCCGAACGGCCAGTGAGCTTGAGCTCGGGCAAGGGCTGCGCTGACGCGCTGCGCCGGCTCGGGCACGAGGTGATCGAGATCGATCCGCACAATCCCGGCTGGATCGCTGAACTGCAGGACGTGCGTCCGGACGCTGTGTTCAACGCGCTGCACGGCGAGTGGGGCGAAGACGGCCGCACCCAGGGCGTGCTCGATTATCTTAAGCTTCCATACACCCATTCCGGCTGCCTCGCCTCGGCGCTGGCTATGGACAAGGACAAATCCAAAGCCGTGTTTGCGCAGGCGGGCCTGCCACTCGCGAACGGCAAGCTGATGCATCGTCTGGACGCCGCTAAAGCGCATCCGATGCCCGCGCCCTACGTCGTGAAGCCGAACGCGCAAGGCTCGTCGGTCGGAATCTTCATCGTCCGCGAAGGCGCCAATCGCCCGCCCGAACAATTGCTCGATCCGGACTGGACCTTCGGCGAGGAAGTGCTGGTCGAAGAATTCATCGACGGCAAGGAGCTGACCGTCGCCGTGATGCATGAGCGCGGCGCGCTCGCCGTCACCGAGATTTTTGTCACCAGCGATGGCGATTGGTACGATTTCGACGCCAAATACGCCGAGGGCGGGTCGCGCCATGTCGTGCCGGCCGATATTCCGCCGGGCGTCGCCGAACAATGCATGCGTGCGGCCGAAGCAGCGCATCACGCGCTCGGCTGCCGCGGCGTGACGCGCGCGGACTTCCGCTACGATCCCAAGCGTGATCGCCTGGCGCTGCTGGAAGTGAATACCCAGCCCGGCATGACGCCCACCTCGCTCGTGCCCGAGCAAGCTGCGCACGTCGGCATGTCATACGATCAATTAGTGGCGTGGATCCTGGAGGATGCCTCATGGCCGCGGTGAGAGCACGCCGTTCCGGCGGCCGCGCCGCCGAGCCCGCGCGCGGCAAGAAACGGCGCAACGCCGCGCCTGCGCCGTCCTATGAAAACATGCCGCGCCTCGCGCGCATCAAGCTCTCTGGCGGATTGTCGTCAGACGATGTGCAGGTCACGTCCAAGAGCTTGATGGTCGCCGTCACCGGCGCGGTGCTGTTCGTCGGCATCGCCGTCGCTTCGGCGGCTTGGCTGGGTTCGTCCTTGTTTGATGTGCGCGAAGCGTTTGCGCGTTCGGCCGATTCCGCCGCGGCGGGCGCCGGTTTCAACATTGCCTCGCTCGATGTCGGCGCCATTCCCGGCGGGCCGGCGATCACCGATGCGCGTGAGCAGGAAGTGCGCGCGCTGATCGTGCCGGAAGGGCGCCATTCGATCCTGTCGCTCGATCCAGATGACGTGCGGGCGCGCGTTGAGAGCTTGGATTGGGTCGCGTCCGCGCGCGTGCGGCGCCTTTGGCCCTCGACGCTCAAGGTCGAAGTTGAGCGGCGCCAGGAATACGCGCTGTGGGAAGAGGACGGGCACGTCTCCGTCATCGACATGAACGGCGAACGTTTGCTCGCTGAGCGCGCGGCGGATCATCCGGCGTTGCCGCTGATCGTCGGCCGCGGCGCTGGCCCTGCGGCTGAGCCGCTGCTCGAAGCGCTGGAAAGCCTGCCGCAAGTCCGTACGCGACTGGTGCAGATGGAACGCGTCGGCGACCGCCGTTGGGATATTGAACTCAATACCGGCGCGATCGTCTCGCTGCCGGAAGAGGGTGCGCCGCAGGCCTTGGCGCAGCTCGAGACGCTGCATGCGCGCTACACTTTGCTCGACAGGCCGGTGCGCCAGCTCGATCTGCGTACGCCAGGTCAACTTGCCGTGCGCGTGCATCCGGCTCTGGCCGGCGGCCTCAACCCGTTGCTGGGAGGCGTGTGATGACCGCGCTTCTCGAACGCATCGAAGAGATTGAAACCGAAGCGCAACCGCTCGCGCCGCTCGTCGCAGCGTTGGACGTTGGCGTTTCCAAGACCGTGTGCCTCGCCGCGCGCCGTGATCCGGTGCTGGACATGCATCCTGAGCGTCCGCTGCGCGTGCTGGGCGTCGGCCAACAAACCGCGCCGGCGATTGCTTCGGGTAAGCCCGCGGATTTCGACGCCTGCGCCCGCGCGATCCAAGTCGCGATCGAGGAAGCCTCGGCCATGGCCGGCGCGCCGATCAAGCGCGTGGTTGCGTCCTACGCCGGCCCCGGCATGAGCGCAGACATCGTCCGCGGCGTCGTGCGCGTGAAGCGCGGGACGATCACCGGCGCCGACGTTGAGAATGCGCTTAACGCCGCGATGAAGTCGCTCCCGACGCCGCAGCGTTCGTTCCTGCACGTCGAGCCGCTGAGCTATTCGATCGATGACGGCGAGCCGATCGCCGACCCGCACGGCCACACCGGCAAGATGCTGGCGGTCGAAGCGTGCGCCGTCACCGCGCCGACCGAGGCGCTGAACGCTCTGCGCGCCTGCATCCAGCAAGCGGGCGCGGAAGTCGAAGACATCATCGCCGCGCCGAAAGCCTCCGCGCTTTCCGTGCTGACGCCGGAAGAGCGGGAAGAGGGCGTCCTCGTCATCGATTTGGGCGCCGGCTCGACCGGTGTTTCCATCTTCGTGCAAGACACGCTGGTGCATGCGGAGACGATCACGATCGGCGGTGTGCGGCTGACGCGCGATCTCGCCGCCAAACTGCAAACCACCTTCGCCGCCGCCGAGCGGGTGAAGCTGCATTTCGGCGCGGTCGGCGCCGCCTGCGATCCGCGTGAGGCGATCCAAGCCCCCAAGCTCGGCGAAGACGGCCGTCTCGAAGCCTCGACGACGCTGCGCGGCGTCATCGCCGACACGATGAGCCCGCGGCTGCAGGAAATGTTCTTACAGGTGCGCGATCAATTGCGCCGCGCCGGCTTCGACCATGAAGACGGGCCCCAGCGCGCCGTTTTGGTCGGCGGCGGCTCGATGATCCCCGGCATCCGCGATTTGGCGATCGAGGCGCTGTCGATGCCGGTGCGCATTGGCCGCCCGTTCGAGCTATGCGGCTTCGATCATGGCGATGCCGGCCCGGCCTACGCGGTTGCCGCCGGCATGCTGCGCCACCGCTTCGACAATCCCGAACTGGAAGATGTCGAAGACAGCTTCCAGCCCTCGCTGGCGCGGGTGGCGTCGGCCATGCGCAACACCGCACGCGGCGCCTGGAACTGGCTGCGTGAGAACTTCTGAGCGACCGGAACCGGCGCGCTGAGGCGTCGTTGCCTTAGCATGACCGCGCGCAGCAAACCCGAACTCGTGGCCATGGACACGCCGGCTGGCCGTGCCGGCGTACCGGCGCCTGCGCATCGTCTGCACGGCGCCGACCGCAGCGGTCTTGGCGACAAGGGCTGGGCCGAAATCCCGGACGATCAGGTCGGCCACCCCGACGAGAGTAATGTCGGCCCCGAATACTATGAGCCATTGTTTGAAAGCGCGGTCGTCCGACGCAGCTGAACGCTAGCGAGCGGACCGAAAGTCCCTACATTTCTGTTCGGCCAGCCAGCTTTGGACGCTGCGCCGCCGCAAAAGCGCCGCGTAATGTTTCGATGGCTTAACAAAGGCTCAAGCACCCGTCGCCGACGGTGCAATACGAGTGTGGGCGAATCGTGAGAACGATCGTCTTGGAGCGGGTAAGAGCGCGAAAATGCAGGAATTGAGACCGCGCATTGTGGTGTTCGGCGTCGGCGGCGCCGGCGGCAACGCTGTGAACAACATGATCGACGCCAAGCTACAGGGCGTCGAGTTCGTTGTCGCGAACACGGACGCCCAAGCGCTGACCCGCGCGCGCACGCCAAACCGGCTCCAACTCGGCCATTCGATCACTGAAGGCCTCGGCGCTGGCGCCCGGCCGGAAGTCGGCCAGGCTGCGGCTCAAGAGAGCCAGCCGGAGATCATCGAATTCCTCGAAGGCGCACACATGGTGTTCGTCGCCGCCGGCATGGGCGGCGGCACCGGCACCGGCGCTGCGCCCGTTATCGCGCGCACGGCGCGCGAGCGCGGCATCCTGACCATCGCGGTGGTGACCAAGCCTTTCCACTTCGAAGGCCAACGCCGCATGCAGCTCGCCGAGCAGGGCGTTCAGGAACTGCGCAAGCACGTCGATACGTTGATCGTCATCCCGAACCAGAATCTCTTCCGCGTCGCCAACGAGCGCACGACGTTCGCCGAAGCGTTCCAGCTGGCAGACCAAGTGCTGTACTCCGGTGTGCGCGGCGTCACCGATCTGATGGTCATGCCGGGTCTCATCAATCTCGACTTCGCCGACGTCCGCACCGTGATGGCCGAGATGGGCACGGCGATGATGGGCACGGGCGAAGCACAAGGCCCGAACCGCGCGCTGCAAGCCGCGCACGGCGCCATGGCCAATCCGCTGCTCGACATCGTCTCGATGCGCGGCGCCAAGGGCGTCTTGATCAACATCACCGGCGGCTTCGACATGACGCTGTACGAAGTCGATCAGGCCGCCAACGAAATCCGCGCCGAAGTCGATCCGAACGCCAACATCATCCTGGGCTCGACGTTCGATGAAACGCTGGAGGGCTCGATCCGCGTCTCCGTGGTCGCCACTGGCATCGATGACGAAGCCATCGTGACGCAGCAGACCGTCGTCGAACCCGCACGCCGCGCAACGGAAGCGCCGGTGCGCCGTCCCGTCGTGACGCCGCGCCCGGAGCCGATTCCGGCGCCCGAGCCGGTGCGCGAGACGTACGAAGAAACGCGCCCGAGCTTCGCCAACGATCTCGAGCCCGAACCGCGCCGCGGCGGCGGCTTCAGCCTGTTCGGCTGGAAGAAGCCGGAGCCGCGTGACGATGTCCCGACTTCGTTCCGCGAATTCAATCTGGATGAGCCCGCGGTGGAGCCTGAACCGGCGCAGCCGCGCCGCGCGCACGAAGACATCGTCCGCGATCCGGCGTTGGATGAAGAGCTGGAAATCCCGGCCTTCCTGCGCCGCCAGATCAACCCGCGCTAAGCGGCCTTCATCCGCCCCAGAGCCGCTTGCGCAACGCTGCTTCGCGCTCGGTCATCGCGCCGGCCTTCGCCAGTTCATCGAAGCGGGTCAGGGCGGACTTGCGATACTGCTCGGCGCTGCCGGGCGCCGCGACGCCGAACAAGTGGCTCTCGACAATGGCGCGAAAGCGCAAGCCTTCGACATCGTGCGCATCGTGAAAGATGCGATCGGCCAGGATCAGTTCATCCTCCCAGGCCGCGCACGCAGTCGCCTTGTCGCCCTGCGCCAAAGCGACGAGACCAAGCCGCTCCAGCGCCACCGCGAGCGCCTGCGCCGCACGCGGATCTTCCGGTGCGGCGTCGAACATGGCGAGCCGCATCGTCGCGCTCTCCTGAAACGCCGCCCGCGCGCCGGCGAGCGCGCCGGCTTCCAGGGCCGCTTCGCCATGCTTCACCAACGCGGCGGCGAGTCCTCGTGCCGAGCGCGCATTGTCCGGCTCGCGGTCGAGCGCCATGCGCCTGAACTCAACGGCGCGCGCAAACGCTTCCTGCGCTTGGTTCAATGCGCGCAGCGCGCGCGCGACTTCGCCGAGCCGATCCCAGGCCGCGGCGACATCTGTCAGCCAAATCGGTTGCGCTAGCGGCGTGCGGGCGACCGTCTCGGCGTGCATGCGCGCTTGGTCCGCGGCTTCGCGCGCCAGATTGAGTTCACCCGACCGCAGCGCCTGGTCAGCCTGATCGAGCAGCGTGTGGATCAGAAAGCGCGCCGCCGCCTCGGGGCACGGCGGCGCCGCAAGCTGCTCCGCAAGCAGCCGCGCCTGGCGCAGCGAGTCCGCCGCGGCGTGCGTATCGCCCAGCGCTGAACGCAGCGCGCTGCGCGTGCGCCAGATGCCGGCCAAAGCCCACGCTTCGCGCGGATCCTTGGCGGCAAGCCGCAGCCGCGCCTGCAGCGCCTTGTCCATCGCCTCGCGCGCACGGTCGTGGGCGCCGCGCACATAGTCCGCTTCGGCCGCGAGCGCCCAGGCATCCGAGAGCACGGCGCGCCAGTGCGGCTCGTCGGGCTCCGTCACCGCGAGGGCTTCGTAACGGCCGATCGCCTCGCCAAACCGCCGCCGCGCCGACGCTGCTTGGTTTTCGTCGAGTTCGAGCGCGCCGAGGCGCATCTCCGCATCGGCAATGTCGGCGGCCAGCACTGGCGGTTCGCCGATCGCCGCCGCTGTTGCGCGCAGCATCGCCAATGCGCCTTCGGCGCCGGCCTTCGCCCGGTCGCGATGGCCTTCGCCTGCGTCCAATTCGGCGATCCGCCCGCGCGCGCGGGCGTACCAGCGCGCAGCCGCTGGGTCCGAACGATGGACGCGGAGGATGTCGTCCTCGATCCGCAGCACCGCCGTGTAGCACTCGCGCGCCGCGGCCTTGTCGCCCTCGGCGCGCGCAATCTCGGCGACAATGAAGGCGGCGCGGGCGCGGGCCGCCTGATCGACGGCTTCATCCATTACCCCGCGCGCCTCGGCCCTGGCGGTGGCGAGGTCGCCCTGTTCCGCCGCCAGCCGCGCCAGCGCCAGGCGCGGGGCGGGGTCCAGCGGCTCTAAACGGATTGCAACCGAGAGCGCCTCCCGCGCCAGCGCCGGGTCGTGGCGTTCCGCCAGCCATGCGGCGCGCCTTGCCGCCAGCGCCGCGCGCTCGCCGCCGGCCCGCGCCACCGCTAACAGGGCGGCCGCGTCAGCGGCGCTAGGAGGAGGCGAATTTGTGGCCATTTTCAGAGACTTCCGCCTACTCGCTTAACAGTCACAAACCGTAACGCAACGTGTCTTGTTGGGACAGGAACCGGCGCCTTACACAAACGTCGGGTCGGGGGGCCCAGAGCCCTGCGGGGGGACACAAAGGTGACTTCGTTGCGTAAGCAGCAGACCATAGCTGGTCCCGCTATGTGTGCGGGTGTAGGCGTCCATTCTGGGGCGCATGTGCGCTTGGCGCTGACCCCGGCGCCAGTGGACACGGGCATCGTGTTCGTGCGCTCCGACGTACGCGGCGGTGTCGACAACGCGATTCGCGCCCATGCCGATAGCGTCCACGACACCCGCAACTGCACCACCATCCGCAACGCCTCCGGCGTGGAATTGGCCACAGTCGAGCATCTGATGTCGGCCTGTGCGGGTCTGGGCATCGATAATTTGATCGTTGAAGTCGACGGCCCGGAGCTGCCGATCTTGGACGGCTCGTCCGCCCAGTTCGTGCAAGTGCTGCTGAACGCCGGCCTGAAGCAACAGCATGCGCCGCAGCGCGTCATCCGTATTCTCGAGCGCATCGAAGTGCGCATGGGCGCCAAAAGCGCCGCCCTGACGCCGTCCGAGGGCTTCGAGGGGCTCGACATGGATGTCACCATTCGTTTCGCCGATCCCGCGATCGGCGTGCAGCGCCACCGCGTCCACCTGACGCCGGAGAGCTTCCTGCACGACATCGCCGATGCCCGCACCTTCGGCTTCCTGGCCGATGCGGAAGCCATGCGCGCGGCGGGGTTGGGCCGCGGCGCGTCGATGGCGAATACGTTGGTGGTGGATTCCGGCCGGGTCGTGAACCCAGAAGGACTTCGCTTCGACGACGAATTCGTGCGGCACAAGATGCTCGACGCGGTAGGCGATCTGGCCATGGCCGGTGCGCCGATTTGTGGCCGCTTTGTGGCTGACCAGCCGGGCCACGCGCTCAACGCGTTGCTTGTCCGCGCGCTGCTGGACACGCCGGAAGCGTGGCGCTGGGAGTACGACTCCGAGACCGAAACGGTCCGCGAGCACGCGCCGGCGCTGATTGCAGCCGCGGGCTGAAACAGCTGTTCGTCCCACAGCCGCAGGCGCTTTGCGGCGCGGCTATCATCCTGTATCAGGCCTGGGCAGTGTTTCGCTGCGCC
>Ga0196970_1001619_pt1 | contig 14207 bp, 15 predicted proteins | sample S1v_513CmetaG_FD_148672 | JGI IMG/M metagenome (GOLD analysis project Ga0196970, IMG submission 148672) | Soil microbial communities from Anza Borrego desert, Southern California, United States - S1+v_5-13C | ecosystem: Environmental > Terrestrial > Soil > Desert | place: USA: California... | reverse complement strand
TAAGGCGAACGCGGGCGAGGGTAAGTGGTCGAGGGCACGCAAGGTTACGAGCAGGAAGCGCCGGAGCTTCTGAAGCGCTATGAGGCGCTGTCGTTCGCCGATGCGCATCGCGGGCCCCTCGAGCTCATCCCGCCGCCGCGCATCACGGTGTTGGACATCGGCGCGGGCACAGGCCGCGACGCCGCGTGGTTTGCGTCGCGCGGTGATGCCGTCACCGCCATCGAACCGACGCGCGCCATGCGCGAAGGCGCAATCGCACTGCATCCCGCCAGCAACATCACGTGGATCGAAGACAGCCTTCCGGCGCTCGAGAGCGTGCGCGCTCGGACGTTCGATCTCGTCTGGATGTCGGCGGTGTGGATGCATTTCGATGAGCCCACGCGCGCGGCCATGATGCCGACCATCGGCGCACTCGTGGCCCCGGCCGGCACGCTGATGATCAGCCTCCGTCACGGTCCTATCCCCGCAGGACGGCGGATGTTCGAGGTCTCGGCGGAAGAAACTCAGGCGCTCGCACGCGCTGTGGGTCTTGCCTGCAGTCGCGCCGACTACGATGAGTCGCCAATTACGCCCGGCGTGTTCTGGGATCGTCTCTGGTTCAAGCGGGGCGAGTGATCGCGCCTGCGTTGCGGGCGCGCGGAAGCGCGCCCCCGTGCGGGCGTTGCGGTGTGGCGATGGCGCGCGCGAAGGGCTCAACTGGAATCGCACCGTCCGAGCTGCGTGAACGCGAAGCCGCTGGCGTCGATGGAAAGGTGCGGATCTTCGGGGTCGCGACGATCGGCGCCGGCGCAATCCCAGAGGTATGGAAACGCCATGTCGGCGCCCGCGCGGGCCGATCGCACGAGCAGACGCGCCAGACGGCGTGCGTGCGGCAAGGGATCTTCGAACACGCGGCAAAGCGCTTCGAGGCGGCGGGCAAGCCGCCAAGCCGGATCTGGCTTGCGCGGCGCGCGCGCCGTGTGCAGCGGCTGGCGCATAGAGGATCGCTCGCTCGGGCGTTCGCTGGGTGGCCTCAGCGCGAAGCGCACCGACCAAGTATGCGGCAGGGTTGGATCGGAATGGGCTCGCGCAGCTTCACGATGGGGGCGTGCGCCGTTCGCTGCCGGCGGCGTAGCGCCGTTCTGAAGACTGACGCTGCCCTGCAGATCGAGCCGCAGCGTTTCGGCGAGCAAGAGCTTGCGGACGATGTATTCGATCATCCCGAGCCGGCAGGCGATGGCGCGGCGCATCGCGCGCGACAGCCATCGCGTAGCGGCGATGGCGGCGGGGCCGCCGGCCAACGCGAGCACCCGCGTCAGCATGAGCTCCGCCCGTCGCCAGAGCGGCGCGGCGGAGGCTGGAGTATGAGGCTGATCGGTGACGGACATAGGCTGCATTATAAAGGCGACGCCGGGCGGTCGGATTGATTTCATGCGCGGGCCTTTGTTTTCAGCATGTTGCGTGCGCAAATGCGTGGATAGAGGCGGGCGCTATCCTCCTATCTAGACGGCGGCGGCTGCGTGGTTCGTGACGCTGCATTCATGGACTGAACAGAGGCGACCGGCGCGCGTTCGTCTCGCATGAGCATGGGACTTTGGATCGCCATCGGCATCGCCATAGGCGCCGCAATCGGTGTGACGATGGACAATATCGCGATGGGCATCGCCATCGGCGTTGCGCTTGGCGCCGGCATCGGCGCGGCGGACCGCTCGTTCAAGAACAAGCCGCCGCCGGATAAAGGCGGTTAAACCGTTTTCTTTTCCCGGGTGTTAAGCGCTACTTGACCGCAAACATACCCATCCCCGGATGCTCGCGAAGCGAGCAGTCCGGGGCCCATAAACACGGGTATCGCAGCTTCGCACCGAAAGCGTAGTGTTTATGGGTCCCGGGCTCGACGCTGCGCGCCGCCCCGGGAATGGGTGCATTGAAAGCAACAAGGGCGCTAATCGGAACGCCGCCCGGCGTCGCCACATTGCGGGCGCTCGATGGCGTTGTCGATTTCGATGCCGATTTCATCGGCTTCTCCATCGAAAGCTTCCGGCGTTTGCTCCGGCGCCTCGCGCTGGACGGCGCCGTGCGTGCGCGGACGCGTGTGCGGCGAACGCAGATCATCGTCCGGATCGAGCGCGCTGGGCTCGTGCTCCTGATCGATCTCGGATTTCAGTTGGTCCGTCGGCGCGAGGTCTCGCGCGCGCGGGCTGCGCGGCGGAACGCCCGCTAACGTGCTCGGCGTTCCGCGCGGTTCGGTGGTGCGATCGGCCATTGGAGTTAGTGATCGCGACCACGGCGCTTCGGATCGACGCCCGTGCCTGGCCGGCCGGAATCGTTCTCGACATCGCCAGGGAAGGTGTTTTCGCCTTCAGCATAGAGATCGTCGATCTCGTCAGCGTCGGCGCCCGCTATCGTCGCGCCCTTCGAGGCGCCGATGCCGGGATTGCGTTCAAGATCGTCGGGGCCGGCATTTTGCTCACGCTCCCGCTCTTGATCAATTTCGATGTCGTCCGGATTGTCCGCCGGCGGGCGGGTGTTGCGCACGCTTTCGGGCTCGCGGCCGGTTTCTCGGTTTTGTGGCATGTTGGCCTCCTTGCAGGGACCAACCAGCGGAACGGGCGCGCGTTCCGGACCGGATGCGGTCTAGGGCGCGATCTGCGCTTCCGTCAGCACCTGCAGCGCCGCCTGGAGTTCTTCCTCGCTCACCAAGAGCCGCCAGCCGCCCATGACGCCGGCATCGAGCTGGCCCGCCACTAGCCCCTGCTCCGGCATGACGACGCCGATGTCCTCGGATTCCAGCACAGATTTCGCCACCAGCGCTTCGGGAAACGAGGCGAACTTCGCGAGGACAACGACGGCCATGGCGCCACTAAACAAGAAAGCCCACCTCTTGCGAAGCGGGCTTTCTCATTTGCGTTTGCGCTGGAGCTTAGTCGCCCGAGCATTCACGACGCGGGCGATCTAGGGCGCACCATGCTGCATCCGAACCATGCCGGCGTTCAGCCGGCCTGGCTCGAGCGAGAGCGACACTTGGTTGAAGTATTCGGCTGCCACTTCGCAGAAGCGCGCCTCGCTACCCTCGACAGTTGCGTCCGGCGACAACAAGCTAACGTCTTCGCCAACTACTGCGTGAATTCGCTCGAAGATTCCCTGCGCGGCGGACTGCACTTCGGCCTCCGTCATAGCTTGCGGCGCCCCCGTAGGCGACGAGCGCAAGGCGTTTGCTTGCAGCGCCAGGAAGCGCCGATGCAATGAGCGGCTGAATGGCGGATTGGAATAATCGACACCACGATTAAAGAAGACCCTCGCACAAAGCGCGGGATTTGTTTGCCTGAGCTCAAGCATCTGATCTCGGGAGATGCGAAAACGCTCTACCGCCTGCTCATCTGACAGATACGCTAGGCGGCGCCCACCGATGGCAACCATCTCAAGATAACGCGGGTCGTTTTGGGCTTCGGCAAAGTCGGCATCTCCCTGCTCAGCGGCGAGCGCCACGAAGTCCGCAAAGGCTGAGGGATCGGTTTCCTTCCACGCCGTCATCAGCTCGCCAAGATCTGGATGCGCCAGCAACGTACGCTCGACGGCGGCTAGCGTTTGTCGCGATGGCAACTCAATTTTCGATGCGAAGAGTCCGCACAATACAGCGGCGACTATCGCCACCGGCGCGCGAGCTGCTCGCCATGCGTCGGGCAGCAATGACCAAAGGCCAAAGCCAATCGCGCCGCCGACTACAGCGCCGACCGCACCGACAAAGAGTCCTTGCATGCGTCCCCCGCGGGTTCCAAGCGCACGTTAGTTGAGCCATTGATCTAGGCAAGCGGCTACAATCCAGAACGAATTGAATTCAGCCACCACAACCACCGCCATTGCGCCACTAAACAAGAAAGCCCGCCTCTTGCGAAGCGGGCTTTCTCATTTGCATTGGCGCTTGAAGCTTAGTCGCCCGAGCTTTCGCGGCGCGGACGGTCACGGCCGCCACCGCCGCGGCGCGGGCCGCGGTCGCCGCGGTCGCTGCGTTCACGGCGCGGACCTTCGTCCAGAGCTTCGTCACCCATCTCGGCCGAGAGATCGGCGCCGGTGGCTTGGTCGACGACCTTCATCGAGAGGCGCACCTTGCCGCGATCGTCGAAGCCGAGGAGCTTCACCTTCACGGTGTCGCCTTCTTTGACGACATCGCCCGGCTTCTCGACCCGCTCGCGCGCGAGCTGCGAGACGTGGACGAGGCCGTCCTTGGCGCCGAAGAAGTTCACGAAGGCGCCGAACTCCATCACCTTCACGACCTTGCCTTCGTAGATCTGGCCGACTTCCGGTTCGCTGGTCAGCGACTTGATCCACTTGATCGCCGCTTCGATCGACTCGGCGTTGGCGGAGGCCACCTTCACCGTGCCGTCGTCTTCGACGTTCACTTTCGCGCCGGTCTTTTCCACGATCTCGCGGATCACTTTGCCGCCGGTGCCGATCACGTCGCGGATCTTGTCGGTCGGGATTTTGATCTGCTCGATGCGCGGGGCGTTCTTGCCGACTTCGCCGCGCGGGGCGTCCATGGCCTTGTTCATCTCGCCGAGGATGTGCTGACGCGCGCCGTGAGCGCGGTCGAGCGCGACTTGCATGATCTCTTGCGTGATGCCCGCAACCTTGATGTCCATCTGCAGCGAAGTGATGCCCTTGGCCGTGCCGGCGACTTTGAAGTCCATGTCGCCGAGGTGATCTTCATCACCCAAGATGTCGGTCAGGACTTCGAAGCCGTAATCTTCGAGGATGAGGCCCATGGCGACGCCGGCGACGGGCGCCGAAATCGGCACGCCGGCATCCATCAGCGCGAGAGACGAGCCGCAAACGGTGGCCATCGAGGACGAGCCGTTCGACTCGGTGATCTCGGAGACGAGACGCACCGTGTACGGGAATTGCTCAGCGCTCGGCAGCACCGCTTTCATCGCCCGCCAGGCCAACTTGCCGTGGCCGATTTCGCGGCGGCCGGCACCGCCCATGCGGCCGGTTTCGCCGACGCTATAGGGCGGGAAGTTGTAGTGGAGCATGAAGCGCTCTTTGGTCGTGCCCGAGAGCGCGTCGATGAATTGCTCGTCTTCGCCGGTGCCCAAGGTCGCGACGACGATCGATTGGGTTTCACCACGGGTGAACAGGGCCGAGCCGTGCGTGCGCGGCAGGAAACCGACCATCGCTTCGATCGGGCGCACCTTGTCGACGGCGCGGCCGTCGATGCGGCCCTTTTCCTTCACGATACGCGTGCGAACGATGTCGCTTTCGACTTCCTTGAACACTTCCTTGAACACGTTGGCGTCGACACCATCCGGGTTCGCGTCGGTCTTCACGAATTGCGCCTTGGCTTTGTCGCGCAGCGCGCCGACGGCGCCGTAGCGTTCGGCCTTGTTGGTGACCTTGTAAGCCGCGCCGAGATCGGCGCCGACGAGGTCTTTGATCTTCGACTTAAGGGCGGAATTATCAGCCGGTTCGAATTCGAACGGCTCTTTGCCGGCTTTCTCGGCCAATTCGATGATCGCGTCGATCACCGGCTGCATGCCCTTGTGCGCGAGCGCGAGCGCTTCGAGCATTTGCGCTTCGCTCAATTCCTTCACTTCCGACTCGACCATCATGATCGCGTTGGCGGTGCCGGCGACGACGAGATCGAGTTCGCTCGTCTTCATTTGCTCGATGGTCGGGTTCAGCTGCGCCTTGCCGTCGATCCAGCCGACGCGGCTGGCGGCGATCGGGCCCATGAACGGCACGCCGGAAATGGTGAGGGCGGCGGAAGCGGCGACCATGGCGAGCAGATCGGATTCGTTTTCGTTGTCCCAGCTCAGCACCGTGATGATGACTTGGACTTCGTTCTTGAAGCCATCGACGAACAGCGGACGGATCGGGCGGTCGATCAGGCGCGACAGCAGCGTCTCGCGTTCAGTCGGGCGGCCTTCGCGCTTGAAGAAGCCGCCGGGAATGCGGCCCGAGGCGAAGTACTTTTCCTGGTAGTTCACGGTCAGCGGGAAGAAGTCTTGTCCCGGCTTGGCTTCCTTCGCGTAGACGACGGTCGCGAGCAAAGCGGTCTCGCCCCAGCTGGCGAACACGGCGCCGTCAGCCTGACGCGCAACGCGGCCAGTTTCGAGCGTGAGCGGGCGGCCCGCCCAATCGATGGAAACGGATTTGGTATCAAACATACATCTAACTCCAGGCGCCGAGCCCCTGCTCGAACGCCTTGTCGGTGCGCAACGGCGATCCGTTGCGCGAATTGCCTCCTCCGCGGATCGGAGGAGGTTCGTTCTTAAGCCCCTCCCCTTGAGGGGAGGGGTTTGGGGTGGGGTGAAACGCGGATCTCGGGAAGGGGCGCGTACGCGCAAACTTTCGCCGGAGGAGGTTCACCCCGCCCCCCGGCCCCCTCCCCTCAAGGGGAGGGGGAGTAGTCCGCGCTTAGCGGCGCAGACCCAGCTTTTCGATGATCGCTTGGTAGCGCGACACATCGCGGCTTTTCAGATAGTCGAGCAACCGGCGGCGCTGGGAGACCATCTTCAGAAGGCCTTGGCGCGAATGGTTGTCTTTTTTGTGCGTCTTGAAGTGCTCAGTGAGGTTGGCGATGCGCTCGGAGAGGATCGCAACCTGAACCTCCGGCGAACCGGTATCGACTTTGCTCTTTGCATTGTCTTTGATGAGCGCGGCTTTGCGCTCTGCGGTAACCGACATCGGTACTCCTTTTAATCTGCGATGTTGAACACGCGGCTGGGCTCAAAGCGCCCCGCTCGCACGTCACCCAGCGCAACCGCTTTGCCCTGAAACAGGGCGACCACCGCGCGGGAGGCGTCCTGCCCGGCGATGGTGCGGTCTCGGAACTGAGGCTTCAGCGTCTCCACCACATGCGGGAGGAGGACGATGGGCCGTCCCTGTCTGAGCTTGAACGCGTCCTCGCCGCTGATGGCCAGTGCCGGGATGTCGTCCAGCGCGGTCTCAACGGGCTTCAGGCGTTCTGACGCGGCGCCCTTATGACCTAAATCCTGCAGCGCGTCGAGGGTGACGGATTCAGCTTCGGTAAACGGCCCGACGGCGGTGCGGCGCAGGCGCCAGACATGGCCTTCCGCGCCAAGTTTTGCCGCCAAATCGCGCACCAAAGCGCGGATGTAGAAGCCTTTGCCCGAGCGGAACCGGAAGGTGGCGAGGTCGTCGCCTTCGGTTTCGACCAGTTCGGCCTCGTAAACCGTGACTTGGCGCGGTTCCAGCTCCACCGTCTCGCCGGAGCGGGCGATGTCGTAGGCGCGCTCGCCATCGACTTTGACGGCGCTGAATTGGGGCGGGATTTGCTGGATCTCGCCGACGAAGGCCGGTAGCGCGGCGCGGATGGCTTCGGCAGTCGGCCGGACATCGCTCTCGGCGATCGATTTGCCTTCGCGGTCCTGGGTGTCGGTGGAGACGCCCCATTTGATGGTGAAGAGATAGGTCTTCTTCGCTTCCATCAGCCAGGGGACGGTCTTGGTCGCCTCACCGAGCGCGATCGGCAGAATGCCGGACGCCAGCGGATCGAGCGTGCCGGCGTGGCCGGCCTTCTGCGCATTGAAGATGCGGCGGATGGCGGCGACGGCGTGCGTGGACGTCATGTCGTCCGGCTTGTCGAGCACGACCCAGCCGGAAACGTCATCGCCCTTTTTGCGGCGGCCCATCAGCGCGGCTCCGTTCCCCCTCTCCCTTGCGGAGAGGGGGTTAGGGGGTGAGGGGCGTGCAAACACATCGGCGCCTGTGGGGCGGAACGCCCCTCACCCCGCCGCTTCGCGGCGACCCTCTCCGCAAGGGAGAGGGTGGGCTGACGCGCTCGACTCACTCTTCGTCCTCGCGCTTTAGATCGCGGGCCACTTCGGGGCTGGCGAGGATATCGTCGATGTGGCGGGCTTCGTCGTAGGAGACGTCCGGCTGGAAGTGTAGTTGCGGCGTGAATTTGAGATCGATCGAGCGCGCGAGGCGCCCGCGCAGAAAGCCGGCCGAACGGTTGAGGCCGTTGGCGATCTTCTGCGGATCGGCGGGGCCGAGCGCGGAGACGAACGCCGTCATGTGCTTCAGATCGGGCGAGGCGCGCACTTCGCCGATGGTGATCGACGCGCCGACCAGATCCGGATCGCGCAAATCCTCGCGCGCGACAATCTCAACCAGCGCATGGCGCACGAGTTCGGCCGCACGCAACTGGCGTTGCGACGGGCCGGCGCCCTCCTGACCTCGCGATGTGCGTTTCATGCTCTCGTCTTACTGCGCCGTGTAGGCGAACGCGCCGCAGAGTTCGGGATCGGCGCTCGACGGCGGTTGCGCCTCGCCGCGGAACGCCGCGATCTTGAACACCCAGCGGCCGCTGGAATCGACGAATTCGCTCACCGCCATATGGCGCGTGCCATCTTCGCCGCACAGCCCCGCTTGCCGGCCGGGGATCAGGTTTTCGTCCAGCACGCGATAGAGATACGTCTCGACACGCGGGTCGCCGGCGAGAATCGCGGCGAAGCTCTGCCCACCCGCGCCTGAGCGCTGATCGGCCGGAACCACATTGTAGGGCTGCGCCCGCACGGTGATGCCGTTGGCGAATGCGAACACGACCGGACCGCCGCGTCGGCCTTCCAGGCTGACGCGCAAATTGCCGGTGACGCTGCGGGCTTGCTCGCTCGAGGCGCGCCATTGCGAGCGCGCCACCGCGGGCTCTTCCTGCGGCACGGCGTCGACGCGCGTTTCCGCTTCGACCTGCGTCACCGGACGTTCGCCCGGCAACTTCTCGTCGCTGCGTTCGCGCTGGCACGCACCGAGCGCCAACACCGCCGCCATCGCTGCTACGACAACTCCGCGCATCCCTTACGCCTCAGAGCGACCGCTGCACCACTTCGACGTTGAAGCACTCGATCACATCGCCTTGCTTGATGTCCTGGAACGGACCGAAGCTCATGCCGCATTCTTGGCCGGCGACGACTTGATCGACTTCGTCTTTGAAGCGCTTCAGCGTTGTCAGCACGCCCATTTCCTGGATCACGACATTGTCGCGCAGGATGCGGACCTTGGCCCCCTTGCGGACGACGCCGTCGCTGACGCGGCAGCCGGCGACCTTGCCGACCTTCGAGATATTGAACACTTCGAGCACCGCGGCGTTGCCAAGGAACGTTTCGCGATGCTGCGGCGCGAGCATGCCGGACATGACGCCTTTGATGTCGTCGATCAGGTCGTAGATGATCGCGTAATAGCGAATTTCGACGCCTTCGCGTTCGGCCAGATCGCGCGCTTCCTTCGAAGCGCGGACGTTGAAGCCGATCAGCGGCGCGCCGGAGGTTTTGGCCAGCTGCACGTCGGATTCGTTGATCGCGCCGACGCCCGAAAGCACCACACGCGCGCGCACTTCTTCGTGCGCGAGCTTATCGAGCGAGCCGACGATCGCTTCGGCCGAACCCTGCACGTCGGCCTTGATCAGGACCGGCAGCTCTTTGGCCGTCGAATCCTTGAACTTGGCCATCATGCTTTCGAGCGACGTGCCGGTGCGCGAGGCGCCGCCCGTCGTCCGCTGCTTCTTGGCGCGGGCGCGATAATCGGCGACTTCGCGGGCGCGATTTTCATTTTCGACCACGTTCAGCACGTCGCCCGGATCGGGCACGCCTTCGAGACCCATGATCTCGACCGGCTCCGACGGTCCCGCGGTTTGCAGTTGCTGACCGCGCTCGTTGTTGAGTGCGCGAATGCGGCCCATCTGCGCGCCGACGACGACGATGTCGCCGCGCTTCAGCGTGCCCGCCTGCACCAGCACCGTCGCCACCGTGCCGCGGCCGCGATCGAGCTTGGATTCGATCACCGTGGCTTCGGCCGGACGATCCGGATTGGCCTTCAGGTCCATGACTTCGGCTTGCAGCAGCACCGTCTCGACCAGCTTGTCGAGATTGAGCTTCTTGGTCGCCGAGACTTCGACCGCGAGCGTGTCGCCGCCGTGCGCTTCGGTGACGATCTCGTGCTGCAGGAGATCGGTGAGGACGCGGGTTGGGTTCGCGTCTTCCTTATCGATCTTGTTGATCGCAACGATGATCGGCGCGCCGGATGCGCGGGCGTGATTAATGGCTTCGACCGTCTGCGGCATGACGCCGTCATCGGCCGCCACCACCAGCACGACGATATCGGTCACTTGCGCGCCGCGGGCGCGCATGGCGGTGAACGCGGCGTGGCCCGGCGTGTCGAGAAAGGTGACGCGCTGGCCGTCAGCCAGGCGCACCTGGTAAGCGCCGATATGCTGGGTGATGCCGCCCGCTTCGCCGGCGGCGACATCGGTCTGGCGCAGCGCATCGAGCAGCGAGGTCTTGCCGTGGTCGACGTGGCCCATAATGGTCACGACCGGCGGACGCGGCTGCGTGTTTTCTTCGGTATCGACGACGCTGCCTGAAAGGCCCTCTTCGACGTCCGATTCCGCAACGCGCTTCACGGTGTGGCCGAACTCGGTGGCGATCAGCTCGGCGGTGTCCGCATCAAGCTCATCGGCCTGCTTCATCATCTGGCCTTGGCGCATCATGAACTTGATGATGTCGGCGACGCGCACCGCCATCCGGTTCGACAGCTCTTGCACCGTGATGGATTCCGGAACGACGACTTCGCGCTTGATCTGCTCGCGCTCGCCGCTGCCGCCCATCATCTTGGCGCGGCGCTCTTTTTCCTTTTGCTGCGCACGCCGATAGGCGGCGAGCGAGCGCACGCGGTCATCGTCGCCGGCGACTTGACGTTCGACCATGTCGAGCGTGAGCTTGCCTTTGCGGCGCTCGGGTTCGCCCTTCTTGGCGGGCTTCACCGGCACCGGCGCAAGCGGCTTGCGCGCGGATTTGATGCGTCCGCCCAATTCGTCGAGCAGGCCCGAGGGACGTTGCTGCTGCTGTTGTTGCTGAGCCGGCGCCGGGCGCTGTTGCGAGGCGGCCGGCGCGCCGGCGCGCTGTTCAGGCGCTTGCGCGGGGGCGGCTGCGGCGGCTTCTTCTTCGGCTTCGGCGCGGCGGCGTGCTTCGGTCTCGGCGGCGAGCGCTTCGTCCTCTGCGGCCTTGCGGCGTTGCGCGTCTTCAAGGGCACGGCGTTTTTCTTCGTCGGCGGCCAGACGCTGCTCGCGCGCTTCACGCTCGGCCAATGAGCGGCGCACGGCCTCGTCGCGGCGGCGCACTTCTTCGTCGCTGATGCCGCCCGGTGTTTGTTGCGGCTTCGGCGCGGGCTCAGCCGCGGGCGCTGCAGCGCGCGCGGTGCGCAGCGGCGGCGGCACGCCGGGGCCCGGCGCTGGCGCAGCTGCGCCGCCGGCGCCCGGCCGATTGATCGCGCGCTTCTCGCGCACCTCGACGGCGACCTGCTTGGTGCGGCCATGCGAAAAACTCTGGCGCACCGTGCCTGCGCTCGCCGTGCGGGTGAGCGTCAGCGGCTTGCGGCCGGAGGGAGTGTCTTTTTGTTCGTTGCCGTCAGACATGCAGTCGAGTTGCCAATCCTAAATACGTCGTCAGTTCGTCATCAGTCGTTCGTCAAATATCGGAGCGCTCGTCGCGGCTCTGGTTGGCTCCAGCGTCCGCGCCGCCCAGTTTCCACGACACAGAGCGCCAGGAATCGGGCCAAGAGCTTGGAACGATGGTGCGAAAACCAGCGAGGCGGGCGATTTCCGCCGCCCAGCCCATCGCCAAGCGCTCTTGAAGCAGGCAAGCGTGTATCACACGTTCCCGCCCCAACGCCACGCCCAATTCCTCGGAGGTAAAGCACCCCACGGCGCGCGGCGGGCGGCTCCAGAACCCTATATGGAGGCTCATCAGCTTTTCGCGACCCTCCTGTGCGCCATCTACCGCTTCGATCAGCACAAAAGCCGGTTTCGAGCGGATCGCGGCCTCAACCTGCGTCGCGCCGATGGCGATCGCGCCGGCGCGGCGCGCGAGCCCGAGCTGATCCAAGCAGCGGCGCACGAGCAGCGTCTCGGTAACCTGGGCGAGATCGTCGGGAACTTTGACCTGCTGTTTGAAGGCGCGGGCGAAGTGCCCCTTCTTCGACGCAACTTCGAGGCTCGCACGGTCGGCGCGCACCCAGGCGCCCCGGCCGGGCAACTTCGCGGCCACGTCCGGCGTCACCGTACCGTCAGGCGCAAGCGCGAAGCGGACCAAGCCCGCTTCACTCTCGCTCTCACCGCTCACAATGCAGCGCCGCTCGCGTTCGCGGCGCGGCCGATCAGCCTCTATCTGGGAAGACGCTGGCGACATCGTCGGCGTCTCCTTCAGCTTGCTCGACCGGCTCTGGCTCCGGCGGCGCGTCGATCCAGCCGGCGGCGATGCGCGCATTGAGCACCAGCGCGTCGGCTTGTTCCTGCGTCAGCTCGAAGCTTTCGAGCACGCCCGGCTCGCGCACCCGCTCGCCGTTCTTGGTTTCGAAATAGCCGCGCAGATCGTCGCCGACGAGACCGGCGAAATCTTCCAGCGTCTTCACGCCCTTCTCGCCCAACGAGACTAGCATCTGCGCGGTGAGGCCTGGCACGTCTTTCAGCTGATCCTCGACGCCGAGTTCGACCCGCTTGGCTTCCAGTTCGGCCGCCAGCTTGTCGAGAAACTCACGGGCGCGCGCCTGCAGCTCGTCGGCGATTTCGTCATTGAGGCCTTCGATCGAGGCGAGCTCCATCTGATCGACATAGGCGATTTCCTCGACCGTCTCGAAGCCTTCCGAGGCCAGGAGCTGAGCGAACATCTCGTCCACTTCGAGCGCCTTGACGAAGAGTTCGGTGCGGGTGGCGAATTCCTTCTGCCGGCGCTCCGATTCTTCGGCTTCGGTCATGATGTCGATCGACCAGCCGGTCAGCTGCGAGGCGAGGCGCACGTTCTGGCCGCGGCGGCCGATGGCGAGCGAAAGCTGCGCTTCGCCGACCACGACTTCGACGCGCGCGTCTTCCGGATCGAGCACGACCTTGGAGACTTCCGCCGGCTGCAGCGCGTTGACGATGAAGGTCGCCGGATCCGGCGACCACGGGATGATGTCGATCTTCTCGCCTTGGAGTTCGCCGACGACCGCCTGCACGCGCGCCCCGCGCATACCGACGCAAGCGCCGACCGGATCGATGCTGGAATCGTGCGAAAGCACGGCGATCTTGGCGCGCGAGCCCGGATCGCGGGCGGCGGCTTTGATCTCGATCACGCCTTCATAAACTTCCGGCACTTCCTGCGCGAACAGGCGGGCCATGAATTCGGGCTTGGCGCGCGACAGGAAGATTTGCGGGCCCTTGGTTTCACGGCGGACGTCATAGACGTAAGCGCGGGTGCGGTCGCCGACGCGGAGGTTCTCGCGCGGGATGCTCTCCGACTTGCGGATCACGCCTTCGGCGCGGCCGAGATCGACGATCACATTGTAGAATTCAACGCGCTTGACGACGCCATTGATGATCTCGCCGATGCGATCCTTGTATTCGCCGAACTGACGCTCGCGCTCGGCTTCGCGCACTTCGTGATTGATCACCTGCTTGGCCGTCTGCGCGGCGACGCGGCCGAACTCGATTGGCGGCAGGCCTTCTTCGTACATCTTGCCGATGACCGCTTCGGGATCGGTCTTGCGGGCGATGTCGAGCATGATGTCCGTCGATGGATTGAACGGACGCGTTTCGGGATCGAGCATCGACTCGTCCACCACCGTCATCACCCGCTTCAGCTCCATCTCGCCAGTTTTTTGGTCGATGGTGGCGCGGATGTCGTGCTCAGCGCCGTAGCGCGAGCGAGCGGCCTTCTGCAGCGCGTGCTCCATCGCCTGGATGACGATCTCTTTGTCGATCGACTTCTCGCGCGCGACAGCGTCGGCGATCTGCAGGATTTCCATCCGGTTTGCGGAAATGCCGGTGCTCATGGTCTTTCCTCTTCTTAAGCCCCCTCCCCTTGAGGGGAGGGGGTTGGGGGTGGGGTGATGCGCCGGCCTCGCCAATCCTCGGCGCGGTCTTGCATCGCAAACTTTCGAAGGCGGAGCTTCACCCCGCCCCCTGCCCCCTCCCCTCAAGGGGAGGGGGTTCTCGTCACTCTTCCTTCGTTTCGTCCATTTCCATTTCAGCACCCGCCGCTTCTGCGTCGCGGGCGCGTTTTAGATCTTCTTCGATCAGCTTGTCGGTCAGCACGAGCCGCGCTTCCGACAGCGCCGAAACCTTCAGCCGCGCATCGCCGGTATCGGTGGCCAGCACGATCTCATCGCCTTCGACCGCTTTGATGACACCGCGCCAGCGGCGGCGGTTGTCGAGCATCGCCGCGGTTTCCACCTTGGCTTCG
>Ga0196970_1001618_pt1 | contig 14210 bp, 19 predicted proteins | sample S1v_513CmetaG_FD_148672 | JGI IMG/M metagenome (GOLD analysis project Ga0196970, IMG submission 148672) | Soil microbial communities from Anza Borrego desert, Southern California, United States - S1+v_5-13C | ecosystem: Environmental > Terrestrial > Soil > Desert | place: USA: California... | reverse complement strand
GGTGCCGCCCTCGATTCGCAGTTTGCCGTCGGAAACCCGGACGGCCTGAGCCGGATCGTTACAAGTCCAGAACCGCGGATGCAGCGCCGCAACATCGTACTCGTCTTCCAGCAGCACCTGCGTGCGGCTTACGAAAGGTATCTCCGACAGGTTGAAACCGAGATTGTAGCCATCGCCGAGAAAGTAGTCCTTCACGTAGTTGCCGGGCTCGACTCGGCCGATCACTGTGACGTCATTCACCAGCTTGTCAGGCGAGTGCAGCTTCAATCCGTCCGGAGAAAATTCAGCGGCAGACTCGTCCAGTAAATACGAGTTCCTTCCGACAGGGCTGAAGACGATCTTTCCGTCCATTATCCGATAAGCAGACCGCGCAAGCAGGGCAATGTCCGCCACGTGCTCAGACCATGTTCGCTGCGCTCCCGCTGTGTACGAGGGCAGCGTGGCGCATGGCTCCACCGCCTGCGTTACAAAGGCGCCGGGCAAAACGTCCTCCGCAAGCTGCCACGATGTCGCCTGCACTTCGGCAAATGAACGCTGCACGCTCGGGCAGCACCTTGCTGTCGAGGAGGTATTCGTCACTTTGTGCCGATACCGTGTAGCGATAAACTGGCCCGCCTTCACCCCAGCCAAGATAGTCGTAATCCGGCGAGGCAGTTACGTACCCGGTGAACAGCTTCGCCCCATCCGAACGCTCGATAATGATTCGCGCCCGGAGGGCAGGAACAACGAACGCCGATGTTGTGGCCAAAAGCGCCAGGCTCAACGAAGAAGGCCGGTTCAGTTTTCGCTGGATCTGCGGCGCTCTGTTGCTGTCGAGGTACGCGGAATAGTCGACCGGGCCGCACCCGTCGGCATTATCAATGGTCAGTCGCATGTATCCTTGTCATTGGGCGAAGCGCCCGGGCAAACGGCCGGTCTAGCCGGCAGAGATCGATTCAGCAGCGGGAACTGGAATGAGCGATTCGGAAACCGAGCGCATACTCGAACTGCAAAAGAATCTGACGATCAGGCTCGCCGAGTTGGGCTTCAACGGCACGCGAGCGGCCAACGTCGTGCATCGCCTGGCCGAGATAACCGTCCTCGCAAAGGATCTCGCCGACAAATCCGTGCCGCTTTTTGTCGAGATGTCGCCCGAACACCGAGACGCCATGGGAGCACTCGTCTCGCACATCAAGTGGGACATGGACGAGATTCGTGATGCCATCAACGATCTCGAGGCCGACTTCGTCGAACTTATGACTTATGTTCAGTGGCGCTGATTGCGCTGCGGATCAGTACACCGCTGCGTTCGCATCCGGGAAGTACGTTCGCCAGCACAAGACCGCTTCGCCATCAGTTGCATCCTTGAAGGGCAGCGCCAGGAATGAAGCTCGCAAGGCCAGCGCATGCAGGGGAGTGGCGATGTCGACTGTAGATTCGGCTGCAGGCGCACATGGTTGCAGCCGCGGGTAGTAGAAGCACACGCGACCGCCGCTCTCACTCTGAAGAACGAACAACCCCGACCACTCAGGAAAAAAGCAGCCGCCCTCGCGATCGGCGAAAGCAATCACCTTCTGCACTTTTGCATCCGGAGCCGGCGCACCACCAAGCAGCGGCTGCGAAAGCTTCAGGGAGTAGCCCGTTTTCTCAGCGATGCGTGCCACGTTGAACGTGACCCGCCGGATGTAATCAATCCCCAAGCCGAAAACGTCCTTTACGTATGCTGAAGGAACTCCGGTCCCGACGTACCCGGTTTGGCCGACGTAATCAACATCAACGGCGATCATCTCACCTACGGCAAACGAGGCCACCGCATCTGCACCCACGAAGATTTCCTCGGCCGTGGATCGAGGTTGAACAGCCACTGCCGTCATGGCCGTACCGCCCGAAGGCGCTCTTACCGCGCCTATCGCTTCGGCCAAAACGTTCAGTTGCTCCGAGCCTGCGGCCAGTGCCGTTTGCAACTTGCCCCACTGTCGGAACTCGAACTCGATCCGCGCCTCGACTTCGGTGCGAACCTGCGCCATGGCCGCGCCTTTACTCCCCGAGCGTACCGGCGAGATCTTCGTTCCGGGCACGCGTTTCATGTTGTCGATCCAACCCGCATCGATCCAGGCAACGGGCGGCGAGGCGAGATCGAACAAACCGTCGCTTGCGGGATCAAATACAACCGGCCTCCCATTGGCACGGTCCACCGGAGCAAAGTACGCGCGCCACTTTCGCGCGATCGGCGACATATTGGCGCGTCCTGCGAAATTCGTGCTCATGCTCGCTGCTCCTCGGGATAAAAGAAGATGGTCAGCGCCGCCGTCCGCGACAGTTCGTTGCCATCACCCGTAACGTCACCCAACTCAGGAGTGGTCCAGAAAATGCGCGTTTGCAGCTGCTGCGGTGGTACTTGCGCATAGTCCAATTTATCTGTGTTCATGGGCAAACAGATCGCCATCAGTTCGCCATCGAGTGCCGCCAGAGAGCGTCCACGATCGGCCGCACCCTCCTGCGTCCCACGCGTGCGGTACCCAATCGTGCAGGCGAGCGCCATCAGTGGCGTCGCATTCCGGGCGAAACCCTCCATTACCTTGGCCGCACCAAACCGCACGTGAAAACAGTCCGCCTGGTCCGCCGAACCCGTGGAGATTTCGTTTTCAGCAACCACAATCGCGGGCTGTGGTACTCCCTCCAGCATGACGGTGCGCTCCGCATTTAGCGCAGCCAGACGCTCCCGAAGCGTCATGTAGAAACTGTCCTTCGCGAATTGCATCATTCACTCACACGCGCTGACGCGGTAAAGATATGCAGCGCCGCCATAAAAATCGGACGAAACATTCGTGATTCGAAATAGCTTCTCCTGATGCACGATCCCCGCGGCAGATCGAAACAGCGCTTCAGCGTTGACAGCTTGGCGTTGTTCCACGATCGGCGCCAGCACCGAAGCTGGAATCACAAACTCGACTTCGGCTCTCTCGCCGCGCGCATCCAAAGTGCGAACGACTACGGGCGCCAACACGACGTCCTCGCTGGTGGGTGTGGCGGTCGCTAATCGTGCATTTCCGCTGCTGGTCGCGTCGGCCAGCAAGACCGTGAAACGAAGCGCCACCTCGCCGCCGCCGAGTGCGCGTAGCATGGCTTCCGCCGCCCGGCCCATCGCCGACCCACGACCGAAACCTGCGCTTACTTGCGATCCTGCCAAACTCACCCCACCTTCTGCGCCACATAGGGCGCCAGCAGCGTCCGAACGTCAGAATCAACCAGCGTGTCGCTGAAGTATTCAAGGTGCATGCGATCCACGATTCCGGCCCGCACGTTCAGCGCCGGTGTTGCCAACGCATTGCGCACAATCTGTGCACACGCGGATTTCACCGCGTTAGGAATTGGATCCAGGCCTGCTGTATACGTTATTTCCACTTCGTTGAAGCCGAGCCCGAGCGCGGATGTTGGCAGCGTGACTTCTCCGGTCGCTACGCAGAAGTCCAGCGTGGCCGGGTTAAGTGACGTCCACTGCCCGGGAAGTCCGAAGGCCAGGGCCACCTCTTCCGTGAATTCGGGATCGACCCAGGCCATGTTGGTGATGCCGAGTGCTGGCACGCTTTCTCCGCGTCGTGGCACGGCAAAGCGCGCCCGTGCTGACACGATGGCCGACTGGGCGGGCGCAACGATTGTGAGCGGCAGGTAAGTCAGGCGCACGGAGTTCCGTCCTCGCACCACCTGCAAGCGCTCACTGTAGTTCGTCACTGCAAGCGTTGGTCGCCGGCAATGTGAATCAATCAGCGCTGATGCAACCGTTACCCACGCCTCGGCCACAGTCGCCTCCAACCCGAACATCTCGTATTCGGAAGACGATAAGTAGTTCATTCAGTTCTCAGTTCTCGCTAGGGGTGAAAAGAAAGTGGTCAGCGAGCAGGCCGCTGACCACGGAAAACTGACAACCTCTTATTACCGCTGAACGACCAGCTTGTAGTGAGCGTAGCTCGCGCCCTTAACGGCGACTCCGCCAAACTTTACCACCACCGATTGCTGCGCCAGGTTACCGCTGGTTCCCAACTGGAAGACCCGCGGATTGGGATCGGTGAGCCAGTGGTACTCGATCATGTCTTCGCTGACGATGTAGAGCGGCAGTTCGGCCGTGCCGCTGCCGGGCGTCCCGGTGTAGCCGATGGCCCATTCCGGAATGAGCGGCAGTTCGCCTGCCTGGGTCGAGATCGTCTTGACGCGGAATCCCGCCGCTACTTCTGCAGTCGAGAGCACCACGTTGTATCGGGTCGTCATCTCGCGGTCGATCAGGTCGAGCAGCACCGGGTTGGCATAAACCGCGGTCGGGCGGACTTCGTAATTAGAATTCGAGACCATCATCGCGACCGTCTCGCGCACTTTGTCCACCACGGCGTCCGCCGGAGTAACCGTCAGGACGTTTCCACCATCTGCGATCTGCTTGGCTACGCCGTAATACTGCGTGCTCGTGGGCGCGGACAGCGACGTATCGTTGCCGTTCCAGAGCGCAACGTCGTGCGTCCGCATCAGACCTTCAACGGCGTCGGTCAGGTCCTTCGCCTGGAGATAAGCGAACTGGCTCTGCTGCGTGCCGATCTCCATGTCAAAGAGGTTGTAGTTGACCTGCGACACCAGCGCCTTCAGCGGAACGCTTCGCTCGACGCGAGTTGGTGATCCGACTTTGGCAACGATATTTCGCGGATCGACGAAAGCGTCAGCAGCCGCCGGAGCGACGATCGCGGACTGCTCGAAGAAGCGCGACGGGTGCCCCGTCGCCGGAGTTTGCTTAATGCGCTGTCCGAAAACGCCACGACGGCGAACGATATCGGTGATCTCAGTCTGGTAGCGGTTTATTTCCACCGCGCCCGGTCCCATGAAGTCGGCGGCGCTATGCAGATCAAAAAATTGTGCAGTCATCATTGTCCTTTCGAAAGGAAAAGGCACGCGGCAGCGTGCCTCAGAAAAACATCCTGTGTTGGGGCGGGGCTCAGCCCGTCGTTACTGCAATTACGCGATCATGCCTGCGCGCGCGAGTTCAGCCTTCACGGCGATTCGCTGCTCCAGACTCAACGAGCCGAGCGCCTTTTCCAGCGCACCAGCTTCAATAGCGGAAGCTTCCTCGACGCCGTTCTTGCTCAACAATCCCGAAACGAGCGGCGACAGCGTCTTGCGTGCAGCACGCGCGGCCTGTGCCTTCAGGTCTGCGTTTGCGCGTTCCAGTTCGGCAACGCGGTTGCGCAGTTTGTTGTCGCTTTGTGCCGCGCCTGCGATTTCCGAACTGTCTTCCTTCTCTTCGATCGCGGCGATTATGCGATCGACTTTCGCATGCAGCGCGTCCTGCGACACTTCCAATCGTGTCAGTACAGCTTGTATCCCGGCTGCGGCGGCAGCCAGGCGCTCGGCATATTCCGTCAGTCTGTCAGGCTTGTTCTCGTCCATGTTTCTCCATTAACTGAATCTGCTCGCACAACGGCGGGTGTCATCCCGAGCGTAGCGAGGGACCTGTTTTACTGCGCATACTGCTCGAAGAGCAGTTTCCTCGCCGCTTTACTCCTCCGAATGACACTGGGTTGAAAACTCGAGCAGCCAAAAAGCAAGAGCCAACAGCCAATAGCCAAAAGCCATAGCTAAAGGCCAACAGCCGTCAGTTCGCCAGTTCGATCCATGTATTCCGATATGCAGCTTTGTCTCTTCGCAGCAACGCGGCTCCGGTGAACGTGCACCGCACAATGTTCCAGATCGGTGCTTTCATGTCCTCGATGTGCGCGTCGGCTATCTCGTAAGACATGCCGAGTACATCGCGGCCGAAGCTCCGCATCTCGCGCACGACTTCGGGGAAGTCGCGTGCGTAAAGATATCCGGCAACCTCGATGTGTGCCGCCGCTTCCTGCTCGATCTGCTTCACGGAAAGCGGTTTCGTCTTGTGTTGCATCGGCGTGGTCGAAGCGACCTCGGCGCTGGTGATAACTCCGATCTTGCGCTTGGCGTCGTGCCGGTCGAGAGATGGCGTGTAATCCAGTGCCATTCCCAACAAAGAGGGAAGCGCCTCCTCGGCGGCCTCCCTGGTGAGAATGACGCGATGCCCCTTCGCACCTGACGGCGGTTTATCCGAGGGCACATCAACAAACGTCAGCACACCGCGAAATTCGGTGCGGTTCGGGTGGGCATCCACACGAGGCATCTCGATGGCCATCGATTGCAGTTGAACTTCCATGCATCTCCGATCGTGCGCAGCAAGCTGCAGCGGCTGCGCGGGTCTTGAGTCGCAGATAAACAGCGCAAAGAGACACTACGGGCACAGAGGCGTAAGGAGGCAAAACGCACATCAGGAGGAAAACGCCTGTGCCCCATAGTGGATCTGCGAACGATGGGTACTAACTCCTTGCGTTTTTAGGGTTAGATAAAGTTCGTGTCTCAACGCTTTCCTAATGCCCAACGACCTGACACCTAAGACCCAACTTGCGTCAGCTCCGGCAAACCGCGCATTCGGCGCACTTCATCCACCGTCAGCACGCCCGACCTGAGCAGAATCTCGTGAATTTCCGCCTGCTCGCGTTCGTTCGGCGCATCGACATCAATGAACACAAACTCGAGATCGTGCCAGCCGAGTCTCTTGCCGATGGCGTCGCGCGTGATGTGCTCCGCAAACAGCCGCGCAGTCGGCACGATCGCCGTTTGGAATGCGCTGGCCGAAAGTTCTTGCGCAGTCGAGCGATTCACGTCGCCTTCCACGCCCAGGAACATTGGCGGAAGGTCGAAAGCGTCTGCAATGATGCGCAGCAGGAACTGTTGCCATTGCAGGCGCAGGTCAGCATCCGTCCCTGCGGCGAAGCGCAGCACTTCCGGCTTGTGCTCGACGGAAAGGATCGGTACACGTCCGGTGCCCTCAATTTCGTCCTGCCACCAGCGGATCATGCGCTCGTGCTGCTCCGGAGCGACATCCTGGAGCCACAGCGCGTACTGCACCACCGAGTTCGCTGCGAGCTTGGCGGCAAAGCGATGCGCGCTCAGAAACTCGTTAATAGTCTCGAAGGCCACTTCCAGTCGACCCAGGCCGAACGGCGTGTGCGTGCGCGGGTTCAGGCGCATGTACATCAACTCGTCGTCCTTGAGCACGATCTGCGCCTCGGGACCCATCTTCCCAGTCGCCTGCACGTAACGAGGCAAATCGGGCCGCCCATCCCAGTCGGCCTTCATCTTGATCGTTGCGCCATCCACGGGCCAGATCTGCAGCGGATGCTCGGGATCATCGGTCACCCGCAACTCGGCTGCGCCAAATCCGCCAACGATTACGTCTTCTAGCACCTGCTCGGCAAACGACCGAAAACTGTCATCTGGATTTGGTGCCTCCAGAATTTCGGTGAGCACGCGCACGCGCTCCCCGCCGTTGGGCAACTCGTCGAGCGACCGCCCTTTGCGCGGCTGAATGCGCCACCTCATGCCGGCAATGCGGTCCTTTATGGTGTTGATGGCCTTGCGCGCAACCGGCGTCTCGGCAAAGCGGCGCAGATTTGCGGGTGTCGGCTTCGGCAGCGCCTGCTGGCGCGTGCCGTATTGGTTGAGAATCGACGGCAGCGCCAGTGTTCGGCGCCTTTCCGCCTCAGCAGACACACTTGTGCGATTGCGGCCAAACAGGCCGCGAACGGCTTCAGGAATGTTCATGGGTACCTAAGAAAGAGATCGATCTTAGAATCTAATCTAGAGCGAATGGAAACGACCAAACGATAAAGCAGCCAAAACTCAAAGTTGCCATCGCTAGCCGATTCCAGCCTTTACCGAAGAAGCTGCCAACGAAGGCGGCCAAATTGAGTGCTAGCGCAGTCCTCACCAACATCTGCGATGTTGTTGTGTGTGGCTCAACTGACTTCGTCACCAACAACGCCCACACCACAGCAGAGAAGAGAAACAACATACCTGTTGCCAGCAGTGCAATTCTATATACGGAAGATCGCCAAAGCGGAATGTCTTTGGGACGGCTAATCCAGCTTGCCACGATTCCTGCGGGTACGACGGCAGCAAGTCCGAAGTACACGATTCCCAAGGCCATTGCCTCTGGCCAGAGTGGCCATAACAAGATCAAGCCTAGAGTCGCCACAGAACTTGCAATTTGCAATCGACGTGCCGTCACACCTTCAACTCCACCCTGGCCCTCTGCGCAATCTGCGGCAGCTCGGACGTGGTGGCCACGAGTATAGACGTCTTCTCGAGAGTGTCCAACGCGAACCCAACCGCCTCATCTGTGCGGTCGAGGTCATCTTCGATAATGGCGGTTAGCGACGCCTTTGCGTTCTCCAACCGCGCTATGCCCTCGCGAATCTGCGGATAGCTGAACGCCAGCACCTTAGCCGAATCAACATCGGTCGCCAGCGAAACGGCCTGAAACAGATGCACAACCCCATTCGGCCTGTACCCACAATCGAGCTTCAGCGGGTCGCCTTTGTGCGTGTATTGTGCGACGGGGATGCGCTTGCGCATCAACTCCCACACGCCGGCCTGCTCAAAGCTCGTCCGCATGGCCTGATAGATCACCTGGCGTCCGCTCACCTCGCGCCGCCCCGCACGCCTTCCCCATTCGCAATACATCTCCGCGAGCCTGCCTAACTCGGCCGCCGGCGACTCGGTCAGCACACCCTGCATCGGCGTCAGTTGCAGCGCGTTGGAAGCCCAGTCTGGAAGCTTCTGAAACAGAAACACACGATCCAATTCCGCCGCGTTTTGCAGCGCAGCCCGAAGCTCGCCCTCAAGCGCCTCCAGTACCTCGACATCCGCATCTGGATCCAGGCACCGCACCCGCCGCCAATCCCGCGTGAAACGCACCTCGGCAAAAGTGCCTTGGGAGTCGGTTAAGACCACACCAACATTCACGAACTCGCCCTTCGACACGTCGGGCATGTATCGAACGAGGAAGAATTCGCATTGATGTAAACCAGCCATCAGCCCTCAGCCTTCAGCCCTCAGTACCTGCTGAGAGACTGACTTACTCAAGCCGGTCAGCATCTTCCTGACTTCCGCGATCGAGTCATATGCGCGTTCGTGCAACGTGGATTCGATCAGATTCAGATCTCTCGCAAGCAGAACAAGATACTCCAGTTCGCTCGTGAGTCCGATGGCATTCCGCGTGCACTTGCCGAACTCGATCCGGTCACTTTGGCCGCATCCCTCGGCGATGTTCATTGGAATAGCTATGGCCGCACGTCGCATAGTCGCGCCGAGTCCGACCCGTTCCTGTTGAGGGAACTGTGCTGTCTGCGTGTAAATGAGCAAGGCCAGCTCGTGCGCCTTTTGCCAAACCCCAAGTTGCCGAAAATCTCTCATCTGCACCTCACACTGACAGCTGATGGCTGATAGCTGAAAGCTGATTTATCTCTAATTCTCTTTCCAATTCCCAAACGGCTGCCTTGACGACTTTCTGAACTCACCGACCAACTCCCGCACTCGCGACCGCCGTTTGATCAACGCGCACACTAGCCGTTCCATGTCGTCCCAGTCGCCGTACCACTCTGGAGGCACGCTGCCGGCGCACTCGGCAATAGCGGCCTCGTCCATCTGCTCGATCGCGCTCAGCCAGGGCTCGAAAGATTCCCACCCGGTGATCCCGGCGTACACCCAGTTACGCGCATACACGCCCCGCAACGGCGAGTCAGGAAAGCTCCACTCGCCTGCATTGAAGCAGTAGCCCTGATCGATAAACGTTACGGTGTACTTTCGGTCGCGCGAGCGCTTCCAGAAAATCCCCTGTCGGCCGTTGGCGTTGCAGGTCCACTTATCCAGCGCCAGCATGCCGGCGAAGCTGCCAAGGTTACGCACGGAGTCAAACATCGTTTCCGGCAGGAAGTCGAAAATGCGTCCTTCAAGCGGGCTGATCACGTACCGGGCACCGAACTGCAACCCGGGTTCGCACGACAACGTACGCCCAGCAAGTTGAATGTTCAACTCGGGACTGTGTTCGATCAGCCATGGGCTGACTTCGACCACATCGGTCGCAGGAACCGGTAGCCCCACGCGCTCCGCCAGGCGCGTCGCCAGCATCTCGTTGGCGAGCACGCGAAGATGCTGCGGGTTGTTCTTGAACTTCACCACATAGAGATTGCCGTCCGAGGCGCGCATCAGGTGTGATTGCGCACCTCCGCGCATGCGGCGCACGTGTTGGACGGCGGTTACCGGCATTTGTTCCCGTTGAACTCATGTCCAATGTACCGGGAAGAGGGCCTCCTGCGCCGACTTTTGCGTTTGATTTCTATTTCTGGAACAAGCCATCTACATGCCCGTCCGCACCGCCTGCGCGATCGCCATAGCCATAACGCAATCATCGTGAGCGCCTGAAGCGGCCGCGGGAGCACCATCGAGCTTTCTCACAAACGTTCGGCACTCATTCAGCAGGCGCTGGCTACTGAATCGCTCCGCAGCTTCGCTCAGAAGTGCCGCCAGATTTTCGATCATCGGCGGCCTGGTCGCGACAGACGTCAGCCATCCCGCTTGCTGCCCCTGCATATAAATGTTGGTATAGCCGAGATTGGTCGTCAGGTGCGCTAGCACGGCGTGTCCGTGATTGTTGCGCTCCACCACTAACAGCGCTCCGTTGTATTCGTGTGCCAACTTCGCCACTCGCCACGCCAGTTCCTGCGGTGGAAAATGCCCATGCAATTCCGCACACTGCAGACCCATCTTGCGGTCGATCACCTGGGCACATGCAAAGTCTCCGTCCGTACCGCCGCCTGCAGCGTCAACCCCGATGATGTACTGCGATTCCTTCCGCGCCGGCAGCCAGACCGACAGCCTGCCATTGTCCCGACACTCAACCGGTTTCGTCGCCTGCGCCGCGCGTCGCGTAATCGCGTCGACGTCAAACACACACTCGCCCGAAGCCCTGAAGCACGACACCGGATCTTCAGCGAACTCCTGACTCGCCAAACCACCACGAAAGTTCGCCCTTACTTCGCGGCGGAACGCAATCTGCGCCTCACTAAGACCTTCGCGCTCAGCGAGCACCTTTTCATCTTCCGTGAGCGGCGATACGGCCCCCCCTTCGCGAGCGTAACGAGGTTCCAACCACCAGGGGAAAAAGTGGCGGACGTAACCCGTTTCCGAAGCGCGCTGCCACTCATCGTAGAAGCATCCTCCCGCTCCATTCGGCGTCGATTCCAGCACGATCCCGCCGCTAGGCGGCACAGCGGCACGCAATGAGCCCAGCGTCTCCGCCGCATCGCCGATCCAGCGGGCCACCTCCGAACAGTGCAGGTTCTGAATGGTAAGCCCGCGACCGGCGTTCGGGTCCGCCGCGGTCTCTACGCGGTACTCGCTATCGAGTCGCGGAAACACAAGCTGGCGGACGTTCGCGCGCGAGGTCTTCAGCGCGCCTTTGCGCAATCCTTCCGGCAGGTTCTCCAGGAAGCGATGCACAATGCGAAAGATCTCCTGCGCCGAGTCCTGATCGTGAGCCACTTGCACGCTCAGTGTGCCCGGTCGCGTAATCGTATGTATAAAGAATCTGGCCGCGATGAAAGTCGTAAGACCCAACTGCCGCGCTTTCAGCACGATGTTGCGCGACGCGCATCGTCGCGAGTACTCCGCTTGACTTCGGTTCGGTATGAGCGGCACCATTCGACCACCCTTGTCCCGAACCACCAGCTCACGTATTAGTGCGTCCCGAACTGTAACGCCGGTGAACCACTTCGCTTGTACATCCAGAGATCGTCCAAAACTCCGCAGCACCGAAACCTGTTCCTTACAGGGTAGTGCCGCACATTCTTTCAGCATTCAGAATCTTTGGCCCAAAACAAAAGCCGCCTGAAGGCGGCACGTGTAAAACGACCCTTAGTTCAACGTCAAAAGAGGAATTCACCCGTCATCATCAGGAGACAAGACCCCCCGTTGATCTGATCGCACTATGATGAATTGGCCCGATCACCCGATGCCCTTAGTACCCCAGCACCTCTCGACCGGCAAGTTCGCGGGGAACTTCCCCGTATTCTTTCAAGTATCCGCGAAGAAAGCGCTCAACGCTCTCAACGTAAACGTCGGCGAAATCGACCACCGGGCGCCTGGCTTCGATCACCTGCATGGCATCGTCAACCGACCATCCGAGCACACCCATAGTAGCCAACGTCATCATCGGTGCGCGGTGAACACCGGCAGCGCAGTGTATGAAGATCTTCGATTCCGGCTCGTCCAGCGCCTGCAGCGCGAACTCCACTCCACGCTGAAACACGCTAGGTGACTTAAGCTGAAAATCGTCGTCCACCGGGTTCCATAAGACTTCCACGGCATACGGCTCCGCGAGCGGTGTGTCGTCGAACTCCATCTGCATGTCGATGACGTGCGTTATCCCGGCCCGAGCCACTTGCTTCATTTTGTCGTCTGTCCAGATCCCTCCACCAAGCGCGATCCGGTCAGTGATCCAAGTCATGTCCATTGAAAGCATCCGTGAGTACAGCAGGAGTTACTTCGTTTATCGGCAATTATTACTGCATTGCTCATTAAACAGATTCAAATTTCGCTCCCCTGTTTGCTCCGGCACACCCTCTTCGACGTCATTTCTTCCTTCGTCCAGGTAGTATTTCAGCAGCGGCGACGGTTCGGGTGCCTCGTCAGCGCCATCCCCCATTAGGCCAGCGAACTCAAATAGAAATTTAACGGTGAGATAATTCCCGCCCGACTTCGCAATCAATTGTCGAATCACCTCGGCAGCTGACCGCAACACCTCTTGCCTGGCTTCGTTCCGCGCGTCTTCTGTACTGACCTGCCGGATCTCCGGCGCTGTCTCGACAATGACTGCCCGCCTCGGCTTCCGTCGCGTAATCGATTCAGCGGTTTTGACTCGTTTTTCGCTTCCCATAATGACAATGGGCGCGGCTTCCCGCGCCCCAGCTTCTTCTCTCATCTACAAATTTAGAATAACAGTTTGAATGCATTGAAACCGACAGCCTCGGTGGAACTTTTATTAGCGTGTTATGTGCAACTTACAGCGCGGCTCGCCACATCCGGCTCTTGACAAGCCGTAACGCGCGCCACCGGCTTCTTGGGTGGGAAGGCTGAATAACTGCGATGGCCTTCTCTTTCCGCCCCCGCAGCGTTAACTTCGTCCAGCAGTTCCAAATCCAGCAGAATCGAGCTGAGGCGGTCGAGCGCTTCAGGAAGCCGCCGCTCGACCGTGCGCAGGGTGCAGCCGAGCAGTTTCGCCGCTTCCACCCGGCTATACTCCTGCAGCACGATACGAGCAAGCACCTGGCGCGAGAACTCATCTAGTCGGGCTAGGCAGCGCTCCATGTCATAAACGAAAATGACCACGTCCTCAAAGTTGTGCATTCGATACGACGTAACGCGGGAACGAAAAAACTCGCGGCCCAGTAGTGAGGGAACGCGCCCAAGCTCCATTGAAAGCTGGCAGTAGCGGCGCAGCATCGCCGTCGTACGATCGCGATACAGGTACATCTCGGGCGACACATCTAGGTCGATATCGGTGGCCCTGACAGTTCGAGTCACGTTTTCCGCCTTGTTCCGTCGCGTGTTGCTGTACTTCATGCCTGCCTCCTTTGGGCCGCCTTGGCCGTTGGAAATCTTTCGCTCTGAGGCGGAATACGCATCGCTGAGACCGCTTCCAAGTGCCTCACCAAACCAGCGCAGGCCCTCTGTTCTGTCGTCTGTGCCCGCTGCATGAGCTCCACTTGTGCCGCTCGCTTAGCGGTCGTTGCTGCTGGCAAGTCGCGAATCTTGTCGTCGCAAGGCCCGCAGTAAACGACCGCTTCTCCCGAACGCCGAATCAGCAAACCGCCACATCGCTCGCAGTACTTCAGTTCCATCCGAACCATCCGCTGTCCCATACCGTGCTCGATCACTGTTCCTCCCATGAGCCGTAAACGACCGAATAAAAATGCCCTGCGCACCGGCTTGCCTGTGGCCTACCGGTAACGCAGGGCTCGTTTCTCTTACGATGACCTGCTTGGCTTTTTAGCTTTTGGTTGTTTTACCGCGCTTCACTGAGACGCGAATCGGTTCTGTGACTGAAATAACCTTCTTCGTAGCCAGATTTCAGCACGCGACCGTTCTGCACCACTACGCTTAGTCTTCCGGTGAAGTGTAGCGACTCCAACAGCCGCTCAACCGACGCCGAGAGTATCTCGGACTCGCGCACCTTTCGGCGCAGCTCGAGAAAACACTTCTCCTCGGCGGCCGGCCTATTCATCTCCAACATGGGCCACCTCAAACACCTCTAGCATGTAGCTATTTTACAATTCGCAACATAT